>PVBE012688471.1_pt1 | contig 25094 bp, 23 predicted proteins | sample 1631181 | NCBI WGS metagenome assembly PVBE01 (sample SAMN08397723, study PRJNA350692) | Marine metagenome, whole genome shotgun sequencing project. | isolation source: water | place: Pacific Ocean | collected 2012-04 | reverse complement strand
CCCGACACATCCACGATCGACGTGCTCACCCAGCTCCGCAAGGACAGCGGTGACGAGCGGGCGGTGCTTGTGCTCCTCCCGGAAGTGAACGACACCGCCCGGATCGACGCGTTGCTGGAGGGCGGCGCGGACGACGTGATCGTCGGTCCCGTCATTCCCCGCGTGCTCGTGAATCGCATCCGCATGATGGCGGTCAACTCGTCGCTGAACTCCGCGAGACGATGCCGGGGCTCCAGACCGCCCGCGCCATCGGCGAAGGCCTGCCGACGGAATTCGACGGCCACTACGAGCAGGACCTGGGCGTGATCATCGAAGTGAGCGAGGCGATGGCCTCGTCGCTGGCGACGACCGACGCCCTGTACGTGCTCGTCCGCCGCATCTCGCAGCTCATCCCCGTGCATCGCTGCAACGTGGTCATCCACGGCGTGAAGATGGACGAGGCGTTCGTGGTGGCCAGCCACGACGACCCGAACCTGACCCACCGCGAGGTCGACCTCGGCCGCTACCCGGAAGTCCGGCGCTGCCTCGAGAACGGCGAGACCGTGCTCATCGAGGACGTGCGCCACGACCCGGAGATGGAGGAGGTCCACGACTTCATCACCCTGGTCGAGCTCCGCAGCGCGCTGGTGTTCCCGCTGTTCGTGCGTGAGATCGCCATCGGCACGCTGGGGCTGACGACCCGCCGGGAGACCCACGGGTTCACCCGCCGCGAGTTGCTGCTGCTGCGCACCATGGCGAACATGGCGGCGGGCATCCTCGCGACGTCCGAGCTGCTCGAGGACGTGCGTCGCAACGCCGCCGCGGAGAAGCCGCCGATGGAGGAGTTCGACGAGGTCGTGCTCGACATCGAGGATCAGATCGAGGGTCTGATCGAGGAACTGGAGCGCAAGTAGCGTTCGCTCAGGACGCCTTCGTCGCTCGCGTGCTGAACCGCAGGGTGTGGTTTCCCACCCGGATGCGATCCCCGATGCGCAGCCGCGCCCAGCTCACCTGCCCGCCGTTGACCCAGGTCCCGTTGGTCGAGCCGAGGTCGCGGATGAACGCCTCCCCCGCGGGGAAGATCTCGATGGCGCAGTGCCGTCCGCTGACGGCGTCGCCGTCGAGCTTGAGGTCGACGGCCGGATCACGCCCGATGGAGATCGCGTCCTGGTGGAAGCGCGCCTCGAGCACGCCGCTGCGCGCGTAGCCGTCGAACTGCAGGACGATCTCGACGGGGGGGAGGGTGTCCAGCCCGGGACCGAGGAGGTCCGGCGGGGCCGGGGCGCGTCGCTTGCGGGGCCGCTCGGCGCGGCGCTTGGCGAGCCGCTCTTCGTACTCGGCCTCGGGGTCGTCGCCGGCCTCGAGTCAGCTCGACCGTCGGAGTGAGGTCGTCGTAGATCGTGTCGGGGATGTACTCGAAGGTGTGGCCGGGGTCCGCCAGCGCGTGCACCCAACTCAGGTCGATCTCGGGCTGGGGAATCTCGGAGCCGGGATCGGTGGTCTCCTCGCCGCGGAACACGTCGCTGGTGCGGAGCACGAGGCGGGTGGTGCCGATGACGATGTCGGCGCCGTCGCGGAGGGCGACCTCGTCGTAGGCGATGCCGTCGACCCAGACGCCGTTGGTGGAGCCCAGGTCCTGCACCGCCCACTGTTTGCCCGTGCGCAGGAAGAGCGCGTGGATCGACGAGACTTCGGTGTCATCCAAGACGAGATCGCCCGTCTCACGGCCGACCACGAAGCGGTCTTCCTTGAGGGGGACTCCCTCGCCGCGGCGGCTGCCACTGAGGATGATCAGCTCGTCTCGTCCCAACACCGGCGGGACCCTCCAGTCCGCGGCCCTACTCCCCTGTTTCTCTCGAAACGGGGGGCCAAGTAAACCGGACGGGCTAGGCCGGCCGCCCATCCAATACATGACGCTCGCCCCCCAGGAAGGCGGCGACCTTGCCCTCGATGCGTTCGCCCGCGCCGACCTCGACACGACTCCAGAGCGCGGCGTCGGTGACGGTCGCGCCCGCGCCGATCACGTTCCCCGCTCCGATGGTCGCGTTCGGCCCGATGCGGGCGCCCGCCTCCACGCGGTTGGCGGGCCCGAAGAAGAACGGCGGGTTCAGGACCGCGCCGGCGAGCCCCGGCACGACGTCCGGGGAGCCGTGCTCGGTGCCATCGGCCTCGACCGCGTAGCTGGCTTCCTGGAACAGCGCCCCGCGGGCGTCGACTCCGGGCGCCACCGACAGGGCGCGCTCACCTCCGGGCGCCATCAGGTCGGCCTGTGCGTCCAGGTAGCGCTCGGGGGTCCCGACGTCGTGGAAGAGCATGTCGGGCTCGGCGAAGTGGGCCCGCAGATCGACGGACCTCGTCTGCATCAGCGGCACGTACCCCTGGCGCACGATGCAGCCGTACTCACCCGCGGGGGGGAGGAAGTCGAGCAACTCCGGCTCGATGACGTGGACCCCGCAGAAGATGGTGGGGGTCGTGGCTGCCAGGTCCGCCTCGGTGGCGTCGGGGAGCCCGCCCAGCCCGGTCCGTTCGAGGATGCGGCCCTCGGCGTTGACCCGAAGCGCCCCGCACGAATCGGCCCGCGGATCCGCCAGGCACAGGAGCGTGGCCAGCGCCCCCTGCTCTCGGTTGCGCCGGTGGGCGGCGACGAGCCCGGGCAGATCCAAGCCAAGGATCGAGTCGCCGTTGAGCATCAGGATCGGTTCGCCGGTGCGGCGCAACTCCGGCTCGAGCTTCTTGAGGGCGCCGGCGGTCCCGAGGATTTCGGGCTGCTCCAGCGACCAACCCACGCGCAACTTGAGCAGCCGCCGTTGCAACCACGGATCGAGGCTCGCCTGAAGCCGCTCGATCTTGTGGTGGGCGTTGACCCAGACGTCCGTGCAGCCGGACGCGTACAGGTGAATGAGGGGGTGACCGATCAGGGGTCTCCCGAGCACCGGGATGACCGGCTTGGGAATGTGTTCAGTCAGCGGCGCGAGGCGCGTGCCGAACCCTGCACCGAGCACCAACGCGGGCAGTCCGGCGAGCGGACCTGAAGTCATGGAAACCCCTGTTTTTCTGGACGAACCCCTTGCGTCCTTGGTCCTCGTTGTGGGATGACCGAGGTGGGCGGGAAGATGTTACCGCGTCGTGTAAGGGGAGACGCGGAGGGGAAGTTGATGAGGGTTGCAACGGTTTGCGGGACCCGTCCCGAACTGATCAAGCTCGCCCCGCTCGTTCCAGAGCTGAGCGCGCGCTTCGATCACCACTACCTGTTCACCGGCCAGCACTACTCGCCGAACATGGTCCAGGTGTTCGTCGATGAGCTCGACGCACCCGCCCCCGACAGCTTCCTCGACGTCGGCACCAGTGAGATCGATGCCCTGACGGCCGCCACCGCGGCCAAGATGCGCGAGTTGCGACCCGACGTAGTCGTGACCTACGGGGACACCAATTCGACCCTCGCGGGCTCCCGCGCCGCCAAGGAAGTGGGCGCCATCCTGATCCACGTCGAAGCGGGCATCCGCTCGTTCGACCGGTCCATGCCGGAGGAGCTCAACCGCGTCATCGTCGATGAGATCAGCGACCTGCGGCTCGCCCCCACCGGGTTGGCGGCGTGGTTCCTGACGGCGTTCGAGCACCGTCCGCCGCCGGCCTGCCCGGTGGTCGGCAACCTCGCGGTCGATGCGTGGGTGCGCCACCGCGACCTCATCGCGGCCCGCCCCGGCCCCGGCCTCGAGGGCGACTACGCGGTCATGACGCTGCATCGCCAGGCGACGGTCGACGATCCCGAGGTCCTCGGACGCGCGCTGAAGGAGTTCGGCTCGCTGTCGATGCCGATCCTGTTCCCCGTGCATCCGCGCACCGCGGACCGCATGAAGTCGTTCGGCCTGGAGTGGCCCGACAACCTCCAGATCTGCGAGCCCATCGGCTACCTCGACTTCTGCCGGGCGATGTCCGGCGCGGCCATCCTGCTGACCGACAGCGGCGGCGTGCAGGAAGAGGGCATCTCCCTGGGCATCCCGTGCATCACCCTGCGTCCGAACACGGAGCGCATGGAGACGGTGTTCCTGGGCGGCAACAAGCTCTTCGACCTGGCTCGGGACACCGGCCTCGCGGGGGACGTGGAGCACATGCTCGCGACCCACGGTGACCGCCCCTACCAGCTGAACCCGTTCGGCTCCGGCTACGCCGCGGCCCGCATCGCGGCGGTGATCGAGCTGCTCGACGGCCGCGCGCCGACCGCGTCGTTCCCCGACGAGGCGGGCTTCGCCACGATGGCGGACCTGCAGGCGGCGGCCTCGTTCGTGGCGGCGTCTCGGAGAGCGGCGTGATGCGCTGGCTGCTGACGCTGTCGCTGCTGATCGCGGTCCCGGCCGCGGCGCAGAGTGATGTGGACGAGTCCGCGCCCGATGCCGAGTCTAGGTCGGCCGACGATGACGACTCGGGCGCCGCCGAGGAGACGCCAGCGGACGACGACGACTCGGCCGACGACGGGGAGGCTCCCGCCGAGGAGGCGCCCGAGCCCGAGCCCGAGCCCGAGCCGGAGCCCGAGCGGGAGCCGTGGCCCGAGCCGCCGTCCGAGGGTGACGAAGCCGATGCGGAGGTCGCCGACGAGCCGCCCCGCGCGATTGACCCAGCGCTCATCGCGCCGCTGATCGAAGCCTCCTGGGCCGCCAAGGCCGAGGGTGACTTCGAGGGTGCCCGGGCCAAGCTCGAGGAGGCCCGCCTCGCCGGCGCCGACCAGCAGCGGCTCGCCCTGGAGCTGGCCTACATCGAGCTCGCCGAAGGCGACGTCAACGGAGCCCGCGACCGCTGGGAGCAGGCCTCTCGGGGTGCCGACGAGGCCATGGCGGAGCAGGCCCTCGCGGAGCTGGAGGCCCACCCCGAGGTGGACCCGGACGCCGAGCCGGTCGTGCCCATGACGGAGTCCGAGCTCCTCATCGCCGAGGCGCGCAGTCAGGCCGCCGAAGAGCGCTACGACGACGCCCACGACACCTTCGCCCTCGCGATCGAGGCGGGGGCCGATCCGCAGGCCGTCGAGCTCGAGCTCGGCTGGATGGACAAGGGGCGGGGCAAGATCTACGAGGGTCGCCGCCACTTCCGCCTCGCCAAGAAGGGCGAGGACGAAGAGAAGTCAGCGACCGCCAAAGCCGAGCTGCGGCAGCCGCCCAAGCTCATCTGGGGCGATCTGTACGCCGAGGCGTTCGCCTGGTACCGCTTCTTCCCGACCACGTCGGCCAACCTCGTGCCGACCATTCGCCTGCGGGCGTACCTCCGGCCGATCGCCAAGCTCGACCTCGACTTCTACGCCTTCATCCAAGCCAGCCGCGACGTCGCCTCGACCGCCACCGGGCCGCGCGGCGTGCCGCTCATCTACGCCGACAACTCGGTGATGATGGGCGTCGGCGTGCAGTTCCGGTTCTGGCAGCGCCGCGTCGGCCTGTTCGCCCAGGTCGGCCCCGCATTCAAGTTGGTCCCCGTCGATGGGGTCAACCCCGTGCAACTCGACTTCCGCGCCGGCGCCTTCTTCGGCATCGAAGGACCGGCCTGCCGCCCCGAGCCGGAAATGAAGGGCGCGCGGCTAACGTTGGATCCATGTGCTGATGTGTATGCAGACCTGATCTACGTCAGTCGGTTCGATCACAATCTGTTCTTCTTCGTACGCGGCCGATTTGGTCTGGGCTACCTCGTAACCGGACCAATTCAGTGGGCACCGTTCATCGAAGGACGTTTGCTGGCAGACATCAACGGCGACTACTACAACAACCTCGCTGACGCGGGCATCGGACATCGCTGGCGGCTGCTGAAGCCGTTCGGCCTGGACTTTCTTTTTGGCATCCACGCGGGCTCCTACTTCGGTCGGGAAAACCGCGACTCCGCGCCATCCCCCCTCCAACACGCCGAGCTCCGATGGCTGCTCGCGACCTACGTGGAGTTCTAGGGATGTCAATTTCTTGTGTGCAAGTTGCTCGACCCTGCTACAAAAGCAGGCAGGGGAGCCGGGCAGGGACGCATAAGACTTCGGAGGGAGGTCCCACCCGTGGCTGACGTTCTCGACCTCACCATGAGGGCGATGGCGTATCCAGTTTGTTGGACCATCTTGGTTAACGGACTCGATGACTTGTTCATCGACGCCAACTACTTTTTGCGCGGACTCTTCAAGGAAGAGAACCGCCGCATCACCGTGGAAGATCTCATGGCCGGGGAGCAAAAGCGCCTCGCCATGATGGTTCCTGCTTGGCAGGAAGCCGGCGTTATCCAGCACATGCTTGAGCTGAACCTCGAGAACCTCAACTACGACCAGTACGACATCTTCGTCGGCACCTACCTGAACGACCCCGACACCCAGGCCCGCGTGGACGCCGTGGCCCGGCGGGCCCGGAACGTTCACAAGGTGGTGGTGCCGCACGACGGGCCGACCTCCAAGGCGGACTGCCTGAACTGGGTCTACCAGCACATCAAGGTGCTCGAAGAGCAGCGCGGCGTGCGCTTCGACATCCTCCTGATGCACGACGCGGAGGACATCATCCATCCGCTGGCGCTGCGTCTGTACAACTACCTCATCCCCGACCACGACTTCGTGCAGACCCCGGTGTTCCCGCTGGAGATGCCGTGGCACGCGTTCGTCGCCTCGACGTACAAGGACGAGTTCGCCGAGCATCACCTCAAGGACATGTTGGTCCGCGAGCAGATCGGTGGGTTGGTCCCGTCCGCCGGGGTGGGTTCGGGCTTCGACCGCGACGCGTTCGAGGACATCGCCCTGGCGCACAGCCAGGAGGCGTTCAACATCCACAGCCTCACCGAGGACTACGAGCTGGGGATGAAGTTCCGGCTCGCGAACAAGAAGGTCTACTTCGCCTGCCGCGCCGTCGAGCGGGTCAAGGAGGTCGAGCGCGGCTTCTTCAAGAAGCGCAAGGTCCACATCGTCCAGCCGGAGTACATCGCTACCCGCGAGTTCTTCCCCGACGAGCTGGAGTTCGCGATCAAGCAGCGGTCCCGCTGGATCCTCGGCATCGGGCTTCAGACCTGGGAGCAGCTGGGCTGGCGTGGCTCGCTGCCGGTGCTGTACTGCCTGTGGCGCGACCGCAAGGCGCTCATCACCAACTTCATGGCGATCTTCGCCTACTGCGTGGCGCTGTACTGCGTGACGCGGCTGGGCGCCGGCTGGCTGTCGGGCCGTCCCTGGACGTTCGACAACATCTTCCCGCCGGGCTCGGTCCTGTGGTGGCTGGTCATGGGCAACACGCTCGTGCTCGCCTGGCGCGCGGTGATGAAGTACGTGACCGTGGACGCGGTCTACGGCCCGATGCACGGCATGCTCAGCATCCCGCGCTTCTTCGTCTCCAACGTCATCAACTTCGCCGCCACCTCCAAGGCGGTGAAGCAGTACATCAACCACAAGATCACGGGCGAGCCGCTCAAGTGGCTGAAGACCACCCACGTCTTCCCCGACACGGCGATGCTCAAGGAGTTCAAGCGCCGGCTGGGCGATCTGCTGCGCGAGCGTGAGGGGCTGACCGAGTCCGAGCTCGACCAGGCGCTGGATCTGCAGGACAAGACCGGCTTGAAGCTGGGCCAGGTGGTCTCGCTGACGGGGCTGCTGTCCGTCCGAGCCGTCGCCGACGCGATGGGCGAGCAGTACGCGCTGCCGGTGATCGACCCCGATCCCTTCGGCATCCCGCTGACGCTGCTGCAGCGGCTCCCCGAGTCGGATGCCGCCCTGATGCGGGTGCTGCCCATCGGCTTCGACGGCGAGGACGTCATCCGCGTGGCCGTCTCCGAGCCGCCGAGTCCCGAGGTGCTGACGAAGCTCGAGGCGATCCTCCGGGGTCGCGTGTCGTTGGCGTTCGCCGCCCGCGAAGTGCTGAGCAACGCGCGAGACCGGGCGTACCGCCGGCTGGTGCTCGAGGCTGCGGATCAGCCGCGCGACGAGCGCATCGGCGAGCGTCTGATCGCGGGCGGGTACGTCACCCCCGAACGGCTGGAGCGCGGACTTCAGGAGCAGGTGGAGACCGGCGAGCGCATCGGCGAGCTGCTGGTGCGGCGCGGCTGGGCCCCCGCCGGCGTGGTCAGTGAGCTGCTGTCGGACCGGACGCGCCTGCCGTTCCGTCCGCTGCAGGCCGACGAATGCGACCCCGCGGCGGTGCGCAAGCTTGGCTACGGGTTGCTGTCGCTGTACGGCATCGTGCCGCTGCGCAACGACGACCCCGCGACCAACACCCAGGTAGCTTGCGCGTCCCTGCCCCACGAGGAGGTCCGCATGCTCGTGGCCGCCCGGTTGGGCAAGAGCCTGGAGTTCTTCCTCGCGCCCAGCCTGGATGTGCGCCTCGCCCTCGCGGTGGCGAGCAAGAAGGCGTGGCCCGGTGGTATCACCGCCGGCATCGGCGGCATGGACGGCTCCGAGCTCAAGGTCATCGACGACGACCCGGGCTGGCGCGGCGATCTTGTCGAGCTGCGGGATGCCGCCATCGACAACGGCCGCTCGCCCATCGACTACCTCCTCGCCGCCGGACGGATCGAGCCTCAGCTCGCCGCCCGCCTGCGGGCCCGTTCGCTGGGCGTCGCCCTGGCGCAGCCTTCGACCCTGGATCCGGACGGCGCCTACGACTGGCTCCCTCCGGGGTGGGCGCTGCGCGACGACATCCAACTGGTCGACCTGAGCCGCGGTAGCCTCGTCGTTGCCGCTCCCCGTCCAACACCTCGCTTGTCCCGAGCGATCGCAGCGTTGTTCCCCGATGCCGCGATCGCATGGCGTGTGGCTCCCTACAGCCGCGCACCCGAAACCACGTCTGAAGAATCTGAATCTCGTCCCGGTATGGCACGGGATTCGGCCCCTGGGGTTCCATCATGAGGCTGACTACTCTTGCCGCTCTGTGCCTTTCCCTGCCGCTAGCCGCTCCGGTGGCGGCGCAGGAGGAGGCTTCGACCGAAGACGGTCCCGTCGTCACCAGAGAGCCGCGCGTGCGCGACATCTCGCTGCGGCACGATCTGGGCCAGAAGGGGGACGTCACCCTCGTGGGTATCCACGGGTACAACTCCTTCAACTTCGGCATTCCCGACCACTGGGACCTGACCGCCACGCCCGAGCTGCACATGAAGATCGCGCGCTCGGCCCAGCTGATCGGGGACATCTCGTCCCTGACGGTGTGGGTCGACGGCCGCCCGGTCGGCACGGTGAAGCTGGACGGTGATCCGGGGTCGGTCGACGACCAGGTGATCAAGCTGCCCCTCGTGCGCGAGGACGGCTACCACCAGATCAGCTTCGTCGCGTACCACCGGACGCGCGTGCCCTGCGAGATCGCGGAGCACCCCGGCATGTGGAGCCGCGTGCTCGATGAGTCGTTCATCCGCGTGAAGTACGACGCGGTGGCGCCGGACATGACGCTGAGCAAGTGGCCGTACCCGTTCCGGGACGACCGCGAGCCCAATACCAGCCGTGTGGTGCTGGTCGTGCCCGAGGGGCTCGGCGAGGCCGAGGCGAAGGCGGCGGGCTACGTGTCGTCGATGCTCGGCCACACGGCCGGCTGGCGCTCCATGGACCTGTACGTGCACCAGGGGAGCCCGTCGACGGCGCCCAGCGGGCACATGATCGCCATCGCCCGCGCGGACGCCCCCTCGGCGACCCTGTCGCAGGTGCGGGCAGCGCTGCTCCGGGCCGATGAAGAGGAAGTCGTGAAGGCCGGCGAAGCGCTGCGCAGCGGCAACATCGGCGCCTCCGGCGTGCTCGCCATCGCTCCTCGCGCGGATGACCCCCAGCGCGCGATGCTCGCGGTGGTCGGCAAGGACGGCAAGGGGCTGGTCGAGCTGGCTCAGCTGCTGACGTCGGACCTGTCCAAGTCGCTTCCCTACGGTCCCGTCGAGTACGTCGACGAGGTCAAGCCGTTCGCCCCCATGGCCGAGCGCGACTGGTCCAACACGGTGCCCGCGGAGACTTCGTTCACGCTGTCCGAGCTCGGCCTCGCCGACGTGATGGCCTCCGGCTACCACGGCGGTCGCGTCAGCATCCCGCTGAACCTGGTCCCCGATGAGCACCCGATCTCCGGCGCCGCGCGCCTCGAGCTCATCTACTCGTACTCCGCGCAGAGCGCGATCGACGCCTCGCGCATCGACGTGTTGCTCAACGGCGCGGCGGCCGGTGGTGTCGCCCTCCGCGACGTCGACGGGCGCAACCGGGTCAAGCTGCTGCTGGAGCTGCCCGCGCACGAGATGGGGCCGGAGTCCCGGCTCGACATCGACTTCGCGCTGGTCCAGACCGGCGACGCCGACGGCATCGAGCGCTGCGACGAGGACCCCGGCACCCCGCTGTGGGGCACCGTCCACGCCGACAGCCGCATCACGATGCCGCGCGACCACTGGGGCTACGTGCCCGACCTCGGTCTGCTCCGCTACGGCGCCTACCCCTTCGGTCTGCGTCCCGACCTGAGCGACACCGTCTTCGTGCTTCGCGACAAGCCCACCCGCACGGAGCTGCAGTTCTTCGTCTGGATGGCCGCGGAGATGGGGCGCGCCGCGCGCGGCAACCGCTTCGCCTACGACGTCCAGATGGGCTCGGTGGAGAAGGTCAAGGAGCTCGACAAGCACGTCGTGCTCGTGGACAGCGGTCCCGAGGGGCGGCTCATCCAGAAGGTCGGGCTGCTCGACTCCATGTCGTTCACCCCCAAGAGCCCTCCGGGTGTCACGCTCGCCCTCGCCAGCGGCGGTCTCGTCGGACTCGGCGCGGACCCCAACGTCGCCTACATCGAGCAGGTCGCCCTCCCGTGGGGCACCAACAAGACCGCCATCGTCGCCTACGCCGATGACGCCACGCTGTTCGAGCGGGTCGGCCGCTGCCTCGACAAGGAGTCGTTGTTCGACCGCCTGCGCGGCAAGGTGACGCGCGTCGGAACGTGCTCGGACCTGGCGGCCATCCCCGCCAAGGAACGTCAGCTCATCGGCGAGAAGCCGGTGCGCGAGGCGGCCTACGAGCCGATCAGAAACAACTACTGGCTCCTGATTGCCGGCATCGCCATCGGTATTATCTTCGTGCTGGCGTTGCGTGGCTTCTTCCTGTCGCTCGGTCGACGGAAGGACTACGACATCGATGACTACGAGGCTGACTACGGCGAGGCTTGATGGCGGAGCAGCTCCCGACAGGAAACAACGGCGCCGGATTCGCTCCGAGCACCGCCAGAGTCCTGATCATTGATCCTGATGTCCGCTTCGGCTTGCTGCTGAAGGGGTACCTGGAGGGCCGTGGTTGGAAGGCCGAGTGGGTGGAGGACGGCCGCAAGGCGCTCCAGCACTGGGAGACCTATCGCCCGGACCTGCTGATCACGGAGCTGCAAGGCAAGGACCTGGACGGGTTCGAGCTGCTGGATGCGCTCAGCCGCATCGGGCGTCCGCCTCCGGTCGTCATCTGCACCAGGATGGCCGGCGTCTCCTCGTGGACCGACGGTGTGTTCCGCCGGCTCGGCGTGCGCGCCGTGCTGGTGCGGCCGGTTCGCTTCCCGGAGGTCGCTCAGACCCTCGAAGAGGTGATGGCCCAGATCACCGACACCATGGCCGCCATTCCCGCGGTCGCCGTTCCCTAGGTCAGGCGTCAGGCGTCAGGTCGACCCGACGCGGGGCCCATGTCCCGCGTGTTGCCCCTGATCCCTGATCCCTGATCCCTGATCCCTGACTCAGTGCAAGTGGCGGGGGATCGCCGCTGACAACCATCCGCGTTCGTCGATAACCGGCCCCGTGGCTACGAACCGACCCGTTCTTCCGCCGGGGCCGACCGATTCGGAGGGGTGCGGCTGCCAGCCGTCCCGAGGCGCCTTCGGAGGCTGACGCTCGGACGTTCCGTTGCGCGCGATGAGCTGCCCGCCGTCGAACGCGGGGAGGCGGATCGGCTCGATCGCCTCGCCTCGCAAGGCCGCGAGGTGGGCGTGCAGGAGCCGGGGCTCGCGGCTGCAGTACAGGGCGAAGCTCGCGGTGAAGCGGGCGTTGATCTCGATGAGCCAGGGGGTCGCCCCATCGAACACGAAGTCGAGGCCGAAGTGGCCGACGTAGCCGCGGTTGGCGAGCACCGAACCGAGCGTCTCGGCGAGCTCCGAGGTGCTGTCGCCGGGGTGCGGCGAGGGGCGCCAGCGGAAGTCGTTCCCGCAGGAGCCGAGGGGGTAGGGGGTGAGGCCGGGGTTGCCGGTGAGCTGCACGATGGGGGCGCTGACCATCACGTGGCCGTGCCGGTCGACGACGGCGTTGACGGTCCCCGGCCGCCCGGTCACGAAGCGGGAGACCCGGACCGGGCGTCGTCCCAGGGGCGCAGCCCGTTCGGCCCACTCCTGGGCGGACCGCACGCGCCAGGTGGTCTCCCCGGCGTGGCCGCGCGCGGACTGGACGACCAGATCGGGGCCGTGCACGGCGGCCTGCTCTTCGTACGAAGACGCCGACGGGACCACCTTGGCGGGGGAGGGGACGGCGACGCCGGCTTCCTCGGCGATCGCGGCGAGGGCGAGCTTGTTCTCCAGCCCCTGGCCGACGCGGGCGGGGGCGTGCGCGAGGTCGGCCCCCAGTTCGGCGGCGCGGGCTTCCAGGCGGGCGTTGGGCTTGAAGCAGATCAGGGTGTGGGGGCGCTCCTGGATCGCTTCGACGATCGGCGGATGCTCCAGCAGACGCGCCGTCGACAGAATCTCCAGGTCCGGCGGCATGAGGATCGGCTCGGCCAGGCCGGCGTCGGCGAACGCGGCGCGGTGCCGGTCGTCTCCGTAGGTCGCGACTCGGGCCTCTGGCAGGACCTGGTTGAGCAGCAGAGCGTCCCACTCCAGGTGGAACAGGATGAACGGCGCGCGCTCGGTCACGCCGGCTCCAGGCTGAGCACGTCGACGAAGTAGTCGCGCACCTCGAGGTAGGAGCCGAGCGCCACGGGTTCGGGGTGCTCGTCGGTGAGCTCGGGCGGGGGGCGGTGCGCGCCGGTGATGACGGCGACGACGTCACCTCCCTCCAGTCCCGGCATCGCGGCGAGGCCGGCGAGCACGCCGCCGCCTTCGGGGGCGACGTCGATCGCGGCGTCGGTCAGCTTCGCCATCCAGCGTTCGACATCCGGTCCAGGCACCGCCACGGCGCCTCCTCCGGAGTCCACCAACCGTTGGGCGAGGGCCGCGGCGTGGGGCGGGTTGCGGATGCCGAGGCGGCCGGCGGGGCTGGACGGGTCGGCGGTGATGCCCGGCTCGAGGATGCGCACGATGCCGATGCATTCGCCCGACTGGACCGCGATCAACCGGGGCGCCCGCCCCAGCGCGGCGAACCCGTCGGCCAGGCCCTCCATGGAGATGCCCGACGAGCTGAAGGTAGCAACGACGTCGGCTTCCGGGGCCTGCTCGGCGATCTCCCCCGCCAGCGAGCGGTAGCCCACGGACGCGGTGGGATCGCGGGTGCCGCGGAGGTCCTGGAGCCCGAACACCCGCGCCGCGTAGCGGGCGAAGTTGATCGGCTTGACCGTCTCCACCACCACCGCTTCGGAGGCGAGGAGGCGGGCGCGCTTGCCGTGGTCGGTGCCCGGGGCGACGAACGCGACGAGGCGGTCGCCGGTCATGCGGCAGGCGGCGGCCGCGGAGACGGCGGCGTTCCCCGACGAGGAGAGCACCAGCGTTCGCGGCTCGTCTCCCCGGTGTCGAACCACCTGGTAGAGCACCCCGCGGTCCTTGTGAGAGCCGCCGGGGTTCCGGTCTTCGCGCTTGAGCCGGAGTCGGCCGAGGCCAAGCTCGGCGGCGAGCGCGGGTGCGTCCTCCAACGGGGTCGGCTCGGTGCCGAGGATCCAGCCGTGCTTACGGGCCCGTTGGGCAGGGACACCGTCGTCGTCGAAGAGGCGGGCGTACCGCCAGATCCCGTCGCCCGCGGGTTCGGTCACGAAGGCTTGTTGAGCGCCGCTTCGACCCGCCGCGCAAACGTCGCGCCCGGCTCGATGTAGCGCGAATGGAAGAAAGCGCAGCCGGGCGACAGGAGGATCGCCGTGCCCGGCGCGGCGCTCTCGGCGGCGTGGGCGATCAGCGAATCCAGGTCGTGGAAGTTCTCGACCGGCACTCGCCCGTCCAGCTGCAGCATCAGCGCGTCCGTGCCCGTACCGGGGAGGGCGAGGATGACGTCGCAGAACTCGGCCGCGGCTTCCGCCATGCCGGAGTAGTCCATGCCTTTGTCGTCGCCGCCGACGATCAGCACGACGCGCCGTCCGGTCGAGGCGATGGCGCGGATGCCCTGCTCCGCGGCGGGCGCGGTGGTGGCCTGGATGTCGTAGATCCAGCGAATCCCCTCACGCTCCGCCACCGGCTCGAGGCGGCCGGGGAGCGCTTCCACCGTAGGGATGGCCTCGCCGATGCGGGCCGGTTCGATGCCGGCGGCCGCGGCCGCGCAGATCGCGGCGAGCATGTTCAATCGGTTGTGGATGCCCGGCAGGGCCATCTCCTCGAGCCGGCCGACGCGCTGGATCTCCGTGCTCCGAGGCCGTCGCAGGCAAGCCCAGCCGTCTTCGTCGACCCAGGCCAGCCCGTCGAGCCCGAACCCGGGGGGCGGCGCCGCCCCGAACCGCCACAGTGTGGCTCCGGTCGCCCGGATCGACTGGGTGTGCCGGCGGCACATGGAGTCCACCGCCGACAGCACCACCTGACCGCCCGCGCTGACTCCGTGCGCGAGCCGGAGCTTGGCGCGCACGTAGTTCTCGAAGGTGCCGTGGTCCTCGATGTGGTTCCGCGTGATGTTCGTGATCACCGCGATGTCGACCGTCGGGCTGCGGTCTCGCAGGTGCCGGTTGCTGACCTCCCAGAGCAGGACGCCGCCCAGCCCCGCGGCCTGCACGGCCTCCAGGGAGACCTGCTGGGCGCGGTCGTTGCCGCCCTGCAGGACCTGCCGTCCGCGCCCCAGCCCGGTGGTCAGGATGTGCCGGATCATTGCCGCCGTGGTCGACTTGCCGTTGCTCCCGGTGACGCCGATGCGGGTCCCCTCGAACAGGTCCAGGGCGAGGTCGGCGAGCCCGATGAGCTGCGCCCCGCGGGCGAGCGCGCGGGGGATCTCGTTGGTGTTGGCGGGGTAGTTGAACCAGTTCTGGGACGCGAGGATCACCTGCGCGAACTCGATCCCGCCGAGGTAGTCGTCGCCCAGCCGCAGGTCGATCGGGAGGCGGCGCAGCTGCGTCAGCATCTCCTCGCGGACCGGGCGCTCCCAGGCGGTGTTGTTCTTGCGGAACGACTTGGCGAAGGCGCGCGGGTCGGCGGCGAAGTCGTGGGCGATGAGCCCCTCGATGCCGCAGTGCCCCGCGAGGAAGAGCAGGAGCGAGACCCCTTCGGCCCCGGATGCTCCCACTACGTGCACCCGCTGATCCGCGAGGGACTGCAGGATGGCCCCGCGAGGGGGACGGCTGGCCGCGTTCATGCGTCCCTCCAGGCGATCGGACGGCGCGCGCCGACGAACCGGTAGCGCTCCAGGAACGTGCTCAGCGGCTCCTCCATCACCTGGTTCCGGGTCAGGCAGGAGTGGACGACGGTGGTCGTCTCTTCGGCGGGGAGGGCGAGGCCGACGTGGGACAGGCCCTTGTTCCGGCCCTTGACGAAGACGAGGTCGCCGGGCGCGATCGAGCCGGCCCCGACCCGGTCTCCCAGGCGGCGCTGGTCGCCGGTGTGCTTGGGCAGCAGCACGCCGGAGGCCTGCCACACCAGCGACTGAACGAGGCCGCTGCAGTCGGCGGCGTGCTCGGTGTTGCCGCCCCAGAGGTACGGACGGCCGAGGCGGGCGCGGGCCCGGCGGGCGGCGTCCTGGAGTCCCGTGGGTCGGTCGGCGGTGACGGCGGTGCCGGCGAGGGCGCGGGCGATGTCCCCCCACGGGTCGGCGTCGGGAGCCGCGTCGGCGAGTCGCTCGGCGTCGACCCAGCCCAGGGTCCCGTCGGGGATCTGGACGAGCGCGCGGCGCGCCTGGACGGCGAAGCGGCGGACGTGCGCGGGGGGCGACCACTGCGTCTGGCGGTCGTCGCCGTCGGCCTGGCGGTGCAGGTCGATGGCGTCACCCGGGGTCAGCGCGGCCCAGCGGTGTTCGGTCCACGTCGAAGCGAGGTCGGACAGGATGGTGGGGGCCGGCGCCTCGCCCACGGTGCTGCCGATCGCGTCGGCGTACACGCGGGCCTGAGCACGGACGAGCACGCCGCCGGAGACGGAGATCGCGCCGTCGGTCCAGGCCCACTTCGTGGTGTCGACGACGACCGGCCAGCCTTCAGCGAGCTGGCGGCGCGCGTCGAGGACGGCGACCCGGAGCGCTTCCCGCACCCGCTACTTCTCCTCTTCCTCGAACACCTCGATGCGGAGGGGCGTTCGGGAGACGAGTTCGAGCTCGACGGCGCAGTGATCGCAAACGAGCAGCTCGCCTTCGATGGCGTCCGCGGGGATCGGCACCGCGGTGGTGCATTCGGGGCAGGGAGTGGTCACAAAGGGGGTCTACCGAGGCGGTGGGGCAAGGTCAAGCGAGGTGAGCGCGGGTGGGATCGACGCCCGTGGTGCCAGGAGCGGAGATCCGGGTCGCGAGGGCCTGGTGTTCCGCTCGCCCGACCGCATCGGCGAGGTCGGCGGAAGAGGCGGGGCGCGGGGGGGCGCTCGCGGCGGCGGCGGCGAGGCGGGCGGCCGACTCGTCGCAGCGGGCGGCGAACGCGGGATCGGCGGCTGCTTCGGCGCGGAAGTGGGCGGCGGTCGCCTCGATGGCGTCGAGGTCGCGGCAGATCAGCACGCCGTCCACCCCCGCCCGGACCGCGGCAGCGCAGGCCTCGGGGATGCCGCGGCGTTTGGCGATGGCGCCCATCTCCATGTCATCGGTGAGTACGACCCCGGAGAAGCCCAGCTCCTTCCGCAGCACGTCGGTCATGAGCCGCGGCGACAGCGTCGCGGGGTGCTCGCGATCGAGGGCGGTGACGATGTGGGCGGACATGATCATGGGGATGCCGGCGTCGGCGGCGGCGGCGAACGGAGCGATGTGGTCGCGGCGCAGTTCGTCTTCGTCGAGCTCGCAGACGGGCAGGTCGATGTGGGAGTCGACGGTGACGTGTCCATGCCCCGGGAAGTGCTTGGCGCAGGAAAGCAGGCCTGCGTCGGCGATGCCGTCGGCGAAGGCGAGGCCGAGCTCGGCGACGCGCTTGGGATCGTCCCCGAACGAGCGATCGCCGATGGCGTCCGTGGTGCCCTCGAAGCGGACGTCCAGCACCGGGGCGAAGACGAGGTTGAAGCCGACCGCGCCGATCTCCGCGGCGAGGGCTCGGCCGACGTTCCGGGCGAGGCTCGCGTCGGCGGAGGCGCCCAGCCGGGCCATCGGGGGCCAGACGGTGAGCGGGGCCTTGAGTCGGGCGACCCGACCCCCTTCCTGGTCGACCGCGAGCAGCGGCGGGGGGCCGACGGTTCCGGCCGTCAGGCCCGCGAGCAGCTCGTGCACCTGGGCGGGGGACTCGACGTTTCGGCCGAAGACAATGAAGCCTCCGACCCCGAGCTTCAGCAGCGGCACGACGCCCGGATCGTCCGCGCGGGTGCCGACGAAGCCGGCGAGGATCAAACGCGCGGGATCCACGATCACGCCGCGAACTCGTTGAGCTCGATGAGCACGCCGCCGGTGTCCTTGGGGTGGAGGAACATCACCCGGCTTCCGTGGGCGCCGGGCCGTGGAGCGTCGTACAGGAGCCGAACTCCGAGGCCGCGGAGGCGCTCGCACTCGGCCTCGATGTCGTCGACCTCGAAGCAGAGGTGGTGGATGCCGGGGCCGCGGCTGGCGAGGAACTTGCCCACCGGGGTGTCGGGCCCCATCGCCTCCAGCAGCTCCACGCGGGACTCGCCGACGGGGAACATCGCCACCCGGGTCTTGGCCTCGTGGACGTCCTCGCGCCCATCTTCGATCAAGCCGATGCCCTCGGGCCCCCACTTGGCGGCCCCTTCATCGAGGGTTCGCACGGCAATGCCGACATGATGCAGTCGCTTGAACATGGGTCCTCTACAATGCGGCGATGGCTACGCGGTTCTCCGTCCGGATCACTCGCTTCGACGACCGCCAAGCGTTCCGGCGGGTGGTCGATTTCCTCGGGGGACTGTACCCGGATCGCACCGTCGCGGACTTCGAGACGGCGCTCGCGCGCACGCCCTGCACGCTGTCCCACAACGCCGCCGAGGCCACCGCGGACGCGCTTCAGACGTCTCTGGAGAAGCGGGGTGCGCACGTGATGCTCATCCCCACCGATCTGGTGACTGGGGGCAAGGTCACGGCGGTGGCGAGCACGATGGGGTTGAGCCCGGAGATCGATCTGAGCTTCCTGGACCAGACGCGGAAGAAGGCGGCGACGGGCCGCCCACCCCACGGTGCCGTCGAACCCCCGCGCGAAGAGTGACTGAGTATCCCTTCGCCCCCGCGCTCGCCGCTTCGGGCGTCGCGGGCCGGGTCTCGGCGGTGGTGGTTCACTACCGCGGGATCGACGACCTGACCGCCTGCGTCACCGCCCTGACCCGATCCGACTGGCCGGACCTCGAGATCGTCGTGGTGGACAACGGATCCAGCGACGGCGTGCCCTCGGAGCTCCCGGTCCGGCGGGTCGTGCTGCCTTCGAACGTCGGCTTCGCGGCCGGGGCCAACGCGGGCATGCAGGCCACCACCGGCGCGTGGATTCTCCTGATCAACCCGGACGCCGAGGCCGCCCCTGACTGTGTTCGGGCGCTCGTGGAGGCCGACGTCGACGCCGCCACGGCGCGCGTGGTGCTTCGCGACGATCCCGACCGGCTCGACAACTGCGGGCACGACCTCTACCCCGACGGCCTCAACTGGTGTCGGGGCCGGGGGGAGACCGCGTCGGGCCGCTACGAGGAGTCCGAGGACGTGCTCCTGTTCAGCGGCGCGGCGGTGCTCCTGCGGCGCTCCGCGCTCGCGCGGGTGGGCCTCTTCGACCCCTCCTACTGGGCCTACGGGGAGGATGCGGACCTGTCCCTGCGCCTCGCCGCCCGGGGCCTCCGGTGCCGGTACGTCCGGGACGCGGAGGTGACGCACGCGGTGGGGGGGAGCTTCGGCAAGCTGTCCATGCGGAAGGTCTTCCTCGTGGAGCGGAACCGCGCTCGGGTGGCGGTCACCCACCTCCCCGCGGGGTGGCTCGCGGCCTCGCCCCTGTGGACCCTGGCGCGGCATGCGGTCATGGCCCGGGGGGCAGCCAACGGCGATGGACTCGCCGCGTCCTGGAGTCCGGCCCAGCGTGCGCTCCTGCCGGTGGTGGTAGCGGCGGCCCACGCGGCCTCGGCGTGGGACCTTCCCGGCGGTCTTCGTCGCCGCCTGGCCCGCGGCGGCCGGCTCGACCGCCGTCGCCTCGCCGCGGCGCGAGCCCCCCTCGCCGCCCTCGCGTCCCGCCCCGCGGGCGCCTAGGCGAACAACCCCGCGATCGTGCCCCTGACGAAGGGAACGAGGCCGACGACGCCGACCGATCGGGCGGTCCACGCGGCGCCGTAGGCCGCGGTCGTGATCAAGCGGGGGCCTCCGCCCATCTTCCGCGCCAGCAGGGTGTGGCTCCGCCCCAGGTGGAACGCGGCGTCGGGGGAGCGGTGGGAGCGGGTGCCCCCGCCGCGGTGGCGGACACGGGCGTCGCGGGCGACGACGGCGCCGCCGGCGCGGCGGCACAGGTCCACGTCCTCCATGTAGAACTGGAATCGCTCGTCGAACCGGCCCACCGCCTGCCACGCCGCGAGGTCGAAGGCGACGGCTGCGCCCCCCACCGCGGGCACCGCCGTGATCGCGGCGGACGGCTCGGTCTGGATGGCGCGAACCCGTCCGCTGGCCCCGAGATCCAGCCCCGCCTGCTGGATGCCCCCGCCCTCCCAGTCCAACACCACGGCGCCCACGATGGGGTGGTCGTCCAGAGCCGCCGCGAGCACCCCGAGGGTGCCCGGCTCCAGCGCGGTGTCGTCGTTCAGGAGCAGGGCCCGGGGGCCGTGCTTCGCCGCCCACTCGAGGCCTCGATTGGCGCGCACGGCGAACCCGAACGAGTGGTGGATGGGGACATGCTCCGTGCCCGCGGGGCCGGGCTCCTCGGACACGACGTAGATCGGCCCGGCGCCGTCGTCCCGCGCCGAGCGCACGCAGTCCTCCAGCCACAGCGAGCCGGGGGCGGCGGGGATCACGATCGGCAGTGGCGCGGGCATGTCGGTACTCTAGCCGCCGTGCTGCTCCGTCCCTCGATCGCGCTGCTCTTCGCTCTGCTGCTCGTCGGCGCGACCCCGACCGCGGTCACGACCCACGGGTACCTGACCCACATGTCCGGCTCGGTGGCGGCCGAGCGCGAGCGCCTCGACGCGGCCGTGGCGGCCCTCGAAGAGACCACCGACCTGGTGGTCTCGACCGCCGGCGGGAGGGACTCGATCCTGCGGCTCGACCGCGACGCCGAGCGCACCGTGCGCGCCGCGTCGGCCATCGCGCTGAAGACCGCCCGCCTCGCCGAGCTGGCCGATCAGCTGGTGGAAGCAACGCGCTAGAGTCCGCCTCCGCCAAGGAGGCCGCCGTGTATCCCCCCAAGCCCCACATCTCGCAGCACACCCACGTTCCCTCGATCGAGGAGTACGAGCGCCTCTACCGCCGGTCCTTGGATGACCCCGAGGGGTTCTGGAGCGAGCAGGCGCGCAGCCTCACCTGGATTCGCGATCCCGACCACGTGCTCCAGGGCGGCTACGACCACCTCGACTACCGCTGGTTCGTGGGCGGGCAGCTCAACGTTGCGGCCAACTGCATCGACCGGCACCTCGCCGAGCGCGGGGACAAGACCGCCATCATCTGGGCCGCCGACGAGGCGGGCGAGTACACCCACATCACCTACAACCAGCTCCACCGCGAGGTCTGCAAGGCCGCGAACGTGCTCAAGGACCTGGGGGTCCGCAAGGGCGACCGCGTCTGCATCTACCTGCCGATGATCCCGGAGCTCGCCTACACGATGCTCGCCTGCGCGCGCATCGGCGCCATCCACTCCATCGTCTTCGGCGGCTTCAGCGCGGAGGCGCTCCGCGACCGCATCGTCGACGCGGAGTGCTCCGTCGTCATCACCGCCGACGAGGGGCTCCGGGGGGGGCGCACGATCCCGCTGAAGAAGACGACCGACGAGGCGATCTCCGGGGTCGACTGCGTCGAGACCGTGCTCGTGGTCCGACGCACCGGCGCGTTCATCCACATGGTCCCCGACCGGGACCGCTGGTACCACGACGAGATCGCCTTCCAGCGACCCCACTGCCCCGCCGAGCCGATGGACAGCGAGGACCCGCTGTTCATCCTGTACACCTCGGGATCCACGGGGAAGCCCAAGGGGGTGATGCACACGCAGGCGGGCTACCTGCTCTACACGTCGCTGACCCACCGCTACGTGTTCGACCTCCACGAGGACGACGTCTACTTCTGCGCCGCCGACATCGGCTGGGTCACCGGGCACAGCTACATCGTCTACGGGCCGCTGGCCAACGGCGCCACCACGGTGATGTTCGAGTCGACCCCGCTGTACCCCGACGCCAGCCGCTACTGGCGCGTCGTCGAGGACCTCGGGGTGTCGATCTTCTACACCGCCCCGACCGCGATTCGAGCCGTCGCGCGCTCCGGCGACGGCCCCGTCAAGGCCCACGACCGCAGCTCCCTGCGCGTGCTCGGTACCGTCGGCGAGCCGATCAACCCCGAGGTCTGGGTCTGGTACCACGACGTCGTCGGCGAGGGCCGCTGCGCGATCGTGGATACGTGGTGGCAGACGGAGACGGGGGGCATCCTCATCACGCCGCTGCCGGGGGCGACCCCGTGCAAGCCGGGCTCCGCGACGCGCCCCTTCTTCGGCATCGAGCCGGCCCTCGTGGACGACGAGGGCACCATCATCGAGGGCAACGACGTCAGCGGAAACCTCTGCATGCTGCGTCCGTGGCCGAGCCAGGCGCGCACCATCTGGGGCGACCACGGACGCTTCGCCGACACCTACTTCAGCGCCTTCCCGGGCAAGTACTTCACGGGCGATGGCTGCCGTCGGGACGAGGACGGCTTCTACTGGATCACCGGCCGCGTGGACGACGTCATCAACGTCAGCGGTCACCGCATGGGCACCGCCGAGGTGGAGTCCGCCCTGGTCGCCCACGGCGCGGTCGCCGAAGCCGCTGTCGTCGGCTTCCCCCACGAGATCAAGGGGACCGGGATCTACGCCTACGTGCAGCTGAACGACGGCGCCGGGAGCAACGTGAGCGACGCGCTGCGTCAGCAGGTCCGCAAGGTGATCGGCCCCATCGCGACCCCCGACGCGATCCAGATCGTGGGAGGCCTGCCCAAGACCCGGTCGGGGAAGATCATGCGGCGCATCCTCCGCAACGTGGCGAAGGGGGAGTACGGCGACATGGGGGACATCTCGACGTTGGCCGACCCCAGCGTGGTCGAGGCCCTCGTCGCGGGGCACCGCGCTAGAACTTGAAGTCGAACCCGACGGTGTTGAGGATGCGGCTGTTGTTCTTGGGCCGATCCTCGCGGATCCGGCGGTCCATGGGGCCGACCTCGATCCGCATGCCATAGCCCAGCGTCAGCTTCGCCTGGGCGACGGTCAGCCCGAGCCCCCAGGTGATGTACGTCTCCGTGAACTGGCGCTCGCTGTAGAAGCCGCCGCGGATGTGCACCGCCTGCGCGATGGTCCCTTCGACTCCCACGTGCAGGTCCTTGTAGGGCACCTGTTCGCCGTCCCGCAGCTCCACCACGAGGTCGGCCGCCACCTTCAGGATGTTCGGGATGTCCAGGGCCAGCCCCGGAGACAGCCGGACGGGGAACCGCTCCTCCTTGGTGGGGATGAAGTTCTGCACGGAGAAACCGACCACGAGGAAGGGCACCGGCCAGAAGGTGACGCCGCCGTCCAGCGTGAAGAAGGTCCGGTTGTCCCGGATGGCGTACTGCTGCCGCACGATGCGTGCGCTGAGGCCGACGTTGATGCGTCGCTGCCAGATGGCGTAGGCGACCGCGATGTCCCACCGCTGCCAGGTCCGCTTGTCCTCGAGGTCCTCGTCCGGGTTCGTGGGGAACCAGTTCAGATCGGTCTCGGGCTCGAACAGCGGCGAGTAGCGCCAGACCGTGTACTCGGTGCCCAGGGCGAAGTTGCTCGTGCGTGAGTCGAATGCCCCGGACGCGATGATGTGGCTCTTCTCCCGGCCGTAGAACGAGTAGTTCGAGCCGGCGATGTACTGCGGCTTGCCCGCCATCGCGGCGGGGTTCAGGTGCACCGCCGAAGCGTCCACCGCGAGGTTCCGGACCGCGCCGCCCATGCCCATCGCGGCCGGCTCGAAGAAGTCGTCTTCGGCCTGCGCGGTGCTTGACAGCAGCAGGGTCAGAGGGATCAGGAGAACAAGAGTCCGCATTCGAGGCTCGATTGTGACACAGCGCTCATGGTAAAAACCGCCAGAACTGGCGAGGAGCAGGGACAAAGATGGACGCACTACGCATGTGGCAACACCTCGTGCACGAAAACAGTCCCGCCGCCGAGGGGGCCGTGGACGATTACCGTAAGGCGATCGCGCTCGGTTTCGAGGGGCGATGGGACGAGGCCGAGGCGATTCTCGAGGGAAGCCGAGAGCCGCTCGAGAAAGCGGAGGCGCCCGAAGCGGCCGCCGCCAACCACAACCTCGCGGCGCTGCACCAGGAGCGCGGCGACCTGGAGGGGGCGGTGTTCCACTCGGTTCGGGCCGTGTTCCTCTACAACCGCCTGCACGATCTCGGCGGGTTGTACGCGGCGCTGCGCAACCTCGCCGTGATTCACACCTCTCGTGGGGAGACCCACCTGGCGACGGCGGCCCAGCACCAGGCCGCCCGGGCTCGTCGGGAGCTCATCGCGCGGGGACTGCTGTCCGCGGCCGAGGGCGGGCGTGACGCCGCGGGCGAGGAGCTCAAGATCCTGTCGCTGTCGGCCGCGTTGGTCGCTCCCCTGAGCACCGCAGAGGCCGTCTAGACCCCTTCCGTTTGCCCATGGCGTGGGCTAGGGTCCCCGCCATGCGTCTGATCGGCCTCCTGATCGCCGCCCTGTCCATCCTTCCGGGGTGCTTCTGGGGCAGCAGCGAAGCGAACGTCTTCTTCACCGTGAGCGCCGGCAACTACGGCGAGTACGAGGACCTGCTCTACCCGCAGGACCGCGCCGAGGCGTGGGGGGACATCTTCGAGGGTCGCCCGTCGGTCTGCATCGATGGCGACGCCGACAACGGCTGCGCCGGCGGCACCTACGAGCGCAGCGACCTGCTCGAGCTGTTCGTCCCCTACGAGACGGACCGCACCCGCGCGGTGATCACCCAGAAGGGCGATCTGCAAATCACCGCCCACCTCAAGGTCGGCGACGCCTACTCGGTGCTCGCCGCCGACGGGTTCGATGATCTGGAGTACCTCGATACCGCCGATGCCCCCTACTCCCGGCTCGGCAGCGGGTGCGAGCCCGAGCTCGGCTCCGAGGATCGCAGCGGTGTGGGGCGGTGCCTGAAGGCCGAGCTGTCGGACAACCCGCGGGGGTACGGCAAGCTGACCGAGGACCTCCGGCTCGTCATCCTCGTGAACCTCCCCGGCGAGGACGACGTTCGCAGCACCTACTGCCAGGACTACCCGCGCGAGTTCGAGTCGTCGGACTGGACCTACCCGCTCACCCGCAAGGTGAACTACAGCGCCCACCTGCCGACGGCGGCGGACCCTGACCACTACACCGACTCCGAGGGCGACGAGCCGCCGCTGCCGCAGTGCGACATCGAGGCCTACGCGAGCGTGCAGCTCGGCTTCGAGGTCTTCACGGCGGAGTACTTCGGCGAGAACGCCGAGGACAACTCATTCACGATCGACCGAACCAACGATCCCTGCACAGGCTCCGATTGCGGCGATCCCATCTTGGGAACGTTGGAACTGGAGGATCTCGTGCTGCCGGGAGAGGACGGCTCCCCGCACGCCGCGGGCCGCTACCGCATCTCGTTCGTGTCGGACCGATTCGCGTCCCTGGACGGCCGAATTGAGGCGATCGGCAGCTTCGACACCAAGGTCCGCCGCGATCCCGAAGAGCTCGAGGAGCCGGCGCGTCAGTTGGATCTGGATGAGGACGACGGGGGCCTCTAGCTGTCGTGACCAGGGCCGTTGTTCCGGTTTGACGAGTCAATCCGGGAGATGGGCGGTTG
>PVBE012652754.1_pt1 | contig 25097 bp, 18 predicted proteins | sample 1631181 | NCBI WGS metagenome assembly PVBE01 (sample SAMN08397723, study PRJNA350692) | Marine metagenome, whole genome shotgun sequencing project. | isolation source: water | place: Pacific Ocean | collected 2012-04 | reverse complement strand
CCAGCGCTTTCCATGAGGTGCACGCCACAGCCAAAGAATATACAGTGAACAACCGTATAGCAGCTTATTTGCTATCGGTTTCTCGAGTGGCAGAAGCTATGCGCTTGCGCGGGTGGGTCTCTTAGTGGGGACCAAAAGCACGGCGCCTACTGGTGCGTGTCAATAAAGCGCTCTTCCTGCCAAACGTTGCCTCGGTTGTGGTACCCTGCTTTCTCCCAGAACCCAGCCTTGTCCTCTGACAAAAACTCTAGCCCTCTCAGCCACTTTCCTCCCTTCCAAAGATATACGTCGTCAAGGTCTTTTCTTCCAGGGATTGCTCCGCACACTCCTCTCAGTGGGTATCCGTGCGCAGGATCCAGAGGAGATCCGTCATAATGCGTTGCAAGCAAAAAGTTGTCTCCCATTGCGGTTTTTATCGGGAGGTTTGTTGAGTAACCTTGTTCGCAGTGTTGTACAACCACAGTCGCGTTCGTTTTGATCTTAGCAGCTCCGGCGCTAACGAGAGTCTTTAGTTTGACTCCCCTCCAGAGTGTGTCGGTCTTGCTCCAGGCGGTAACACAGTGTATGTCCATGGTTACCTCTGTTTGCGGAAGGGCACAAAACTCGTCCCAAGTCAGACTGGTCTCTTCTTCTACCTGTCCAAAGACCCTAAAGCTCCAGCTGTCTTTATCAAAGTCCGGGACTGCTCCGTAGTGTAGGATTGGAAACCGAAGGGTTAGCGACTGCCCTTGCGGAAGTCTCCCTGCCTCTTTCATCAGTTGCTCTGCCTCTAGTCTGTCGTTCATGTTTTTGGGCTGACTCAAATTTTTCTGTATTGCAGATTATAACATTGCTCTTGTAGAGTAGCCCTATGGTTGACTGTGGGTTTTCCCGTGTTTATACTTTAGGTTAACACAAGCGTAAGTGGGGACTTCTATGCCTGTTACCCTTACATACCATGGTCACTCAGCTCTAGCGCTAGAGCTTAATGGAACAAATGTTCTGATAGATCCTTTCATCAAAGACAACCCTATGTCTTCCGTCGACATCGAGCGCTTGAAGGCCGATTACATCTTGGTATCTCACGGCCACGAAGATCATTTGGGGGACACGGTAGCTATAGCACAAAGAACCGAAGCCACTGTTGTTGCTAACTTTGAGATAGCTAATTGGCTCTCCGCACAAGGGCTTGATAAGGTGCACCCTCAGCACATCGGAGGTGTTTACACTCATTCTTTTGGATACGTGAAGTTGACTCAGGCTCACCATGGGTCAGCCTTGCCAGACGGGTCTTACGGAGGCAGTGCCTGCGGTTTTCTAATAAGGAGTTTAGATGCTAGCATCTATCTTGCTTGCGACACCGGGGCTTTTTGGAGACATGAAGCTCATAGGAGACGAAGGGGTGGATATAGCTGTTTTACCAATCGGAGACAACTTCACCATGGGTCCGCAAGATGCGTTACGCGCTATACAGATGATAAGGCCTACGCTTGCTATTCCTGTCCACTACAACACTTGGCCTCTCATAGAACAAAGCCCAGCTGAATGGAAACAGGCAGTAGAAAGGGAAACACCAACCAAAGTTTGCGTGCTTAAGTCCGGACAAAGTTTACTCTATCCTAACGGTCAAGCCTAATCCACGCAGGGTTTCATTAAAGACAGTAAGAGTCGGGCAAATGTAGAAATCTTTCAAAATAAGCCGTCTAAACAATTAAGCCTTTATTTTAGTCTTAGTAGTAGGCCTGGGGAAAACCTTACATAAAACACTAATCTGCCTAGGACGCTTATTAGATACGATATATGGGACCTGATAATGGGGAGCCCTATATATAGGGCAAGGAAGCTGGAAAACAGGAAGTCCCACGACCCGCCGTTTTCCACAATGCTGTACTGTTGTTGTGGAAAACATGGATAAAACACAACGGCAGCAAAAACTAGGCGGCGGGCGTGTTATTTGTTGTTGATAAGCTGTAGAACGTCGTCGGCTTTTGCTCTAAAGGTGGAGTCGCGGGAGAGCAGGTTGCGAGCTTTTTCGCAGCTGTACCTGGCGGTGCTGTGGTCTCTGCCTCCCAATAAAGTACCGATTTGCGATAGCGAGCACCCCACAGTATCCTGCAGCAAAAGCATTGCTAGCTGCCGAGGCACAGCTAGTCGCCTGGCCCTGCTTTTGCTGCACAACTCATCCGGAGTAACATTAAACTCACTAGCTACTGCCTCTATAATGTTCTCTGAGGTTACGGAAGCAGACGAGGCCGCACGGCCAGACACGTGTTCGGTTGCCAGTCGGGCAGAATCCAGGCTGACAGGTTGCCCAAGCAGACGAGCTCGTGCGCTAAGGTGGTGTATGACCCCCTCGAGCGCACGGACATTGGTCTGTATGTTCTCGGCCAAGTAAGAAACAACATCGTCCGATATTGCTAGCGACTGGTCCGAGGCCTTCGATCTTAATATCTTCTTTCTTACCTTCGTTGATGGCTTTGTGATCTGCACAACAAGGCCTGCCTCTATTCTGGAGCATAGTCTACGCCCGAGACCGGACAAAGACTTTAAAGAAAGATTGCTAGACAGAACAACTTGTCGGTTTCTTTCGTGCATTTCGTCAATGGTGTGTATTAGCTCTTCGGTCGAAGATTTTTTACCCAAGAAAAAATGGATGTCATCCACCAATAGCGTGTCGCACGACCTGTATTTCTCGCGAAACATTTCTCCGCTGCCTCCTCTGATGGCAGAGATCAGTTCGTTGGTAAAGCTTTCGGCCGCCAACATATGGACACTAACGGCTTTTGCCGTACACGCCCTTTTTATTCCTGACAAGAGATGTGTTTTTCCAAGACCAACATCACCGTATATAAACAGAGGGCTTTGAACTGGGTTAGGATGCTCTGATACAGCTTTTGAAGCAGCGTGAGCCAGAAGGCTTTCTGGGCCGGACACAAAGCTTTCCAAAGACAGCAAACGCATGTTTAATGTAGTTTGTGGACGGCCTGGGGCTTTGGTGGTGTCGGACAGAGCAACTTCATTAGCCGTGGGCGCACAACTAGAGTCGGGCCAAACAACAAAAGAGACTGATGTCTTGTGCCCAACTATGCCCGCCAAAGTTCTTTCCACAGTGCTGTGCATCCGGCCGTCCAACCAATCCTTTATAAACCCAGTCTCTACTCCGACAACAAACACGTTGTCCTCATAAGCAACGAGCTTGGTGTTACGGAACCATGTGTAAAAAGAGGCTTGCGACATTTGAATCTCAAGCTCTCCTAATGCGGCTCGCCAATACTGATCTGATTTCATTGGGTCCTCGCCCGAGCACTTGGGAACAATGATAGATGCAACACTAACTTGTCGTTCATATTCAAATAACCACAATATTAAATAGACAGCTTTATCGTCCACAGCCCGGCTGCGTTGTCGCGGCAAACATCTTGTTTCCCACACTGGCGCACACTCAAAAAAGCAATGAACACAATGTGGTTTCTGTTTTGGAGAGCCCGTTTTCGGGTCAGAATTCTAATCCGGCCACACGAGGTCTTAACGATTTCTATTGTAGCAGCCGACCGCTACGAAAACAACCCAAAATGGCCTTGCAACCTTAAAACGTTGTACATTTTAAGGGTTGACAATTTATGGTGCGAGCGAGATACGCCAGTCAACAAACTAAATGTTATGTAACAGAACTTACGGTTGGAATTTGCAGCATCAATACTTCTAGCGCAAGTTTGGCATTTGCATTTTTGTGTAGGGCTTCCTGAGTGTTGCGGATAGCCGATATAGTGTTAGCTATATCGGCTATTGCAACCTGCGATGCAACTTTGTGGACCTCATTTTTATAATCAACGTTTGAAATATTACCGTTGTGTGTTCCGGCTGATACGATCATCACATCACGCCACCAACCTTCCCAAAGTGCCAACGTTGTGACCGCTTGTTCTCTGTCTTTGCGCAGCTCGTCTGCATAAGAGAATCTGCGTACTCTAGACAGAGAAAGCAAATCAACCAACTCCAAAAGCTTCTTTGAACGAACCCCCAAGGCCGCTTCGTCAGACAGCAGATTAATGGCCCAACCGATACGACCGCCTGATATTTGAGCCAGGAAGTAAGCGTTTTGAGGCTGTGCTCCCCAGCTGCTTATTAGCGTACGCTTCACAACATCAACAGGTAGTGGTCTTAGATTAAAGACAACACACCTAGACAAAACAGTCTCAGTTAGAGACGATGCGTGATTTGTGGTGATTATAAATACGGAGTCGCCAGGTGGTTCCTCTAGCGTCTTTAGTATGGCGTTAGACGCAAAGCGGCTGGCGGTTTCAAAGTTGTTTATGATAGCAATGCGACGAGGCAGCTCAACAGGATTTAATGTAAACCGGTATATCGTGCTTCTAATGTCATCTACCGATAGCTTCTCTTGCTTAATGGTTTTGCCAGATATCCGCGGCGTAATTTCGACAACGTCAGGGTGCTTTGATTTTGCTATAAGATTACATGGACGACAACTTCCACAAGGAGCTCCTGGGTTATCTAAGCAACATATGGACCTTGCGAAATCTATAGCTAAAGTGGCCTTTCCAATTGAAGGTGGGCCGGAAAAAAGATAAGCGTGACGTATGTGGCTAGACTGAATGTGGTTTGTGAGCGTTGAGATTACCCAGTCATGACCAACCGTTCTCCACCCTGAGGTGGTTGAATTTTCAACCATGGGTTTATAATAGCACGAAAGACGACCCTTTGAAAAACCATCTTAGTGGGAGAACAATGAAACTGGCTATAGGTGCTGACGAACGAACCCAGCTCGGAGATTTTATTGTGCTTTATGTATACTAGAAATGACACACAACCAAGCTGTTTGGGACTCTAAATGGCGATAGTATGAAATAGGTCTGAGTTGACCGTCTATGGACGGGCGCGACATGGTCAGACGTGGTTACAATGGGGCCACGCTCCCAACTTGACATACAGGCTTGCAATAAGGATGCGGAAGCAGTACACTGTGTGCAGGCAACACAAAGGTGATTGCGGTGGAACAAAACGATCTAAACAAGATGGCTGACGAAAACCTAGCAGCCCTAAAGAAAGAGATAGAGTACGGCACCGGGACACCAGACCCAGACGACATTATTCAATCGACTACCAGAAGATTTTGGGGAATGACGTCCGGCCAGCGATTTCTGTTAGCACTCATGGTGTTTTTAAATGTAGCTGTGTTAGGATTGTTCTTTTTGTTAGCCAGCGGCCGCCTAGATGTGCCTATTCCTTAAGCGCTTGAGCTGACCACAAAAACGAATTTATGGGACAGTACTATAATGCAGGTAGCGGTGGCTAGGTGTTGATCTGAGCACAAAAACAATTATTGAGGAATGCATCGACAGGACTGTGCCGTAGTATCATACTAGTGGGAAAGCCCCCGACGTTGCAATGAATAACAGACTGCACAGACAGAATACAACCAAGCACGCAACACAAACCACATTGCTAGTTAGCGCTTGTATGTTTGTATTGGCCTGTCTAGCAACATATCCTTTGGTTACAAACCTTGACAATTCCTTAATAGGACGGCCTGAAGGCGATTCTTTTGAAATGATGTGGCTGATATGGTGGCTAAAGAAAACTGTGTTCAGCCCAACTCTTTCGGCAGCCACGATACCCTTGTTGTTTCACCCGCACGGGCTTACCTTGTCTCTTATTAATACCCAGATAGGCGCACATATACTGGCTTTACCGTTTGCTGCGGCGTATGGTGCAGTCCCTGCATACAACATTGCGATGATAATGTCTTTGGCGCTTTCAGGCGTCACGGCATATTTTCTTGGTCTTAATTTAACAGGGAACAAGTTGGCCTCTGTAGTATGCGGACTTGTATGGGCTTTCTTTCCAAACAAGATGGGACATGCTTTGAGTGGGCATCTTTATCAGGTTGCAGTATTTTGGATTCCTTTGTATGTCTTGTATCTTTTACGGGCACTTGATCGTCCTACACTTAGCTCAGGCGTGGTTGTCGGGGTTTTTGCTGTGTTGGTAGCTAGCGTACATTTGGTGCATGTAGCTTACTTTTTGTTGCCAGTAACTATATTGCTGGTTGTAATGGATTGGAGACAAAAAAAACCAAACTACTGGTCGCGCAACCGAGCGGCTTCGTTTGGAGGAGCTCTCGCGGTATTTTCGGCGCTGCTGGGGCCTGCATACCTTCCAGTGATTTCAAAAGCCGTTGGAGGAGAAATGGAATATATGCCAGCGACAGGACTAGTGGGATTCTCGGTGGATTTGTTGTCTTTTGTTCTGCCCGCACCTAACAACCCTGTTTTACGGCTATTTCCAACCCTACGCGACCTATCAGGTGTAGTAAACGTCACTTACAGTGAGAGCATAGCATATTTGGGAATAGTTCCGATAGCATTGGCTTTGATGGCTATTTACAGGAACTTTAGGGTGTTGAGCCGATGGCTGGTGTTAGGCGCAACAACTATGGTGTTATCTCTGGGGCCATTATTGAAAATAGGAGGCAGGGTTATTGAAGCTCAGATTGACAATATCAGCAGCCCGATAGTGCTTCCATACGCTATTTTGGCAAACCTACCCTTTTTTCAGTGGAGTCGTACTCCTGCTAGACTACACGCTACTACCCAACTGGTACTTGCGATTCTGGTAGCATATGGCGCTGCTATTCTTATTGAAAAATTCAAAGTTGAGTGGCATAAAGTTGGTGTTACCATTTTGCTGAGCGCCATTATTTTTTTTGAGTACCTTGTTGCTTTCCCATTTCCTTCAACAGACACCGAATCTAGAAAAGTTCATACAGTTGCGAAAACAGAATCAGGAGCTGTTCTGCCATTGCCTGTCACAAATGGTGCGGCAACCGAAGCTTTGTTTGGCCAAACCATTAATGAGCATCCAATAATAGGGGGACGACTGTTCCGTGACATGCCTAAACAGAACACCTTACAAAGGTTTCTTCAGGAAATTGTTTTTGGAACAGATGTGGTTACACAAGATATTATTAAGTTGCCTAATAAGTTAGAGCGCAAAGCAGTGTTAAGGTATTATGATGCTAGTTGGGTAACATATCACACTCCAGACGAGAGGGTAGATTTGCAAATGCCGGAGGGGGTAGAGGCGCTGTTGGGGTCGCCGGTTTCTGTGGAAGATAGGATATCGCTTTTTGCTGTCGCAGGTCACCGCGAGAAAAATGTTGTGCTAGACACGGTTTATACACTAGGCGCCAATTGGCACTCATTGGAAGACTGGAACAATACACCAACTAGATGGTTTTACGGCAACGGTGAGCTTTACATCTACAGCTCCTTGGGTCGGGAAACAACACTTAACTTGACCCTGATACCTGAACTAGAACTACACGTAGTTGCTGTTAAAGTGAATGGAAATCTTGTGATGGAGATAGCAGCTGGGGACTGGCTTGATTTTCAAACCCCCACATTCCCACTCAACACTGGTCTAAACTTGATAGAGATCGTTGACTTAAGCGGACCACGAGCGTATGTTGGAGACCTACGATGTGCAGGCGGCACTCCTCTGTCTGGCACGTTTGCTGGGAAAACAGAATGCGATCCAAGCGTATCAGGCACACGTATGGTTAGTGGGGGAGTACAAAACATTGAGCTTGCTCCTTCACATACGTTAAAACCAAAACAAGGGCAATTTGGCAAAAAAATAAATCTACTAAAGAGTTACTGGCCAACGGACTTAGAGGCAGGAAATCCTTTGCGTGTTACGTTATATTGGAGTACAGACGAAAGAATAGATGCCAATTGGACAAGTTTTGTGCATGTAGGAGGTCCTGACAATCAAATAGTGTCAGGAATCGATCAACAACCAATGGCGGGTGCGTTTCCAACAGAGAAATGGTCTCCGGGACAAACTGTAGCCTATACAATGGTTGTGCCTATTCCAGAAGATACTCCAGCAGGAAAATATAGAATTGATGTAGGGTGGTATCAATGGCCTTCTTTAGATAGGAAGGCTGTGGAAAGTCAGACGCTTTCAACAACAAACAACTTGCTTACGCTAGGAGAATTTACAGTACGGTAAACAACAACAAACTTGTCACAGGCGCAGTTGTTACTCTATTACAACCGATCCTACATGAGCCCGGTTGTCGTCCGATAGTATTGTAGTGTGAGTCTCTCGTACACCTGTGGTTCTGTCAGACATACCAACATATAGTTGGTATGTTCCGGGCAAGACAGTATTTGTGATCAGTATTGAGTGAGTGTCCACTATATACTCTTCAGGCAACCATCCAGGAGTAGGCCTTGACCAGTTAGCTGGTATTCCGTCGTGTTGAGTCACAACATCACCGTTAATGTTTTCTAAATGTACGAATGAGTTTAGCGAGGTAACAGGCGTGTTTAAAGCTTGCCATAGCAACTTAACCTCAAGCATAGCTCCTTGCATAACACGAGCCTTAGTTTCGTGTCCACTAAGCACTATATCTTTACCAAAAAATAGTTGAGTAGAGTTGCTAATTGAGGGCTTTTCAAAAAACCGGCTCGGTGTTTTTATGTCTATTAAACCCAAAAGCAATTTGTTGTCCGATGAACTAGAGGCTGTCAAGTAGTGTGTTCCGCTGCTGGCATCGGCAGGCACCCTTATTATATGCTGTCCAAGCCACAAATCACCTTTTTCCCACAGAGATGTACTAAACCCAGGGGTGGGCTCCACTAATTTTGCTAGTGACGAGCCACCTAGACCTAGGGTGATAACCTCGTCGTAGTTGGGGTTCTCCGCTGCACGGAATAACATTGTGATTGTCAAAATATCGCCTGGCGCAGCCTGTTGTCGGTCTAGGTTTCCGCCTAACAGCTCAATTTCAGTTGTTAGGTGGCCTAACTTATCTGAATCGATTGTGAAACCATCAAGGTTTGCTGTCTGTGACGGACGAGCCACAGAAAGCGTTCCTAGATCAATCTCATTGTTTGCCAAAGACCCTGTAACACTTACTGTTTCGAGAGTGGCTTCATCAAAAAACGCAACCACCAAGTTGTATTGACCAGGAGGGGTGCCTGGCAGGACCTGGTATTGGCGGGCAAATTGTCCATAGTGCCCTTCTTCCCAGTATTGGGTGGGCGGAGGCTCGCGGTGCCAACGGGGAGGCACCGTTTCGTGAGGAAGCAGGTTCCAAATAGTGTCATCAGCACCTTTTAATAAAAAGTAAGGCCGAAAAGATTTGTCCATTGCTTCCGTGATTTCGGCGTAAACAATAACCTCTACAGTATCACCGCTAGGAACTATTTCAGGGTATGTGTTGTATGCTAACGCTCGCATACCATTGTCCATATCAATTGATAGCGGGACACCAAGCTCGCTAGGCTCTATCGACAAACGATGCATTATGTTATTGGTTTTATCTATAGCAGCGACCTTTATTGCAAGCAATAATAAGGGCACAACCCATATGTGAGGGGTTTTGTGAGGTAACGGAAACAGGGTTTTGTGAACAGATTGTTTAGTAGATGCAAGCAGGTAAACAGCAGCAAGCACACATAGAGTTACTACCGACAATGCTGCTCCCAAATCCCTGACAGGAGTACTGCCAAAATATACTCGTATTTCGTGTTGGCCGCTTGGCACAACAAACTGCATTAGTCCGGTGCCATCAGCAATACTTAGTTTTGTCGATACGCCATCAATGCTTACCTTCCACCCTAAGTAGTAGATCATTTGGTAAGTTGCCGTAAACGATTGGGAAGAACTCACTTTTGTAATGTAGTCCAGAGGGTCGGATTGTAATATTTCGACTATAGCATTGTCTGGTGTGCCGATAAGCCTAACGGGCAACTGATCATTTTTTATAGCCTTGGCTAAAGAATCGTCCACTGGGAAATAATGTGTAGTCGTAGGAGTAAATTCCCCTTTTGCTGAAGTGCCTATAGTGGCAGTGTCATACTCATAATCAATAACTGAACCCAAAGTAGTTTCTGTGAACTGCATGCAGTAGCGTGGATACCACCAAGATAGGTGGGCAAATAGCGATAGAGAGGCAATAGCTACAGACCCAAATACAGCAGCGCTTGTTTTTCGGAAAAACACAATGGTGCCTCCAGCCAATACAGAAGCACACAAAGTAGTCACTCCAAGCGCGCGCCATGGGAATTGAACAAACTTAAGCAGCGGAAGGAAGTCCCAAACTGGGCGACTTATTGATAGAGTTAGAGATCCATACAGTATCATTCCTGCCACGAACATTATTGTCGCTCCCGGTTTGTAATAATTCTCAACAGGGACTGAAGACAATCTTTTGATTAGAATTATTGCGGCACCTAACACTGCGATCGAGGCAGCAAAAAGACCCAGTGCTTTTGGAGGTGATGGGTTAACAAAGGTTTGAATTGTAGCGCTAGGGAATGCTAGTAATTCACGGAGCGACAGAAAATTTGTGTGATAAGAAAATACAGGAGGAACAAGCAGTTGTTCCATTTTCACAAGATTTCGTTCTGCCAGAGCAGGTAGCCAGAAATTAGCGCTTAGTGATACTGCAAACAAAAGTGTTGTTGCACCGAGCGCAAAAGCTTTACCATTTCGTTTTCTGTATGAAAAAAAACTGACTTGTATCAATAACAATGGTGCCACAAGCAGAGCTGTTGCACTGTGAGTGTATATTAGCGCACCAAAACAGAAGGAGGTAATCGCAGCCCATTTTGTTGATGTGCGTCGTAGCGTTCTGTCCATAGCCCAAAGGCATATGGGCATTAGTGATATGGCCATAGTTTCTGCCAAAGCCCCTCTAAACAAAACATTGAAAGCTACGTACGGGGAAGTTTGATATACAACAGCTGCCACAAGACCGGACCATGGTCCCCAATAGTCTCGCACAAGATAAAATACAGCCAACCCAGACAAGGCAATGCACATACCAAGGGCTATGTGGAGAGCTAAGGGGTATATAGGCCCGAGATTATGTATGCCTGCTAACACATACGAGCTCAACGGAGCGTAAAAATTGTATAGTGGGTACCCGAATCCGTGAGCCATGTGGGGTGTCCAGCGTGGAAACCAATGACCAAGCTTAATGAGCGTCTCAAGTCCTAGAGCTTTGTGTATATGGAATACACCATCATCAGAACAGGTCATATACGCTTTCATAAGAGGAGAGGCAGAGACAACCCCAAACAATACTACCGTGAGCTGCGGCAAGGCGCGACGGTATATTTGTTGGACAACATTGGACATTGTTATTTAGCTTACCCTTTCGATGATTCTGAGGCAGGAGGAGATTCAATAATCTGCCTAATCAAGGATGATGATGTGTCTACACGGAACATGTTTTCTGGCAGCTCCTGAAATAGCTCGTTGTAGCCTTCGGGTATGTTAAGATCACTTACTGTGTGATAAGACCCGTCCCAATGCCGCCCTGCTACCAGAAACCGACAACCTGCTTCACGGAACGACGACAAAAAATCTAGCATGTTTGAGTTGTCGCCACTGTAATATTTCTTTTGTAGGATACGTAAAGCTGTATCGTAACCAACTATGAACACTGCGTCAGGAAAATACAATGCTTTTTGTGCAAACAAAGGCTTTCTTGTCAGAACAACCTCATGTGGCCATTGGAATTGACACAGCAAACTACATATTTCAGAATGACTAATTTGCCCTTTGTCTGCATTCTGTACAGACAAGTCAAAAAGCACATTCCGACCCAGCATTCGTGATGCAGCTTCTGCCAGCTCCGAGTGACCAATATGAAGGGGGTTAAAAGCTCCAGAAAGGAAAGCGAAACCACGTAATGTAGTATGTTCGGACATAGCCCCATCCGGTCGGACCTTGACAATGTCAGCCCTACCTGAAAGGAGCTTTTCTATAGGATCGGCCGATTCGACAGTGGTAGTAGTTAGTATTTCGTCCTTCCTAAGACTTAGAGGCAAAAGGGGTGTTGTTCGACTAGCTTTAGCAAGCCCATTCAAAACGATTTTGCTGACAAGTGTTTCTTCATCGAGCCGATTTCGCGCTCCCTTGTCAAAAGTTATAGAGTATTGTGAAAGTGAGGTTTTATCTACGACAGATATACGGCATCCATGGTTACCTCGTTTGTTGTAGTTAGTTGCTATAGTCGCTGTACAGCCTATACCTATTATTGGGTCTGTGCCAGCGCCGAGCCGTAAACCTCTTTGATATGCATGGGTTGCCATTGCAGTCGCTGTGTTTGAAGCTACAAACCGATCGGGAGTTTTTCCCAGAAGCTCGATTGTAGATAGGCTTGCGTAACGGTCCGTTGCCTCTAGCACAGTTCTAGATGAGCCTCCCCGGCTATGGAGCCAGGCAAGCGCTAAGGAGCCAGCACCAGCGAACTCAAACACTAGTCTGTGCGGAGCCGAGTGAATTTTTGCAACAATACTGTCAACCAATGAGTCTGTCATTTTGTTGATATTATACGCTCCAAACTAATCAAAAGCCATAACAAAACTCGAAGCGAGCACGTACAATTAATTATACTCATAGCGTTGCTGTTGTTGCCAAAACAAAGTTAGAAACCTTTTAAAAAGTTTCTAGTAAGATAGCACAGTACAAACTCCTAAAGTATAATTATCAGTGATGCAGCTTGCCTCCTATATTAGGATTCCTTAGGTAAAACTGGCATAACACTGGCTAACAATAAGATACTAAAAGAGCGGCCGGGCTGGTGTAAGGTATTGTAACGGCTATGGTGGCAATTTTCGGGAGAGAAAGATGGAAATTGGCTTGGTGAAAACCACAGACATTAACGGCCAGATGCGTGCTGCGTATCTAGACTATGCTATGAGCGTAATAGTGGCTAGAGCGCTGCCAGACGTGCGAGATGGTCTCAAGCCAGTGCATAGACGCATACTATATGCAATGCATGACATGGGGCTGCGATCAAACTCTTCATACAAGAAATCTGCTCGTATAGTCGGTGAAGTGCTTGGAAAATATCATCCACATGGAGATCAGGCAGTGTATTTCGCTATGGCTCGGATGGCTCAAGATTTCTCTATGCGGTACATAATGGTGAATGGACAAGGCAACTTTGGATCAATTGATGGTGATGCGCCCGCTGCTATGCGTTACACTGAAGCCAAGCTAGCTGCGACAGCTGAAGAGATGTTGCTTGACATTTCTAAGAATACGGTAGATTGGGGCAACAATTTTGATGAATCTCTTCAGGAGCCTTTAGTTCTCCCCGCCCGTATACCTAATCTGTTGTTAAATGGCGCATCCGGCATAGCGGTAGGGATGTCTACCAACATACCACCGCATAACCTGCGTGAATTGGCTGATGCAATTCGCTACCTAATTGATCGAGACGATATCCTCAAAACAATAGACAAGCATAGCGACAAAGCCGCCTCAATTCTGACAAGCAAATTTGGAATGTCGGCACCGCAAGCAGAAGGAATTGTAGGCGCTATCCTGCAAGACAACAACCAAAGTTATGTTGATGAGCTAGAGGGAGATGATGTTTTAGAAGGTTTGGCAAAAGATGTGGGTGAGGCCTCTGTATCAGAGCTTATGGTGTTTATTAAGGGCCCGGACTTTCCAACTGGGGGAGTGATAGTTGGAGGCGACGGTATCGTCTCAGCTTATAGTACAGGCAAAGGGAAAGTAGTGATAAGGGCTTTGTCAGAAATTGAGGAGATTGATGGGTCGCGACACAGTATTGTGATAACAGAAATACCTTATCAACTAAATAAAACTAGCCTTATTGAAAGAATTGCGGAGTTAGCTCGCTCTAAGAGAATCAAAATGATAGCTGATCTTCGAGACGAGTCAGATCGTAATGGAATGAGAATAGTTGTTATTTTGAAGCGTGGCGCACATCCACAATCAGTCCTTAATCAGCTGTACAAATATACAAGCTTGCAAAGTAGTTTCTCTGTACAGCTTTTGGCTCTAGTCGATGGAGAGCCCAGGCTGTTGTCTTTGCGACGTGCTCTTCAACTGTATATCAGCCATCGCCAAGAAATTATCACCCGAAGATCACAACACGACTTAGAAAAAGCCAGTGACCGAGCACATGTTTTGGAGGGTCTTCTGCTTGCAATAGCTGACATAGACGAGGTAATACAGACCATTAGACAGGCGAAAGATGCAGAAGTTGCACGAGGACAACTAATTAGCAAATTTGATCTTAGCGATGCGCAAGCCGGCGCAATACTTGATTTGCGGTTACGTCGATTGGCAGCTCTTGAGCGCATGAAAATTGAGCAAGAATATAACGATACTAAGGAACTAATAGCCCAGCTGGAGGATTTGTTGGCGCACCCCAAGAAAATACTAGGATTAATTAAAGATGATTTAAATGATGTTGTAGAATCGCATGGAGATGAGCGTACCACTAGTATAGCTTACGGTACTAGTGACATATTGAACATGGAAGATATGGTGCCAGACGAAAGTGTGTTAGTTACTATAACATCTCGTGGGTTCATTAAGCGGATGCCACCTCACGAATTCCGGGCTCAACGAAGAGGAGGTAAGGGTGTTATTGGCCAAGGAATGCGAGACGAAGACGAAATTGAACACCTGTTTTCTGCCCGGTCGTTACAATCCATTCTGTTTTTCTCAGACAAAGGCAAAGTGTATTCGCAAAAAGCATTTTATATTCCTGCTGCTCGGCGTACCGACAAAGGAATAGCACTACATAATATTTTGCCTCTAGCTTCCGACGAAAGAATAACCGCTGCGGTACCAGTACCAAGTTTTGCAGATGCTGAATTTTGCACTATGGTTACGCGCAACGGAAAAACCAAACGGGTAGCCTTAAGCCAGTTTCAGTCTGTGCGCCCTTCAGGTCTGATTGCAATAAAGCTGGCAAGCGACGATGTTCTTGGTTGGGTGCATTTGACTGTGGAAGAACAACACATAATTATTATTACAGAGCAGGGTCAAGCTCTTCGATTTAATAGCAACTTGGTGCGGAGCATGGGAAGAGCAGCCGCTGGAGTTAAGGCAATAAGACTTAGGAAAGGTGACCGGATTGCAGGTGTTGTAAGTGTAACAGAAGGCGGGCAGTTACTAGTGGTCACATCTAATGGTTATGGTAAAAGGACCGAGATGCGGCAATATAATCCGAAAGGACGTGCAACTATGGGGGTTGCCACCATATCGCGAAAAGCTGTAGCCACAGTCACAGGCCCTATAGTAGCTGTTCGCAGCGTACAACCGGACGATCAGATCACCATCATATCTGTTAATGGTCAAGCGCTGCGTACCAAAGTTGCAGATATAAGGCTTTTGGGCCGAGCAACTAAGGGAACACGACTTATAAACCTCAAAGAAAGTGATACAGTTGCCTCGGTAGCGCGTTTGGCTGGAGCAGAATTGCAAGAAGCTAAGGAAAAAAACCTCAAACACGAATCAGAATAGTTTTATGAATATGATGCCCAAACCCGGTCCACTGACTGCATGTTTATTAGAAGCTGACCCGTTTGTTTTGGCTGAGATGATGGTAGCTTTCGCTAATGGTGACGGTGGCTCTATTGTGGTTGGTAAAGATAGTGACGGTAACGTGAGCAACCCACAAATTTATGTTGAAGAACTCGAAGGTGCTCTTCATCAAGCCGAACAACTGTGTAGACCAGTAATCCAAACGGGGTGGGAGCAATTCGAATCAGAAGACGGAACAGTGTTTGTGGTGCGAGTTGTCCGTAGCCCGGAGCTTCACGCCTTAAGTGATGGGAGGGTTCTTATCAGAGCGGGCGCAGAAAACAGACCTTTATCCGGCGACGAGATTCGGTTGCTGGCCGGATCTAAATCCACAGGGGAATTTGAGTCCGAGACAGTGGCTGGTGCTACAACAACGGATTTTGATGATCATGTGATATCTGAATATATACACAAACTAGAATCGCGTCGCCATAAGTCTATTTCAAGAAATATAGACGAGATATTATTGGAGGCAGGAGCTATAACTAGAGATGGTATTCCCACTATTGCAGGAATGCTGTTGTTTGGTAGCGAGAGCCATGCTCTGCTTCCACAAAGCGGACTGGTATTTGTTAGATTTATAGGAACTGACCCAAGAGGATCAGATGGAAAAGCGGGGTATGGTCGTAGAGAAGAAATAAACGGTCCTTTAGCCCGTGTTGTTGAGAACACCTGGAATGTAATACACGAAGAAATGACAATAAGTGCAGTTGTGGAAGGTCTTGAGCGTGAAGAGAAGCCAGAGTACCCACCTTTTGCTGTAAGAGAAGCTTTAGTTAATGCAGTATGTCACCGCGATTATCGTTTACAAGGAAGGCGTGTAGAGGTACGCATGTTCGCTGATCGCATGGAGGTTATTAGCCCAGGCGGATTGCCCGGGTTTATAACCGTAGATAATATAGTGGACGAACATTTTTCTCGCAACCCGAGAGTAGTTAAGGGCCTATTCCAGTGGGGGTATATTGAAGAACTTGGTTTGGGGATAGACAGAATGATAGAATCTATGGTTCAGGCAGGACACCCACCTCCCGAGTTTAAGGCGCGCCCTCATGCGTTTACTGTTACTTTATATAACAACCGAAGCCAAAAGGTTATGCCAAAATGGCAAGGCAACATGAACGAGCGTCAAATGCGAGCTGTGGAGCATATTCAAACTAATGGAAGAATTGCAAACCGGGAATATCAACAACTGTGCCCAGATGTGAGCCCAGAGACGCTGCGGTTGGATTTATCAGATATGGTAGATAAAGGCTTACTTCTTAAAATTGGCGCAAACAAAGGCACTTACTATATACTCAAGTAAGCTTTTGTATATTATGTATATCCCAAATATATCCCAAAAATATCTGGGATATACTAACTATAAATTTACTCCAAAAAAAAGGACTGCTTTTCAGTGAAGGTGATTATTCGGCTGACTGTTTTTGCTTCAAGCGAGCCTTTTTGCCGGTTAGGGCACGCATATAGTACAGCTTGGAGCGTCTTACTTTAGACCTGCGCGTTACAGACACTTTGGCAATGCGTGGAGACCGTAACAAAAACGTTCGTTCTACCCCTATACCATGAGAGGCTATTCTGCGAACCGTGAAGCTGGCGCTGTTGCCGCTACCACGTGTTTTGATTACAGTGCCTTTAAACTCTTGCACACGCTCTTTTTCTGCTTCTTTTATTATCACCTCAACTGCGACTGAGTCTCCAGACTTAATTTCAGGGATGTTTGGATTCACAGGAGCTTCTATAGCTTGTCTTATGTGTTCCTTCATAATGTGTGCCTCTGGCCTAATTAGGCTTTAATCGGTAACAATATTGTTGTAATGTGTACAGCGCGGCATTATAACACAACATAGCGTTAGGTGATGGAAAAATGTTGTAAACAAGTTAACAAACATGGATTTAGAAGCAGCCGACACACGGCAATTGGTATAATTAGTTGGCAGCTTATACTTTAGGATTTGGTCATATATGGCACTAGAAAAAATAGTAGTAGTGGGAGCTCGCGAACACAACCTTAAAAATGTTGATGTGGACATTCCACGGGACAAACTTGTGGTGATTACCGGCCTTTCTGGATCAGGAAAATCTTCCTTAGCCTTCGATACTATTTTTGCAGAAGGTCAACGTCGCTATGTAGAATCCTTATCAGCCTATGCTAGGCAATTCTTGGGTCAGCTCGACAAGCCCGATGTTGACTATATTGAAGGGCTAAGCCCCGCCGTTTCAATTGATCAAAAAGGCGTAAGCAAGAATCCACGCTCCACAGTAGGAACTGTTACAGAGATATATGACTATCTTCGCTTGTTGTTTGCACGTATAGGCATACCACATTGTCCTGAATGTCAACGTCGTGTTAGCCAACAGAACGCGGACGGTATTGTGCAATCGGTGAGTAAGCTTTCTGCTGGAAGTCGCATTATGTTGCTAGCACCTTTGGTAAAGGATCGTAAAGGTGAGCACAAACGACTGCTGGAGGACGTGCGTAAATCAGGTTTCTTACGTGTGATTGTTGACGGAGAGATACATGATGTTAACGAGATTTTCAGCGACCAGGATGAAGGTAACGGAGGTCTGGTTTTAGACCGAAACAAGACTCACAATATTCATGTTGTAGTTGATAGATTAATACTTCCTAAAACCAAAGGGGAAGACAAGCAGGCAATTAGCGAATTTTTGACTAGGTTAACCGATTCTGTAGAGACTGCCCTCAGAGTTGGAGCTGGCTCCTTGGCAGTTCAGTTCGTGGAACCAGGTGTAGAGAAAGTTTCGTTAGACGAGTCTTTGCTGTTTTCTGAGCATTTTGCCTGCGAACATTGTGGCATCAGTCTTCCCGAGCTTGAGCCGCGATCCTTTTCTTTTAATTCTCCTCATGGCGCTTGCACTGATTGTCAGGGTCTTGGTCACCGACTTGAATTTGATGAAGATCTTGTAATTCCCGACAAGAGTCTTTCAATAGACGAATCTGCTATCGCGGTAATGGAATGGCGAAGTGGCGCGCACAGATATAGAGACAATTATGTTTGGCAGGCGCTAAAAGGCACATGTGAATACTATAACATTCCTACGGACAAACCAATGTCTGAGTTGACAAAGGACGAGCTTAGAATATTGCTGTATGGAAATGGTGATGAAGATGTGTCTATACCCTATGTTGATAGAAAAGGTAACCGTGCGGTATGGAGAAATAGATTTGAAGGAGTGGTGGGGAATCTACGACGCCGATATCGAGATACTAACTCGGACTATATACGGCGTAAAATAGAATCTTATATGACACAACACGACTGCAATAGTTGTGATGGCAAACGACTTAAGGCAGAGGTGTTGGCTGTTACTATTGATGGAAAGAATATAGTAGATATAACCAATTGGCCAGTTACCAACGTAATGGATTGGTCTAACGAACTGTTGTCATCTGGGCTCAACAAACGTCAGCTTGCCATTGGGCGTCAGATACTTAAAGAAATTAATACTCGTCTTAAGTTCATGATTGATGTAGGACTTAACTACCTAACACTGGCTCGTTCTACAGCATCTCTTTCGGGTGGTGAGGCCCAGCGAATACGGCTAGCAACTCAAATAGGATCGCAGCTTACAGGCGTGTTATATGTTCTAGACGAACCTTCAGTGGGTTTACATCAACGCGATAATGCGAGACTTATTAGCACATTAAAAAGCATGAGGGATTTGGGTAACACTGTATTAGTTGTGGAGCATGACGAAGAAACAATCCGTGGAGCAGATTGGGTAGTGGACCTTGGTCCGGGAGCTGGCAGTAATGGTGGAGAGGTGGTAGCACAGGGCACTATCCAAGACATTGTAGACAACAAGAATTCATTAACGGGCGATTATCTTTCAGGAAGAAAACATATACAAGTTCCAAAGTTGCGGAGGGAGGGTAATGGAAAGGAATTAGTAGTGCGCGGAGCCCGTGAACACAATCTTAAAAACATTGAAGCAACGATTCCCCTTGGGAAAGTAGTATGTATAACTGGTGTGTCAGGATCAGGCAAGAGCACGTTAGTGAACGATGTCTTGTATCGATCTTTGGCAAAAGGTCTACATGGAGCGCGTACTGCGCCAGGTGAACACGATGAAATAGAAGGGATCGAGTTAATTGATAAAATAATTAATATTGATCAATCTCCGATAGGGCGCACTCCGCGCTCGAATGCTGCTACCTATGTTGGGTTGTTTGATCACGTGCGTAAACTGTTTGCTGAGCTGCCTGAGAGCAAGGTGAGAGGCTACAAACCGGGCCGATACTCTTTCAACGTTAAAGGCGGACGATGCGAAGGGTGCCAAGGTCAAGGCCAGCTCAGAATAGAAATGCAATTCTTGGCCGATATTTATGTCCCATGTGAAGAATGCAATGGAGCTCGTTATAATCGGGAAACACTACAAGTTAGGTTTAAGGGGTTTACGATAGCTGATGTGCTTGCCATGAGCGTAGACGAATCCACAACAGTTTTTAGCGGTTTTGCGTCTATGATGCGTAAACTTTCGACACTCCAGGCGGTGGGTTTAGGCTATATAAAAATTGGTCAGCCAGCTACTACATTGTCGGGAGGCGAGGCTCAACGTGTGAAGCTTAGTAAGGAGCTGTCAAAACGCTACACGGGGCGCACATTGTACGTGCTTGATGAACCTTCAGTTGGACTCCATGCATCTGATGTAGAACGACTAATAGGTGTATTGGGTAACTTTGCCGATAAAGGTAATACAGTGGTGATAATTGAGCATCATCCTGACATAATAAAAGTGGCCGACCATATTATTGATTTGGGCCCTGAGGGTGGTATTGATGGCGGTCACATCATAGCTGACGGAACTCCAGAAGAAGTCGCTGCTGTTACCAAAAGCTATACTGGCCAATTATTGAGAAGGTTGTTGGCATCTTGAACGTTAAGCAGGGACTACAATATGTTGACAAAATAAAAGCACATGCGTACGATTTAGGGTTTTGTTTGTGTGGGGTTACAACACCAGAGCCCCCTGCACATCTTGATGAATATCATAAATGGTTGGCAGATGGACTTCATGCTGATATGGAGTATATGGGTAATGAGCGTGCCCGTCATAGTCGCGCAAACCCCAAAGAAATATTTCCGGAGTGCAAATCTATTTTAGTAGTAGCCACTAACTATTATCAAGGGGAGTTTTTAAGTCCGGGTGCTGCTACCACTTATGGCAAGGTAGCCAGATATGCTTGGGGGAAGGACTATCATACGGTAATGAAACATCGTTTGCAACAACTGATGGTTTTTGTGGAATCCGTGGCTGGTAAACCCGTGAAACACCGGTTGTATGTCGACACGGGACCATTGCTAGAACGTGAATTGGCACAAAGAGCTGGATTGGGATGGATAGGCAAGAATACAATGCTTATAAATCATGATGTTGGTTCATGGACATTATTGGCAGAAGCTATGTTGGATATTTGGTTGCCCCCTGATGACCCTTATATTGATGATAGATGTGGTAGCTGCACATTTTGTATTGACGAATGTCCAACCGATGCTATCATGTCGGAACCTCGACGAATTGATAGTAATAAGTGTATTTCTTATTTAACCATTGAACATAGAGGCGCCATTCCTGTTCACAAGAGAGTCGATCTGGATGACTGGGTTTTTGGTTGTGATATATGTCAAGATGTGTGTCCTTGGAACAACAGGTTCGCAAAAGTCGAACATGACGTTGATTTTTCTCCCAGCGGTCCTTTACCTCACTTGAGTCCACACAACTTACTAAACATGGACCAAGCCGAGTTTAGTAAGAAATTTAGCGGAAGCCCAGTTAAACGAACCAAGCGAAGCGGATTGCTGCGAAATGCTAGTGTGGTGCTTGGTAACCGTGTTGACAACAAATCAATACATAGTCTAGCAACCTCGCTTACTGGTGACCCAGACCCGATAATTAGAGCGCACTCTGCATGGGCTCTTGGACAGATTGGTGATGCAAACGTTGTGAATTTGCTTAGTGATGCCCAGGAAAACGAGATTGATGCTGATGTGCTGATAGAGATACAATCTGCTTTAGACGAATTGTCTAATCAGAAGGAGTAGAAGTAGAAGAAGGTTCGGGAGTTGGTGTCACGGAAGGTTGTCGAGTTGGAGTGGCTGGTGTTAATGCTATTATATCGACAGGTATGCGCACTATTTGGCCAACACTTAAAATATCGGGATTTTCTGCAAGCTCCTCGTTTTCTGCAAGTATTGCATCAAGAGTTGTGTTGAATTCGTCTGCAAGCAATTGCAAGATATCCCCTGGACGGATTGTGTGCTCAATTATCGAGCCAGGAGTGAATTCATCCGGTATTGGTGTAAGTGTAGGTGCTTGATAATCCGGAGGTGGCACTAGTATCTCTTGACCAACTTGCAGGAACGGAGATAGGTCTACACCTTGAGCTGTGTTGAATGAAATTAAATCCTGTATATCGATTTCATATTCTTCAGCTACAAAATATAGTGTGTCTCCCTCCTTGATAACATAACTAATAGCACCGCTTCGGGTAGAGGTAGGAGTAATAGTGCTGGTTTCTGTTGGATCAAAAAGTGTTGAGGTTGGCTGTACAGGCGTGTTTGTAAAGACAGAGGTCATTGTAGGCGTAGCAAACAGACTTAGTGCAACTAAACTATCCTGGCCCATTTGTTGCCAAGCGTACACTGCTCCTCCTAGCAATCCAATTATTAGCACTACAGACAATCCTATACGCCATCTTCTGGTCGTTGAACTATCGTTAAGTGACAGACCAGCCTTGCCCTTCATTTTATGTTTCTTGTGCCTCCTAGTCTAACAATAATCCTGAATATATTGTACCCTAAATTGTTGCCAATTATGCTATATACTTGGGGTACCCATTCAGATACATAATTCTATGAATCTTACTAATATACAAAATCAGTTTAGCGATCATGCTGAGAAATATGTACAAAGCTCCTGTTTTGCAACAGGAGAAAGTTTGGACAAAATGATTGAACTGTTGCAGGAACCCGAAATTAACCGAGCACTTGACGTTGCTACAGGTGGGGGACACACAGCAATGAGGCTTTGCTCTATTTCAGATTGTGTTGTAGCGGGCGATGTTACTGTGTCTATGTTAAAAGCCGCACGTGAATTTATGACAGATAATAATGCAAATAATGTTAGTTGTTGTCAGCATGATGCTCATATGCTCCCGTTCCCAAAACAAACTTTTGATTTGGTCACCTGTCGCATTGCTCCTCATCACTTTACCGATGTTTTAGGTTTTTTGGAGGAGGTGGTGCGTGTTAGTAGGCTGGGCGCAGCGGTTGGAATAATAGATAGCTGTACTCCTATACAACTATCAGCTGCGAGGTACATCAATGCGTTTGAGAGATTGCGCGACACGAGTCACAATCATTCATATTCTTGTTCGGAATGGAAGGGTTTATTTTATGAAGCCGGATTGAAAGTTGAATACATGCAGCAATTCAGAAAAACACTAAATTTTCAGGCATATTGTGATAGAAAATCAATTTCGGGTCTGAGGAGGACACAACTCAAGGTAATGCTTTTTCAGGCTCCAGAAGCAGCCCTTAAATATTTAAACCCAAGAAATATCAATGGTGAGTTAGTGTTTGATTTGCAAGAAATGTGTGTTGTGGGACGACCTATTGTTGGTTAGACAGGACAGTACATTCTTGTGGAAAGTGTTGTATAAATAGAGCAACTATGAAATATCACATACACACATTAGGATGTCAGATGAACGCTGCCGATAGTTTAAGGCTGGCTTCTGGATTGGAAAAACTTGGTGCTACTAAGACAGAATATATCGCGGAAGCTGACATAGCCGTTCTTAATACTTGCGTGGTGAGGCAAAGCGCTGAGGATAGGGCATACGGCTGGTTGCATCGTGTAGGTGCACTAAAAAGAGATACAAGACCTGACCTTACAGTGGGTTTAATGGGTTGCTTGGTTGGTGTAAAGGGAAACAAAAAAATAGCAAACACATTTCCCGATATAGACGTGTTTTTACCCCCGTCAGATCCTGCACCATTGCTAAATCTTGTCGAGCAGCAACAGTTTATACAAAAGTCCGAGACAGATGTTGTCAGCAGGCGCCATGCCCTACAGGACGGGGAACTCATTTTACCAGCCGCCGATTGTGGCACTACCTTTATTAGTTATGTGCCAGTTGTCTATGGATGTTCCCATGCTTGTACATTTTGTATTATTCCTTTTCGTCGAGGAATCGAAAGATCAAGACCCGTTGATCAAATTGTCGCTGAGTGTAGATCTTTAGCAGAGCAAGGCGTAAAGGAGATTACTTTGTTAGGTCAGATAGTTGATCGATATGGGTATGACTTACCGGATCGCTCCAACCTAGCTATGTTACTCGAGAGAGTACATGAAACTCCGGGTTTGGAACGCATACGTTTTTTGACTTCACACCCTAATTATCTTGATGATGAGCTACTTAGAATTGTTGCTGAAATGCCGAAAATATGTGACCATATTGAGGTACCAGTCCAATCTGGTAGCAACGAAGTGTTAGAAAACATGCGGCGTGGATATACAGTGGAACAATATAGTGATTTGATCGAGCGTATACGCATGTTCATGCCCAAAGGCTCTATTTCGTGCGATGTGATTGTAGGTTTTCCCGGCGAGTCCGAATCGCAGTTTCAAGCCACTTGTGACTTATTATCGCAACACAAATTTGATAAGGTACATATAGCTAAATACTCACCTCGTCCCGGCACTGTCTCTGCCAGACGCATGGAAGACGACGTACCTGCTAAGGAAAAAGAGCGCCGTCGCAAAACACTAGATGAAATACAGGCTTCAGTTCTTTCTGATATCAACCGTCAATTGCTAGGAAAAAAAGTAGAGGTATTGGTGGAAGGGTATCAGCGGGACAGGTGGCGTGGCCGTACTCGGACCAATAAACTCGTGTTTTTTGAGGATGATCGTGTGTGGGCGGGCAATCTTGTTGATGTTGAAATTAACTGGGCTGGACCATGGTTTATGGTAGGCAATTTGGTTCGCACTGACTAAGAACACGCAGCATTTTGGTTTTTGTGTGCGCTATGGAAGTGAACCACTAACAATCAGCGGTTTTATCAACACCTATTTATCAGCAGAGCTTGTCGCTGGCCGACTTGGGAATCGGTAAGTTATTCTACCTCTTGTAAGGTCATATGTGGACATCTCTACTTTAACTCTATCACCAAGTAGTATGCGTATATAGTAACGACGCATTTTACCAGATAGGTATGCAAGTACTTCGTGCCCATTTTCTAGAACAACACGAAACTGTGTACCAGGTAGGGCCTCAGTGATTGTGCCTTCGACTTCTATTTTTTCTTCTTTCTTTGACATGTAAGTTCTGTTTAGTTAGACTATACCAATTAGTATGGTCGTGGTCTACGTTGGCGCAACCGCCTAATAGCTTTCTTTTTTTCAATACGCCGCATTTCACTTTTAGAAACAAACCAGCGTTTTTGTCTAACAACAGCAAGGTTGCCGCTTCTCATTACTTTCTTGCGAAAACGACGAAGAAATTCTTCAGGAGATTCATTCGGTTTGATTGTTACTTTCGTCATGATCATCACCTCCTTTTGCTGAACTATCTTTGTCGGTTTCGACTTCATCAGTTGATTCTAGATCGGTTTCGACTTCATCACTTGATTCTAGATCGGTTTCGACTTCATCACTTGATTCTAGATCGGTTTCGACTTCATCACTTGATTCTAGATCGGTTT
>PVBE010218205.1_pt1 | contig 25103 bp, 25 predicted proteins | sample 1631181 | NCBI WGS metagenome assembly PVBE01 (sample SAMN08397723, study PRJNA350692) | Marine metagenome, whole genome shotgun sequencing project. | isolation source: water | place: Pacific Ocean | collected 2012-04 | reverse complement strand
GTCTTTTCTCCCATCATCCGGTCCTGCTATTCGCCCTCGCGGCGGGCGCGCTGGTACTATTCGAGTCCTACGGCCCCCCGAGCTGGCGAGCGGAGACCTCTGCGGAGCCCGCCGCGCCTGGACTGGCGGCATCCATCGATCACGCCCTGCTTCTGGGGAGCTTTGGGATCTGCCTCTACTACCTCACCCAGTCGCGCAACTTCGGGGGCTCCTCCTTTGGTATTCGCTGGTTCTGTGTATTTGCTCCCACGCTGATGCTGCTGCCGGCAATCTGGCTCGGACGGCGTCACGAGAGACGGCTCGCACTATGGTTATTTGCTCCGCTTCTTTTCTGGAGCTTGTCCGCAGCAGCCGTCGGCGCCGTTCAGCCCTGGACGAAGATCAGCTACCGCTGGCAGGATACCCCCTACGGAAAAGCAGCATTGCAGCGAGGAGAGACGGTCTCCTTCGGTGACCACGTATTCACACAGCTGAGTCGGGCATCCGACGCGCATGCGGAATACGATCGAAACCGCTGGCAAAATGACTTCCAACTGCTCCTGCTCGAGCATCGACGCACCTATCTGCTGCAGGAAGAAGGAATGACCGAAGAAGCGCATCGTATCCAAATGGCGGCCGGCCTTGCGAAGTTGGAACGCGTGGTCGAGCTTTTCGAGAAGGAGGACGATCACTCGACCTCGCGGGCCTGGAGTCACTATTGGCGGGCCCAATTCTATCGACGCCTGGGCCATCTCGAAGAGGCCGAGAGTGATATCGAGATCGTGCTCGAGTTGTCTCCGGATTTCTACCGATCCGAATTCTTCGATCGAATGCGCGGCCGCCGTCTGGAGCAGTGAAGGGCGACGCCGGCGAGTGAAGTTGATCGAGTAGCGCGCTAAAACCCCCGGAGCCGGGACGATCCCATTGGACCGCATCCGCCGCGCGAAGCCGATACCGGGGCATCGTGCCGGGATACAGCTTGACGACCGATCCGCCCGCCAAAGGTCTGGATGTCCAGGGGTGTAGAACGGGCCCTTGAACGCTCTATCTTCTCCGCGCATCAACTGCACAGGAGACGATGATGTCGAAATGTTTTCGAAAACCGAGAATTGCGGCCCTTCTGATTGCAATTTCACTGATGGCTCCCCCGACCCTGGCCGCAAATGATCATTCGAAGAAGCCGAATGTCGTACTCGTATTGATGGATAATTTCGGATACGGAGAAGTCGGCATATATGGTGGAGGCATTCTGCGCGGAGCGGCGACGCCCAGAATAGATAGCCTCGCCACCGAGGGTGCTCGATACACGAATTACAACGTTGAAGCGGAATGCACCCCTTCGCGTGCGGCTCTGATGACCGGTCGCTATGGGATTCGCACCCGACTGCAGGAAGACGGGCCTCCCCGGGACATCTGGTATGGCATCACCCGCTACGAATATACGCTGGCGGAGATGCTGTCGGATTCCGGTTATGCGACGGGAATGTTCGGAAAATGGCATCTGGGAGATACCCAGGGGCGATACCCCACGGACCAGGGTTTCGATGAGTGGTATGGAATCCCCAGATCATCGGACCGAGCCTACTGGCCCGATAGCGATATCTTCGTGAAGGGTTCCCACCCGAGTGCCGTATTCAGCCACGTCATGTCGGGAAAGCGAGGCCAAAAACCCAAAGAACTGGAAGTGTATGGCCGCGCCAAGCGCGCGACGATTGATCGCGAAATCACCGACCACGCCATCGATTTCATCAAGCGCAAAGCCGAAGCCAAGCAGCCTTTTTTCGCCTATCTCCCCTATACGCAAACCCATGATCCAGCCGACCCCCATCCCGACTACAAGGGCAAGACCAGGAACGGCCCCTTCGCCGACGTATTGGCGCAAACAGATGCTTACGTGGGTGAACTTCTGGATACCATCGAAGGGCTGGGGCTGAGAGAAGATACGATCTTTATATTTACGTCGGATAATGGGCGTGAAGGCATGCCGGGATCGGGTGGATTCACGGGCCCCTGGCGAGGCAGCATGTTTAGTCCCTACGAAGGCTCGTTACGAGTCCCTTTTCTGATTCGCTGGCCCGGGAAGATTCCTGCGAATCAAGTATCAAACGACATCGTTCATGCGGTGGATCTCTTCGTCACATTGGGGAATTGGGTAGGCGGCAGGATTCCGAACGACCGCATCATGGACGGTGTGGACCAGTCTGCTTTCCTGATGGGCACGGCGAAGAAATCCGCTCGAGAATCCATCGTCATCTACGTCGGCAACGAACTCTTCGGTGTGAAGTGGCGCGATTGGAAGATGCTTCTCAAGACAATCGATGAAGGGGACTATTCGGTGAAAACCCTTGGCTACCCGACGTTCTACAATCTTCTTGTAGACCCAAAAGAAGAGCATCCCCAACGCAACTACGGTTTGGATACCTGGGTAGATTACCCCTTGTATCAGGTGCTCGAAGACTTCCAGGCATCACTCGAGAAAGACCCGGGCACTCCCGATCCCGACTACTAGAACGCGTAGACCCTTCGATACTCAAATCGAATTCAAATCAACTCTCCTCCCGGCTCTTCGCTTGAGATGCTCTTCGGTTGAGATAGACGTGGGATCCATTCTTGCCCCGCCCTTTTAGCGACGGCGAGGGAAATGCGCTGACCCGGGGATCGGGATGGGGATGAGACAGGCGGGAAGTCGATGCCAACGCCGCTTTCGCATTGCCATCCCCGCGAGTTCTGCCCCCAGGAGCAGTGCGGCATTGGGTCTGTTCCGCGCGCGCTCGTTCACCTGGCGAGAAAGAGCTGGTGCGTCGCCTCCGATTCTTCCGAGGTTGCAGAAAACCCGTACGCGCGAAAGAAAAGGTCGGCTTCCGCAGAGCTCGTGAGCAAGCGAAGGATGCGAAAGTGTGCTCCCGCAGCCCCTACGATGGCATCGACGAGCGCTGTCGCGACGCCCTGCCGACGGAAAGACTCTACGACGTAAAGCCGCCGAAGCCGCGCAATCCGGGGATTCCGGGCGAAGGGGTCGTGGTTGAGACCCGCAAAGCCCGCTAGCGCTTCGCCATCACGCGCGACGAAGAATGCCTCTCCCACGGTGGAGAAGCGGTTCTCTCCTGCGAGCCAATCGTCTCGAAGCCGCCTCACGAAACGAAACCCCTCCCACCTCGCTCGCGCGAATGCAGGAATCAATTTCGGTGGGAAGTTCGCTCGCGGCGACGACACGGATGCGATTCATGAGACGGAGCTATAGCGGCATCGGCGGTCGCCTGCAGGCGCTCCCCCTATTGGACCACCAAGAGCTGAGTCTCCAGGAATCCGACGCTTTCCCATGCCCCGAGTCGATGGGAATGGGGCAAGCTAAAAGTCAAAAAAGACGCTGAGGGTGCCTTTTGCGACACTTTCAGCGTCTTCAGAGACGGTGAAGCAGATTGAATCCAGAACCTCTAGAGGGGATCTGGCATTCAAACTGCATTCCGGCAGGATCTCCGGGCATGGGGGCCCGTCAAGATGCTACGGGGAATCCCATGACGGGCACGGTCCCCCCCTCGGTAGGGCCAGTCGATAGCTGCTGCTCACGGGAAACGATTTTGCGTGCAACTGGAAGAGTGATACGAATCGCGGTGTAACTACCCGGTTCGCTATCAATGAGAATTGAACCGTGATGGGAGCGGACTATTGCCTGCACGGCCGCAAGGCCCAATCCGCGCCCCGCGAATTTGGTGGTGAATAATGGGGTAAAGATCTGCTTGATCGCCGCCGCTTCCATACCGACTCCGTCGTCGAAGACTTCGAAATAGACCCCGTGACTTCTTGCTTTCGTACACCCCTCCCTGATGGCTTCAGATTTTTCTCCGTCGAGTCTGCCTCTGCAGCGATGGCATGGAGCCGGGCAAATAGCGGTCTCACCCTCCCCGCTACGAATCCGAATCGTACCTCCCTCTGTGCCGAGGGCCTCGGAGGAATTCGTCACCAGGTTCAGCATGACCTGACTCAGCTGTATCGGATCGGCTTCAACCAGCGGCAGATCCTTCGCCAGATCGAGATCCAGCTGGCAGTTTGGCGCAAGGCTGGCCGCCAGGAGTTGACTGGTTTCCTCGATCAATGTGGTCAGATCGAATCGGGTTCGATTTTTCGGATGCGTCCTTTCCGCATAGACGAGCATCTGGTCACATAATTTGGCGGCCCTCTTCGCCGCCAACTCGACTTGGTCGAGCATCTCCCGGCCCTCGGAGTCAGCATTCGGACGCTCTTTCAAGATGCCGGTATAGACGATGATCGGAACCAGCAGATTGTTGAAGTCGTGGGCGAGTCCTCCGAGCATCCGGTTGAGGCTCTGGGACTTCTGTGCTCTCTGAGCCTGATCCTCGATCTGACGGGTTTCCTCCTCGGCCAGTTCTTGCTTGAGGATCTAGTCCTGGGGCTCTTCTCTCGTCGTTCGATGGTGTTTCAGTTCGCGGAGCGCCTCTCGATGGACCTTTCGGGAGGTCGAGATGGAGAGTCCCCCCACGCCAAGAAAGAGCGTGCCGAGACACGAGAGGAGAGTCACCTCTCGGGCCACCGAGGTGTTGGCGCCCCGGCGCGCTCGCTCGCCTGCATCGGAAATGATCCAGACGGTCAGCGACAGACCCAGCCCCGTGAGAAGGAGAAGCGCCCACGTCTGAGCCGTCATCAAGCGGGGTCGGCTTTTCGAGTGGTTTGAGGGTTTCCTTGACATTTCGGATTCCTGTAGGTTGCGCGTCCGATGAGAGGCGAGACAGCGTATTGCAGAAATGTGATCGCAAACACCATGCCATCGGATCATATTCCGTAATTCTCTGGGAATTCTATAGGTTGAGTAGAGAGCCTGCTTTTCGGTTGCAGTTCACTGTGGCTGATTTCGACCACTAGTAGCTGATCTCAACTAGGGGTGGCTGATTTTAGCCAAAGAAGCTTGGTCTTGGCCCTTGGGCTGGCTCCCTTTGTCGGGGCCGATCTCGAGTGATGCTGCATCCCCGCGAAACGAGGTCTCGCCGTCTATGTGGGGTTGCATGGGCGCGCGAGCCGGGAATTTCCGCAACGGCTGCGCGAAGCGCCTCGGCGACGAAGAGGCGGTTCGGATCCAGGGTCTTCGTCTCGATGGAAGAGTAGAGGCGAAACGCCACGCGATTGCGGCCCCATCCGATCGGGCAACGCGGGCTCGCCGTCGCAAGACGGGGCTTGGCAAGGGGCGAGGCCGGGTGGGGAGGGGTCTTCTCGCCGGGCCCGGAGCCATCCCCTCAGTCGACCGCGGCGAAGCGCTCCAGAAGAATTTCGATCAGCTTGGGATGCGGGCCCAGGGGCTCGGCGATTCGTATCGCGAGTTCGGGGTAGTCGGGGGCCAGTTCTTCCAGGAGCTCGGGAATCGTTTCGCGTGTGTGCACCCCCGGACCGAGAAAATGCGGCAGGATCGTCACTCTCCGCGCGCCGGCCTCCAGGCAATTGGCCAGTGCGTCGGCGAGGGTCGGGGGAGCCGATTCCATGTGGGCGTGCTCGACGATGCAATCCGGTCGAAGTTCCCGAATCCCTTCGGCGATCCGCTCAACGAGTCGATTGCTCTCGGGGTTGCGGCTGCCGTGGTCGATCACCACGAGACAGGAGCCCCCCGTCTTCCCCGCCATGTCGGCTCTCCTCACCAATAGGGGGCGGTAACCGTCATATCGCGGTCGGCGCGAACCTGGCAAGAGAGCCGCAGCCGACCGTCGACGCGATTCTTGAGCTTGGCGGCCCGTTCCCCCTCGCTCTCCGGGGAGAGTCCCTCTCCTCCCGAAAGAATCCTCATGCCACAGCGCGCGCAGGCTCCATCCCCTTGGCATGCCTCGGCGACCGGCAGGCCGGCCCGCCGCGCGGCTTCGAGGAGCGGCGTTCCCGCGACCACTCGGACCGTACGCTCCGAGGGAAGGAAATGGATCCGATACAACATATTCCGGGAGGATACGGGAGAGCCCCCCGCCCGCCCATCCGTCTCGAATCTCCCCTTTTTTCACGTCTCGGCCTCGATTCGACCTGGACCGACCCCTTCGATAGGATGGGGCTATGCCCTCCGCAGGTCTCGTTGTGATCGGGAACGAAATTCTGTCGGGAAAGGTTGTCGATACCAACTCCCCCTTTCTCGCCGGTCAACTGCGGGAATTGGGAGTCGATCTGGAGAGAATCGTCGTGATTCCCGACGTGATCGAAACCATCGCCGCCGAGGTGCGTCGTTTCAGCGAGGCCTACGACCACGTCTTCACTTCGGGCGGCATCGGCCCCACCCATGATGACGTCACCATGGAGGCCGTGGCATTGGCCTTCGGATGCAGGCTGGCCCTCGATGAGCGGCTTTGCGAGCGCATCGAGCGCGCCCAGAAGGGATCCCTCAACGAGGCGATGAAGAAGATGGCGATGCTGCCCGAGGGAGCCAGCGTGATCGATGCGGGGGATCTCTGGTTCCCGGTCGTCGCGGTGGAGAATGTGCATGTCTTTCCCGGGATTCCCCAGCTCTTCGAGAAGAAGTTCCATTCGATTCGAGATCGTTTCGCGGGTGTGCCCATCCAACTGACACGGATCTACGTTACCCGCCACGAGAGCGAAATCGCGGAAAACCTTCACGATCTACTGGGCGAATTTCCCGAGTTGATGCTCGGCTCCTATCCCCGAATCGGTGAACCCGACTACCGGGTGATGCTCACACTCGAATCCCGGGATGGCGACTATCTGGAGCGAGCCAAGCGTTCGCTCTGCGAGAGCCTTCCCGACGAAGTGATTCATCGGATCGAATAGGGGCCCGCCTCTGGATCCCACCGCCCACGACCCCGTCGCACGCTGGCTCGCCTACGGGCATCCGGCCCTGATGATACTCGGCCTCTCCCTGGCCTTTCTCGCATTGCGGGCCGGTCTCGCGATGCGCGCGCGCAGACAGCGCGGGGCCGTTCGGGATAAGGGCCTGCTTGCACGGCATCTGGCCCTGGCCCGCCCCGCCGTCGTCCTGGCGGCATTGGGTCTCTTGAGCGGCCCGGCCTCCGCAATCTGGCTGCGCGATTGGACACCCCTGCGCACGCTCCACGGCTGGCTCGCCCTGCTCGCGGCCATTCTCTTCATTGCGGCCGGCAGCCTGGGCCTGGGATTGTCCCGGCGGCGGATCTCCTCTCCGGAACTCCACGGCTGGCTCGGGTTGCTCGGAATGCTGGCCGCCGCCCTGGCGGGCTTCGCGGGCTTCGTGCTGCTGCCCTGAGGTGATTCCCGATTTCGCCCTGGCGACCCTCAGAGGAATTTCGGCAGCACCCTTTCGGTGAAGAGTTCGAAGGAGGTCTGGCTGAGGGGCGCACAGAGCAGGTAGTCGAGGTACATCGTTTCCTCGAGTCCGTGGAGTTTATCGACGACCTGCTCGGGGGTGCCGTAGAGGGCCACGTTGTCGAGGTAGTGTTCCACGGGATCGGCCCCGGGTCTGATGAAGAGGCGATCTCCACGCTTGGGGAAACCCGCGGATTTCGAGGGATTCACATAGGATCCCACCGTCCAGGCCGCCCCCCGGCGAGCGATCTCCCTGGCCTCATCCTCGCTCTCCCCCAGGGCGATGTAACGCGCCATGGGGACGGATCGTCCGTCAGTCGAGTGGCCGTGACTCTTGAGTCCCTTCTGGTAGCGCTCATATTTGGCGGCGATGTCGGCGTGTTGTGAGTGGGGATCCATCATGATCGAATGGCCGCGCTCGGCCGCCCAATCGATCGCGGGCAGAGACGAGGCCGCCATCCAGACCGGCGGGTGGGGGTCCTGCTTGGGCTTCGGGAGTACTTCGACGTTCTCGAAGTTCCAATATTGGCCCCGCCAGTTGAGGCGTTCGTTGCGCCAGGCTTCGATCACGATGTCGACCGCTTCGTGAAAACGTTCGGAACTCTCCTCTGGGGGAACTCCGAAGGCCTTGAACTCGGTGGGATCGAAGCCCCTTCCCGCCCCCCAATTGACACGTCCCTCCGAGAGCACATCGAGCAGGGCCACTTCTTCGGCCAGGCGCAGGGGATGGTAGAGGGGAGCGAGAGAGACCCCGGTGCCGATGCGTAGCCGTTTCGTTCGCGCTGCGACATGGGTGGCCATCACGTGGATCGAGGGACAGACGCTGTAGTCGGTGAAGTGATGTTCGGCCAGCCAGATCGCGTCATAGCCCGTGCGATCCATGATTTCGATGCGCTCCATCGCGCGCTGGTAGACGACTTCCAGGGGATTCCGCCTTCCGGGCCAGCTGAAGAATTGCAATACGCCGAATTTCATTTCTGGATTCCTCTCGGTCGCCGCCCCGCGTATTGTGGGGAAATGATTCGTTCCGCTCGATTGGCCGATTCGAGGGCCGGATGTGTCGGGATGAATTCAGAGGGCGGGCAATACGTCGACGGTGCGCTGGCGCAGCCAATGATCGACGAGTACCAGGGCGACCATCGCTTCTACGATGGGGACGGCCCGGGGCAGTACGCAGGGGTCGTGTCGACCGCTGGCCGCCAATTTGACGGCCCGGTTCCCGCGGTCGACCGTATCCTGTTCGACGCTCACCGTGGCGGTTGGCTTGAAGGCGATCCGCAGGACGATGTCTTCCCCATTGGAGATTCCGCCTTGGATTCCCCCCGAGCGGTTGCTCGCGGTGCGGGGGCGGCCGTCGTCTCCCGGGATGAATGGATCGTTGTGTTCGCTTCCGGTGAGGGCGACCCCCCCGAAGCCGCTTCCCACCTCGAAACCCTTCGCGGCGGGCAGGGAAAGCATGGCCGCGGCGAGATCGGCATCGAGTTTTTCGAAGATCGGCGCCCCCAGCCCCGCCGTTACGCCCCGGGCCACGCATTCCACTACGCCACCCACGGAATCCCCCTGGCGCCGGATCGCATCGACCCGTTCCACCATCGGCCCGGAGGCGGCTTCGTCGGGGCAGCGCACGAGGCTCGCATCGACGTCCTCCCGGGTGACGGTCCGGGCGTCGACCTTGGCTTCGATTTCCTGGATGCGTTGTACCCAGGCCACGATTTCGATGCCGGCAACTTCGCGCAGCAACCCGCGTGCGATGGCCCCTCCCGCGACCCGGCCGATGGTTTCCCTCGCGCTGGCCCGACCTCCTCCATGCCAGGCCCGGATGCCGTATTTGGCGTCGGTCGTATAGTCGGCGTGGGAGGGACGGTAGAGATCCTTCATCTCCTCGTAGGCTCCCGGACGCGCGTCCCGATTGCGCACGAGCAGGGCGATCGGGGAGCCGAGGGTACGACCCTCGAAGAGCCCGGAAAGAATCTCCACCCGATCGTCTTCCTGCCGCGGGGTAGTGAGGCGGCTCTGTCCCGGGCGCCGCCGGTCGAGCTCCGCTTGAATCGTCTCCGCGTCGAGAGCGAAGCGCGGCGGGCAGCCGTCGACGACGACCCCTACCCCCGCGCCGTGGGACTCTCCGAAAGTCGTGATCCTGAATACTTTTCCGAATTCGCTGCTCACTGTGGCTCCCTGGGACGACGCATCTCAAGGTACCGGGAAAAGGCCGCCCTCGCCTGCGGAAGACCCGGCTGGATCGTTCGGGCTAATATTCTGGCATGTCGACAACGGGGGGATCTCGGGAAGTGGAGCCGCCGCAGGGGCGGCGAACCTGCTACGTCTGTTTCAAGCCCCACGACCTATGTCTCTGTGGTCGGATTCGCCGGGTCGAGAACCGCACCCGGATCACGATTCTCCAGCATCCCCGGGAGCGCTTCCACGCCATCGGTACGGCGAGGATCGTGCGCCTCGGTCTCAGCCGAAGCGAAGTACTGATTCCCCGCGGCGTGGCGCCGCGCAGCCTCCGGATTTCCCTGGAGCCGCCGCCGAATAGCGCCCTGCTCTTTCCAGGAACGGGCGCTCGGGATCTCGCCGACCTCGACCCCGACGAGCGCCCGGCCGGGCTCATCGTGCTCGACGGCACCTGGTCCCAGGCCCGGGGCCTCTACCGTGAAAACCCCGCCCTCAGCCGCCTGCCCCGGGTCGGCCTTCGCCCTTTGGCTCCGACGCGTTACCGCATCCGCAGGGCCCCCCGGCGAGATTACGTCTCAACGCTCGAGGCCATCGTGCAGGCGCTCGGGATCCTCGAGCCGGAAACCGAGGGCCTCGACGGCTTGCTTGCGGCCTTCGATACCATGATCGACGAGCAGTTGGTCTTCGCGAATCGCAACCCGCGTCGCCCGCTGCGAAAAATCGCCCGCTTCGGCGAGGGCTGAGAGTTCGGGAATCACCTGGGGGGGCCCCCCGGCAGCCCAGGCTCCTCGCTCGATGATCGCGTATGCTTGGAGCATCGGTGTGGGCGTTCCACTTTGCCCCCGTGCCGCATTTTGTCGGAGACCATCATGAGTGAATGGCTACACGATCTCTTTCGCGACCGCTCGTGGTGGATGAATGCCGCGATGGTCTTTTGTGCCTGGATGACCTTCGCCTATATGCCCTGGGATATCTTCTGGAAACCCGTCGCACGGGATCAGGAGGTCTGGTTCGGCATCATGTTCACGGGCTGGGCCGCCAAGTGGACGGCCCTGCCCCATTGGTTCGTCTACGGTGCGGGCGCCTACGGGTTCCGCCGTCGCCGGGGCTGGATGGCATGGGCGGCACCCCTCTATGCCGGGCAGGTCAGCATCGGGATGTTCCTCTGGCCCAATTTCCAATACGGCTCCTGGACGGGCTTTCTGCTCGGCCTGATTGCGGCGATCCCCTTTACGATACTCACCCTCGCCTTCTGGCGCGGCCGGGAGTACTTCGCCCACGAGCGGGGCTCGCTGCGGGAGCGCTATGGCGACTGGGCGCTCGTGACCGGCGCCTCGGCGGGCATCGGCCTCGAATTTGCCCGGGCCTTCGCGCGGGATGGAATCCATTGCGTGCTGGCCGCGCGTCGGCAGGAAAAACTCGAGGCGATTGCGGACGAACTCCGCGAGGCTTGGGGGGTGGAAGTTCGGGTCGTGGCGGTCGATCTGGCGAGTGGCGAGGGTCCCGAGCGTCTCGCGGCTGCCGTCGCGGATCTCGAACTCGGCATCCTGGTCAATAACGCCGGCTTTGGTTACGCGGGTCGCTTCGACAAGCAGGAGGTCGGGCGCCTGCGCGAGATGGTGCAGCTCAATTGCGTCGCGCCGGTCGTGCTCACCAGCCTGCTGGTCGGGCCGATGGCCGAGCGCCGTCGGGGGGCCGTGATCGTGACCGGCTCGGTGGCGGGCCGCCAGCCCCTACCCCTGCACGGCGTGTACAGCGCCACCAAGGCTTTCGATCTGATGCTCGGGGAATCTCTCTGGGTCGAGATGAGTTCCCGTGGAGTCGACGTTCTGGTGCTCGAGCCCGGATCGACGATGACAGAATTTCAGCACGCCGCCGGAGAGATCGCCCACGAGGGGGCGAGCGCGAGCAGCGTGGTGGCAGTGGCCCTCGACGCCCTGGGCCAGCAGCCCTCGGTGGTGGCGGGATGGTCGAATTGGCTGCGCGCAAATGCCGCTTCACGCCTGGGATCGCGGCCCCTGGTGGCTCATGTGGCCCGTCAGATCATGGAAGTCCAGACGCCGGCCGATATGAGGTAGGCGCGGCACTTCCGCCTCGATCCGCGTCGTCTCATCCCACTCGCAGCCCCCTCAGGCGATCACGTAGCGCCCCGCAGCGAGGGCCTTCAGGCGGCCGGTGGCGACGAGGCGGTCGATATGTTGCTGCATCGAACGCCTCTCCACGCCCTCCGCGAAGACGACGGGGTCACCCGGGCGATAGACGAAACGGTGTTCGGCCACCTCGTCGATGTCGTGGGGCTCGGCGAGGAATTCGAGCAGGGCGTTCTCCCTGCGTGCGATCGCGGCGCAGAAGATCTCGAGTCTCGCCAGAAAGGCCTCGCGCCCCTCGAGCACACCGATCTGGTGGAAGGTCGCGTACCAGTCGGCCTCGACTTCGCGGATCTCGAGCAGGCTCCGCTCGAATTCCGCGAGATCCGAAGAGGCGTCTCCGTAGTAGGGTCCGAAGGTGGAGAGTTCGATATCCCCGAGGCAGAGCAGGCGGCGGAGTTCGCCCCCATCGGGCCATTCGATCAGCATACAAGAGTGGCCCCGGGTATGGCCCGGAGTGTGGAGGATGCGAACCGTGACCCCTCCGAGGTCGAATACGTCGCCATCTTCAAAAGAGCTGGCGTCGGGCCGGGGGCGATAGCGGAATCGCTCGACGACGACTTCGCGAAAGACCTCTTCGATTCCCCCCCCGTAGCCGTAGATCGCCATCATATCGTCCAGGGAATCGAGTCCGGAGCGGTCGAGGGAGTGGAGTTCGACGGGTGTGTCGGGGAAGAGGGCGAGGCCCGCGATATGGTCCTCGTGGCAGTGGGTGAGGAGGATGCGATCGATTTTCGGCAGCTTCTCGGGGCGCTCGTAGAGCCCGAGGGCCGGGTCGATGAGGAGCGTTTCCCGCTCGCCGCGGACCAGGATCGAATTGCCGTCGGGATAGCGTCCCCCCCGGTCTCCAAAGAGAATGCGGACGGGCCCGTTTTCGAATTCGAAGACGACGTCTTCCGGTCGACTTGCACTCATGCGATGCTACTCCCTTGGGTGCCCCGCCGCGGGGTGGATCCGGAGGTGTGAATGGCGCGTGTGGATTCGGGGGGTTGCTGGCTCATCAAGTCCGAACCCTATAAATATGCCTGGTCGGAGCTCGTCTCCGACCGTTCGACCTATTGGGATGGTGTTCGCAACTACGAGGCGCGCAACAACCTCCGGAGCATGAGGGTGGGCGATCTCTGCTTTTTCTACCACTCCAATGAGGGCAAGGAGATCGTGGGGATCGCCCGGGTCAGCCGTGAATCCTATCCCGATCCCACCACGGATGACGAGCGCTGGGTGGTGGTGGACGTCGAGCCCGTGGTGGCCCTGGTCGAACCCGTGAGCCTGGCCGCCATCAAGGCCGAGGCCCGGCTGGCTGAAATGGCCCTGGTTCGCCGAAGCCGGCTCTCGGTTGTGCCCGTGGAAGCGGAGGAATTTCGGCACGTACTCGCCATGGCGAAAACGAAGCTGCCCGCCGAGTTCGGGCCCCCGAAGTCCGCGCGCGGGCTTTCCCCGCCGGGCGGCGGGCGGAGGAAGACCGCTCGGAAAAAGACAGCTCGGAAAAAGACAGCTCGGAAAAAGACAGCTCCGAAAAAGACAGCTCGGAAGAAGACGGCTTCCAAGAAGCGGCCCGCGAAAAAAGCGGTGAAGAAAAGCCCCGCGAGTGGGTGAATTTCCGGATCGAAAGGCGGGGGATGAGTATGACCAAAGTCGATATTGCAAGCCTGGGCGAAGAGGTTCCGCTCCTCGAGGGGATGCGAAACACCCGTTCCATACGCCGTCTGCGCGTGGATCCAGTCGCCCCGGAATTGATCCACAAGGTCTGCGAGGCGGGCACCTTCGCGCCGAGCGGGGGAAATAGACAGCCCTGGATCTTCGTGGCCGTAACGGATCTCGAAAAGCGGGCATTCATCGCAGAGCGTTACCGAAGGCGTTTTCATCGATATATCGCCCCGGCTTTTCACCGCGCCGAGGCGGATCCAGAATTTCCCGCCGCGAGCCTGCGCAATATGCGGGCGGCCCTGCATCTGGCCGACCATCTCCACGAAGCCCCGGTGCTGCTCTTCGTGGCGGGTTGGACGCGGCGGGGAAAGCCCCAACTCCAGGCCCTCTTCCCGTGTATCCAGAACATCCTCCTGGCCTGCTATGCCCTGGGCTTGGGGGCATCCCTCACGACCGCTCATCTCGGGGATGGTCCCGAGATCGACGCTTATCTGGGCCTCTCCCCGGAGACGCCGACTTGCGCCCTACTTCCGATCGGTTGGCCCGAGGGAAAGCGCGGGCGGCCGCCGCGGATCTCCGTCGATGAAAAGCTCTATTTCGACTGCGTTCCCCCCGGAGCTCTCAGCAAGCGCCGGAGCTCCGGCCCCGATCAGAAATCCGGCTAGGCGATCGGGAGTCGCACTTTCTCCGCATCCGGGAGCCGATCCCATAGAATCAGGGCGATCGTGCGATGCACCTCGGCGAGGATGCGCTCGAGTTCTTCGTCCTGCTCGGGGTGCATGACCTGGTGGAGCAATGCGCCCTGGAAGAGGGTCAGGATGATCTGGGCGACCATCTCGAGATCACGCAATCCGTCGCCGAGGCTGTCCTCGATCCCCGCGATCAGGGCCCGGCGGGCCCTCTCGAGGACCAAGCCCAGGGCCTCGCGGATGGAATCCGAGGTTTCGCCGATCCCGAGTTGTACCAATAGGGGTAGCCGGATCAGTTGGGGCTGGCTCTGCAGGATCTCCCGCCAGGCGTCGATCAGGCCGGCCAGGCGGGCGGGCGGCTCTCCCACCAGGTAGGTGCGTTCCCGCATGGCCGCGATCCAATTTTCTCCGACACGTTCGAGGACCTTGGCGAGCAGTCCCTCCTTGTTGTCGAAGTGCCAGTAAAGGGCCGTCTTGGCGACACCCGCCTCTCGGCAGATGTCGCCGACACTGGCGGCCGCGAAACCTCGTTCGGAGATGATCTGGATGGCGGCCTCGATCAGCCGCTCTCGGCTGCGCTCGCCCTGGGCACGGCGAGCCGAGGTGGCCGATTCCGTGGTGCGCATCTCAGCTCGCGACCGGCACGGCCGGCGCCAGTGGCGCCATGGGGTCCGAGATGGCGTCCGAGATGGGGTCCAGGCCGACTGCTGCGAGTTCCCGCCGGGCGACGAGCAGGCCGTCGCTTTCGTTCGGATGGAAGTCGCGTCGGAAATAGGTACGGAAGCCCGCACCGAGGGCGGCGCGCAATCTTGCGCCGTTCTTGTGGGGCAATGCTTCCGCGAGGGCGCGCACATCGCGCCGGGAGAGTCCATCCTGTCTCAGCAGCAGGCGCGTCCCGGAAATCGACCACGTCAGCAGCATCGCCGTTGCGAGCAGATAGCCCAGGATGCGAGTGGGGTAGCCGATGCCGACCGCCTGCATGACGTCGAAGGCGACGGCCTTATGCTCGACCTCTTCGCAGGCATGCCAGACGATGAGTTGCTCCATCAGGGGGTGCATCTGGTCGCGCAGAATCGGTTGGGTGAGGGCGATCGTGCCGAGCAATGCGGTGTAGTGCTCGGTGCCCGCCGTGATGGCGAGTTGCAGGGATTTCGGCGTGTAACGCGAAAGCAATCCCAGCATGCGTTCGAAGCGCTTGAGGAAGGGCCGAAAGCGGTAGCCCTGGGCCTCGAGTTGCAGGTTCCAATGCTCGTGCTCCCGGGTATGCATGGCCTCCTGGATCGAGAAGGCGCGTGCCTGTTCGCATAGGCTCTGATCCTCGACTTCTGCGAGGACGGCCTTCACCGAGCGAATGAAGAAGCGTTCGCCGGCCGGGAAGAGCATTTGCAATCCGTTGAAGATATGGGTCGCCAGGGCGTTGTCGGCGATCCAATGCCTGGGGATCGAGTCATCGAAGGCGAAATTCGGGCGGCGTACCGGCAGCCGATGGCGCGAGCCTCGGTAGAGGGATTCAGCCTGGCAGACGGGGTTGCGGCCCGGGTCGGGGGTGCTGGTTTCGGACATTCTGAAGTCTCCTTATACCATCATTCGTCGCGACCGGCGCGACCCGATGGGTCAGCTGCGATTTCAAATCAAATCGACGATTGGTTTACGGTACATACCTTACGGTACGGACCGCTTGGAACATATCGTCAAAGCCGAATCTCGTCAAGCTGAATGCCCCTTCGCCCATCCCTCCGTCCGCAGGGGGCCCCTCGCTCTCCTCAATTTTTTCTGATTTCCCGAGCATTTAGCTCCCTCCTCCCCGACTCCTGCTTTCGCCCCCTTCCCCTTCCCGCCCTTGCCCCTCGGGGCGCGGGCCTGTCAGAAATCCTGTCATCGCGGCGAGATTTTCTGCGCCTGCTCGGCGATCCGGCCCCCTCATCCGATTCCTTTGCCATTCTCCGCGCTGTTAATGTGCGCCTTTTGGCGGGCCGGCCGGGCCCGCGCGGGGAGATGGACCGTGTATGACGTCACCGATGATGGCTTCGAGTGGGAACTCGAAGCGGAGGAGTTTTTCCCGGATTCACTCGCGCCGCCCGGACATGCATCCGATCCCTTTGCGTGCCCCTGCTGCTCGAATGTCTTCAGCGAAATGCTGCGTCTCGCAGAGATCGACCTGGCATCTCACGCCCATGCGTTGGAGCGCTCCCCCGAGCGGGATCCGCCCGCCGCGGCCTTCATCTGCAACGCCAAGATCCTGACGATGAACATCGCCGCCCCCGTGGCGGACTCCATGCTGTGTCGCGAGGGTCGGATCGAGTGGATCGGAGCCTGCGAGCACAGACCTGACTCCGCCGCGGGCCTGCTTGAATTCGACCTCAAGGGAAAGGTGGTTCTTCCGGGTTTCGTCGAGCCCCATATGCATCTCGCCCCCCTGGCGATGCTGCGTTCTTTCGAGAACGTCGGCCCCTTCCGATTCGAGACGATCTCCGAGGCAATCGATCACCTGGCCGCCGTCGCGGCGAAGACGCCTCCGGGGGATTGGATCGTGGGGCGTCAATTCGATCCGTCGTTGCAGGAGGGGCCCGACCAGCTCACGCGCCAAATGCTGGATGAAGTCAGTAGCGAGCATCCCGTTTTCGTCTACAACGCATCCCTACACCTCGCCTACTGCAACACCCGGGCCCTGGAGATCGCCGGCGTCACGGCGGCCACCGAGGTGGCCGAGGGCTCCGCGATCCTGAAGGATGAGGATGGAGAATGCAGCGGCGTTTTGGTGGCCGGACCCGCCATGGCGCTCGTGGCGCGCCACAATCCCCGTCTTCGCGAGCGGAACCTGGCCGAGGCCTGTCTCGAGGTCTTCCGGGCGGCCAATCGGGTCGGGATCACGACGCTTTGCGATCAGGGTACCGGACTCTTCCAAGGGACTTCCGAGCTCGATCTATATCGTGGGCTGAGGGAGAGCCAGCGCATGACGGCGCGCTTCCGCTACTCGCTGCAGCAGACATTGGCCGAACGCTGGGATCAGACAGATATCGCGTGGGGGCAGGGCGATGAATGGTTGCGGGTCACGGGTTGGAAGATCGTCAGTGATGGATCCAATCAGGGTCGCACCGGGTTGCAGCGCGAAGCCTTCCTCGATTCCGAGGAAAAGGGCATTGCCTACGTGGGAGTCGAAGAATTGAATCGAGCGGTGGAAAAACGCCTGGAGGAGGGCTGGGCGGTTTGCGTACATGCCAACGGGGATGCTGCGATCGACCGGGTGCTCGATGCCTATGAGCGCGCGCATGAACTCGGCCTGGATCCGGGGGGACGGCGCTCGCGCATCGAACATTGCAGCATCCTGCACGACGAACACATCGACCGCATGGCGGCCCTCGGTATTTCGCCCAGCTTCCTGATCGGCCACGTCTACTATTGGGGTCGGGCATTCATCGAGGATCTCTTCGGCGCCGAGAAGGCCGCGAAACTCGACCGCACGGCGGCCTGCGAAGCGGCGGGGATTCGTTGGACACTGCATTCGGACGATCCGGTGACCGAGATGAACCCACTCCGCTGTATCGAGAATGCCGTGACGCGGACGATGTGGAAATCCGACGGCCTGCTATCGCCCGAGGAAAGGATTCCCGTGGAGGCCGCTCTGCGGGCCGCGACCCTCGATGCCGCCTGGCAATGCCACGCGGATCACGAGGTCGGAAGTCTTGAGCCCGGGAAGTTCGCGGACTTCATCGTTCTCGAATGCGATCCCGGGGAGGTGGAGGAAACCTCGATCTCCGAAATCGAGGTCCTGCAGACCTGGGTGCACGGAGAATGCGTATACCGGGCGTGATTCTTCCCCGAACGGGTCGCCAGCTCACGCACCAGGGTCGACGCGCAATCGAATCGCAAGGGGTCGGACTCCGGGTCGGGCAGTCCTTCAGCGCCCGTCCATCAGATTCTCTCGGGCTTCCTGAACGACGAGCTCCGTGATTTCAGCGAAGCCCCGATCGCGCGCGTAGCGTTCGACCATGATCTGAATATGGGTCTGGATGACCCGAGGCGCGCGGCTCAGGGCGTCGAGTGCCCCCGATGTCCACGGCATGCTTCGAGCATCCGCCCCCGGCATCGATTTGGAGTTTGCTCCCCGCTTGACCCGGAAGGGGGTCTTGGAGACGCACTCCGAGAGCCAGAATACGTAGCCATAGGGGAAATTATGCTGCGTGATATGGAAATCGTCGTATTCGAACATCGTCCGGGCCAGGGTGATGAAGGTATAGCGGGGGTCTCCGGGGCCGATGATCTCGACCGCACAGTTGACCTGGAAGCTCGTGAAGCTGGGGCTATGGCCCGTAAAGAGCAGGCTCGCCAGCGGTGTCGACCGCAGATTGCGATAGGTCTGGCGTTCGAAAATTTCCAGCGTCACGAGACATCGGCGATCGATCAATTCGGGATTCAGGTTGAATTCCGAAGCGGCTTCCACTCTCGTCCTTAGCGATTCCTGCCACGGCTTCCCCTTGCTCGCCTCGATCGTATCTCGGTAGCTGGTGATGAAGCGTTCCAGATGCTCCGTGCGGGGCAGGTAGCCCACGCCCTTATTCCCACAACTGAAGGGAAAGACGCTCTCGGCGTTATGGCTCACCACCATCGGCAGGTGTTGTGCGAAGAAGCTCACGGGCCCCGAGTTGTCGAGCAACTGGTCGTACATGGCCCGGCGTCCCTCGTCGAGCCACGTCGACAATTCTTCCGGTGCCGAAACCAGAGGCAGGCGAACCCTACCGTCGGGCAGGGAGGCGATGATGGACTCCTCCTCGATCCGAACGGGGGATTCCGAGACAGGCTCCGAGTAGATAGTTTCTGGATGCGTCATTGCTGACCCCAATCAGTAGGAGAGATTCGCGGAGGCCGTCTTGCCGGACTCCACTACTACGTCGATAGTTTTTTCACCGAGTGACTCATGCCATACCTTGATCTGGTAATTCCCGGCTGGCACGTCCTCGAGGACGAAGTCGCCATTCGCGGCGCTCACGACCGCATAGGGGTGTTCGACCACCCACACCCAGGCCTGCATGAAGTCATGGGCATCGCATTGCAGGGAGAGCAGGCCCGGTTTGCGCAGGATCTTCTTCTTGCCGATCTCGACACCCTGCTTGGGCAGGGCCAGGTTGATCACATTCTTTTTGCCCTTGGCCCGAACCAGGTAGAAATGTGAATTATGCAGTACGGGATCGTCGTTTCGGACCTTCATCAAGGCGCCCTTGGGGGCCACCATGACATGGGGCTCGAAGCGACATTTGGAGTTCGTGACGATGAAGTCGTCCTGGCTCGGAAAGGCCTTGCCCTGGGCGATTTCCGAGATCATCACGACCGCATTCTGCAGGCCACCGTCCGCTGAGACGATATGCTTTTCGGCGGGGACGTCGTCTCCACAGTAGTTCTTATCCTTGGTGACGGGTTTGGATTCATCCTTCAACGCGGTATCGCTGACGGCGATCCTGCCCTTGATCGTCCCACCATCCGAGACGTCGCCCGGCGTATAAGCGGACGCGGTCGCGCCTGCCAGGCAGAAGGCGGTGATTGGTGCGAGTGCGCGGATCCATCGCATGAGAAGTACTCCTATGATTGACGTGCTCTATTTCGCTGGGATCGACGCACGCTGGCGACGATCAGGAGTTCCAGGGCCAGGGTCGAGAGCGCCATGGCACCGGCGCTCTTGTAGGCGGCGCCCGTATCCGGTGGTTCGAGGTAGAGGTGATACCAACTCGTGATGCCCCGCCGATTGCCACTTTCTCCCGCATGCCCGGCCCAGACCGAGAGGGCGATTGGCAGGAATGTGGCCTCGGGCAGCCGGGGCTCGGCATTTTCATCCGCCCGCTGGCGCGGAATCAGGAAGACGACTCGCCAGAGCCCATCCTGGAATTCTCCCTTTGCCCTGACGGAATCTCCGCTTTCGGGTCGGGGGATCAGGTTCGCCTCCCCCTTGCCGAGATAGGTGCTGGCCGCATCCTTGGCGGCGTCGTAGAAGAAGAGGTCCACGCTCTTCTCGGGGTCGCCGTAGAGGAAGTAGGGCTTCGCCGTACCCTCGAGGAGTTCGCTGGGAATCTGGATTCCGACAGCATCGGAAAGAAGAGCGTCGCCGGGAAGCGGATCGCGGCCGTCCGGGCGGTTCGAGCCCTCGCGGCCCTCCAGCATGGCATGCCAACTCACCTGCAGGGCGAGAAGGTCTGCGTCATAGACGGCCCGCAACTCGACGTCCTGGGTTGCGGGTGCGAAGGCGCGACCGGGATCCGTCACCTGTCCCACCACCGGAAGCCGCGTCATCGGCGCATCGTCGAAGAGTGGGCTCGTCGGATTCAGTTCGATCTCGCCCGCTGCTGGTATTGCGGTCAAGAGGGTTCCGTAATCGGGTTCATCCTCGGAGAGGGAGTGGACGTAGTCGACGAGCTGCCAGCGTTCCTCTTCGCCAACGGAGTCCGCGTAGGAGGGCATGGGGGTGCCGTCGAGCCCCGTAGTGAAGGTCCGGTAGATATCCTCGCGCCGGGAGCCTCCGCGAAAGGACCAGCGCTTGGTGAGATCGGCGGGCCTGATGGCATCGCCGGCATCGGTCTTGAGGGTGGGGGCGGATTCGCCATCCGCCCGCCCGACATCGCCGTGGCAATCGAAGCATTTGCTCTCGATGTAGACGCCTCGCCCCTTTTCCACGCTCTCCTCGGAGAGCGGCGGCGGGGCCGGAATCTCGATCGGCGGTACGATCATCTCGGGGTCAGAGAAATCTTCGTTGAAGCTCTTCACGTATTCGACGAGAGCCGCGATTTCTTCGTCGCTGAACTGCGGCCAGGCCGGCATGGCGCTATAGGGCATTCCCTGTCGGATGATGGAGGCCAGGTCGCTGTCGACGGGCAGTTCTCCGCTCGGTGTTGTGCGGATCTTGAAAGAGCCCGAGGTGAAGTCCCGGGGTCGGGGCATCAGGCGATCGGCCGCCGACCCCATACCGTCCCCTTCGGCACCGTGGCATTGGGCACATTTATCGTCGTAGAGGGCCCGCCCCGTCTCGATCCGCTTCGAATCGGCGGAAGCGGTTGCGGAGAAAAGGCTGAATGAGATGGCCAGGAGGAGGATCCGGTGCACGAGCTATTCCTCCCACTCACGCGGATGCGCGCCGGTGAAATCGTAGAGGAAGAGGATCACGTTCCAGATCTCCTCCTCCGACAGGAATTTTTCCCAGGCCGGCATGGCCGAATCCCAGGGAGTCGCCTCGTCGGGAAGACCGGGTCCTCCCTTCGCGATGCGCCAGAAGAGATAAGACTCCTGGAGTTGGGCGATGGTGCCGGGATCGGCGAGGTTGGCCGGAATCGGGTTGAAGCCGTGGGCGTAGAGGCCATCGCCCTCGAGGTTGTCGCCGTGGCAGAAGACGCAATTCTGGTAATAGACCACTTTGCCCGCCTTCACATGCTCGCGAAATGCCCCGGTGTCCTCTTCTTCGAGGTGGCGGAAGGGATTGTGCACCGAGAGCACGTCGATGCTCTTGCCCTTGAAGCTGATCTGGCTCGGGGGTGCCGGATGGATCGATCTCAGGTGTACGGGCGGCATGATCTCCGTGCGCGCACCCGCGTAGCCCAGGTAGCCGCAGACCAGGGGGAGAGCCACGCCCAACGCGAATCGCGCATAGCGCAGATGTGGGGCCGTGATCAGCTCGATCAGGGGCTGTTTGAAGGCGTCGAAGCGCTGGTCATCCGCCGAAATGAAGAGCATCAGCGAGACGCCGATGAAGAACATATACATGCCCAGCACGCTATTCGGGATCGGTGGCTGGATGGCGAAACGCAGCAGCAGGTAGGAGCCGGCGAAGAGCAGCGCGGCCGATAGCAGGGGAGGGATCCCTCGGCGCCCGTTTTCCTTTCGTTCATCCATCACGGCGGGTCTCCCTGCAGGCCGGCCAGATGGTCGACCAGGGTATCGAGTTCGGTCAGGGAGAGTCCGGAAAAGAAGCCCGTAGAGACGAGTGTTGCCGACATCAGGCCCGCTGGATAAGGGGGATTCGCCTCGGCGATCGTGGCATCGGGTTCGAGCAGAGAGTGCAGGATCTCCGCTCTGGGCTGACGCGCCCCGATATCGTAGAGACTCGGTCCGATTCTTCGCGCCGCTGTCTCGAAGTCATGACACGCCCCACAGCCGTATTTCTCGATGATGGCATCGGCCTGCAGGGGACCTCCCCCTTCACCCGCTGTTGGCGGAGTCGGCGGAGGTGGGGGCGGGGCCCCCGCGATTTCGAAACGGGTATCCGCCGTCACGGTGATATTGCCCCCCTGGCTCTGCAGGAAGGCCACCACCGCCGCAATCTCCTCGGGCTCCAGGCCGATCGGAGGCCGATCGATCTGGGGCATGGTGGGCGTGAAGCCGTCGACCACGTAGGCGTTGGGCTGGTAGAGGGATTGGGCGAGGTATTCCTCGGCGGAGAAGTCCGCCAGGCGAGTGGCGGCCCGGGAGCCCACACCGGCCAGGTCCGGGCAGCGCTCACCCTTGCCGCCAATCGTATGGCAGAGCGCACAAGTGCCCTTGCCAAAGAAGATTTCCTTGCCCGCCGCAGCGAGTTCCTGGCCCCCCAGGCCCTTGCGGATCTCGGTCGACTTGGGGGGGTGAGCCTCCATCTGGGGAACGATCGCTCCGACGTAGGTATAGAAACCCGTTACCAGCAGGGTGAAGAGCACGATCTTCAGCTGCGTATTCATGAATCCATGTCCTTCATCGGAACTTCTGGCGCCCCATAAGCGGGTCGTTGGGTCAGGCGGCTCAGCCAGAAGATGAATACGAGGAATGCGAAAAAGATCAGGACGGTCACCGATACGACACTTGTCGCGAAACCGAGGGTCGGGGTAAAGGCGTCCACGGAAGTGTCTCGCACCACGCCGTAGACGTGCCAATGCTGGCGGAGTCCGGAACGGACGTAACCCATCAGGCCCATCAGCCAGGTAAAGGAAATCGCCAGTAGCAGGAGGGCATATTGGGAGCGCGCTTTCATCTCCCCCCAGCGGATCCCCCCGGTGATCTCGCAGCCACGGAAGAGAAAGACGTCGATCACGGTGACCGCCAGCATCGCGAAGAGTACGGCGAGTACCTGAGGCAGGGAGAAGCCGATACGTACCGCGGCTTCCACGTAATAGCCGTAGATTCCAAGGAAGATCACGATCACGGCGGCGCCCGCAAAGATCGCCACCTGCAGGGCGTTGCCGGCCTTCGCCCACGATACCGTCGGAATCCGGTTGCCTCGGCGGTAGAGGAGAAAGCTGATGTAGGTCGTGAGGATCATCAGGTTGACGGCGGTATTCTTGGCCGACATCACGCCGAGGAAGCCGAGGATCGGGTGATGGGCGCCACCCATCTTCCGCGCCTCTTCGACGCTCGCCACCATGGAGTGGGGGGTTGCCCAGACCATCAGGCAGAGCGTGAGAAAGATGAGCAGGTATTTGATCGCGCCCCGGAAGCGCTCGGCGCCTTCGATCCTCGCCATTCCCAGCCAGAGGTAATAATTGGCGGCCAGGAAGAGGGAGCCGATCAATACGGCCTGAACGATGAAGAGCCACGAAAAGACCCCGCCCATCATCGTGATCCCCATCTGCTGGTTGAAGGCATAGATCTCGCGCCCGAGGTAGTAGCCCGCGAAGGGCAGGGGCAGCAGGGCGATGATCGCGATGAAATTTCCGATATATCCCATCCAATCGTAATGGGCTCGCTCCTCGTCCGTCTCGGCATTGAGAAAGCTATAAGCCGCGTAGGCGGCCGCAATGGATCCGCCAAAGGCCACGTTGGCGATGACGCGATGGATATTGATCGGCATCCACGTGGGGTTGCTGACGGCATCCCAGACGCTGACCAGGGCCCCGGAGTCGTCGATTCCGGCGGGGCTGGTCATGAAGGTGACCCAGGCGTTGGCGACCATCATGACGGCGATGCCGAAGAGGTTGAGAACGATGCCGATCCCCAGATGAAGTCGCGGCGAGATCTTTCCCCAGCCGTAGTAATAGATATAGAGGGAGAAGGTTTCCCCGAAGAAGAGCAATACGTAGGGGAGATAGGTGGCGGAGAAGATGGAGGATAGATACTTCATGAAATCGGGGTAGAGCCCGATCAGCAAGAATAGGAGCATGGCGCCGAAGATGGCCGTGGTCGAGAAGGCCATCGTCAGCAGACGCGTGAACTCATGGGCGAGATCGTCGTAGCGCTGATCGCCGCTGCGGAGCCCCATGGCCTCGATGATCACGGCGAAAAGGGGCACGGCGAGCACGAAGGCCCCAAAGAGCAGATGCAGTTGGGCCACCACCCAGACCGCCACCCGGCTCCCCACCAGGGGAAAGGTCCGGTAGGCGGCATCCGTTTCTTCTGCTCCGGCCGTTGTCGCCAGAAGTCCCAAGACGATCACGGCGAGGCATATATGGCCACGCCCTCTGCTGGAGGTGTTCATCCGCTCTCGCTCTATCCGATAAAGCGGGGGTATGAGGGGTTCATAGACAGCACCTGAATGACCCGTCGCCCCCCACGGGCGATCAGGAAATCAATCAAGGGAAACTAGTAATCTGAATCAGTCCGCGATATGACCGATGTCATACCTACCGCTTCTCGGCTGGTGTGTAGTTGGATATCCCAATCGGGTGGCTGGCCTGCACGCTCGGAGCGATTGGTGGGCGTGAACGCCCAAGGGGTGGGTGCCCATTGTCAAGCGAGCCCCGGGGTCGGTCGGTGTGGTTTTTCCATTCCGGCTTCTCCCGGAGGGTCTTCAAATCAAAGGAGCCTCAACGCGATGCGAATTTCAGGGGCGCTGGGAAGCGCGATCACGGTCCTTGTCCTTCTGGGGCTGCCCGGCCAGTTGCTGGCGGCGGCCAAGTATACGGAGGGGCCGGTGAAGGGCGGGGGAACGATCAGCGGCAAGATCACCTTCGCGGGTACCCCGCCGGCGCCGGAGATGCAGAAGATCAACAAGGATATGGAAGTCTGCGGAGGCGACCATCGGATGCACGAGACGGTTCGGGTGAAAGACGGCGCCCTGGCGGATGTCGTCGTCTTCCTGCCCGGTATCACCCAGGGCAAGGCCTGGCCAGCGGGCAGCGAGAATCCCGAAATTATTCAGAAGGACTGCAGTTTTCGCCCCTATTTCCAGCCAGCTCGAATCGGTGTCGAACTCAAGGTGAAGAATGGAGACCCCGTCTCCCACAATATTCATACCTACGAAATCATC
>PVBE012130148.1_pt1 | contig 25117 bp, 13 predicted proteins | sample 1631181 | NCBI WGS metagenome assembly PVBE01 (sample SAMN08397723, study PRJNA350692) | Marine metagenome, whole genome shotgun sequencing project. | isolation source: water | place: Pacific Ocean | collected 2012-04 | reverse complement strand
GAAAATGCTGTAGAGGAATTCACAACGCTCCTGTTGTTGCTCAATCAGTATCAACTTTCCTCGCAGGATGAGACTTCTTCTATACAGATTGTTGAGGCCGCCTATCCTGCTGAGAAGAAATCGAAGCCGGTGCGTTGGTTGGTTTGCCTGGCGATAACCATGGGCGTTACTTTCTTTTCGCTTATAGCCGTAATCCTGATTGAGAAGATCAACGAAATAAGGGCTGAACTGGCGAAGTAAATGAGGGGCCTGGCCCAAATACCAAAACTCAACCTTTGGGTTTTTGCAGGTTTCACCCTGTTGAGTTTTTTAAGTCTGGCTGCAGCATTCTGGGCTAATCAACCGGTTTTTGCTGCTGTGCCAATCGGGCTGTTAATCGCCTACCAGGCTATTGCAGATTTCAGGAAGATTTTCTACTTGTTGTTGTTCATGTTGCCGCTTTCCACAGAGTTGGATATTACTTCGGGCCTGGCAACCGATTTACCCACCGAACCATTGATGGTTGGGTTAATGCTGGTGGCGATTGTCTATATGGCAGCCAATCCTCAAAAACTAAACATGCAGTTTTTCAAACACCCCATCATCCTGATGGTTGGATTGCATGCTTTGTGGGTTTTGGTAGCTGCGTTTTACTCTGAAGTTTACCTGGTTTCGTTCAAGTTTTTCGCAGCGAAAGTTTGGTACATCCTGGTTTTCGTTTTTCTTACTTCCATTATTCTGAAAGATGAAAGTCACTATAAAAGGGCCTTCTGGTTGATCTTCATCCCCATGCTTTTTACAATCGTTCAAACATTGATCAGACATAGCATGTCGGGGTTTGCATTTAGTGAAATCAACCCGGTGGTGGTGCCATTTTATCGCAACCATGTGAATTATGCCGCCATGATTACCTTGTTTCTGCCCTTCGTATTATTGGCCAGAAGTTGGTATCGACCGGGAACTTTTACCCGCAGGTTTCTGAATTTCTCGATTCTCATCTTTCTGTTTGCCATTTATGTGGCATATACCCGGGCTTGCTGGCTTGCCCTGGTGGCGGGCATCGGTTGCTTTTACCTGATCAGGGCGAGGCTGTTTAGCGCAGTTACCTTTTCGGGATTGGCCGTGGCAGTCACTATTGTTTTGTACCTGGCCGGTTCCAATCGTTATCTTGAATTTGCCCCGGATTTTAAAAAGACTATTTATCACGAAAACATAACCGACCACATTGAAGCGACCGTTCAGCTACAGGATGTTTCGAGCATGGAACGTTTTTATAGATGGATTGCCGCGTTTTACATGATCAAAGAAGATCCACTAACCGGTTGGGGGCCGGGAAATTTTTACCCTTACTACAAGAGTTTCACGGTGAATAGTTTCGAAACTTACGTGAGTGAAAACGAGGAGCGGTCAACGGTTCACAATTACTTTCTCCTCATATTGGTGGAACAGGGTTTCCCCGGATTGATCATTTTCCTGATTCTCAGTTTGCTGGTTTTCTTTTATGGGCAAGCTGTTTATTTCCAATCCAAAACCAAAGAGCGAAGAGGCCTGGTGATGGCCCTGATGGTTTCGATGGTGGTGATCTACGTGAACCTATTATTGAGTGACTTGATTGAAGTTGACAAAACGGGAACGCTTTTCTTCATGAATATAGCATTGTTGGTAAACCTGGATTTGCTGAACAAGAAACAGCCGGAGGAAAAATCCTTAGAGGAAGCGGCAGCTTAAAATGGTAATGTCATCTGTGAAGACTGATTCGCCTTTGAAATCTTCAACATATTGAAGCAATTTTTCGTTGAAGTCCACCATGCTCAGGTCTTTGTTCTCTTTGAAAAAATCCAGTACTCTTTCAATATCGAAAAACTCACCTTCTTCGTTTTCAAAGTCCACCAGGCCATCGGTGTAGTTCATGATAACCGCCCCTGGGTTTAATTTCACCCTTCCTACGTTTACGAAAGGTAATTTTTCGAACATGCCGAGGAGTGTACTTCCCAGTTCAAGTTGTAGAATTTCTCCCTCACCATTGTATAATAATGAGGGATTGTGACCTGAATTTACGTAGAGCAATTCACGGGTTTCCAGGTTATAAACGCCCAGAAACAAGGTGATAAATTTTTCACCATGCGTAATGGCGTTCACCTTATCATTGAGGATTTCAATAAAATTATCGAGTGGACCTGAAGCATTGATCAAGGACCTGAGATTAGCCTGAAAATTGGCCATCAACAAAGCAGCTGCCATTCCCTTTCCTGAAATATCGCCAACACAAAACGCTACTTCATTTTCGCTTAAATAAAGATAGTCGTAGTAGTCGCCTCCAACATCCTGGTGAGGTAGATAAACAGCTGCCAGTTCTTTTCTTTCGTCCATCGGCAAGGTTTGTGGAATCAACATACTTTGCATTCGGGCTGCCAGTTCCAACTCTTTCTTCATCACTTCCTGCCCGACAAGATTGTTGAACAACTTTTTATTCTCCATCGCCACAATCACGATGTTGGTAATGGTTTGGATGAATTTGATTTTCTCCTCAATGGAATCGTTATCGTCAGTTTTCAGTTCACCAATCAGTACGTACGCCAGTGCCTCATCCTTGTGTTGCACTGGAATGATGATGTCAAATCCACTCAATTTGGGATTTCGCAGATGATTGATCCGGGAGATAATCTTGTAATTGCCCAAATCCTCGTTAACCGAAATGTTGCTCACAAATTCAGGATCGGCCGTGGTGGTTACACAATCCCAATCTTCCTGTTTCACAAAAACCAAGAGACTTTGAATACCCATTTGGGCACGTAAAATGAACTCGTAAATTCTGAATAAAGCAGTGGTGGAAAAATTATTATTGATCGCCTGCGACACTTCCAGCAGCGAGTTGATCTGCAATTGTTTAACCGTTAGAAGTCGCTCAAGGCGATTGCTTTTCGAGTCACTCATATGTCCAGCGAGGTCGCTCTGCAGGTGATGCGGCATAAAGTTATATTAATTGCTTTACTACAACTATATCCTACGAATCGTTCATGTTAATAACGCAGGTAATTCCAACAAAAAATAGGTAGCATATCGGTCAGTAGAAGCTGAACCATGCGAAACCCAAAAAGGTAATCCAGAAGCGGGGTCGGTTATTGGATTGTTCACAAGATAGATTATTTCAGACAAATGTCAAGTCTATAGACTGGTTTTAACATCCAGCGCATCACGGAGGCCGTTACCCACCAGGTTGAAAGCCAACACCATAATCATAATGGCAAGGGCCGGATACAATGCCAGGAAACCGGAATCTGTTCCAATGGATTTATAGTATTCATTTAACACACCACCCCAGGAAGGTTTGGGAGGTTGAACTCCGATTCCAAGAAAACTCAGCCCTGCTTCTATCAAAATAGCCGTAGCAAAGTTTTGTGCAGCAATTACGATTATCGGTCCTGAGATATTGGGTAGGATGTGTCGAAAGATTGTGCGGAATGCAGAAAAACCTAGACTTTCAGCGGCTTCTACAAATTCCTTTTCCCGAATACTAAAAAACTGGCCACGAACAATCCGGGCCATTTCCACCCACATGGTAAGCCCAACGGCCAGGTAGATCAATGCGAAATGTTGGCCCAGGGCCAGGATCATTGCAAACACCAGCAACAAAGTAGGAATGGACCAAACTACATTGATGAACCACATAAAGGCATCATCTACCCTGCCGCGATAAAATCCAGCAATTGAGCCGAAAAGAATTCCGATAAACAGTGAAATGAAAACTGCCACAATGCCCACTGACAAGGAAACACGAACACCTAGAATCAATCTACTCAGCACATCACGACCAAATTTATCGGTGCCAAGAATAAACCTGCGGTTGGAAATATGGTCGCTTTCAAAGCGATCATGCAATTCGCTTATGGCAAATGTTTGTGGTTGGTTTTCGAAATCATTGAAACTGAGTTTACCGCCCTCAAAACGAACGGCAGGGTCGGAATTTGAAAGACTGAACATCACTTCAGCCAAGATCAAAGTATCAGTATCAGCCGGGCGATCCTTTCCGGTGTAGGCTTCAAAGATCACCAGGTCATCGTGAAGACGATAATCAGTAATCGGGATTTCTTCATAGGGATTATCGATTCCTGAGATGGCCCACCATAGATAGTCGTTGGATGAAAGGGCCGCGCGATTCTTGGTACGCAGCAACATATCCGTGGCAAAACCGGGCGGATGCGTTTCAAGTTGAAGAATCTGGTCGTTGGCATCGGGTGTATCATCAGGTGCCAGGAAGTATCCAAAAATGGCTACAAAAGTGGAAACAACAATAATCACCAAACCAAAAATGGCCGGTTTGTTCTTGAGCAGCCGTTTCCTGGAGCGATCGAGAGGTGAATCAGATGATTGTTGAACTGCCATCAAATCATTTTGTTGTGCGCAAGTAATCCGTTTTTGTTAGCCAGGTAGGCATAATTCTCCAAAGCTTCCAGTTTTCGTTCGTCAAGCCGAACAAAGTCGTGAGATGCAGTATCGAAAGCAAATTGATCGACTAGTTCGCGCTTCATTAAATCGCCCAAAACGGTGTTAAGAACTCCCATTTCCAAGCTCACATTTTCAGCCAAATCGCTGTGGGGAACCACGAAATACATTTCGTCCATCACTTCCCATTCTTGCTCTGAAAATTCTGAATTCATTTGTTTTAATAAGAGCGGCCTTTCCAATTATAAGGCAGGAAATTGGCCACCAAACCGATAATGATTACATACAATACATGCAGTAACTCGATCGGCAAAAATAACCACAATACCTTTTGACGATTGAAGTATCGGGCAACGGGAAAAACAAAGAGACCATCTAGGCCCAATTTTATCGTTAACAACGTTAAACCCATAAAAAGCCATTCTTTGGAAAAAGTGATTCCAAAAAAGATTGAGCCAAAAATTGCAGCGTTGAAAAACCAGGCCATAACAAGAACCGTTGTTATTTTCTTATCCTGGAAATGCCGCGATTTGGATATCCAACGAATTCGCTGGCTGAAAAAGGAAGCCCAGGATGGTTGCGTTTTGGTGGAGATAATTGCATCATTCGCTTTCAAAAAATGAACGGATCCCGGATACAAGTGATGCAGCTTAAGGGTTAAGAAAATGTCATCGCCTGTCGGAATGTGATCAACCCCCTCAAATCCCTGAACTTCAAAATAAGCTTGGCGTTCATAGGCAAGGTTGGCACCATTCACCATGTTTGGAAAGTTGTTCTGGATGCAAGCGGCTGTGATTCCCATCAGGCTGAGAAAATCGAGCATTTGAAATTGGTGCAGCAAGCCGTTTCCGTCATTGAAGACCACCGGGCTGGCAATTACCTTTGCTCTTTTCTTCTCATAAAAAGCAGCCAAGGTTTCCAACCACTTTTCACCGACTCTACAATCTGCATCGGTCGTTACGATCAGTTCATTTGTGGCGTCTGAAATTCCTGAATGCAAAGCCGCTTTTTTCCCGATGCCACTTTCGAGTTTTAAAACTTTCAGGTTGGACAATGTAAAGTTTGAAGCTATCTGAAATGTATCATCATCAGAATGGTCGTCAACGATAATGACTTCGAAACGGGATTGAAGGAATGATTGATTCGCTAAATCTTCGAGCAGGTTTTCAATATTGTCGGCTTCATTCCTGGCAGCCACCACAACAGAAATGGTGGTTGATGTTTTGTTAGAAACAACCTCAAATTCTTGCAGATTTCGCCATCCTTTTAAGTAGAACAGAATGAGCCACACATAAAACAACCCCAGTAAGACCACAATGACAACCAACAAAACCATCACCCCAAAATTGAGAAGAAGGTTTCATTTAATTCTTCATCCACCAGCATGTGACTTTTAGGAACAAGTAAGCCCCTACATCCAGGAATGTTTTCTTTCAATGCCATTAAATGCGATTTGGGAATAACCTTGTCGCGTTCACCAAAAATGGCCACCACTTGAATTCCATGTAAATCTGACAGCCTGCCAATCTCTGGCAAATCAGGTCGGTAACGTTTCATCGCATTTCTAATGTGGTTGATTCTTTTACGTTTTTCGGGATTTTTAAATCGCTCGGAAATATACAGATAGAAATTGTGATCCATGCGACCGAGTCTATAACTCATGTCAATTATAAATCTAAATGCCGCAGGATTTCGATGAAGGAAACGCGCCAAAACATCCGCCATTTTTGTGTTCGAGAACCAATGGCTAAATGGGTTAAGCAACACCCCTGCCGGGGCCAATAAATACACCGAATTTATTCTTTCTGGAATTCTTTCCAACTGATCAAAAATCATTCGGCCTCCCATGCTAAAGCCTAATAAACTGAATTTTTCGAAACCAACGCTTTCTGCAACCTGGATTAACAAGCCCGGCAGTTTTTCCGGAAACTTCAGCGAGTCTTGCTTCCACCGTGTTTTGCCGTGATAAGCCACATCCATCGATAGAACAGTATATTTTTCCTCAAGGGATTTTTGAATGGGTAGGATAAAGCCTGCATTCTCGGCAAATCCATGAAAGCAAAACAGCAGTTGTTCTCCTTTACCAAATTGAAGGAAATGAATGGTTGAACCTTCAAAGTGGTAGGTTAAACTTTGAGGTTTTTTCAAAGTTGCTCGTTCCGAAATGTTGGAATTAATGATCAGCCCAGGTTCAATTCTACGGAAACAGGACAATGGTCGGATCCAAACATATCGCTATGAATGGCGGCAGTTTTCACCTTTGGCAACAATTGGTCCGACACCAGGAAATAATCCAAACGCCAGCCGATGTTTTTCGCGCGTGCACCTGCTCTAAAACTCCACCAGGAGTATGCAACTGTTTCTGGATTAAGCGATCTGAACGTGTCCGTTAGTCCTGAGTTTACGAAGTTGTCCATTCCATCAATCTCCACCTGTGTATAACCTGCCGATTTGTTGTAATTAGGTTTCGGCCGTGCAATGTCAATTTCCTTGTGACAAACATTAAGATCGCCACACAAGATAACAGGCTTCCTCTTTTCAAGATGTTTTAAATACTTAAGAAAATCGGCATCCCATTGTTGGCGGTAATCCAACCGCTTCAATCCCTGGCCGGAATTCGGAACGTAAACCGTTACTAAAAAGAAATCGTTGTATTCTGCAGCCAAAACCCGCCCTTCCTGGTCGTTTTCCTCAATACCCATGTCAAAAAACACATCAAGTGGTTTTTCTTTCGTAAGAATGGCCGTTCCCGAATAACCCTTTTTTACTGCCGAATTTGAATAGCAGTGATATTTATCCATGGCCTCCAGGGCAGTTGCTACCTGGTCGTCCTGTGCTTTGGTTTCCTGGAAACAGATAACATCAGGGTTCTCTTTTTTAATGTCGTTCAGAACTCCTTTACCAACTGCAGCGCGGATTCCATTGACATTCCACGACATTAACTTCATAACGTTCTTTTTGGTTTGGCCGGCTAAAATAGAAAATGGGTATGGGGTTTTGCCTAAGTTTCCCGCTGTACCAGGGGTAACAACACCCTCACCTCTGAATAAACCCCGGCTTCAGAGAATACCTCAATTTCACCACCATGTTCCTTGGCGATGATTTCATAAGCGATGGACATGCCCAGGCCGGTGTTCCCTTTTCCAGTCGGTTTCGTGGTAAAGAAAGGGTCAAAAATCTGCTGAATAACATGTGGCTCCATACCTACGCCATTATCATGGATCACCAACAGGGCTACATTTCCCTTGATTGATGCATCGATAGAAAGTTCCGGGTGAACCCCTGGTTGACGTTCTTGTTTTTCGTAGAGTGCATACAGGGCATTGTCAAAAACGTTTAACAAAGCACGACTGAGCGCTACCACTTTAAGGTTCACCGGAATTGGTTCTTCACTTTCAGGTCCGTTTATTCGAATTTCCAGTTCAGGATTCTTACCTACAACATGGTGAAGCGCAACCTTAAGGTTTTCTTTCACTAAATCTACAAGGTCTGTCTCTTCAAAATGATCGGATTGCACGGAACTGTGTTGCAACATTTTTGTGATAATGTTATCAGCCCTTTCGCTGTGCGATTCAATTTTTGATACATAACCAGTCAACTGGTCAAGATGCTTTTCAATATCTGAGTTTTGGCCTGACAATGAGTTTTTTAATTCCTGAAACTGTTCACCTAATTCAGAACTGAAATTGATGACAAAATTCAAGGGATTTCGAAGTTCATGTGCAACGCCCGAAGTGAGTTTGCCAAGTGCCGCTAATTTCTCCTTGGCAATCAATTGTTCCTGCGTTTTGCGGAGATCATCAGCCGTTTGTTCTGCTCTTTCCTTTTCAGCCTGTATTTCTACATTTTTTGCGGCCAACTCGCGCGCATGTTTTTCAGCATTCCTGGAATTCCTGAAAAGCAAGATGGCAACAAGCACCAGCAATCCAATTCCAACGGCCAGTAGTTGTCGATAAAATCATTAGCGCACAATTGCCAAACAACCAGATCCGGGGATATTGCATCGAGCATTTCATCCAGGATCAAATATTGCTGATAGTTGCCCGAACCACTCAAACCATACGCATAAACCGCAAGTGAAAGACTATCACCAATCAAAGCATAATACAAATCTTCATCGCTCAGCTGGTTGCCAAGGGTGAAGGAATCACCTATAAACAAGACTCTCTTTTGAGTATCCTCAGGTGATTCTTCATAAGTCCTGAACCCTCTGTGGTCTGTGCTTACCCTCGCATTGTAGGCTGCACCACTGAAGTCTTTGAGTTCTCCTTCAAAAAAGTAGTTGGATTTTGTTCTCCACCCCCATTCCGAATCCGGAATTTGGGTATCCTCAGGCGGAAGGATCGAGCGAGGTTCATGACTGTCATTCACCCAGGCATATATCCGGAAGCCACCCTCGATCGTCAAAAACAGCATCAATAAAGCAAGCATGAAAGCCAGAAATGCAAACTGAGGCGTCTTTCCTGCCCGGTTTTTGTCCATGCACATTTACAACATGACTATTTTCTGAAAATCATGACCGCATCCGCTAAACCAAATCCATGTCCAATGCACCCGCCATTTGCTTAAGGCTTTGGTACAATTCTCTAAACTGGCCAGGATCAAGTTGCTGGGTGGCATCAGATTTTGCAACAGAAGGATCGGGATGAGACTCGATCAACAATCCCTCAACGCCCATGGCCAAACAGGCTCGCGCCAGGTCAGGAACACCGTAAGCATAGCCCATGGCATGGCTCGGATCAAGAATCACGGGCAGGTTGGTATTGTGTTTCAGGTAGGCGGCTCCACAGAGATCGAGGGTGAAACGCGTTTTGGTTTCAAAGGTTCGAATACCTCTTTCGCAGAGCATAACGTTCGGATTTCCTCCCGACAGAATAAACTCTGCTGCCTGCACAAATTCCTGGAGTGTAGTTCCAAAACCGCGTTTCAACAACACGGGTTTATCAGCTTTCCCGCAACGTTTCAGAATACCATGATCGTACATGGCTTTGGCACCAATTTGCACGATATCCGCATATTCGATCACGGCATCAACATGAGTGGCATCGCGTACTTCTGTGATGATCAGCAGGCCGTATCGTTGGCGCATTTTGTCCAAGAGTTTCAATCCTTCCAAACCCATTCCCTGGAAACTATAAGGTGAGGTTCGTGGCTTGAAACATCCGGCCCGCAAAACCTGCACACCCAATTCACTGCACAATTCAGCCGACTTAATGATTTGCTCTTCTGACTCCACAGAACATGGCCCGGTCATCATCAAGGTGTTATTCAAACTTCCTCCAAGCTGGATGTGCCCCAATTGCACAGTCCGCTTTTTGTCACCATAAAAGCTGTTGGCCATTTGAATGTCAGTATCGAACACAAAGTGATCTACCACGAATGATTCAAATTCGCTAGCTAATTGTTTATGTTTTGAAGAAGTGACCAACAATTGACGTTCATGATTTTGAACAATGATCCCCTCCATGGCATCGGCCAATTCCTGGACTTTTTGCTGGTCAATATCTTTTCTCAGGTGTATTATCATGATTCTCCTTTAATGAGGTTGTTAAATTTTACCACGCCTACGGCCCGTCCCGATTCATCGATAACCGGAACAAACAAAACAGGGAACGAGGCGGCCTTCACTACTTCAAGTAGCTCGTTTACGGAGGCATTTTCGTTGATCGTTAGTGGGTTTTTGTTCATTATCTCCAACGGGTCGATCTCCTTAAACGCTGTAAAATGACTCAGCAATCCTCTTCTCACATCAGCATTGGTGATAAGGCCAAGCAACTTTTCATTTTCATTCGCTACCAGGGTAAAACCCATTTTGAAATCTTCGATACTCTGAAGTACTTTCCGGAAATTGATGTTTCGATTCGAAAGCCTTGGTGTTTCTTCCCGTTCCAGCATAAAGTCCCGAACCAGGTAAGCAGACTGAACTGAATCACTTTTCAAGTTAATCATAGCGGCTCCGAGAAAACTTGAATTCACCAGGTAAGATCCGGAGACGGCAACCGCAACTCCCATGTTTCTCAAAATAAAAGACACTTCATGATTCACTCCCCCATCAGCATGAATCCTGATTCCTGGAAATTTTGCCCTGAATTGCCTGATCTTCTTGAAATTATCGTGATTGAAACTCCCTCCACTCCGGCCAGGCGTTGTACACATGAAGAGAATAAAAGAGCATATATCGCGATATTCCTCAAAAACTTCAATGGGTGTTTCGGAACTTATAGCCAAACCGAGTTGCGTTGCACCCTTCGACCTAACATCAGGTTTTCGATCCAGGTTTTCAAACTGAAAGGTGACTAACTCCACCTGATTTTCTTCTACCGGTTCGAAATAAGATTCCGGTTCCGAAGAAATTACGTGAAGATCAATCGGTGTTTTACTCAATGTACGAATCGTTTTAATGTCTTTGAAAACTTCAAGATTGTTTCGACTGTCAATGTGGAAATAATCGACTCGATGTTCATCGAGTTGTTTCACCAAGCCCTGAAGGTCATTGGATTGGTCGGAATAAATAGATGCTGAAATCTTCATTTTTGGCGGTGCAAAGGTACTTTTTTCCAAAGCCTTGATTTATGGGAATGGCACGCAGAGGCGCTGGGGCGCAGAGATATTTTTTTGAGTACAAAAAGACCTTCCCTAACCATATCTCTTTGTGCCTAACCGAAATCCAAACAAAAAAACTCTGCGTCCCTGCGCCTCCGCGTGAACAATTCTCAAGCTGACTCAAAATTTACACCCAGACAAATTACTTTTACCCGATTAAGCCGCACAGAAAATTAATGAGTCATTTACCTGCGATAAGTGAAGAAGAGATTCAGAATCTCAATGTTTACGGAGCCCGTGAGCACAACCTGAAGAACATTGATGTTTCCATCCCGCGCAACAAACTTGTGGTAATCACAGGGATCAGCGGAAGTGGAAAATCATCCCTTGCATTCGACACGATTTATGCGGAAGGCCAAAGGCGCTACATTGAGAGTTTTTCTGCTTACGCCAGGCAGTTTATTGGTGGGCTCGAACGACCCGATGTAGATATGATCACTGGCCTTAGCCCTGTGATTTCCATTGAACAAAAAACCACTAACAAAAATCCGCGATCAACTGTTGGCACCATAACCGAAGTTTACGATTTCATGCGGCTGCTCTTTGCACGTGTGGGTGAGGCCTATTCCTACAAAACCGGGAAACGCATGACCCGCTTTACCGAGAAACAGATACTGGCGCACATTGTAAAAGCTTTTCAGGACCAGAAAATAATTGTGCTTGCTCCTTTGGTTAGAAGCCGGAAAGGTCATTATCGTGAATTGTTCGAAAAGATCAGGAAACAGGGTTACCTGAAAGTTCGCGTGGATGGTGAGATGTTGGAATTGATTCCAAAAATGCAAGTGGATCGTTATAAAGTTCACGACATTGAATTAGTGATTGATCGCTTGGGGGTGAACAAGCAATCGTTGGAAAGGATGAACGAATCACTTAGAACGGCTCTTAAAATCGGAAACGACAGTCTCCAGATTATGGAGTATGAAACGGGCGAAGTTCATCAGTTCAGTAAAAAACTGATGGATCCTGAAACAGGCGTTTCGTACGATGATCCTTCCCCAAACAGCTTTTCTTTCAATTCCCCTTATGGAGCCTGTCCAACTTGCAAGGGGCTGGGTGTAATACATCGCATTGACGAATCTTCGCTGATTATAGATCAGAAATTAAGCATCAATGAAGGTGGCCTGGCTCCATTGGGTGAAGTGAAAGACAACTGGTCGTTCAGAGAGTTGAGAAAAATTGCCAAGCGATATCGTTTCACTCTGGCCACGCCAATTGAAGAAATTCCGGAAAAGGCTTTGAATTTCATTCTTTACGGCTCGGAAAGTGGTGAAATAGAAAGAGACTTAAATGGCCTGGAAGACCGGAATTATTATAATCGCGAATACGATGGTTTGCGAACCATGTTGATTCGATGCTATAAAGACACAAGTTCCGACAGTTTGCGAAAATGGGCGGAAAGCTACATGATTAAGGCAGTATGTACAGAATGCGAGGGTCATCGTCTGAAAAAACAGTATTTACACTTTAAAGTTGGCGGGAAAAACATTTCGGAATTAGCTCAACAAGACATTTCAGGGCTGAAAACCTGGTTTGAGAAACTCCCCAAAAAACTGGATGAACGTCAACTGGAAATAGGAAAAGAGGTGGTCAAGGAAATAGGGTATCGCCTTGAATTCCTAAATAACATTGGCCTTGATTACCTTACGCTCGATCGTCCAGCCAGAAGTTTAAGTGGTGGTGAAAGTCAGCGTATTCGGTTGGCCACGCAAATAGGCTCACAACTGGTGGGCATCACCTACATTCTTGATGAGCCCAGTATCGGGCTTCACCAACGCGATAATGAAAGGCTGACGGATTCTTTGCGAGAACTGACTGTTGCGGGCAATACAGTAATAGTGGTAGAGCACGACAAACAAATCATGGAAGCCAGCGATTATGTCATAGATCTTGGTCCGGGTGCAGGCTCGCACGGAGGAGAATTGGTTGCACAAGGTGATCCCAAAACATTCATGCAGGCAGACACCCTGACTTGCCAATACCTGAGATTCGAAAAACAGATTGAAATTCCTGGCCAAAGAAGAAAAGGAAATGGCAAATCATTGTCGCTTAAGGGAGCAACCGGCCACAATCTGCAAGAAGTAGATGCGGTATTTCCACTTGGGAAATTGATTTGTGTAACGGGTGTAAGCGGCAGTGGCAAAAGCAGCCTTATAAATGAAACACTGTACCCGATCTTGAGACAGCACCTTTATCGTTCCACCAAGAACCCACTTCCTTACAAAAGTGTGACAGGGCTGGACCACCTCGATAAGGTCATTGAAATTGATCAGTCACCAATCGGCAGAACTCCACGTTCGAACCCCGCTACTTATATAGGCGTGTTTTCGGATATTCGGTCTCTGTTTTCCGGTTTGCCCGAAGCCAAGATCAGGGGTTACAAACCAGGCCGTTTTTCCTTCAATGTAAAAGGTGGCCGTTGCGATGTTTGCGAAGGCGGAGGTATGAAAGTGATTGAAATGAATTTCCTACCTGATGTTTATGTGCAGTGTGAAAAATGTCTTGGAAAACGATTCAATCGCGAAACGCTGGAAATTCGTTACAAAGGAAAATCGATAAGCGATGTTTTAGAAATGCCAATTGAAGAGGCCATTGATTTCTTTGAAAGTATTCCTAAAATATATCGCAAGCTGAAAACACTTTGCGATGTTGGCCTGGGTTACATCACCCTTGGGCAATCCTCAACAACTATTTCGGGGGGTGAAGCACAACGGGTGAAACTGGGTTCTGAACTTCAAAAAAAAGATACAGGTAAAACCTTCTATATTCTTGATGAACCCACAACCGGTTTGCATTTTGAAGATATTCGTTTGTTGTTGGCCGTACTGCAAAGGCTGGTAGATAAGGGGAACACCGTACTCATCATAGAACACAATCTTGATGTTATTAAGGTTGCCGATCACATCATCGATCTCGGACCCGAAGGTGGCTTCCGTGGGGGAACCATACTTGCAGAAGGAACTCCTGAAGAAATTGTTAAATGCAAACCCAGCCACACTGCCCGCTTCCTGGCTGCTGAATTAAATGCAGCTTCGCTTGTGAACTAACTAAATGTAACCGATTCTCGCAAGTTTTTTGCAGATAAAAAACCAATCATTCTAGTGAACTTTAGAAAATAATTCGTAGCTTGGGTGCAACCCAAAACCCCTTTTTTACCCACTGAATTACTGGCTTAGCTGTAAAGCGACTTTTAAGAATACCCTCTCTACCTGTGTTTTAAGGTTATTGTTAATTGTTCAATACCATAGCCATGCGTGGATTCAGATTTTTTTCCCTCATACTCGCCTCGGCACTTATGCTGCTGGCAAACAAAAACCACGCTCAAGTAACTGTTGTTAATCCTTCTTTCGATGGACCTGCCGGAGCAGGGATTACGCCAGCACCCTGGGCCAATTGTCTTCCATTTAACACGCCTGATACGCAACCAGGGGCGTGGGGGGTAACCCTTCCGGCTTCACATGGGTTGACTTACATTTCCTGCCTACAGGATGGTCTTGCAGCGGCTACCTGGTATGAAGGAGCCAGCCAAATACTCAGTGCTCCACTTGTTGCTGGGCAAACTTACATCATGGCTCTCGACTTGGCTCATGGGGATACAGTGCTGACGGCAATGCCCGGAAACTGTTACAGTAGCTGCGAAATCTGGGGTGGTTATGCTGACTGTGCAGAAGTGGAAACCTTTTGGCAAAGTGGTGCCTTTACACACCTGGGATTTATCCGGTACACTTTCATATTTACACCAACACAGAATTTTTCGCACATCACCATCAGGCCATATTTCATTTTTGCTTGTACCGGAATAATAAACGTGATGATTGATAATCTATCCGCGATCAATCCATGCAATGCCGTAACCATGAATCCAACCATCCAACATTTTGGATGCGGGAATACCGGATCCATCAGTTTAGCTCCCACCGGAGGAAGCGGTGGTGGATTTTCATATTTATGGAGTACAGGAGCTGTGACGAACAATATTGCCAACCTGGTAGCGGGAGTTTACGATGTAACTGTTACAGATACATTTGGATGCCAAACTTTAGATTCCTACACCATCCTTAATTCCGGAGTTGGTTTTGGGGTGAACTTCAACATTACAAACGTTAGCTGTCCTGGCGATGTTGATGGCCTGGTTAACGCAGCACCTACAGGTGGAATTGCGCCTTTTGCATTCAACTGGTCAACCGGTAGTGTCACCAGCACAATTCTGAACCTCGCACCAGGAACCTATTACATCACCATCACAGATGCAGCGGGTTGCATGGGAATTGACTCGGCAATGGTTTATGAACCTGCCCCCATCACCTCCAACACCAATGTTATTATACCCCTGGTTTGCAGTGGGGCATCAACCGGCAGCGCTAACGTTTTTGTTTTGGGAGGAACGCCCGGATACAATTTTGCCTGGTCGAACGGCACAAACTCTTCATCTATCATCAATCTGCAAGCCGGAACATACACAGTTACAATCACCGATTCAAGGGGATGTGTAGATTCCAATTCCGTTACTCTTGCACAACCTTCACCGATCAATCTCACCGCAGTACTTTCAAACTTTAATGGATACAACATTTCGTGCAATGGCGTTGGAGATGGAAGCATAGACATTACAGTGGGTGGTGGAACCGGACCATATATTTTCGATTGGAATGCCGGAACCTACAACACTGAAGATTTAGCCAACCTCGGCCCAGGATTGTACCAATTGCAAATAACAGATGTCAACAATTGCACGTTAGATACAAGCTTCACCATCACTGAACCAGCATTGCTGACCACTACGCTCACTTCGCCAAACTTTGTTGGTGGATTCGCCATCAGTTGCAATGGAGCATCGGATGGTTCAATTGATCTGACAGTAGTTGGAGGAACACCACCATACACTTATTCGTGGAACCTGGGTGCATTTATTACAGAAGACCTTTCGAATCTATCAGCTGGACAGTACGACTGTATCATCACTGATGTAAATGGGTGTCAGGCGAGTACGACTACAATTTTAACCGAACCTTCAGCACTCTCCATTTCAACAACAACATCGAATTATATTGGCGGGTGGAATATTTCCTGCAATGGATTTTCAGATGGCAGCATTGATCTGACTGTCAATGGAGGAACGCTACCCTTTACCTTCAATTGGAACGCAAACAGTTTTGTTACGGAAGATTTAACCAACATTCCAGCAGGCCCTTATTCAATATTGGTTACGGACGTTAATGGCTGCGCCATAAGCGATTCTGCTAATTTGTCGGAACCACCAGCGCTCAATGTGTCGGGAGTGGTTTCAACAACACCATCAGGATTCAACATTTCCTGCAATGGAGCTATGGATGGCTCAATAGATCTGACTGTTACGGGTGGCACGGGTCCTTATTCGTATTCATGGAATGGTGGGATTTATATTACTGAAGATCTCACCAACCTTGGTCCAGGGAACTTCACAGTTGATGTTACAGATGCAAATGGTTGTGTTGAAACTCAAGCATTCAATTTGACTGAACCACCTGCCCTTTCACTCACAGTCAATTCACCCACTTTTAACGGGGGATTTAATATTTCCTGTTCAGGCGCATCTGATGGATCTATTGATCTCACAGTTGTGGGCGGTGTAGCTCCATTCTTATATAGCTGGAACGGTGGAATCTACCTGACAGAGGATCTCACCAATATTCCTGTTGGAAATTATTCTGTACTCTTAACCGATGCCAATGGATGCCAGGCAAATGCGGCCATTTTACTAACGGAACCAGCAGCGCTAGTACTGAGTTCAACAGTTTCTTCCTTCACAGGAGGATTCAACATCAGTTGTTTTGGAGCCGCTGACGGATTCATTGATTTAACAGTTGCCGGAGGAATAGGACCCTTCACTTTCTCATGGAACGGTGGTCTGTATTTGAGTGAAGACATTTCAGGCCTAGGTCCTGGCAATTATTCAGTCGTAGTAACTGATGCAAATGGCTGTTTCGAAAATCATACAATTACGTTGACACAACCCCTTGCAATGGCCACCGCATTAACGCCTTCCGCTTTTATTGGCGGGTGGAACGTTTCATGTTTCGGAGCGCTTGACGGTTCCATCGATTTGACAGTTGCCGGAGGATCCGCACCCTACACTTTCAATTGGAATGGAGGAGCATTCGCTACAGAAGACCTCGCAAACATTTCAGCAGGCAACTTCCAGGTAGTGATTACCGATGCACAAGGCTGTTCCACTTCCGATTCTATTTCACTCGCAGAACCACTCGCCATGTCTCAATCTGCTGTTCCGATCATCTACACGGGCGGATGGCATATCAGCTGTTTTGGTGGCAGCGATGGTGCCATAGATTTAACGGTGAATGGTGGTACCGGGCCTTACTCCTACGATTGGAATGCTGGCTCCTTCATTACTGAAGATTTGATAAACGTACCAGCAGGAAACTATGCAATCGTAGCTACCGACCAAAACGGTTGCGCAATAACAACAAACTACGACCTTTTCGAACCTACCGCTATTTCTTCGACCCTCACATTGTCAGCATTTCCTGCCGGAACGCAGGTAAGTTGCTTTGGCAGTACCGATGGATCCGTTGATCTGACAACACTGGGAGGAACGGCACCCTACAATTATTCATGGAACAACGGCACTTACATTACCGAAGACCTACTAAATGTTGGTGCCGGTATTTACACTATTATAATTACCGATGCGAATGGTTGCGCACATCATGACACTGCTACCTTAACCGAACCACCTGCCATAACAGTATCTGGCATTGTTTCCAACTACAACACTGTGAATATTTCCTGTTTTGGCGCATCAGATGGATATGTGGATATAACAGTCGCGGGTGGAGCCGCACCATATACGTATTCATGGAATTCCGGTGCCTTCGTTTCTGAAGACATTTCAAATCAACCGGCTGGAAATTATAACTGTGTGATTACCGATGCCAATGGTTGTGTTACCTCACAGAGTTGGACACTATTCGAGCCCAATCCGCTCAGCAGTTCTTCCACAATTTCCCAGTTTTCCGGTGGATGGAATGTATCGTGCTTCAGTGCTTCAGATGGTTTTATTGATATTACAGTTGTTGGAGGAACACCAGGCTATTCCTATGCATGGAGCGATGGTTCCATTAACGAAGACCAAAACAATGTTCCGGCAGGCTTTTATGCTCTCACAATCACAGACCTAAACGGTTGTGTTGACAGTCTCTCAGAAACATTAACTGAACCATCCCAGCTTTCCGCCACTATTTCAGCCCAAACCAATGCGGGAGGATGGCACATCAGCTGCAACGGGGGAACCGATGGGCAAATTGATTTGACTGTTGCTGGGGGAACCCCGCCTTACCTGTTCGATTGGAACAATGGCACTTACAACTCCGAAGATCTTTTCAGTATTCCCGCGGGCAGTTACAGTGTTGACATTACAGATCAAAACGGATGCTTCACAACTGCAAACATCACATTAACAGAACCATCTGTACTTGTTTTGTCAGACGTGGTTTCAGTTTTTAATGGAGGTTGGAATGTAAGTTGTCCGGGGTATCATGATGGTTTCATCGACATTTCGATGCAAGGGGGAATGGCACCTTACAGCTATTCCTGGAACGGGGGTACTTTCCAATCTCAGGATTTGAATGGAATTGGAACCGGTATATATACAATTGTGGTTTCCGATTCCCTGGGCTGTACGGTCAACACCAACTTCACGATCACTGAGCCATCACCCATATTGTCATTTGCCAACGCGCTTCAGTATAACGGGGGCTGGAATATCACCTGCGAAGGACGAAGCGATGGAGCAATTGACCTGCAACTTAGCGGAGGAACAGCTCCATACACATACTTATGGAGCAACGGTGCCTCAACTCAGGATCAATTTAACCTGAATGCTGGAAACTACGTGGTGACCATTTTGGATGAAAACGGATGTATAGACAGCGCATCCACTGAACTAATCGAACCTGCACAAATCAACATCAACATCAACCCGACCGATGTATCTTGTAATGGCGAACAGGATGGATCGGCCACAACCACACTGAGTGGGGGCACTTTACCCTACAACTACTTGTGGGATACGCAACCTGTACAAGCAGGACCAGATGCCAGCAATCTGCCGGCAGGTGTTTTTACCGTAAACGTGATCGATGCAAATGGGTGCATTGCTTTCGAGTTTGTTTCGATTGTTGAACCACCGCCACTTTCGGTAGATCTAACTAGCCAGTATTCAATTCCACTTGGAGGGTCGGTTTCAATCGTACCGCAAGTGAGTATTGGCGGCAGTAACGTTTTGGAATACAACTGGATTCCTTCTGAAGGATTGGATTGTTCCGATTGTCCTGAGCCCGTTGCGTCTCCGCCTTTCGACCAGGTTTACATTCTGGCATTGGCAGATGAAAATGGCTGTGTGGCTTACGATACAACAGAGGTATTGATCAAAGATCAGCGCTCATTTTACGCGCCTAATGCATTTACGCCCAACAACGATGGCAAGAACGATGAATGGCGTGTTTACGGAGAGGGAATCAAAGAGGCTCAAATCAGGGTTTTCGATAGATGGGGTTCCATGATTTTTGAAACACACGACATCACACAGGGTTGGAATGGAACCTACCAGGGCCAACGACTTGGACCTGATACTTACGTTGCTACCGTTGTGGTGAGATACATCGACAATTCAGCCCACATGCACACGCTGAGCGTATTGATGATCAGGTAGTGATTTGCGCTTTCGGATAAATATTCTTTATCTTCGCATCTTACCTATCCCTTCAGATTAAAGGTGAAAAGACTTGGCGAACACTCCCTCCCGCTTAAGTTTCCCCAAAAGTCCTCTCTTTAATCGTTCATTAGATAACATCAAACTTCAGAGGTGATTGTATTGTCGCCCGTTTAACGATGCAAAAATTGTTGTTTTTCAAAGCAATTTACTTGGGAACCGTACTTGGGCCCAAACCCACTGCCTACAGGCATTTTTTGTATCTTTATGCGCCATTTTTTAAATAGTAGTTGTGCTATGAACCGATTCATCCTTTTCTCCTTCCTGCTGGTTTCAATTCTGTTTTTTCAAACACAAAAAAGTCATGCTTCTCACGCAATGGGTGGCGATTTTGTTTACGACTGCCTGGGCTCAGGTCCGACAGGAGATACCTTGCTGGTAACTTTGGCATTCTACCGAGATTGCGATGGGATTTCAGCACCCACAACGGCAACGGCAAACATTACTTCAAGCTGTGGAAACTTCACGCTCACATTAAATCCACTTCCATTAGCACCTGCACCACCCGGAGGCTCTCCCGGTGAGGTTTCAAATTTCTGCGATTCTGTATTCTACCAATCAACCTGTAATGGCGGAACTGCATTACCAGGTGTTATACAGCATTTATACCAGGGAACAATCGTTCTACCTCCCTGTGCAGATTGGACTATAAGTTATTCCACCTGTTGCAGAAACAACATGATCACCAACCTGGTGAACCCAAGTGCCGAAGACATGTACATTGCCACTACTCTGAATAACGTGGCTGCACCATGTAACAGTTCACCTCAATTCACCACCATACCTGTACCTTTCATTTGTGCGGGGATACCGTTTACCTTTAACCATGGCGTTTATGATCCCGATGGAGATTCGCTGGTTTATAGCCTGATAAACCCACTCACAGTACCTGTTGCGCCTATTGCATTCAACCCTCCCAACAATGTAAATTATCCTTTAACTACAGTCTCAGGATCATTCGGATTCGATCCGGTAACCGGTACCTTAACCTTTACACCCGATATCCCTCAAGTTGGCGTTTTAGCTATTCTAATTGAAGAATACCGAAACGGTGTTCTCATCGGCTCCACCATGCGCGACATGCAGGTGGTTGTTCTGGCAAACCAGGGTTGTTCTCAACCTCCAATTCTTCCAGACTCTACTACAAATCTTGTCGGGGGAGTAGCGGCAGATTCATTGAGCGTTGAAGTTTGTCCGGGTGACTCTGTTAGCTTTTTCCTCATATTCCGCAGTTCCACAAACGACTCAATTGCGCTTAGTTCCAACTATAACATTATTACGCCTGGTGCAACGCTCAACATTCTTCAAATTAGCGATGACACTATTTTTGCTAATTACTTGTGGACACCTACGGTTGCAGATACGGGTGTTCATTACGTCAGCTTTACGGTTGAAGTTCCCGAGTCATGCCCCATTATTGCGGCAGCTACCGGACTTATACAGGTGACAGTGCTACCCGGCACTTATGCCGGACCGGATATCCGATACTGTCCTGCAGGCGGCCCCGAACAAATCCATGTAGGTGGAGGCTCCCAATTTACCTGGCTAAATACCAATGGCATAGTGAGTGCAAGCCCCGATAGCTCAAACATTTGGGTGGCACCTACTACTGACCAACAATATATTGTGGTTTCTGACCTCAGTTCTACCTGTAAAAACCGGGATACCGTCAATGTGGCGGTTATCCCAGATTTTACGTATAACATCGCCAACGATACAGGTATATGCATGTTCAACTATGCTCAATTATGGGTCGATCCTCATCCCAGCCAGGCACCCTATTTTGTTGATTGGACACCAAACGCTACCCTAAACAACGCCAACATTCACAACCCACTGGCGCAACCACTTTCTACAACTATGTACACGGCCACCATGACTTCCGACAGTGGATGCGTTGTGAGCGATAGTATTTTGGTAACCGTCACGGGAGTTGCTCCCAACATTGTTCCAGTAGCTGAACCTGATACTGTTTGTCCGGGTGGCACTGCACAGCTTGACATTCTTACTTCCCCCGTTTTATGCGGCTTAAGCAGTGGTTTACCATGTGCAGGACCACTAGACCAGGATGATGTTGGAACCGGCACCAACTTCAACCCGGGTACAACTACCTACCCAGCTATTTTCGGAGGATTCTATGATGGCGGAAGAAACCAATTGCTCTATCGTGCCTCTGAATTGAACGCTGCTGGAATTACAGGCAGCATGATTACCGAACTGGGATTTAACGTTGCGCTGATCAATGGCAGCACACAATATTGTGATTTTGAAATCAAAATAGGTTGCACATCATTGAATAGCATAACCACTTTCCAGTCTGGGTTAACAACTGTTTATACCAATGCATCTTTCAATATCATACCTGGCTGGAACACGTTTACTTTCAATAACGACTATGATTGGGATGGTGTAAGCAACCTCATAGTCGAAATCTGTTTTAATAACGATCTGTGCCAGAATTTTACACAGAATTCACAGACCTTTTTCACGACAACGCCTTTTACTTCAGTGGTTTACAACCGTCAGGATAACACACCAAATATCTGTACGTTAAATACTGTTTTTGGAACCAGTGCAGAACGTCCAAACACACGATTTGGCACATGTAAGGCACAATACCCGGGTGCCATTATTCAATGGACCAATGTTGGTGTTCTCACAAATCCAAACATTGTGAATCCGATGGCCACAGTGAATTCAACTGCAACATTTCAAGTAACTGTTGACAGTGGTGGTTGCCCGGGCCAGGGAACAGTTTTGCTGGTGGTTGACACCGCAGTTTGGATTGATGCGGGTCCAGATATTTTTGCCTGTCTTGGTGATACCGTTCAAATCAACCCAACAGTAACGGGCACGCCCAACCCTCTCCCATTAGTTTGCGGGGTGAACGGAACAGCCACCACACAACCTGGAAATTCACGAACGGTGGGAATTGCATTCGCTTCAACCTCAACGCCAACACCTTTTGCAGGAGGTTTTCACGATGGACGTGTGCAAATGTTGTTCAGAGCATCAGAATTGGCAGCCATCAATATGAATGAAGGCGTTATTTCCGAAATCGGATTCGATGTTGCCTTTAAAAATTCTTCAGGGCCATTTTTAGACTACACAGTAAAAATGGGATGTACAAATCTGAACGAATTGACAGGCTTTGAACCAAGTATGACTGTGGTCTATGGCCCTCAATCGTTAACTACAGTTGCCGGTTGGAATACAATTATCCTTGACACGCCATACGATTGGGATGGTGTTTCCAACATAATTGTTGAAGTGTGTTTTGACAATGCCGGCTATGTAACTGATGACTTGATTAACTACACAGCTACTTCATTCAATTCTGTAGCTTACGACCGAAATGACTGGAGTTCCGGTTGTACGCTGGCTAATGCCCAACTCATCGGGTCAAGACCTGACGTTCAATTTACAGTGCATAATCCCCCCCCGGGAAATTTCACTTTCGACTGGACACCTGGTGACAACCTCAGTGATTCTACCATAGTAAACCCCAACGTTCTAACCGTTGGCACCAGCAGCAACAACTACACAATTAATGTTGCGGATGGGCCTTGTGCTGCTTCTGATCAGATCAATGTGATCATCGACAGTTGTGTTTGTAACCACTTTGTTCAGGTAGTTGACATTTCATGTAATGGATTGACAGACGGAGAAATCTACATCACGACTGTAGGAGGAACACCACCTTTCACCTTTACATGGGCGCATGGCCCCACTAGTGACACACTCACGAACCTTTCAGCAGGAATTTACTCCGTAACCATTGAGGATTCCGATAACTGCATTATGCTAGATGACATCACGGTGATTGAACCCGCACCACTGACATTATCAATTATTGGCGTAGATGCCACTTGCCAATTTATCAATGGTGGCTATGCAACTGTGACACCAACCGGAGGTACGGCTCCTTATTCCTATTCATGGAATACATCGCCTGCTCAAAGTGGTCAAACTGGCGGAGGAATGGTTGCCGGAACCTACACAGTTACAGTAACTGATGATCGTGGTTGTACAGCAACTACCAGCATTTTCATAGATGGACCGATTCCAATTGTTCACACCCTCAGCACGAACGATGCTTCCTGTAACGGTGTCAACGATGGTAGCGCAACTATCACCATAGTTTCGGGCGTTGCTCCTTACGTTTACAACTGGAATTCGGTTCCTGTCCAGAACACTGCTACAGCAACGGGATTAGGAGCCGGACAATACATTTATTCCATAACCGATTCTCAAAACTGCACCCTCACCGATACAGCAATTATAAACGAACCAACGGATATAGTTTTGGTAATGAACCAGATTTCGGTGAGTTGTTTTGGAGGAAGCGATGGAGCTGCAATTGTTTCAACTTCCGGGGGAACACCACCCTACACTGTCTTGTGGAGCACTTCGCAGGTTTCCGATACAGCATTTAATGTTGTAGCTGGAAATTATACCGTAACGGTCACCGATGCAAATAGCTGTTCGAAAATTGCACAAGTGAACGTTACTGAACCAAACGCATTAAATGTCAATATCACGATAGTCAACGTCAGTTGCTTTGGGTTAACTGATGGAAGCGTAAGTCTCACGACCAGCGGAGGAACACCACCATTCACCTACAACTGGAGTAATGGGCAAAATAATGCTTTGGCATCCAACCTGGCAGTCGGATTGCACATTGTAACCATTACCGACAACAATGGCTGTGTCTTAATAGATTCCGCAACACTGACAGAGCCAACTGAACTCATCCTTTCTACCGATTCAACTGCAACTTCATGTTATGGCGGAAGCGATGGCGTGGCAACCGTTTCCGGAATTGGAGGAATTCTTCCATATTCCTTCAATTGGAGTAATGGACAACAAAATCCAGCGGCAACCGGTCTGGCTGCCGGAACTTACCAGGTTACTGTTACAGATGGTAATGGATGTTTCAAAACTGAAAGCATAACGATTCTTCAACCAGACAGTTTCGTTATAGCTACAACTACTACAGACGTTACTTGCTTTGGAGGAAACGATGGATCTGCATCAGCTAACGTTGCCGGAACAACCACCGGTTTCAGTTTTAATTGGAGCACTACTCCCGGGCAAAGCACTGCAACGGCCACAAATCTTTCTGCAGGATCTTATACTGTTACAGTAACCGTTGATAGTTCAAACTGTATTCAAACAACTTCAGTCACGATTACAGAACCTGCACAAATTGTACTCTCAACTTCGCACACCGATGTAACCTGTAACGGCTTTTCTGATGGTACAGCAACGGTATCAGTTACATCTGGCGGAGTTACACCGTTCTTTTATACATGGAGTACAACT
>PVBE011259155.1_pt1 | contig 25117 bp, 19 predicted proteins | sample 1631181 | NCBI WGS metagenome assembly PVBE01 (sample SAMN08397723, study PRJNA350692) | Marine metagenome, whole genome shotgun sequencing project. | isolation source: water | place: Pacific Ocean | collected 2012-04 | reverse complement strand
GGAGGATATTGAGTTGGCTTTCTGAAACCTGATTGATCGATACCGGTCCTGCCTGCACCGAACCACCCGTTGGCAAGGCGTAAACCATAGAAGGAAAAATACCCACAAGGTAGGTAAGAAACGAAACCAGAAAAGTCATTTCGTTGCTAGGGCGTTCCATTCGATGAAACACACCACGGGTTCGCGCTGGCTTTTCCGGACGCAAAACAGACTTCTCCCTATTCCCCACAGGAAGGGGCGACCGCGAGAGAACTCGTTGTCCCATCTGCATTACATTCACGCAAAACTCCCCGCAACCTTCAAGCCATAACTCATAATGGCTAGCCCTACCCTCATACCTGTTTATTTTTAGATATCTTCACACAGACCTCTTTGTAACAGCAGAGGTCAATGACTTGAAAACTCTTTGATTTAGCGTTAAAAACACAGGGTGTCTGAAAAATTCATCACGCTCAAAACCTCTTGGATAGGCTGAAAAAGAATCTGGGGTCCTTGTTTCCTTCCGCCCCCACATTGTTTGATATTGGTTTATCCATTTCCATATAGCCTGAGATAGAGTCCGTTAAGTTAAACCTCATCCCAAGACCCATTGAGGTGCGGCTCTGACTTTTAGCCCCCGTGGATGTTTGTACCTTGTTCCAAACCTTCCCATAATCCATAAAACCATAAAGTTGAAAGTTAGATAAATATTCCCACTCCGGACGAAACGCCTTTTGCAATTCAGCTTTAAAAGCCAGTCCCTGATCACCGGTGATTTCCGAAGAGTCATAAGCCCGCCCATACTGGGCGCCCCCCACGCCAAATTCTTCCGATGCCAGCAGTTTGTTAAAAGAGTATTGCCAGGAGGCGGTACCCAGCAAGGCCCAGCCCGGAGCCAGGTTTTGCAACCGCATAACATCGCCCGTCAACTTCGTAAAATTGCTTTTTCCCAGAGTCCGCGAAAGATTGGATGAACCCGATTCAGTGGCGTCAAACATATTCAACCCCTGACTCAAGTTGAACCGAAAGAGATTGATCCCTCTATACTCATCAGCGAAATCATAAGAGGCTCCCATATCCATAACCCGCAAACGATCCTCAGAATCCAGCGACCCAAGAATATTCGTGGTCGAATTCCTGAGAGTAAAACCAAAATGGCCGGTAAGATTTTTGCCTCGCGACCGGATAAACGGATGCGTCAGTCTTAGGGCGATGGTCGAACTGTCACCCTCAACACTAAACTTCTCAAGACTTGAACCCGGCTCCGATTCGCTTATGGACCCCGAGAAAAACAACCGGGTGCCTTCTAGGCTGACCGGTAAGTCGTAAAACGCGTTCAGGAAAAGGAGTTCATCGGTTTGACTGGCAACCACTCCCTGAATACCAGTGCGACTATAGTCGCCCAATAGCGAATTCGCCGTTAACCCGCCCAAAAATTCATACGGACCATTGAATTCCGACCCTCGGTTATCAGCGCCCACATGACCCTCGAAAGCCTTATCCGTTAAAACCAGAGTTATGCTGGTAGCGCCCAGATTAACTTCAGAAGGAGTCAGCACCGACTTAGCGGTTACACCCGGGAGATCGTCAATCAGAAGTAAGTACCTTTCGAGATCAAGCGAGCGCAATGGACGGGATTTAAGAATTCTCTTCCGATACGCGTTGAGTAATTTTCTCGGGCCGCGTACAGGTCCCTGAATTTTTACCTTATCGATATAGCCTTCAATAATTTGTATATGAACCGCTCCTTTATGAATTTTCTGCGGTGGCACAATAGCCTTTGACAAGATGTAGCCATCATTCCGGTACTTATTGGTTATTTGCTGAGCGATTTCATAAATATCCCTGAGAGTTAATTCTTGTTTCAAATATTTCTTGTATATCGACCTTAAGTCACGCTTGTCATAGACAGTTGTTCCCTGAATCAACAGGCGGTTCAAAACAAATTTGACATCCTCCAACTCATCAGGAAACACCGGCTTCATGCTTTTAGGTTTAACAGGAACAACAGTGGATTTCGGGATGGGTTGCTTACCAAACCTCCGGTCAAATCGGTTAGGTGCCGCCTGCTTATAAGCGCGGTCCCGTCCCTCTGGAGATATCTGAGCCTGAGTCTCTCCAATAAAGAGCAACCCGGCACAAACCCACATCAGAAACAGTACCAATACCCTGAAATGATTTGACCCCAAGAGGGTCTTCGAAGTCTCCACCACAACTATCCTATCGGCTGAAATCGGGGTCCGAATAAGCTTTTTAATGCACCTTTCGAAAACCATTGAATTATCGTAACTTCAATTACCATAAGGGATTCACGCCGCGCATATGAGACGTATTGATCCCCATATAGCACCCCAAAAACCCGGGTTTTAACGTTGGCAAAATCAGCCAAAAAAAATCAAAAACCCTTTTGATCTACAATAGCTTGGGCGCTATTACCCGTAAGATTATTGAGCAAGGACTGTGCCAAATATCAGGGGAGGCTGGAAACAATGAAAAGCATCTATTTAAAACAGGTTAAGGAAGTTTTAATACTCAGGAAAGAGGGGTATTTGACATCATCGGGAAAAATCTTCCCAACAAGCGTCAAAAAGCGTACTTACCGGGAAAGAAGGTGACGCTTGAGTAATCAAAACTGCAATAAACGAAAAGAGTTGCAAGCATGAGAATTTATTTTCCATCTGGCGTGTAGAAACCTATAATAAGGTCTGACTTTCTTAGAGCTTTAGGTGTTTGAAAATGGATCCAGACAAAAAACTTCAAATTCTGAATATGTGCGATTTCTGCTCAAGAGAGTTTCCCGATTGCGCGGCCAAACCCGTTTTTGCCAGGGAAATAGATCCCTTGAAGAATTCTTCATCCGGCCTGGAGTCTGTCATCGCCTGCGACCTCTACGAAAGCCCTGTCGATGTTCTCAAACGTAAGTTTCATTAGAAAAAAAATACCAAAGAAAACCACCGATCTCGCCAGATTCTCAAAATCCACAATTTACACAACTGTGACACCAGCTTTACAATATCGTTAACATCGGTTGCTATTCTCTCAAGACAGACCCAATGAACCGCCTTCTGAAGTAGGAGCGCGCTCTTCAATTGAGAACCTGAGAATCTTGGAGGATCCAATGGCCAGTTCACATAACTCACAAAAGAAATTAATTGAAGTCCTGTGGCAAAAAATTAATACAGCCATTTTAGGTTCACCCGAAGTACAAACGGCAATGACAGACCTTAAGAACGCAAGTCAACTTGACGCCGTTAAAGAGTTCAACCTAATGCTGGATATCGAAAAACTCATCGAAGAGACTTTGGAACAAAACCCAGAAACCAAGCCTGAGCCCAAAAGTGGGGCTCTCGGTGAACTTTTAGTGCGCGATGAGGAAACCAAACCAACTCCAAAAAAACTGAACCAGTTCGTTGATGGAAAGGCGTTGAGCCCTAATGAGATCAGTTTTCTGGAATACCTGGTTGATCAGTTTGACCAAAATTTATGGATGAAAAAGGCGGGCATCCGTTTTTAAAAGGATGTATACCATTGACGCTATGCTACCCATTAAAGAGTGGCGCTAAATACCAGCGGGAAATTGGCGGTCATTGGAAAGGAAAACAACATGCGGTTTATTAATTGCCATGAAATCTGTTTCAAACAGTAGTTTGCCCATCGTCTTGCAGTAAACCTTGGCTTCTGAAACTGGAATGAAAGGTTCGCTATCATGATTTAGCATATCCAGTAACCGGTTTTGAGGAAGTTTATGAATCAAGCCTCCAATTTTTTCTCCGGATGCTCCAATTATCGCACTGACCTGCTCCTTGGAAACTACAGTTTTATAAGCCATGAATCCCACCTCTACGAATCCGGCATACGGAATCGCCTCCAAAAAATGGTTACTATCCTATTGAGTCTGAATACAGTAAGAATACACCTAAAACGATTATTTTTCAATCTCATACAGCCCATCACAGCAAACTGAATTTTTAATATGGGTGTACCTTGTGGTAAGATCAATTATCTGGTTAAGAAAAATTTCCCTAATTGTCCGACCTAGCCCATGGTTTATCACTGTTGACCCCTAAACAAATATCAAAGTCTCCTACAAAAAAAACTGATACCGCCAGCGAATTCCGCATACAGGGGACGGATGGAATCCGCTGTGAAGTGAAAGCGTCTTATTCTTCGGAGGTCACGGGTTTGACCCCGCAGGAAGCGTTCCTGAAACTTGGGTTCATCACCGAAGAATTCATGGAGCTATACGCCTATGCTCACGTCAAGCGACTCCTGCATGAAGGAAAGGCTAAAGCCGGAGATGATGTTGTGGTCGGGTGGGACCCTAGAGATCCGCGAGGGAATTTTACCTCTGCCGTTGTCAGCGGAATCTGCAAAGCGGGCGCAAATGCCCTTATCCTGGGAGTGGTCCCCACTCCACTGGTTCCAATGTACATGCTGTATAAAAAAGCCTATAGCGGATTTATGGTAACGGCATCTCACAACCCAAAAGACCAGAACGGAATTAAAATTTTCTCCTCTTTCAGAGGCCTCAAACTGCTACCCGAAAATGACCTAACTCTGACATGTGACGTCCTTGACATCGACTTTTCAACCCTTGGCAAACTCTCCATCAAGGGAAAACGAATCGACTCGCGCAGGGAAGCCCTGAAAATATTTCACCAATTTTCTCTGGCACCGGAAAACACGTGGATTTCACCAGAACGGGCCAACCACATATTCAAAGATATCACTCTGGTGGTCGATGCGGCCAACGGGTCGCTATCAGAAATCGCGGCAGAAACATTTCGCCAGGCCGGGTTCGGCAAAGTAATCGAAGTGAATGCCAAACTCAACGGCGACGTTAACCTTAAAAGCGGCGTGGCCGACCTGGAAGGAAAAACTCTCATAACAGCTGATATGACTCAAAAGAACACTGGGATATTTTCAGAGCATTTGGCCATCACAAAGTTATTTGAACTTGGTCGTAAAAACCGAATCACCGTTACCGAAGGAAAGAAAAAAGTTTGTGGCGCGGTCTTTGACGCTGATGGCGACCGATTCTACAGGCTGGAGTATGATGCGTCCAAAGATGCCATCATTGTCCTTAGCGGAGACGAAACCGCCTTCCTCCAAGCCAGCTATCTCATGGCCACCGACCCCAAACGATATAAAGGGAAAAGGTATATCAACACAGTTGAAAGTGACCTTAGCACAGCGGTCGCTGTAGAAAAACTGGGGTTTCGTCCCGTCCTCACCTCAGTGGGAGACAAGTGGATTCTGCTGAAAATTGCCACTCTCATGGCGGAAGATCGAATTCGCGAAATAAAAAAATCCAGCGGCAGCAAACCCCCGTCTGCCAAGCTTCTGAAAAAATGGAAAGGCATGCTTGAAAACAACTATCTCGATGTCACAAAGTTTCACGAACTGGAAGCGAAACTGGATTTTTTCGCCAAAAATAACAAAGCAAAGAAAAATATTGCATCCTCCAACGAAAATAACTATTTTTCTTTTGCTATTGGCAGTGAAGAAACAGGACACAATATCACCAACGGCTCCCTCACCCTGGAAGATGGTCGTCGAATTTCCGTTTTATTAGGCAACGGACTCAAGAGCGCGATCAACACATTTGTCGCCACCCAACTTTTGCTGGAATCAAAACCCGTGCGGACTTATTTCTCCACCTTGGCCAATCCATTCCCGTCCGGGTTCAAGCAAACTCTCTACGCTTACTATGTCAAAAAAGATCTTTTCAAAAAAAATTCACTTATTTGGAACCGTCTTAAACAATCTGTCCACGAGGAAGCGCAAAGCAAAGGGTTCAATCTACGCATCACCAATTTCGCAGAAGAACCAGACATGTTATATATTTCGCTCACATCAAAAGATGGTGGGCGTGGAGCTGTTTTCGTCCGCAACTCTGGAACTGAAAATAAAATAGGCGTAAACCTGCGTGGGTCGAAGAAAGACGCTGCGAAATTGAAATCGATAGGTCAACAAGTAGTTAAAACTCTGTTATCCTCTATGAAGGACCCTGAAAATCCTTTTTACAAGCTGGAACAGGACATTCTCACTCAGCTAAAAGGAGGACCGATGCAGGCCGCGAAGCTAAAACTGAAAAAAGCTACCGGCGGAAGAGTTCTGTCTGAGATGACAAAGCAGAAACTGATCGGACTGACCACAAAAGGCTATGCCCTGACTCCACTCGGTAAATGGCATCGCTCTGAGCAAAACCGAAATCGTTGACGTGTTCATTTTTTAATTTAGATTAAACAGGCATCGAGATTAATTAGCTGGTTGCTAAAAAATCGTTTTGAAGAAATTTTTCACGGGTGTCGTGCTGAGCCTGCCGAAACACATACATTATTAGAAGGAATTGTCGCCCTTCGACAGGCTCTTGGCGACAATTAATTTCCGTTAGCTCAACAACATGAGTTTTTTTACAGATATCTATTTCCCGCAACTGAACCATTTTTCCCACAGTGATATTTTTCAAAATATCGAACAAGTGTGGGATCCGCTCAAAAACCTTGAAGACCTTGTCCACACTGCGCTAAGCAAGGATGAGACGGGTGATTCCTTGGAAGATTTACCCGGCCTTAAGGTGGACTCCAGTCCTTCAGTGCAGGGCATTGTTGTGGAGCGATGGATAAAGCTGAAAAATCCCATCGTATCCAAAACTCTAGGCATCCGAATTGGTCGTGGAACGACTCTGGAGCCTACGGCCATCATCAAGGGTCCGGCAATCATCGGTGAAAACAACGATATCCGCCAGGGGTCCTACATGAGAGGCAATATCATGGTGGGCGACCGTTGTGTGATAGGTCACTGCACGGAAATTAAAAACTCCATACTGATGAACCATGTGGAGGCAGGTCATTTCAATTACGTTGGTGATAGCATACTAGGCAGCTACGTCAATATGGGAGCGGGATCGCGCCTGGCCAACGTGCAATTCCGCAGTCTTCAGGAAAATATGGAAGACTTCATTAATGATATTGAGATTCCAATGGAAAGCGGCCCGATTCCAACCCGGCTTTTTAAGTTCGGCGCAATCGTAGGCGATAATGTAGAGATTGGCTGTAACGCAGTGGTGTGCCCGGGCGCCCTGATCGGAAAAAACAACTGGATCTTCCCAAACTGCACTGTACCCAAGGGCTTTCATCCGCCAGACCACTTCTTATCTCCGGCGGATCACAAGCTCAGGTCACAACCAAAGTAGCGGAACCTTAAAAACATTGCTTTACCGTGGTGAGCTGATTAAAAAAACATTGCTTTCCCTTATCCACTCCCTCAAAATTGACTAATTATTTATTTGTTGCTAACAGGTTTTATTAAAACAGAATTTGCGGATGTGGCGGAACTGGCAGACGCGCATGATTTAGGATCATGTGGGGCAACCCGTGGAGGTTCAAGTCCTCTCATCCGCATTAATAATCTTTACATAGTTAAGAGACCATGACCGTTGAAATAGAAGACATTGATTCCTGCAAAAAGAAAATCAAGTTTGATATCGCATTCAAGGATTATCAAGCCCATGTTCAAAGTTCTTACCGCAACCTCGCGCGACAGGCAAAAATCCCTGGATTCCGACCCGGTAAAGCCCCGATGGCAATGCTGGAAAAACGCTTTGGTCCTGAGGTAAAAAAGGAAGTAATGACCCAACTCATCAGCGAACGGCTCGCCGAAGTGGTCGCGGAAAAAGGATTTCGCTCGGTGAGTCCGCCGAAGCTATTGGAAGTTGAAGCCGAAGAAGGAACCGACATCAAAGTTTCCGCTTCGGTGGAAATCGTTCCTGAATTTGAAATCGCCGACTACTCAAAGATGGAGCTTCCTCTCCAAATTCAGCGGGTCACCGGTGACGATGTGGACCAGGTCATCAACTACCACCGTGAAAGTCAGGCCACCAAGGTGCAGGTGACAGACCGACCTGTGAAGGATAAAGATTTCATAAAGCTGGATTTCAAAGGCACACTTAATGGAGAACCCTTTGAAGGCGGGGAAGGCAAGGACCATATAGTCCAGATCGGCTCGGAATACCTGTTGAAGGATATGGGTGATCAACTCATCGGCATGTCTGCGGGGGAAAAAAAAGATATCCCTGTCAATATTCCGGAAAATTACAACGCCAACAAATCCATCGCTGGCAAAGAGGTTAATTTCCACGTCTCAGTAAAAGGGATTCAAGAGAATCAACTCCCCGAACTCAGCGATGACTTTGCTAAAAACGTCGAACCGAAAAACAAGTTCGAAAGCATGGACGACATGAAGCTGAAAACCAAGGCTGAACTTGAAGAACACTCTCGAGGAGACGCCAAGCGGGAAGCCAAAAAACTGATCCCTAAAAAAATTATTGAAATGAATCCTATAGAAATCCCTGAAGGCCTCGTTGAAGAACAAATCAGGCATATGGTGATCCAGGCTTTAAAGAAGGAACAACAAGAAAAGGGTCTGACAGAAGCTATCAACGAAGAAGAAGTACATATAACGGATTCACAAAGCAAAGAACATCGGCAAAATGCTATGGAACTCCTACAACAGGAGCTCTTGCTCGATAAACTGGCCACCAACCTCAATATTCAAGTTGATGAAAACGAACTCAATGCGGAAGTCAACAACCTGGTGCGGATGATGGGGGGAACAGATCCGAATAAAATGAAAAAGGAATGGGCTAAAAGCGGCGTCCTCACGCGACTGCAAACCCGAATCAAACGGGACAAGACCTTGGATGCCGTGATGGAGAAAGTCCAGATCAAGGAAGAAATGGTTGACAGCAAAGCCAAGATTGATGATAATTAGGAAACAACATGTATATCTATCTAATTTTTAAAGGCTTATTGTGTTCGCGTTGAAGCGTTTCACGCCTCAAACGTACATGTATCGGCCTTATCCTTTTTAACCATGAGAAGAAATCTATGACGCAAATTCACAATCAATTGGTTCCAATTGTCGTTGAACAAACCAGTCGCGGAGAGCGGTCTTACGATATTTATTCACGTTTGCTTAAGGATCGAATCATCTTCCTCGGCACAGCGGTAGACGATCACATGGCCAACGTGATTATCGCGCAGATGCTGTTTTTAGAGTCGGACGAACCCGATCAGGATATCTACCTTTATATCAATAGTCCAGGCGGACAGGTCAGTTCCGGCATGGCCATTTACGATACAATGCAATATATTAAACCTGATGTGCAGACTATCTGCATCGGGCAGGCGGCCAGCATGGGTGCCCTGCTTCTGGCGGCGGGAGCCAAGGGTAAACGCCATTCTCTCCCGCATGCACGAATCATGATTCACCAGCCGAGCGGCGGATTTCAAGGACAACACACGGATATCGAAATCCAGGCAAAAGAAATTTCGCGGATTCGCGAAATTCTTGACGGGATAATGGCGCAACATTCCGGGCAAGACCCGACGAAGGTTCGGACGGACACTGAGCGTGACAACTACATGACCGGTCAGGAAGCTCTGGATTATGGATTGATTGATAAGCTGATCACTAAACGTGAAGAAGCAGAAGGTAAAGATAAAAAGTAGTAAATTTTGAATGGGAGTGTAAACCTCCTTTTTTCCTAACTTTCCATCGGGGAACTCCATGGGTAAAAAAAATTCAGCGGGCAACGGCAACTACAGATGCTCTTTCTGCGGTAAGAGCCAGGAAGAGGTCAAAAAGCTGATCGCCGGTCCAACTGTGTTCATCTGCGATGAATGTATCGAACTGTGCAATGAGATCATGGTGGAAGAGTGGGCGCAGGAAAAAACAGAGGACTTTCAACACCTGCTCAAGCCTAAAGATATTTTTCAACACCTCGACCATTACATTGTCGGACAAAGCCGTTGCAAACGAATTCTCTCGGTAGCTGTTCACAACCACTTCAAAAGAGTGGATTCTAATGTGGAAATGGAAGAAGTTGAACTGCAGAAAAGTAATGTCCTGCTCATTGGCCCTACAGGCTCTGGAAAAACCCTGATGGCCCAGACATTGGCGAGAATCCTAGACGTGCCTTTCACCATTGTTGATGCTACAACGCTGACCGAAGCAGGTTACGTTGGTGAGGATGTAGAAAACATCATCCTGAAACTCCTGCAGGCCGCCGACTATGATGTAGAAAAAGCAGAGCGCGGAATCATCTATATTGATGAGGTCGATAAAATATCCCGCAAAACAGAGAACCCATCTATCACACGTGATGTTTCAGGGGAAGGTGTGCAACAGGCTTTGCTGAAAATCATAGAAGGCACCACCGCCAGCGTTCCCCCACAAGGAGGACGCAAGCACCCGCATCAGGAATTTCTGCAAGTCAACACGACGAATATTTTGTTCATCTGCGGCGGCGCGTTCGTCGGACTCGACAGCATCATCCGCAGTCGTATAGGGAAAAAGACTCTCGGATTCGGACAGGAACCGGTTTCTAAAAACAAGGTTGATATTGAAGCCGCCTTCCAGAAAGTGCAACCTGAAGATCTTCTGAAATACGGACTCATTCCCGAGTTTGTAGGTCGGTTCTCGGTTGTCTCGACACTGAATGAACTCGATGTGGATGCGCTGATGAAAGTGCTTTCCGAACCGAAAAATGCTCTGACCAAGCAATACCAGAAACTCTTCGAGTTTGAAAATGTCAAACTCAAGTTCACCGACGGCGCTATTCGAGCGATCGCGGAAAAAGCGATCAACCAAAAGACAGGCGCTCGCGGCTTGCGCTCGGTACTTGAGGAACATATGCTCGATATCATGTTCGATCTGCCTTCCCGAGAAGATATCGAGGAAGTTGTGGTCAACGAAGAAGTCATTATAAACAGCGAAGAACCGCTAATCGTTTACCACAAACAAAAGCAGGCAAGTTAAATGAGTTCCGATCACCCCTTGTTACCACTTCTCCCGTTGCGGGACATCGTTGTTTTTCCGTTCATGGTCATTCCGCTTTTTGTCGGACGCGACAAGTCTGTCTGCGCTCTGGAAAAGTCTATGGCCGAGCAAAAGAATATCTTTCTGGCCGCCCAGCGCAACCCAAATCACAACGATCCAGCTCCAAAAGATATTTTCGAAACGGGCACCATCGCCAATATTCTGCAAATTCTGAAATTGACTGATGGCACGATGAAAGTTCTGGTCGAAGGCCTGCAACGTGGACGCATCATCAACTTCAATGGCAACCCCGATTTCTACCAAGTCGAAATAGAGCGCGTTCAGGAGAATGAACAAGTCACACCAGACCTGAAAGCTCTCATGAGAAGCGTTGGCAATGTATTCGAACAATACGTCAAGCTGAACCAGAAAATTCCACTCGAAGCGGTTTCCGCCACTGCAAATATTATTGAACCGCATCGCTATGCAGACACTATCGCCGCGTACATGGTTTTCCAAGCCAGCGAAAAGCAAGACCTCTTGGAAACTTTTAATCCCGGCGACCGATTGGATAAGTTGCTCAGCACCCTGAAATCGGAAATGGAAATCCTTAAAATTGAAAAAAAGGTTCATGGACGTGTCCGCAAACAAATGGAACGCAGTCAAAAAGAATTTTATCTGAACGAACAAATCAAGGCCATTCAGAAGGAACTTGGGAAACGCGACGAGTTCAAAACCGACATCGATGAGCTCTCTCAGAAAATTAAAAAATGCAGTTTGCCTAAAGACGTCAACGAAAAAGTCACGAAGGAACTGAGACGGCTGGAGCTCATGCAACCCATGTCGGCCGAGGCGACTGTTTCACGCACGTACTTGGAATGGTTTATTGACCTCCCTTGGAAAAAGGGAACAGGCGCTGAAAAAATAAAAATTGCAGACGCGCAAAAGGTGCTCGACAAAGATCATTACGGACTGGAAAAAGTTAAAGAACGCATCATTGAGCATCTGGCCGTAATGAAGCTGGTTAAAAAAATCAAGGGTCCTATCTTATGTCTGGCGGGACCACCTGGCGTTGGCAAAACCTCTCTGGGACAATCCATTGCCAAAGCCACGGGGAAAAAATTTGTTCGTGTTTCCCTTGGCGGTGTTCGCGACGAAGCGGAAATCAGGGGCCATCGTAGGACATACATTGGCGCGCTTCCGGGTAAAATTATTCAGGGAATGAAAAAGGCGGGCACGATGGATCCTGTCTTCATGCTGGACGAAGTTGACAAAATGAATTCTGACTTCCGTGGCGATCCTTCGTCAGCCTTGCTGGAAGTGCTCGATCCGGAACAGAACTCAAATTTCAATGACCACTACCTCGAGGCCGATTACGATTTGTCTCAGGTTCTGTTCATCTGCACTGCCAACGTGCTTCACACAATACCGCAGCCGCTATTGGATAGAATGGAAGTGATACGCCTGCATGGTTATACGGATGATGAAAAACAGGGCATCGCGAAAAAATTCCTCATCCCCAAAAAAGTAAAAGAACACGGGTTAACTAAAACCAACGTCAAGTTCACCAAAGATAGCCTGCGCCGCATTCTGCATGAATATACCCGGGAAGCTGGCGTGCGTAACCTGGAACGGGAAATTGCCACCATCTGCCGCAAGGTTGCGAGAGTGGTGGTTGACAAGGGTAAGAAACATTCAACAAAAATCGACGGAAAGATCATCAACAAGTATTTGGGCGTGCCCAAGTATCAACGCCTACCTGCCAATGAACCGCTTCCAGTAGGTGTCGCTACCGGTCTGGCCTGGACAGAAGTAGGTGGAGAACTGTTGTCGATTGAAGCCACCGTTTTATCAGGTAGCGGCAAACTCTCGCCTACAGGCAAGTTGGGCGACGTCATGAAAGAATCTGCTCACGCGGCACTCAGCTATGTGCGATCACGAGCGGAAGAGTTTGGACTTGAAAAAGATTTCTATCAGAAGACAGACATCCATATACACATTCCTGAAGGAGCGGTGCCCAAGGATGGACCGTCGGCGGGTATCACCATGGCTATTGCTATGGTCTCGGCTTTGACCAACACCCCTCTGCGTCATGGCATAGCGATGACCGGCGAGCTGACGCTGAGCGGAAAGGTACTGCCTATTGGCGGGCTCAAAGAAAAAACTCTGGCCGCGCATCGGGGAGAAATTTTCGACATCATCCTGCCCAAAGACAACAAGAAAGATATTCCGGAAATTGCGGACAATATTAGAAAAGGTATGAAGTTTCACCCTGTTTCGGATATGGATGAAGCTATTAAAGAGGCCTTCGGAAATAAGTTCAAATCCAAAAAGAAAAAACCCACCAAAGCAAAAGCGAAAACAAAAACAGGAAAAACGCGAAGCACCTCTCGCCGCCCCTCCGTAACAACCCTCAACTAACTGCTGGGCGCAGAACCAAGGGGCTAACCTTTCATTCGCTTGCAACATCTCTTGAGCGCAATCAGAAAAAGAGAGACTTGGTCCCTTTGGGACCGCAGGTCTAGTCCCTGTAGAGCCGCAGGCTCTTTACTGAGACTGATCCTCCCATCGGGAAACCCGACTGGAGGACCAAATAGGCTGAAAATGTATGGCAACCTCAGCCCAGGAAGAATGCAAGTTAACTGACCGTTATTGCCTCCACGGCTAGTGGGGCTACATGTCTTGGTCTATGTGATGGTAGGGAACCAGATCATCTTCATTTAAAGCCATGACCATGATTTTGTCCGTCTGGATAAAGTCGTTGAGCACCTTGAGTAGAGTGACTCCCTCGGAAATAAACGTCGTCTTTGAATTTTCATCGACCGACCGTTTGGATAACTCTTCATATAGATCTATTAAACTCTCGGCCCTGTCAAAACTGCTACTGATAGTATTAAAACTTACCTTCCTGTCGCTTTCCTTACGGGCAGTCTTTGCGTAGTTGAGCAACTTCTCTACATCCGCAGGATGCTCACCGCGAGCCACCAGAATCTTTTCAGCTTTTTCACGCCCATTGGCTTCAAGCAAATTCCCGACATCATTCGCGACCTCATTCAACGGCACCCCTTCTGATGTCTTACATAAATGCCTCAGACCAAAGACCAGCTTGTTCATGTTGCTATCGAGTTGCATTCCGTTAAAAGAATACGGTTTGGCATCCGGGCTCCGCTCAAACGCGCCCCACATTCCACCAGATTTCTGAACCGCTGTTCTTCGCAGGTCAAGCGGTTTCAGTCGAGCCAGACACGAAGCCACATCTGTTACCTTCTTTGAACCCGTTTGAGGGGAAGCAAGTTTTTTTGCCAGAGAAGTGTTGATGGGAATCTCTGCCAGAGGTTTCTTTTCGCCGGAAAAAAACTCATCCTTGGTTGTCCGCACCTTCTTCGTGCGAACCCAGGTGGATTCCTTTTTCGGCTGAACCACCGGGCCTTGCGATTGCTCGGTATCACCACAGGCGGGCAAAACTCCCGCTAACAATAAAATTATCGCTAAAATCAAATGTCTAAACATGAGTCGGCCTGTTCAAAAGTGTTTGGGAATTTAAGCATGAACCTTCCTTATACAACAAATCACAGAATGGTTCCAGCAAAGTCCTCAACTCCTTATAAAACTCCCTAAAGCAACATCCTCTCCATCAAACAAAAGCCGGACCTGCTTGAATAGCAGACCCGGCCTTTCTTCCTCTTGAGTCCAGTCCTGTCCCACGACAAACGCGAACCGGTCCTCACTTGGAATATGGCCCCAAAACACGAAAACGGCAAATATTTCCCAGAAAATATCAAAACTTTGACAGCCTCAGTCCGCCCTCATAAACCATGAAACAATGTAGTTCCCTTAAATATAAGTACTTAGCCAGTCAGCCTCGGAAACAGTCCGCTGGCACCTGAATTGCGTAAAGTGACCTGCCCCCCCGAAAACTGAATCTTAAACCTGGTACAAATAACGGGGTCTGCTCACTGGGTACCAGTGCAATGGTCGAGTATCATTGGCTCCCCAATTAGAGTCACCAACAGGCATACCAGAAGAACATCTTCGCCTTTCGGCTTGGCGAAGGACGACACAAATACGATAGTCAAGAAAATCCCCCCAACCCCCTTTAAAAAGGGGGCGTCATTAAAGCTCTGGACTCCATTTTATCTGTGCACATCTAACCCATCAGTTACCGTCAGGGAACAACTTGGGAGAGTCGTTTTGAGGGAGAATTCCATATTCACTTCCTAGGGCGGGGGTTTGTGGCGCCATCTTTTCGTGGGCGTGAAAATGATTGTCTTCCGGGAATCCGAATTCGTCGGGATGAACGGTGTGGGAATACCCATGCATCTGCATCAAGAATAAAAAACCTCCCGCAAGGATGAGTCCGTTATTTGACACATTACTTATTTGCAGGAACGACTGGGTACGCCTCCACTTAAACAGCAATGCAACCATCAAACATAAAGCGCTGATTTGCCCCAGCTCAATTCCCAGGTTAAAGGAAAGGATTCGTAGCACAATTCCTCCATCTCCCAAAGGTAACTGTTGAAGTCTTGTGGACAATCCCAGCCCATGAATCAGGCCAAATATAAATACGGCCCAAAGCAAATTTGGTGACTTATCAAAAAACTTACGGAATCCGCCAATATTTTCATAACCGATATAGCAAACGCTTAAAGCAATCACGGCATCGATCAAAAAATAGTTAACGGTAACCCCCATTAAGGTTGCTGAAATTAGCGTGATGCTGTGCCCTATCGTAAAGGCAGTGATGTACTTGACCACATCAAAAAAAGTGGTTAGAAAAAAAACGATCCCAAAAACAAATAACAGATGGTCGTATCCTGTCAGCATATGGGTTGCGCCAATCTTCAAATATTGAAGATTTCCTCCATCCAGAATGGTTTGCTTTTCAGCTTCAGACATTCCATGGGCATGAGCAAATGAAGCCGCGCATAAAATCAATACTGAAAATATTATTTGCTTAAATAGGATTTTTCTCATGAATGTACCGGGCTATTTTACAGTTATCATGACCCGATCTGTGACAATGGGTTTAATCGGAATATGTTTTCCATCGGCAAACAGCGCAATAATTACGTGTCTGCTAGGGTCCAGTTCAAATGTTTGGCAGGCGCTTCCACCTCCCATATGTATTTCAGCTTTTCCTATGGGCTGGGACAAATCGATCGGCAATGAACTGAATAAGATATGATGGTGACCTTTTCCTGGATTCACTCCCTTTTTCGCAGGCTCTACGGTAATGCCTCCAACTTCCATGCAAACCTTGACAGGACTGAAAATTTTCGCTTTATTAGCGGGTTCGGTGATAGTCACTTTTGGCTCCACCGCTAAGCGAAGGACAGGCGATAACGTGACAACGCCATCAATGGAAAGAACTGTTGGTACATGTGGTACTTGATGAAAAAATGAATGGGGAATCCGGTACCGGTGAACTCGTCTTCATACCAGGAGCCGTATTCTTTTTGCTGACTCAATAAATATTCTATCCCGCGCTTGACTGCAAGATTTTCTGCTTCGCCGCCTGCCAGCATTCCCATCACCGCCCAGGCGGTTTGCGATGCGGTGCTTTCTCCCTTCCCGCGCAATGATGGATCTTTATAACTTTCGCAAGTCTCGCCCCAGCCGCCGTCTTCGTTCTGATGATCTTCGTACCACTTCATCGCGCGACGCACAAACGGTTGGCTCATATCTTCGCCGATGGACTTGAGTCCGGTCAACGCCAGCCAGCTTCCATAAATATAATTGACTCCCCAACGGCCCCACCACGATCCATCACTCTCCTGCTCGTTCTTGATGAAGTCAACCAACCTTCGCACTTGCGGATTTTCCTTTTTGAATCCGATGCGACCCAGCATCCACAACACGCGCCCGCTCACATCCGCTGTTGGCGGGTCGAGCATGGCCCCATGATCGGCGAAGGGTACTTTATTGAGGAGTTCCTTATCGTTATCGATATCGAACGCGGCCCAGCCGCCGTTCTTGCACTGCATACTGAGCAACCACGACATCGCGCGTTCAGTTTCTTTAAGCTTGTAAGATTGGTCCGGCAGGTTCAGCCGGTCGAGGAAAATAAGAATCTCCGCCGTGTCGTCGCAATCGGGGTACAGCTCGTTATAAAACTCGAAGGCCCAACCGCCGGGCGTCGCATGCGGATTCTTAACAATCCAGTCGCCTTTCCCCGTCACCTGTTTTTTCAAAATCCATTCGCCCGCTTTTACCAGCGCCGGGTGGTCCGTTGGCATTCCCGAATCGCAAAGTGCGTTTGCGCAGATCGCCGTGTCCCACAGTGGCGAAACGCAAGCCTGCATGAGCGTGCCCCCGTCCTTATGAATGAGAAATCTTTCAATCGCCTCCAATCCCTTGACCCATTTTGGATCGTCCTTGGACATCCCGTTATAATGATAGACCAGCATGGAATTTATCATCGCCGGCTGAATGCCCGCGAAGTCGCCCTGCTCTTCCTGATGATCCACTATCCACTGGTTGGCTTTTTTCAGTGCCATTTTGCGAAACGGTTTCCACGATGATTTCCCGACGAACTTGATGAATCGGTCCAGGTAGATAAAAAAGTTTCTCCACGAACTGAACATGGACCCGTCAGGTTGAATAGCCAGCTCGCTATCATCGTCCGTGAACAGTTCTTTAATACTGCGACCTTCTGGCGGATGGAACACCGGCTTATGGCTGATGACGACCGATAGCGGAACCACGGTACCGCGTGACCAACTGGACATCTCGTAAATGTTGAACGGAAACCAGTCGGCAAAAAGGATGATCTCCGCCGGGACTGCCGGGCAAACCTCCCAGGAGACCTGCCCGAGCATGGCGAGAAAAATTTTGGTAAACACACGCGTCTTTTTAATACCACCGTTGGCGAATATAGCTTCACGCGCCCGCATCATTTCCGGTCGGTCTGCGGGAAAGCCAGCCAGCTTCAGAGCTGTGTAAGATTCTACAGTTGAGTTAATTTCGCAAGGCCCACCAAAATACAGCGGCCAGCTCCCATCCTCCCTTTGCTTATTCAGAAGATGCTGGGCTAACTTTTCCTGCTTCTCCAGGTCGACCGTACCGGTAAGGTGCATGAAAAAGATGAGCTCCGCCGTGATGGTCATATTCGCTTCCAGCTCATCAATCCAGTACCCATCCTCCACCTGCCGGGATAACAGATAATCCCTCGACTTGCGGATAGCATCATCCAATCGGGTATCGAATTCCATCGGAACATTTTCCTGATTTTTGGTTTCTGGAGATGGTGTTGCGGCTAAATCTGTCACGGGATTTGTGGCTATGCCGATATACTATTGATAATCAAGATTAAACCAGGTTTTCGGTAAAATGGCCCCGATCACCCTGGAATTTGGAGTTATTGCCAATAAGCTGATAAAATAGCTTATCTGGCCCTAAAAATAAAGTCATTAACCGCTTTGCAATGTGATTGTGCTGGTAATTAAGAAAGAAAATGCGCGGATTTTCATTAAACTGGTTGACATCAGCCCGCAATCTATCTAGTATATCTGGTTTCCATTAAGACTTTGAAACCCTGTTAATTCAAGCCATACAACCATGAAAACGACTATTTCTTTAAACGAGAACACCGTAGACAAAAAGTGGGTTGTTGTTGACGCCACTGATAAAGTCCTGGGCCGGATAGCGACTAAAGTTGCGGCCATTGTCCGCGGTAAAACCAAACCTACTTTTACTCCGCATGTTGATTGCGGTGATAATGTGATCATCATTAACGCCTCTAAAATTCGATTGACCGGCAAAAAATGGGATGACAAAATTTATTACCACCATACCGGCTATCCGGGCGGAATCAAATCACTCACCGCCAAGGAAATGCGTGACAGAAAACCTTCCAGCCTCCTGACGAAAGCTATTAACGGCATGTTGCCGAAAAACAGGCTGGGAAGAGTACTGGCTGGTAACTTTCGAGTTTACGAAGACGAGAAGCACCCACACGCTGGACAAAATCCAGAGGTCGTTTCTATTTAAAAGCGTGACGATCAACGATATTCAATAACCAACAAATTTAATTTATACAAACAAGAATCAACATTAAAATTTATAGGAACTGATATTATGGGAAGCAACGGGGGGAAATTTTACGCAACGGGTAAACGGAAACGGTCCATCGCCAAGGTATGGATCACGGCGGGTTCTGGCAAGATGACTGTAAACTCGAAAGAAGTTAAAGATTATTTCATGCGCGATTCCCTGGTGATGAATATCAAGCAACCCCTGACTTGCACCAACACAGCTGAATCATTTGACATCTCCGCCAAAGTTATAGGCGGTGGATTATCGGGACAGGCCGGAGCACTCCGCCTTGGCGTTTCCCGCGCACTCCTCGAAGCCGACCCCGGCCATCGAGCGCCTCTTAAAAGAGATGGCTTCCTCACACGCGATGCACGTGTCGTAGAACGTAAGAAATACGGCAGACCCGGCGCACGCAAACGCTTCCAGTTTTCCAAGCGTTGATTCGTACTACCCAACCTTGAGTGTTGGATAGGCTAACGCACATCAGGATCGTTTGCCGCTGCGAAATCAAATTCAACTATTATCTTAACGCATTCAATACTACAATAGCGTCGAGTTATGTCCGCGTGTTTGAAGTTTCGCGGAAAGCGTCGAAGACTATCTAAAGGAAAACACCATGGCTAAAATTGGTATCGCAGGTGCTAGCGGTTATACCGGACTGGAATTACTTCGCCTGCTCATAAATCACCCGGAAGCAGAGCTTGCTTTCCTCACTTCCGAAACCTATCAGGGACAACTCGCATCGGAGGTATTCCCTTCGCTCGGCGGATTCACCGATATAAAACTCACGCCACTTGAATCTGTTTCCGGCAACGATTGCGATATAATTTTTCTTGCCCTGCCCCACACCACCTCAATGGGCAAGGTTCCCGGTTTCCTTGAGGGACCGGCAAAGATAATTGATCTTAGCGCCGATTACCGTCTGAAAGATCCTGCGGTTTATGAAGAGTGGTATGCGGTAAAACACCAACACCCCGAACTGCTGAAAGACGCGGTCTATGGTTTGCCCGAGATTCATCGCGAGGCGATCAAATCGGCGCGGCTGGTGGCTAATCCGGGGTGCTATCCAACAAGCATCACCCTCGCCCTGGCTCCGTTGATAACTGAAACCTGGGTGGACCTGTCCTTCATCGTGGCCGATTCCAAATCGGGCGTCTCTGGTGCTGGTCGCAAAGCATCGCTTGCTACACAATTTTCCGAAGTAAACGAAGGTGTTTCCGCCTACAACATCGCTGTCCACAGGCACACACCGGAAATCGAACAGGAACTTTCCTCACTGGCCAGCACCGATGTGCAGGTTTCATTTTCACCACACCTGATGCCGATGACACGGGGAATGCTGAGTACGGTTTATATCAATCTAAAAAAAGATGTGTCGGTTGAAGACCTCGCCGCACATTTTCAAAATTTTTATAAAGAAGAACCCTTCGTTCGTGTGCTACCGCCGGGTAAATTTGCCAACACTCATTTCACAGTAACGTCAAATTTCTGTGATATCGGAGTTCAGGTAGATAGACGCAACCAAAGAGCTATCATCACCAGCGCCATTGATAACCTGATAAAAGGCGCATCCGGTCAGGCCATACAGAATATGAACCTCATGCTGGGAATTTCCGAAACAAGCGGGCTCAACTTCCCCGGCATTTTTCCATAAAGAAAATAATCATGAAAAAAACTAACGTAAGTCGAGGGTTCCGGGTTCCCGGATTCACCACGGCCGGCATTTCCTGCGGGATAAAAGCCGATAAACAAAAAGATCTCGCACTCATTTTTTCCGAGGGCCCTGCCATAGCCGCAGGTGTCTTCACCACAAACAAAGTCGTTTCCCCAACTGTGACCTGGTGTCGAAACAAACTGAAAAGTTCAAAAACGTTTCGGGCCATTGTGGTCAACAGCGGCAACGCCAATGCCTGCACCGGACCCAGGGGGATGGAAGACTGCAAATCTGTCGCGGCCCGGCTGTCACAGGAACTTGAGATCACTCCAAAACAAATTCTGATCGCCTCCACGGGAATCATAGGTGTGCCCTTGCCCAGTGGAAAAATCGTGAAAGCCATCCCCACTTTATCGAAAGAATTGTCTGCAACAGGATGGACCCATTCTGCCGAGGCGATCATGACCACCGACCTGGTCGCAAAATCAAAATCGCTCAGCTACAAAATGGGGAAGCACAAAATCACCCTTGGCGGCATCTCCAAAGGATCGGGAATGATTCACCCAAACATGGCGACCATGCTGGCCTTCATTGCCACGGATGCCGCCATTGACACAAAAATACTTCACCGTGCGCTAAAAGAAGCCAATGAAAAAACCTTCAATCGCATCACGGTTGATGGCGATACCAGCACCAACGACATGGCACTCATTTTTGCCAGCGGCAAAGCCGGGAACAAAACTATCCCGGCGGGTAGCCCGGCCTACCGTACCTTTGTCGGCAAATTGACCGACTTGTGCCTGGATCTTGCACACAAAATTGTGCTGGATGGAGAGGGAGCAACCAAGTTCGTCACCATCCGGGTGCAAGGCGCGAAATTGAAAACACACGCGCATCGTATCGCGCAATCGGTGGCAACCTCTTCACTGGTGAAGACGGCACTCTTTGGACAGGACCCCAACTGGGGGCGGATCATCGCGGCGGTAGGCTATGCCGGGGTTCCGGTCAACCCGGATAAAGTGGAAATTTTGCTCAACGGTTCCCTGTTATTCAAAAACGGAGTCCCCGCGTCTGGCGCATCACAACCAGCACTTCGCAAAAAGATGAAAAGTAAAAATATCGTCATCGCCATCGAATTGAATTCCGGACGATACTCCGATAAAGTTTACACCTGCGACCTGTCCTACGACTATGTTCGCATCAATGCTGAATACACGACTTGAATAAAATTCAGGCCGGCATAAGAATGAGGAAGTACCGGCCTGAATCCAAACCTAGTGACCAAGCCATAGTCGTTTCCAAAACCGATCAAGTGCTGGATGGTGACTCAGGAGTTTTACCCGATGACGAGTTGCGGCGCATGGAACACCACAACCTGCTAAAAGCTTTGCAGCAAACCCGATGGCAGGTCGCAGGGTCCGGTGGTGCCGCTGAACTTCTCGGGATCAAGCCGACAACTCTGGCTTCAAGAATAAAGAAAATGAACATCAAAAAACCAAGCTGAACATTGTCAACGATGTATCGTTATGTAGTATTCCCACTAGCCGTCGAGGCGATAACGGACCGTTGACTTGTATTCTTCCTGTATCAGCGATACCGATACATTTTTATCCTATTGGCCCTGCGCCCGGCAGCCAACGGGCGTGGCCCGGCTGATTTACCATGACAAGCTCAGTAGAATATATTAAACTTGAACCACTCGTAGTTACCGCTCTCTAGTCATCTTACTTTCTGAAATATTTACCTTTTTTTATCGATGTCCCTCTTAAATATCGTCAACTGCCTTGATCCGATCCTTAGAAAAAAATGTCAGCGTGTTGACAACATAGACGACAGTCTGATCACGCTGACAGAGGACATGATCGAAACCATGTACGATTCATCTGGCTTGGGATTGGCCGCGAATCAAATTGGAAGAACCTCTGACCTTTTCGTGATTGACGTGGGTATCGAACAGGAAAAGCGAGATCCGGTGGTCATTATCAATCCTGTAATCACCGCTTCGGAAGATGAAGTGATGGGTGAGGAAGGTTGCCTGAGCATTCCTGATATTTTTGCGGAAATCAAACGCGCTCAGCATGTTGAGGTCAAAGGCTACGACCTTAGAGGTAACGAAGTTCGGTACGAAGCTGAAGGGTTTCTTGCCAGGGCCTTCCAACATGAAATGGATCATTTGAAGGGTGGCCTGTTCTGGGATAACTTAAGTAAAGCTAAACGGGATATGCTGAAGCGCAAGTTCAAGAAAAAACTGAAAGAACTGCAAACATGAATATTGTCTTCATGGGAACTCCGGACTTCGCGCTTCCCACTCTACAACAGCTTCATCAATCGAACCATAATGTGCAATTAGTGGTCACCCAGCCAGACAGACCCAAGGGGCGTGGCCGCGAATCATCTCCGCCACCAGTGAAAAAGTTTGCGACAGAAAACGGACTTCCCATTCTTCAGCCTGAAAAATCCGCCAATCCCGAAGTGGCGCAAACTTTAAGTGAGTTGAACGCGGACATTTTCATCGTTGTTGCCTTCGGGCAGATTTTAAAAGAAAACCTGCTCACTCTGCCACGCCACTTCTGTATGAATCTGCATTCTTCTTTACTGCCCAAATATCGGGGTGCCGCCCCTATCAACTGGGCTATTATCAACGGGGAAACGGAAACAGGCGTCACTACCATGAAAATGGATGCCGGACTCGACACGGGTGATATCCTGCTCATCGACCGGGTGCCAATCCATTCCGAAGAAGACGCTCAATCCCTGCACGATACCCTCGCCACGAAAGGTGCGTCCCTGGTACTGGAAACATTGCGCCAACTTGAAACCGGAACCCTGAAGCCTCTTCCCCAGGACTCAAGTCTTTCTTCTTATGCGCCGAAACTTAAGAAGGAGGATGGCTTGATATGCTGGGATGAGCCCGCTTCTACAATCCACAACCGGGCGCGCGGACTTTCACCCTGGCCAGGAGCATTTTCGTTTTTAGGACCCAAACGTCTTAGCATCCGAAAAACAGAAATTACAACTGGCGAGGCATCAGACTCACCTGGTAGTATTATTCGTACTTCTGATCGCGGCATCGAAGTCGGAACTCGTGACGGCAGAATTACCATCACCGAGTTGCAACCGGAAGGTAAAAAAAGGATGAGCGCAAAAAGTTTTTTAGCCGGACACAAATTAGTTTCCGGAGATAGGTTTTCTAATGAAGCCCGGCTTAAAATATCCAATTATTAAAGAGAGAAAATTATGCCTAGAACGCTAGTCACTGGCGGTGCCGGATTTCTCGGTTCTCATTTATGCGATTACTTGTTGGAAAAAGGCCATGAAGTTGTCTGCATGGATAACCTCCTCACCGGGTCCCTCGACAATATAGAGCATGTCAAGAGCGACCGGTTTAAATTCATCAACCACAACGTTACCGAATATATTGATCTGGACGGGCCCGTGGATTATATCCTGCATTTCGCGTCACCCGCCAGCCCCATTGATTATCTTGAGCACCCCATTCCAACATTGAAGGTCGGTTCACTCGGTACGCATAATGCCCTCGGTCTAGCTAAGAAAAAGAAATCCGTATTTTTGATCGCCTCAACTTCGGAAGTATATGGGGACCCCCTGGTTCACCCTCAGGAAGAAGATTACTGGGGCAATGTCAATCCTGTAGGACCTCGTGGTGTTTATGACGAAGCAAAACGTTTCGCCGAGGCGATCACCATGGCTTACCATCGCTATCATGGTATCGACGCAAAAATTGTGCGCATCTTCAACACTTATGGTCCGCGCATGCGCATCAATGACGGTAGAGCCATCCCTAACTTTCTCAAGCAGGCACTGACAGGCGAGGACCTGACTGCCTACGGTGATGGATCTCAGACGCGAAGTTTTTGCTACGTCTCAGATCTTATCGAGGGAATTTACCGATTGCTGATGTCCGATCTCAACGAACCGTGCAACATTGGGAATCCCATCGAAATGACTATCCAGCAGATGGCTGAGAAAATTTTGCAAGCCTCGGGGAGCAAGAGTAAAATTATCTATACTCCCCTACCGGAAGATGACCCAAAAGTACGGCAACCCAACATAGGGAAAGCTAGAAAACATTTGGACTGGGAACCCCAAGTAAAACTGGACGAAGGGTTGAAAACAACCATTGATTATTTCAAAGAACAATTGAACGTATAATAAGTAACTGCATGGGTAATACTGAAGAAGGTCCGAGAGCAACCGTGTAGTATTTTAAAAAGCAATTGAATGTGAAAAATACCTGAGCAAACTGCATGGTTGACCGCTTCAAATCCTCTATCAAACACTGGCCGGAAGGTGAACGACCCCGCGAACGACTTATCAAATTTGGCAGTGACAAACTATCCGACGCTCAGTTACGAAGTGAATATTACAGTTTCGTGGAAGAAGGAATGATCTGACACGCAAAACACAGACTCCAATTCTGAGTTGACTTATCCTCAAAAATACTCAAACTAGAGCCGAAACAACATTAGTCAATATGATCTTAGGACTTTATAATGGAACGAGTTAAACAATTTTTAAAAACCAGTGGCAACCTGAAACATCAAGTCGCGGAAACCCTGTCGGCCGAAATTCTCAAAGCCGCTGAAACCATCCGCGACTGTC
>PVBE011158171.1_pt1 | contig 25122 bp, 19 predicted proteins | sample 1631181 | NCBI WGS metagenome assembly PVBE01 (sample SAMN08397723, study PRJNA350692) | Marine metagenome, whole genome shotgun sequencing project. | isolation source: water | place: Pacific Ocean | collected 2012-04 | reverse complement strand
TCCCGATCGAGTGAACTCCACCACGGATCCCGTGTTCGGGGCAAAACCCGTAACCGGATCAAATGAGGAAGCCAACTCGGTCACAACCAAGCGATCATTCTGCGGGTCATAGTCAAAGCCCGTCACCAAGGTGAGACCGTCCTGCTCGACGGAGAGCTGATTGCCTGCATCAACCGCGTAGATCTTGGCCAGACCCGGAAGGAACGGGAAACCCGTCAGTGTGGACACACGCAGGGTTTTTCCGTCCCATCGCAGGCGGGTGGGTACGGCATCGATGATCGGAGGCCCCACGCTTGTCGGGTTGGGCTCTCCGGGAATATCCACGTAGACCGACAGAGCGGATGTCTTGAAGTCATACCTGATGATGGCGTTGGCCCCGGCATCCACGATGAAGAGGTTGTTCTTGCGCCCAAGAACCATGCTGAAGACGTTGCTGTGTGCGTACCCTTGGGACGTCACGAATGCGTTGACCGGGATAATCTCTGCTATGTCCGCCGTCGTCAGCGGCGGCATTCCCAGCGCCCAGGGCGTGACGTTCAGGTCAAACCGAACAACGGTGGAATTGAGAATGGGGTCTAGGGTCTCTCCCAGAGCGACAAACAGGTCGTTTTTGGACAGGGTGGCATCATGCGGCCCCGACGCAAAACCCTCAGAAATGATGGAGGGCAGACCTTCGACAACGGTTTGCCTATTGAAGGTACCGTCCTCAAGGAAGGTCACGCGACCATCGTTGGCCCCGGTCCCGGCTTCTGAGACAATGAACCCAGACCCTATCGACGATCCCTGAACGGCGTGCATCCCCGTGGGACTTAGGAAGCCCGAGTGGTGGTTTACCGTGACCTGGGCGGACGTGAGGGCACCGGAGCTGACCAGAAGCGCGAGGGAGACAAGGAATCTGAAGGACATGGGGCTTGGATTGGGTCGGGGGGGGGCGGAGGCCCCGCCTGAGGGAGCGAAATGTTCACAGACGGGCCAAATCAAGTCTCCCCCGCTAGAGGCATGCCGGCAAGCCTGCCACTGTGGTCTTTTCTAGGAATTCCCTATTTAGCCCACGGTATTGGTCGCCGTCCTAGACCGGACGCGATAAGCCCCCTCCCCTATTTCTCGCTGGGGAGAATCCGAGCTCGGAGAACTTCGCCCGGCATGAACACCGCCGGGTCCCCCATCGGGACGCGCAGAGCCAGCCCATAGGCGGGAGCGGCGGGGTGGGACCAAAGGCGTTCGGGAAGGAGTTCGGCCTTGGGTGAGAGGCTTGCAACCCTCGTCTCCAACGACCGTCGCTCGCCTGCCCGCAATTCAACGCCTCGACCAATCAGGGACTCTGCGCCGGCCAGTTCGGGATCAACAAAGACAACGGCCTCGCGAGCAACGTTCGCCGTGACAAGCATGACTGCACGCCCGGCCATGAGGGACTGGCCCTCGCCCACATACAACACGGAGACCTGACCGTCGATCGGCGACTGCAGGTTGAGCGCCTCCCGCTCCAGCTCCAGTCCCGCTATGGCCAGCTCCTGAACTCTTATCGCGGCCTCCAAGGCCCGCGTAGCGGCGGGAATCCGAGGCAGGTCCACGCCCTCGGTCAACACAGGGAAGCCCTTGCGTATCTCAGCTGTACGGTCACGGGCCTGCAGCAATTCTTCCCGCTGACCGGCCAGCCGATCTGCGACGCCCCGGTTCTGCTCTTCGGCCTGTCGCAGCTCTAGTTCAAGATCTGCGGCTTCTGCTTCCCAACCTGTACCGTCGGCGGCCAACTTCACCGCTCGTGTATGGCGCGCGCGCAACAGGTCTGTACCCACCTGATCTGAGGCAAGCAGAACCTCAAGCTCAAGCACTCCCAGCCGCAGGTCGGACTCATCAAAGGAGGAGCGCAATAGGTCGCCCTCCATACGCATGCGCGAGGAATCGCCGTCGCTCGTGGCTTCCTGGTTAGCCAGACTCTGTGCCTGCAGATACTCCGCCTCCGCCAGTTCACGAGTGTCTGCGATCTGAGCCCGCAAGCTCAGAACCTCGGCATTCGCCGTTGCCAGGCGGGCCTCCAGTGGGCGCGGATCCAATTGAGCAACGAGCTCACCCTTGCGCACCTCTTGGAACGCCTGGACGAGGACCGCTCCGAGGATGCCTGAACTCGGCGTGGACACCTCATACTCAACAGGGGGCACCCATGCCCGGTGCTCAAGAGCAACGGGGCGGTCACGCAGCAGAGCCACGCATAGGGCGGCGCTGGCCACCCAGACCAAGCCAACCAGGGGACCGCGAACAAACGAGGTCCATCGCTGATCGAAGGGGATGGGTACTTTGGTAACGGCAGCCATTAGATTTCGACGCTCTCATCGCGCAAGACAAGTGTCACATCCCCGATTCCGTCCACACCGCGCATGTCCTGAACCAATTCGTTTCCTCGCTTGCGGTCCCTTAGGCGAACCTGCTGCACGTATTCCACCTGGTCCCCGCTGTCATGCACAGTGACGACCTTGAGTTCTTGGCAGTAGCGGGTGAAGACGCGATTCAGGAGTTCCCCCACCCCGGTACCGTCTTGTGGTCCACTCAATCGATAGGACAGATGGCCATCAAAATGACTGCGCACTCCAAAGCGAGTGAAGTGCAGCCAAAGTGAAAGCAGGAGCAAGAACGCTCCACCCACAAGCGCTACGGCAATGCGCTGCGAGCCTATCGCCATCCCCAAGACCAGGGTCAAGAACACGAAGGCCGTGTCGCGGGTGTCCTTCAGGACGTTACGGAAACGGATGATCGCCAGTGCGCCCATGAGCCCAAAGGCCGCGACAACATTGTTGCCAATGACAAACATGACCAAGGTCGCGATCACCATCAGGTAGACCAACGACTGGCAGAACGATCGGGAATACGACAGCCCCGCATGTGTCTTGGTGTAGACCCAAGCCGTCAACTGCCCCAGGGTCAAGGCCAGCAGCAGGGACAGTACGAGCCCTTGCAGGGTGGGCGGAGGCGCCATACCCGTCGCGTCCAGCTGGCGGAATAGAGACTCGAAATCGTTCATTGGGCCTGACGGTGTGCCGATCCACCAAGCTCGGCGAAGGAACGGCTGAGGGAGAGGACGTACTTGGGAATCGAGAGGCTCGTCAAGTCGAGTTGACCGACCATCGCCACGATCCAGTGCGGACAATTGTCCGTGAACTTGACCTCCAAGATCACACCTTCAGTCGGCGTCGTTGACCATCCGGTTCCACCCAGGGACAGGTCACCATCATGTGTGGGTTTGAACATCACGTCGCTGTCGAAGGTAATCCTGACGGGATCGCGCCCTGTGGACTCGTAGGCCTCGCGCTTGTAACGCACCCGGATGACCGAGGCCGCATCGAGGCGGCGCATCTCGTTGATGAACTCAGCGGCGCCCTCATCGGCATTCTCCAGTTTCATGCTCCCCCCCCCCAGGAGGGCCTGAACTTCCGTGCGAGAGGCGCGCGCCCGCACCTTCCGAACGACCTGGTTGGCCCGCCTCTTGATCTCCAAGTACACCGGGGTGCCCGGCTCATCGCTGTAGGCCCGGATCCGCAACTTGAACCGGTCCTTGTGCCCCTCCACCGTGGTTCTGTAGAGGTCGTGTGCCCGGGTGTCGAGATACAGGCTCGAAATCGGGTAACTGTTGTCTCGACCCAGACGTGCGAACTGGTCCGGCTGGACGAAGGGCCCAATAGCCTCACGTACGACCCTCACCTGGCTCGGGTGGAGCCAGTACTTCAACTCGAATCGGGACGAGAGGGTGCGGTCGGTGAAATCCATGATGGGGCAAAGCCGGAGGGGGTACTCAATTATAGACGCCTCAGCCCCCTTTGGCGGGGCCTCCACGGCAGTGTGGAGCAAATTGGGACCTGAGCGGTGGCCAACACGGATCGGCCTCGGGCCCTACCGTCCGATTTGCCCGCAATTCTGGGCCTTTGCCGCACCCTAGCTTATCGCTCGGCCCCCATGGGGAGACTGCCCTGCCGGGATGGAATTGCGAATGGGGGTCCTGAGGTTGGGGCACCAGGTGAATGGAGGCCGGGGCCGAGCAACCGCCCCTTGGCTCTGCCCCCGTGCAGGCCGAGATGGTACACCCACCCACTACTGCCCCGCCGTGCCCTCCCCCCACCACGAACTCTTCGCCGTCGACGAAAGCGGTCCCAGCCCCTTGGCTATGCCCCAGGGCCTCGCATCCCCTGCTCTCGTATTTGATGACCTCCCCGCTGGGGTCTACGAGGCCCTACGGACCTTCGACCACGACCGATTTGTGGGGCTCGAAGCCCACCTTGACCGTGCGCAGCGGTCCATTCGGCATTTCGGGATGTCCCCCACATTGGGTTCCCCAGCCGTGCGCAGCGCGCTCCACACCATCGCGACGGGGTTCGCAGGCCAAGACGCCAAGATCCGCATCGACTTTCTCACCGACGCTGCCATCACGCTGGGCACCGACTGCCGAGTGATCGCCCTTGCCAGCGAGCTCAAGCTCCCTGCTCCCGAGATTTATGCGCAGGGTGTGAGCTGCGAGTTGGTCGGCCAGTTGCGTCGCGGTCGCCCTGAGATCAAGGAGTCGAGTTGGGTTGTGGACCGCAGACCCGCAGAAGGGGGAACCCCATCCAACTATGAGTCTGTGCTCGTAAGCCCCGAAGGGCTGCTGTTGGAGGGGGTCATGAGCAACTTCTTCGTGGTGCGCGATGGCGAGGTCCTCACTGCTCCCGAGAACGGCGTGCTGCCCGGAGTCACACGCGGGATCGTCCTCGATCTGGTGCGGGGACTGGGCCTGCCCTGCAGCGAACAGCCCATTCATCAGTCAGAGATCGGGTCTCTACAAGAAGCTTTCTTCAGCACCTCGGTCCGCAGCATTGTGCCGGTAGTGAAGCTCGACGGGACGATCCTCGGGTCAGGGGCTCCAGGCCCGGTCACCCGGCAGGTGATGGAGGTCTACGGCGACTATTGTCGATCCGAAGCCCGACCTGCGGAGTCCGACGCCTGAGATCTGGCCCCCAGGGCCCAACAGGCCCACCCGCCGAGAAACGCCAGTCCGCCCAGGGGGGTGACGGCACCCAGAATGCGGGGCCCTCCAAGACTCATGGCATACAAGCTGCCGGAGAAGAGGACGACTCCAAGTGTGAAGAGGCTCCCCACCCGGGTTGCGGTTGGATCGGGCCCCGAGCAAAGGAGAGCCCTCTGACCCAGGATCAACAGAGCCAGAGCGTGGACCATCTGATATTGCACTCCAGTCTCCCACCAGGCGAGCTGCTCTTCGCCCACCAGCGTCTTGAGCTTATGTGCACCGAACGCTCCCAGCGCGACCGCAAGGAAGGCCAGAATTGCTCCCGCGCGATTCCAAGAGACAGGCCTGACAGTTTCTGGGTCATCCATGGCCACAAGGTAGGAAGGAAGCCCCCCGGACTCCCAGAATGAGACGGTCATAATGGGAGATCGGTGGAAGATATGAGGGGGGGAAGGGGTGGAATAAAGGGCCTATAAGGCCCGATCAACCCCCAGCAAGCAGCCCCCTATGGGATCAGGCATTGTTTTCCTGACCACCCCCGCCTCCAAGCATCGCCCCCAGAGCCCCCTATAATCAGGTAGTGGCTCTGCCCGCCCTCTCGAGGGTAACGGCCGCCCTGCCCGCCCCAGGTCGCCCAGCCGAAAGCGGGACACAACACCGCTCACCCAACACGACTAATGAAACGCCCTCCGTTGCTCATCCTCGCATTCGGTCTCGCCTGTTCAGGCTTGGCCCCTGCGGCACAGCGATCCACCCACAAAGCCCATGAACCCCTGAGAGCAGGGGGGCGCTTCCTGCAGGTCCCCCAAAAGCAGGCTGTCCAGACCGGTCTTGGCTCCCAGGACGGGATCCTGCGTGGAAGGGATGGGGAGATCCTCGGCAGCGAGGAGGACCCCGAAGCCGCCCTGGGGGGCAGCTTTGGCAACCCCTTCGGCCTTCAACTGCAGGCCAACGTGGTAGGCCGGAACCTGGTCGACTTCACCATCGACTCTGCCCAGATCGCTGGCAGTTCTTGGAGCGAGTCCTTCCTGGTCGGCTTTCCCAACAATCCCGTGCAACCGACTCCCGTGCTGGTGCTGTTCCACGGCTATGGCGAAACGCCCCAAGACGTCTTGGCCAACTCGGACTTCTTCGAGATGGGAATGAAGCGTGGGTGGATCGTCGTTGCCCCACTGGGGGCCCACACGTACAACTACGGCATCGAGTACTCCCAACTGAATGTTGAGGCAGCGCTCGAGATGTTGGCCGGCACGATCGCGCCCAGCTTGGGCCTGACCGTTGATGCGGACCGGTTCTATGCCGTGGGATTCTCCATGGGTGGCGGGGCGGCGGCCAGCTTTGTTGCACGTCATGCCGACACTTGCGGTGGACTCCACTTTGCGGGATCCGCGATACACACCGGCTCAACGTCTTTGAGCTACACGTACTGGTCCACGCCCAGCATTCAGACCACATTCAACAGCCCCCTGATGTTTGGTGGACCACCTAACGATCCGGCTCTGGCCTTTGACTACACACGCTGCTCCGCTACCGACATCAGCTGGTCCACGGGCAACGTGGACACGACAACAGACATGGTGCGTAACCTCACGCACATGCCCGTCCTGAGCCACTACGCAGACCAGGACCCGGTCGCCACCCTGATCACCCAGACCAGGACTACCCACCGGCAACTCCGCAAGCGCCTTGGCAAGGGAAGCCTGGTCCATATTCCGAGTACCAAGCACGACTGGCAGACCCTCAATGAGCGTCGCGTCTTCCGCATGTTCAGGCATGCCTACCAGGCACCCACTTCTCTCACGCGCACCCTCGCCGACCGCGCTGGCGACTGGCACGGGCTCAACATCACACAAGCCACGGCTCGCGTGTTCTCGCCATTCCGCTGGATTGTCCTGCCTTCAACCAACCGTCTCGTGGTGGACGAGGTCGCCAACATCCAGACCCTCAAGTTGACCCAGCCTACCTGTGTGGGGTTGAACCCCGACGCCAACCTGGAGGTCATCTTCGACAGTGCTGACGGGGTACCTCTTGAAATAGTCATCGGTGAGATAGACGACCTGCCCAACGACGTATGGCTGGCCGGCGCACCTACAAGCAGTTGGTCCTACGATGCTGTCAGCAAGGAGCTCACCCTCTTCGAGAACGCTCAGGGCAACTACCTCAAGTGGACCGTGTTCAACTAGAGCGGGGCCGCCACCTTGAAGGGCAGCGACCCCGCGTCCTCTGCTAGAGGGTGGCTCTAACCGTTCTTCTCCTGCAGATCGGTGTAGATCCGCTCACGCAAGCTCTGCTCCAGATCGCTGTTGCGATCCTCGAGATCCTTGAGTTCGCGATCACTGCGGCCTTGCTGCAACCGCTCGAGGTCATCGAGTTGGGCACGCATGTATAGGTACCGCTGATACTCGTCGAGGGCGAGATCAACACCGCTGCGGTCGAGCAGCTGAAGGGGCAAGCCGAGGGCCATGGTGCGCTTGACCAGGTTGGCCAGTTCATGGCTATCCTCGTCGCCTTCCTCTTTGGCCAGACGCGCCGTCTGATCATCGAGGACACGGAAGGAGTCCTCCCGTGCGTGAGACGAACGCCGCAGGAACTCCGCTAGCTGCGCGGTGAGAACCGAGCGGCGGTAGCCCGCGCTCGCCTCGGCGAAGCTCTGGTGCATGCCCTCCAATTTCACCACGGCGCTGGTCTCAGTGACCTCCACCTCCAGGGGATGCTGATGGGCGGCCTTGGGGGCCTTCCACCGCAGGCGAATCGTGGCCAAGGGTCCTTCCTCGGCCTTGGGATCCTGGGCGACGTGGGTGCGTCCTCTGGACCGATGTATGACGGAGCTCTCCCCGGCGACCATGTCCAGTTCGTACAGAGCCACGACCTGATGGCCCGCTCCGATCTCGCCCGCGTCCACAGCGTCATTGCGGAAGTCCGCATCGGCAACGGTGCGGTTCTCGTAGCCCAGAAGGCGATAGGAATGTACCCGGGCAGGGTCGAACTCCACCTGGATCTTCACGTCGCCGGCGATAGGGATCAGGGCGCCAGTAAAGCGCTCGACAATCGCGCGCCGCGCTGCGGCCTCGTCATCCACGTAGTCGCAGATCCCATCGCCCTTGTTGGCGAGCTGCTCGAGAAACACGTCGTTGTGATTGTTCATGCCCACGCCGATGGTGTTCAGGTAGATGCCTGCGTCTCGATGACGGGTCACGTCCCGGTTGATTCGGTCCTGATCCGTTGTGCCGATGTTGGCCACGCCGTCGGAAAGCAGGATCACTCGGCTGTGAGCCGCGGAATCCAGGGCGGTAAGGGCCAACTCGTAGGCCATCTTCAGGCCTGCCTCGGCATTCGTTCCGCCATTGGGAGACAGGGGGTGAAGGGCGCTCTCGATCAGGCCGCGCTCGCTGGCATCGGTCATCGGAAGCACCATGCGTGCCTCCCTGGAGTAAGCCACAAGACCGACCTTGTCACCCTCGTTCAGTTGGCCCACCAGCAGGCGGATCGCGTGCTTGACGAGCTCAAGGCGCTGGCCTTCTTCCATGGAGCCGGACACGTCGATGGCAAAGGTCAGGGACAGGGGCTTGCGCTCGCTGGCACTTACCTCCTGTCCGCGGATGCCCACGCGCAGCATCAGGCGCCCCTCTTTGCCACCAAACAGACTGGGTGCCAGCTCCGTGTGAATGGCAAGGGCTCCCTCGGTTGGAGTGGGAAGGTCGGGCTTGGCGTAGTTGACGAACTCTTCAGTGCGGATCTGGGCTTTTGTGGGAAGCCGTCTTTCTTCCAGGTAGCGACGGGCCAGGGCGTAGCTGGCCGTATCCACGTCCGCGGCAAAGGTCGACAAACGGTCCTGCTGCGTAACAACAAAAGAGTTATCGCCCCAGAAGCGGAAGAACATATCTCGCGGGGACTCCCCGGGCCGACGTCTGCATTCGCGATAGATGCGCTGGGAGTGGCGATCCGCCAGTTCCTGCAGCTCATCGACCGAGAGCCTCCGGCGCTTCGCGGAGACCTCTACCTCTACGTCACCGAGGTAGCCCAGGGCTTCCAGCTGCGACCCCACCTTGAGTGCAAGCTCCCTGGCGACACGAGGGTTTCCCGCCGTGGACACACGCCCATCGGCCAACTCCCGGCTGGCCGTCTCGCCGGCCTCTGCCCTTCGCTCTGTTTTCCCTTTCTTCCCTCCACCCAGGTAGTAGAAAGCACCTGTCTCTGCGAGCGGAACATCGTCCGTCAGATCGGCTTCAAGCTCCTGGAGGTTGCGCTCATGATCCTCCACGACACTGATGTCGATACCCGCTCGCCCATAAAAATGGTCGGATCCGGTGGTGGTCTCCACTGGGTTTATCGACGGTCTCCGTTCCGTGCCCGGGGGCCGTCCTGGGGATTGAGCCTGCCCAAGTGGTTTCACAGAGACCGCAGCACCTGGGGCCGCGGGGCCGGAAGGTGATTGTCCATGGCCGCCTCCACCTCCGCCCGCAGGCACCTGCACACCCAAGGTCTCCAGTGAACCGGAAGCCGCCAGACCATACTCAGCCTGCCACCCCTCCTCGATTCCTGCCTCGGCACCCTCTGGAACCTCCACAGCAGCCAGACCTACGAACGCTTCATCGAGAAGCTTGGCTCTAAAGCGAGCAGTCTCCACCGTGGCGGGCATGGGAGCATCCGAGCGAGCCACGTCCACTGTGGCCTCCGACATGGACTGGTCGCGTAGGGCAAGCACGCCCAACACGCCGCCCAGAGCCATCACGATACCGGCAGCCGCACGCAAGACGTGCGAGGCATACCAGGGGCGCGCAGATTCAACGGAAACGATCTGACCCGACGTGGCGGCAGCGAGCAGCGAAGACATGGCCTCGCCCGACAGGCTCATGCTGTCCCCCAGCCCCTGCTTCACGAGGCCAATCGTCTGTTCAAGCTCTACTCGTTGAACGCGTAATTCGGTGCTGGCCGCCAAGGCCGTCTCGATCTCCAAGGTCTGCTCCTTGGAAGTCTCGCCGAGAATGTAGGCGCACAACAGCTCATGCATTGAATCGTGGTCGTTTGCGTTCATGATAGTTCTCCTTGAGCCAGACCCAATCCCAGGTCGGACTCTCCACCGAGTAGAGGTCCAAGTTCGACGCAGAGCGCCTTGAGGCCCACACTGACCAGCCATCCAACCGTGCCCACCTTCTTGCCGGTGATCTCACTGATCTCCCGGTAGCTCTTCTCGGCCAATAGCCTCAGAACCAGCACCTCGCGCTGGTCCTCGGGTAGCCGTCCCAGGGAACGCTCGACGGCCTGGCGGGTGTCCCCCGCTTCGACCTCGAGAATCCCGCCGGTGTGGCGGTCGGGTTGAGCGACGCTGCGCTCACGGCGCTTGCGTCGGGTTTCGGATCGGATGACGTCCATGCAGAGATTCCTCGTGACCTTGTATAGCCAGGATGAGAGGTGGGCGCGCTCGACGTCGGCGTCCCCGAGGACAGTCTCGGGAATGACCGGCGGCGATTGAGCCAGCCTCATGAAGGCCTCTTGCACCACGTCTTCAAAAGCACTCCCCCGGCCCAGAAGCCCACGCGCGAGGCGCAACAGCTCCCCTTGATGGCCCTCGACGAGGGTCACAAAGGCAGTGGGGTCCCCGGAGCGGTGACGCTCCAGAAGGACGGAGGAAGAATCGAAAGGCATAGGCACTCGAGGCATCTGGGGGGTGAACGTCGCCCCCCTCGGACCTATTGGAGATTGTCGCCAATTCCACCGAGAAATGGCCACGAAGAGGTTTTCGGGCCCAGATGTGCACCGCACGCTCTGGGCCCAACTGATGGCTTCCGCGAACCCGGGAGGGAGTCTCTTGTCCTCGGAAACTGGGCTGCAGCTACGGTGGTATGGGGCTTTATGCCGTTCTTCGTCTTCTGTTGCGAATGCTCAACTGCGACGAAACAGCATCTTCCTCTTTTCCTCGCCCTCCTCAGGTGGTCGACGGCGTCGCTGGCGTGTTCGCGGTCGAGGACCGGATGGGATCACGTCTTTGTGATCTCCTTGATAGCGGCGACCAGTCGTAGGTGGGCGGAGCGAGCTTCGTCGCTTAGCTCGTCCTCGCCCATCAGGTCGCGCTGTTCGTGGGGGTCATCCACCAGGTCGAAGAAACGGTCACGCCCCGTGAGCACGTTTTGCTGCAGCTTGAATCGTTTCCCGCGCACTGCGACCCACCATCTCTTCTTGTCGACAACGTGGTTGGGCTCGAAGCGCTCGGCGTAGAGTAGGTCGCGCGGACCCTCGCTGCTGGGGTCGTTTAGTAGTCCCATCAGACTGCGCCCATCCATGGGCCGATCGGCGGGGAGGACCTCGTGCGCATCCATGCCGAACAGTTCCGCCACGGTTGGTAGCAGATCGACCGTCGAGACCAGTGCATCGCAGACGGCGCCCTCTGCCTGGACCCCCGCTCCAGCGACGATCAGAGGAATGTTGAGCGACCCCTCGAACAGGGTCCCCTTGCCGTGCGAGGGTACGAATGGAGGCTCGACCGCGGGCCGAGGCGTACCGTTGTCCCCCAGAACGATCACGGTCGTGAGTGCACGTACTGCCGGGTCCAGGGTGGCCAGGAGACGACCAACTTCATGGTCGGCCGCCTCGATCGCAGCCTTGTGTCGGGCGGCGTCACTGTCGAGCTCCTGGTTGTGCAGAGACGCCGGCGGCTCGTGAAAGGGGGCGTGGGCGGCGTGCAGGGGGAGATAGAGGAACCAGGGCTCCTCGCCGACTGTGCTAATCCAGGCCAGGGCGTCGTTCACCGTGTCGATCGTCGCGTAGACCTGTATCCTGACCTCGTCACCGTCGACGATTTTGGTGAACCCGTTGTAGGTCAGTGGGTTGCCCATGGTGAGGGAGGCGTGCTCAAAGCCCTGGTCGCGGGGATGATCGTCTCCCTGCTCGAAGCTCGCGAGGTGCCACTTGCCGCAGGCCGCAGTGCGGATGCGGCCCTTCGACCCGGCACGCAAGACTTCGGGCAGGGTCCACTCCTCGAGTTCAAGGCCGCGTGCCGCCTGTCCGTGTTCAATGTTCTTACCGAGGCCGGTGCGGTAACCGTAGCGACCGGTCAGAAGTGCGGCGCGGCTCGGGCTGCAGTAAGGCTGGGCCCATGCACGGGTGAAACGCACGCCCATGGCAGCTAGGCGATCGAAGGTAGGTGTCGCGGGTGGGTCGGCTGCCAAGCCGTAGCAGGCCACGCGTTCGACGCCAACGTCGTCGAGCAGGACCAACACGATGTTGCGGTCCTGCGCGGTGGCCATGGAGGCCGCAATGACAAGTGCTAACAGTCGCTGCACCCGCGTCAGTATACATCATCCCATTGGCCCGGGGACACCTGGCCGCAGTCGGTGTGGTATTCTTTACGCCGTTATGTGGTTCGTAGCACTGGCCCTCTCATTCGCTTCCGCGGGCGTTTCAAAGCAGGAAGAATCACCCTGGGTGAAGGCTCCCATCCTGATCGTGGTGCTCGACGATGTCGGCTGGGACCTGTTGGAGCGGGCCGAGGTACCAACGATCGATGCGCTCGCCAAGCGCAGCGCGAGATTCAGACAGGCCTGGAGCTACCAGACCTGCACACCTGCACGCGCCGCTCTTCTGACCGGACGCTACGGGTTTCACACGGGCATCGGTACGCGGCTGCGAAAGGGAAAACTGAATGAGCCCGGCCTGCCCCTTGAGGAGCAAACCCTGGCCGAGGCCCTGCCCGAGCGGGTCGACGCCTTCGGCCTGTGGGACGTGTCCGCAGGTCGTGAGGACCCGATACTGCAGGGCTTCACACACTCGGATGGCAGCCTGGGTGCCTTGGGCAAGGACAGCTTGAAGAACAGCTACTACAACTGGCGCCGCTACCGGGACGGAGAGCGGTCCCGCGAAGATGGATACGCTACGAAGATCATCACGGACGCCGCCTTGGCCTCTCCCGCTCCCGTGCGTTATGTGGCCTACCATGCGATCGGTGAACCGTGGGAGGCCCCGCCGGACAGTACGGCGAAGACCGCCAAGGGCTGCACCCTGGCGATGCTCAAGTACCTCGACGGACAGCTCGCGCGCCTGCTCGAGAAGCACGAGGGTTACGTCTTCCTGCTTTCGGACAATGCTACCCCCGAGCTCATCGGTGAAAGAAGGACCGGTAGGTTGGTCGAAGAGAACTTGGTCGTGCCCTTCATGGTCGCAGGCCCTGGAGTGGTGCCCGGCGACCGCCAGGACATGGTGAACGTGGTGGACCTGCTGCCCACTCTGCTCGAGATGCGAGGCCTCGAACCGGGCAACTGCGACGGGGTCAGCTTCTTGCCGGCCCTACGCGGAGAGCCAGGGAGGAGGACCATCAACTACAGCGAGGCGTTCTCTCCGAACGGCCACCCCGGCAACCGAGGGTGGGCCCTGCGTGACGCGACGCACAAGATTATGATCAAACGCGGGGTCGAGGGGATCTGGCTGTACAAGATGCCCGGCGAGATAGTAGCCCCTAGGCCGCTCTCTGATAAAGATCAGGCGGTAGTCCAGCGCTTGCTCAAGCTTGATCCATTCGAGGAACTTTGACGGCTACCAGGCCCAAGGCGTGGGCCAAAGCCCCTCCCTCCCGATGCGCACGACCCCTCTTACCAGGAGCGAGCCAGGTGGTGCTGGCATAGAGGAACGGGCCCCGAGATTGCGACTCCTCACGGGCGCGGTGTTGAGCCTGCACGCGGCTTTCGTCTACCGCTTCTGGTGGCTCAACGACGATGCGTTCATCTCCTTCCGCTACGCGCGTAACCTGGCGCGCGGCGAGGGTATTCGCTTCAACGTCTGGGACCAGACACCGGTTGAGGGCTACAGCAATTTCCTGTGGGTCTTGACGGGCGGGGCGTTGCACACCACGGGCCTCAACATGGTCCTTGGGTTGCAGGTTCTGTCCTCGCTCTGCGGTGCTGCCCTCCTGGCGCTGCTGCTGCATCGGCTCGTCCGTGTACTCGAGGTCCCAGCGGCCATCGCGGGCGTCACGGTCGCCGGTCTGGCGTGCTACCCGCCCTTCGCAGCCTGGTCGACCGGAGGATTGGCGACGATGCCGCTGGCACTACTCGTATTCCTGACGTTCGATCGACTCGTGCTGGCGGCGCGCGGACCCGACGCCCTGCTGGGAGGCGTATTCGGCTCGCTGCTGATCCTGCTCCGGGTCGAAGGGATCGCGTGGTTCACCGTGCTGCTCGTGCTGGCCCTGATCTCCCAGGTGGTCCGACGTCGCTACGCGTTGCGTCCCCTGCTCGGAGCCGCGCTGATAGGCGCGGCCGTATTCGCGGGACACCTGTTCTGGCGCCACGGCTACTACGGCCACTGGCTTCCCAACACCTACTACGCCAAGCAGGTCAGTGGTTGGAGCTTCGTCGAGCGCGGCGCGAACTACCTGCTCGCCAACGTGCTGACCTTTCTGGTGCCCCTCGTGATCATCCCCGGACTCGTGGCGGCGTGGCGACGGAGGCGTGGTGCTGTTGGAGTTGGTGTGGCCGCCCTGGCGTGGGCCTTCCCGATCTATGCGATCGTCGTCTCGGGAGACTACATGCCCATGGGACGCTTCCTGATCCCCGGCCTGGCATTTGGCACGATTCTGTGGGCTTGGTTGCTCACGGACCTTGGGCGCGGAAGCCCCAAGCGCATGCGTCTGGCGTTGCTAGCCGGGGTGGGCGTCGGCGTCATTGGCGCGCTACCCGGCTGGGACGTGCACGTCGTTCCCCTCGAGATCCGCTCCGAGTTCGGCTATCGGCGGCACGGTGGACGCGAGATGAAATCCGAGTACCAGCGTTGGGCTGAGCTTTCCAGCAAGGTGATGGCCTGGGGTCGGCTCGGGCGGATGTTGCGGGCCTACGCCGGGTCGGAGCTCGAACGGCCCGTGTCGATGGTGGTTCGCGCCCTCGGTACGATCGGGTATGACACCGACTTCTTGATGTACGATTGCGCCGGGTTGACCGTGCCGGAGATCGCTCGCAGGCAGGTCACGGAGTGGAAGAGCCAGCCCGGACACGACAAGTCAGTCGAACCGGAGTACTTCGTGGACTTCGATCCATCGATACTGCGAGCGTGGAGCTTGCCGGCCGGTGAGCCCGAGGCTATCATCAAACAGATCAATACGATCCTGAAAGGAATAGCAGGAGGGGGTGCTCGACGTGCTTCGCGAATGCGCTACCGGCCGGATCTGGTCAGGATGGTGGAGACTAACGGAGGCAGGACCAAGTACCTGCTCGCGCTCGTGCGCACTCGCCGAGCGTCGGTGATGGCCTGGCGGGACAAAATGCAGATGGTCCCTACTGATCTGGATAAGGTTCGTGAGATCACCTACTGAGTTCGTCCCGTTGGATAGGAGCCCAAAATTGACACCGCGACAGAGCATCCTCATCGCAATCACCCTCATCATCGCCGCTTGCGGGCAGGCTGATTCGAACCGGGCTAGCGGGAGCGAGTCCGGCACCAGCTCGATTCCGACACCGCAGGGCGAAGACTTGAACGAGGCTCTCGATGACCTGATGGGGCTCCCGTACGCGGGTTTCGTTGACGAGGAGGACGATGTGAAGGAGGGCCTCATCTCCTCCAGTGGCACTCGCTGGTATCGCGGCTACACACTCTACAGTCTCTACAGCGGTGGCATGGCCATGTTGGTGAATCCCCACGGGGACATCGTGCACCACTGGAGCACCCCCCTGGGCGAGCGCTGGGCCCACACTGAATTGATGCCGAACGGAGAACTCTTGACGACGGGGATCGTCGCTCGAGAGGGAGCCCGTGACGAGGAAGTGGAAGGCGGCAACGACTTGGAGCGACGCTTTGCGCTACGCATGAAGTGGAACGGCGAGATTGTCTGGCGTGTGCACAACGCCGCGCACCACGAGATGACCCGGGACCCAGACGGTGGGCTCGTCACGCTTACGGCGCGCGGGCGTCGCACCAAGGTTGCGGGCGAGAAAGGGCGTTTGATCCGCGACAACGTCGTGACCTACCTGGACGAGGCCGGGCAGACGGTCCGGAACATCTCGCTGTACAACATGATCGCCGCTGATTCCTTGATCTTCCCGCTTAAGACCTCGGCGCACAAAGAGGGTGACAAAGCACTGCGGGACTTGATCCACGCCAATGCCATCGAGTGGTTGAACCGCCCCGACCTCTACAGCCGCAGCCCGCTCTACGGACGGAACAACGTAGTTCTTTCGATGCGGCACCAGGACCGCATCGCGATCTTTGATCTCGAGCAAGAGAAGTTGCTATGGGCCTGGGGTCTGGGTGAGATCTCCGGTCCGCACGACGTTCAGTTGCTAGAAAGTGGCAACCTGCTGCTCCTGGACAACGGCGTAGAGAAGCGTCGATCGCGCGTGATCGAGGTCGATCCGGTCGAGAATCAGATCGTGTGGGAGTGGCAGGCCCCGACCGCGCGGGAATTCTTCACGCGCACAAAGGGGGCGGTGCAGCGCCTGCCTAACGGTAACACCCTGGTCACCAACGCGGACCACGGCGAGATCTTCGAGATTGCACCCGACGGCGATGTCGTCTGGCGCTTCGTATCCCCGATGCGTAACGCGGAAGGCAAGCGCAGCACGCTTCATCGGGCCCGCCGTTTCGAGAGTGAGTTCATCGAGGACCTGATCTCGAAATACGGTGCGAACCCCTACGAGGGTTAGCAGCCTCGCGACGAAGCCGAATATCCGTGGGCAAGGTGGGTGCGCTCGAACCGGGCCCAGGGGTGCCTTGTACACCCGGGGCCCGGTTGGGTTGACTTCCGCAGACCCGGTTGTCAGTCGCCCGAATCTTCGCCAACCAACATCTTCACGAGTCCGTCCACGTCGAGTATGGAGGGGATGGCAGGGTCGTTGGAGTTCAAGGTGACGCTCTCGAAGCGCAGATTCTCGGCCGCCAAACGCGCCAGGTAGATTCGCCCACCCAGGGTGTTCAGGGCCTGATTACGCAACTCATCGCGCAGGGCCTGGGCCTTGGTCATGGCCAATTCACCGTCCGCTACAGCCGTCTCGTAGTCTGCCTCAGCAGCGGCCCGGGTTTCTTGGTTGTATTTCTCGGCCTCGCCCTCGATGGACGCGATCTCCACTTCGTTCGACGAACTCGCTGACTGGAGCTTCTTGTCCCAGTCACCGCGTTTCTCTTTTTCCTGAGCGATGGTCGCAGCCGAGTATCCCTCCGTCAGCGCCTGCTTGTCCTCCACCTTGCGTTGGGCAGTGGCGAGCAGTTTTTGCTGTTGAGTCAACTGCTTCATGCGCAGTTTGTTCTCGTAGACCTCTGGGAAGTTCACGGCGCGGATCAAGAGCCCTTGAGGCACGAGGTGGACGGGGGCCAACTCGGTAGTCAATGCTGGCAAAGCGCGCTCAACCAGTTCGAGACGCGTGTCCGTGTCATACACCTGTTCAGAGGAGAGTTGCGCCAGTTCCGCGCGCAGTACCTTGTTGACCGCCGTGTCGGCCATGGTCCGGTACTTGTCCTGGTTGCCATCCATGACAATCATGTGTCCCTCGCCAGCCTTGATCTTGTAAGTCACCGTGACGTCAAAGAAGGCGAAGTTGTTGTCCTTGGTGCGGATGTCAAGCACCGGGCGCTCCGTGCCCGAGCCCTTCCCGCTGGATTTTTGCGCGTAGGTCAAGAAGTGTGTGGTTCCATCGAGCTGGTGCCACCTGTGAACGCCCGTGATGCCCATGTGGAATCCCGTGTGGAAGTCCTCCCCCACGATTCCGCCACCCAGCATGTTCTGCTTGACGCCGATGGTTGCGGGTGGTACGCGCTCAAGCAGAGCGCTGGCCACGATGAAGAGCAGCATGACGGCCGCAAAGCAACCGACGAGGGTCTTGGCTAGTTTCTGCATCAGTTGCCCCTCCCTTCGTCAGCGGATCCGGCCATCGCATCCATCCCCTTGGCGTCAACGTGTTCGAGTCGTGTGGGTTGTGGATCACGGCTATATGGAACGAGCGTGAAGTCGATGCTGGTCAGCTTCTTGACCAGCGCTTCCCTTACCACCACGTCGCCCTTCAACTCCAGGGCCTTGGCCTGACTTGCGAGGCCCTCAGCCTCTTTCGAGTAGCGGGCCACGAGACCGCGTGCCTCTTCGGTCTTACCGGCTTTGCTGGCGGCGCCCTCCAGTCTGCGGCGCGCCGCATAGGCATCGGCACCACGCTCCACCCGGATTCTCTGCCGCTCCGACTCGAGGAGCTCTTTTTTCAGTTCGCCCGTCAGTTCGGCCATCTCCACGCTCTTTTGGCGCTCCACCGCGGCGAGCTTCTGATCACGCTCCTCCACAAGCTGGTCCAGAACAACCTCCAGACGCTCGACTTCCTGGTCGGCGGACTTGCGGTCCTCGATGGCCTGCTCGTAGGCCTTGTCGAACTTGGGGGTAGGCGTGCCGATCAGCACGACCTCGATACCGTGTGGCTCAAGGGCCACGTTCAGGCGCCGCTTGCACTCGGCCTGGGCCTGCAGGAAAACCGTGGGGTTGGCCGCTTCGACGGGAGTGAAGCGTCCAAACTCATCGCGCAAGATTGATCGGGCATGAGCCTTCACCCACTCCTCCTTGTAACGCTCGCCAGGGCCGGAGTCCTGCAGCAGAGTCGTCACCATCTCCGGCCTGACCTGGTATTGAATTGGCATCTCTTCGAAGTAGAAGCTCGAGCCATCGCTGGCACGCACCGTCAACTGTGGTACATGGTTGGAGTCCTTGTAAGTGCCCCCCTTCATGAGAAACTCCTGCATGCTGCGATCGAAGATGAAGACCTCTTCGATGAAGGGCAGGTAGAAGCAGTAGCCGGGGGTAAGGACCGGGCGCTCGGCGCCTGAGATGTAGTTCACCACTACAGCCACCTCCTTGGTGCCCACATTTGCCACCCCCAGCCGTCCAGTGATGGCCATGAGTGCCAGGAGGCCTGCGGCCATGCTGATGAGAACGGCGCTGAGCACCTTGGGGGAGAGCATCTTGATGCCTCCGTCACGGGGCTCTTGGGGGTCGGGATGGGTGGAGCGTCCGTCCACGTCGATAGTTCTTGCCATGGTGAATTCCGGGGGAAACAGTGCGGTGGTCGACTCCGTACCCACGGAGCGCCTGCCCATTCAACGCTTCTTTGGCTACATTGCTAGGTCTAGCCCAGATCCGTGCTGAAGTGCCGTCCGGGAATGCCACGGCACCTTGCGCTACGCCCCCCAAGGTGGAACCCTGAGCCTGTGACCAACGCCTTTGATCCCGACGCGCCCGCCCCCCCGGGCAGCGGACTGTTTGGCCTGGGTTCCCCCCTGGAGAAGGCGGCCGTACGGGTCCTCCCGGTCCCCTTCGAGGCCACCACAAGCTACCGCAGAGGTACGGCGGGGGGGCCCCTCGCCATCGAGGCAGCCAGTCACCAAGTGGATCTGCATGACCGCCAGACGGGCAGGCCCTATGAGAGTGGCATCCACTTGGCCCAGGTCGCACCAGAGGTGGTCGCCTGGAATGAGGAGGCCTCCGCTCTGGCGCAACGCCTGCACGCTCAGGAGGACTCATCCGCCGAGCGCGAGACCATGCTCGCGCGGGTCAACGCCATTGGCGCCGAGCTGAACACCTTTGTGTTCGATCGGACCCGCGAGAGCCTGAACCAAGGACAGCTGCCTGTCACCCTCGGTGGTGACCACTCCGTTCCCTACGGCGCGATCATGGCGTGCGCCGAGGAACACCCAGGCATGGGTCTGCTGCACTTCGATGCCCACGCGGATCTGCGCGACAGCTACGAGGGTTTCACCTGGTCTCATGCGTCGGTTCTGCACAACGTGATTGGCGGAGCTGCCGATCTGGGTCAGATCGTCCAGGTGGGCGTGCGCGATCTGGGGGAATCCGAGGCACGGGCGATAGAGAAAAGCGGCGGCGCTATCCACACCGTGTTCGACGATCAATGGGCTCGCACCCGGTTGGATGGATTGAGCCTACGAGAGCTTGTACGCCGCAGCCTCGATCGCTTGCCACCCGAGGTCTACGTGACCTTTGACGTGGATGGGCTCGACCCGAGCCTGTGCCCACAAACCGGCACCCCTGTACCCGGTGGCTTGACCTGGCACGAGGCCATGCTCTGGCTGGAAGAGCTCACCAATTCAGGTCGCCGAATCGTGGGCCTCGATCTGTGTGAAGTGAGCCCCGGGCCCCATGGCGATTTGACAGGCCAGAGCTGGGATGCCGCCGTCGGGGCTCGCCTGCTCTACCGGCTGATCGGCACGGCACTTCTCACGCGCGGTAAGGGGTCCAGGGAGTCACTCACTGGCCCAGACTGATGTAGATCAGATAGGCCGCGTAACACGAGAGCAGAAGGAGTCCGGGCAGCTTGCCCACAATGGTGTTTGCCTTGCCGAGACCTAGCGAGGGCAGGACCAAGAGCAGAACCGTAAACCCCACGCAGAGGGGAAAGTCCCGACTCAGGGCAAGATTTATCTGCTCGCCCCCTCCAAAGGGGCTCAAGGTCCCTGCCACGCCCGTGACGGCCAGGGTGTTGAACACGTTGCTCCCGAACACGTTGCCCAAGCTCATGTCGGCATCCCCTCGCCGGACACTGGTCAGACAAGCGAACAGCTCAGGTAGAGAGGAGCCAAGAGCGAGGATCGTCAAACCCAGAAAAGTGTCGCCCATGTCCAACCTCTCGGCAACGCGCGTGCCAGCCCACATGACAGCCTCAGCGCCCGCATAGATCACGCCGCTGCCAACCAACACCAACCGCCATGGGGCCCCCCTGCCCTTCGTCGGAGCCTGCGTGTCGGTCGAGGAGTCAGCCGCTTTCCGGTCTCGCCCCCTGAACAGATGCACGTAGTGGGTGACAAAAGCGCCGAGCAGCAACAAGGCCTCCAGTCGCCCTAGTTCTCCGTCGGCCAGCAGAACCCAGAGCAGAACCAAGGATCCCAAGAGCCAAAAGCCCTCGCCCAATAGGCGTCTGCGGCTGAAGACAGCGGGCAGGATGAGGGCTGCGGTACCCATGACCATCCCGATGTTGGCCATGTTGGATCCGAGGACGTTGCCCAGACTTGCCGCCGGCCGCCCCTTCACTGCGGCCATGGCCGACACGGCTACTTCGGGAAGAGACGTCCCCCAGGCCACGATGGTGAGACCGACAACGAAGGGTGCAACGCCCCAGCGCCGGCCAAGGACAGATCCCCCCTCCACCAGCCACCCCGAGCCCTTGGCCAGAAGGACGAAACCCAGCACCACCCCCAGCAAGTCAAGAACCCAGCTCATCGGGGCGAGATCCTACCCTCTCCAGACTCCTCGTTGCCCGCGGTTTGGTCTCTCGCCCTTGACGGTCCATAATGGCGACATGTCCCGTACCCCCCTGATCGCTGTGAACGGCCTGCTCGAAGCCGAGGGATCCCCGAGCCTGCGCCTGCACAATCGATACGTTGCGCCCCTACTGGAGGCGGGCGCCGTAGCCCTGGCGATCCCCCCCCTGGGCTCACCAGAACAATGGAACGCCCTTCTGGGGCGGGTCGATGGCCTGCTCCTCACCGGGGGCGACGATTTTGATGCCCAGCGTCTGGGGCTGGGAGAGACCCACGCCACGGCCGTGATCACACCTCCCGAGAAACAGGACCAGGATCTGCACCTGGCTCGCAGGGCCCTTGCGACAGGCCTGCCGGTCCTCGGAATCTGCTACGGCATGCAACTCTTGGGGATCGCTGGAGGCGCGGACCTCCTGCAGCACCTTCCTGAGGACCGACCAGAAGGTCAGGAGCACAGCGGAGGCGTCCAGCACGGTGTCCGGATCAAAACCGACTCGAAACTCGCATCCGCGATGGGGGTAGGCTCACAAGAGGTTCAGGTCGTCTCGCGTCACCATCAGGCCCTCGAGCGGGTGCCCGACCCCTGGGTTGCGGTAGGCTGGGACTCAGAGGGACTGATCGAAGCCATCGAGCACTCTGAGCACCCCTTCGCCGTGGGCGTGCAGTGGCACCCTGAACTGGCAGGCCCCGGACACTCCCCACACACCGACCTCTTCCGCTCCTTCATAGCGGCAGCCGAAGACCACACCCCAACCAAGTCACTCCAGGTCCAGCCCTCATGAAACCCGGCATTCCCTCCTCCATGGGCAAGAAGATGACCCTGGAGGAAGCACAAGAGCTCGCACGCCGCGACAAGCGGCGCCTGTTGCTCATGGGTGGAGGCGCGATCGCCTTGGCGGCGTTCTACGTATTTGCCCGAATGAACGAAGAAGGCCAGGGTACCGGCGGATCGCTACCCGGAAGCCAGAACGCTGAGGTTCCTCTCGAGCCCGCCGTCGAGACCATCCCCTTCGATCAAGCGGACCTGCTGGCCAGCATCCTGGACGGCACGCCCGAGGAGCGCCTCAACGTCAGCAATGAAGCTCTGACTGCGCTGCTCTACTACACCAAGCTCCTCACACGAAGGAACTACGAGGCGTTGGGTATCGAGGACCTCGATGAGGATCGCTGCAAAACCATCTCTGCTGACCCGGGCAGCGCGCGCGTCGCGCCACTGCGAGCCCGAGGGCAGGTCGAGGCGTATTCGAGCCGCCAGCGGGCAGGAGCCAAGTTCACCGAGTTCTATGGAACCCTTGCTCTCGATGGAGGCGGGCATGCCCACTTTGCCTTCATGACGCCTCCGGATGATGCGCCCCGAATCGGGGAATACCTGATGGTCGAAGGCGTGCTGGTTCAGATGCTGCGAGCAGAGACCCTCGACGGATTTGTGGATGCGCCATTGCTCGCCTCGCGCACGGCGACCCGGTCCACCCCGCCCACGGCTCTACTCGACTCACAGGCCCTGCGTCTCGCTCTGTTCAAAGGTGTCAAGGACGATGAGATCGAGGACGTCTCCGGCCTCCCCCGAGAACCCTTGGATCAACTTCTGCTCTACGCTCGAGAAAACAGCGCAACCGAAGATTGGGAGGCGGCCACCGAACTCAACAACCAGGCTCTCAATGGAATCCTGCAGGGAGGCGAGGCGTTTCGCGGTATCCCATTCCGCATCCCCGTCAGCGGCAACCTGGGTTCCTGGACCGAGCGTGCCGATGAGAACGGCCTGCGCCTGGACACCATGACCCACGGGTGGATCGGGAATTTTGGCTGGACCGGAGCCACCGGCGTGATCCAGTGGGTTGCCCCCTTCAATCAGCCCGAGCTTGACCAGCGGTACGGTGGAGCGCGACTCGTGACGGCCAAGGGCTACTTCTTCAAGAACATCTACTACCTCAAGCAAGATCAGAGCCCGCATCGCGCGCCCCTGTTCGTGTTGAGCGAGGTGACCCCGTTCATTCCGGTGCACGACCCGACGCCCTCCTACATCATGTACGGCGTCTTGGGCGTCACCCTGTTGATGGTTGCCCTGGTGGTGTTTCTCTTGCGTCGAGACAAGATTGCAGCCGAGCAATTGAGGCAGGACTTCGTGCGTCGCCGCAAGGCACGGGCCGAGAACAAGCGGGCCAGCGCGGAGACGTCTTGAGCCTCCGCCGAATCGAGGTCCAAACCAGCCCGCCTTATGGGGTCCACGTGGGCCTCTCCGCCCTGGGGGAGGTACACGGGGGCGGGCTGCTCGAGAGAGGAGTATTCGTCCTCGCCGACAAGAGGGCCTGGGAGCTCCACGGGGCGGCCCTGGTGGGCTTGCAGGACGCGCCGCGGCTGGAGATCACCGGAGGAGAGGAAGCCAAGTCGTTGTTGCAACTGGAGGGCGTCCTGGACGCGCTGACCCGGTCCGGGCTGTCCCGCGCCTCCACCGTTATCACCTTTGGAGGGGGCTCCATCTCCGACCTTGGTGGGCTTGCGGCATCGCTCTTCAAGCGTGGTGTCGATGTAGTGCACTGCCCCACCACACTTCTGGCCCAGGTGGACGCGTCGGTGGGCGGCAAGACAGCCATCAACCTGAAGCTCGGGAAGAACCTGGCCGGGACGGTCCATCAACCCCGGGACGTGTTTGCCGACCCCACGGTACTCGCGACCCTGCCAGCCGAGGAGTGGGCCTCCGGCCTGGGCGAAGCCCTCAAGACCGCCCTTCTGGGAGGTGAGGAATCTCTTGGCAACCTCGAGGCGTTGAGCCCCGAGCTCGTGCACCTGCAGCCCGAAGCAACCGCCACCCTGGTGGGCGACTGTGTGCAAACCAAGGCCCGCATCGTGGCCGAAGACCCTCAGGAACAGGGGCCGAGGCGCGCCCTGAATCTCGGACACACCTTTGCCCACGCCATTGAGCACTGCGCCGGTTATGGGACCATCCCCCATGGAGTGGCGGTGGCTGTCGGGGTCTCCCTGGCCCTGGAAGCCAGTGCGGCAATGGGCCTCCTCGAGGACGGGGGGCTTCAGGAGCGTGTGCGCACGCTGCAGGGAGCGCTCGGCCTGCCCTCCTCTCTGGCGGACCTGCGCGCCCAGCATGAATTGGGACCTGACGGCCTGCGGATCGGGCTCGCCCAGGACAAGAAGGGCGCGGTGGACAAGCCCGAGTTTGTTCTGGTGCGTGGTCTGGGCGACCTGGTCCTGGGGGTTGAAATGGAAGACTCCCTCTTGCAATCGCTCATCGACTGAGCAGAAATCCACCCATGCAAGGCGCTGACCCCCTGGAATCGGAACCGCCCGATCCGATCGAGAACCAGTCCTACCCACGGGAGGAGCTCGTGGAATTGGTGAATCGTGCTCAACGAGCCGCAAGACTTCGCGGACACCTTCAGGTCTGGGCGCTCGGTCTGGGCTTGGCTCTCCTGGCCCTGGGACTCTCATCCGAACGCCTGTGGGGGTCGATGGAGCTACCCAGAATGGTGGCGGGTAGTGGGGGCGGCCTGTCCTACGGCTTGGTCTTCCCCCTCGCCACGGGCCTACGCAGCTTTGGCCTGGATCCCGAACAAGCCTGTTTTCTGGTCTCCGCTTTGGCCTATGGGCTCTGCCTCCCAGCACTGGTCTCTCTGCTGGGGATGATTGGTTTTCAGCGAGGTGTCTCCCTCTGGGCGGCTCTTGCAACGCTGTTGAGCGGCTTGGCCTGGCTGGGCTCAACACAACCCGGCGATCTTGCCCCGGGGGTCCTGGGGGCGACGCTATTGATGCTCAATCTATTCCGGGTTGGAGAGCGGATTCCGGGCGAGTACCTGTGGAGAGTGAGCCTGGCGTTCATTCTTGCCTTCTTCATGCGCCCGGAGAACCTGCTGCTCTTTCCCGCAGCGGCTTGGGCCCTCACCCAGCACCGCTCCCCGCAC
>PVBE010153544.1_pt1 | contig 25132 bp, 23 predicted proteins | sample 1631181 | NCBI WGS metagenome assembly PVBE01 (sample SAMN08397723, study PRJNA350692) | Marine metagenome, whole genome shotgun sequencing project. | isolation source: water | place: Pacific Ocean | collected 2012-04 | reverse complement strand
AGCTTCCTTTACAACCGCCACCTCGATGCCCGGATCCAACTCCTTCGCCTCCCGTGCCGTCGCCTGATCCCCCGCAAAGAAGACCAAAGGGATACCAAAGTGGCCTGCGATCCCTGCATTGATCGCTGTCTCACCCACCTCCATCCCGTTGATAGTAACGCTCTCAATGGTGCGCCCCGAGATTGTATGGCTCGATAATCGATCCCACCCTTGGCTCCGGCGGTTCGCCGTGGAGCTCGATCGCGCCCCGACCGCTTCACAGCTGCCTCAGCTTGACAGCAATTAAACACATGTTCAAATACGATTCTATCTGATTGTCAATCGAAAATTCTCGGCTGTCCGTTCTACCAATACCAGTGAGGAGATCAAGGTGCTTTCACGGCCTCGCCGGTACTGGTCTCGATCCACCCGTGAACATCGCGTGGCATCGGTGCTTCGACCGTCCATGACACGACGCATGAGCATGATGCGTGAAAATGAAGCGGTTGGGCGAGTGACCCCTGGCCAGGTCGAACCCAGGCGACTACGCTGGTCGATCGAAGATGCCGACCTTGCATGCCGTCGCGACGACGGTTGGCATAGTGTGGTGTAGCGCGGCGCTCAGCGGCGACCAGGAATATCCAGTTCTTGCAGGGCGGCGACCATTTGTTCGATTTTCGCGACGTGGCGGTCCGTCTCGATGACGATGGCGCTGATGCGCTCGACACGCTCGGCGGCGCTCGTTTCCGAATAATAATCCGGGACAACGCCGGATTCGTCCGCCCCCGCTTCTAATTCATCCGCTAGAATCTTGGCCCGCCAGTCCTCCAGTTCGGCGGTCGCGGTCCGCAGCGCCTTGCGGATGCGCTCCCTCGCGTCACGCGCCCTGCGCAGGATGACTTCCGCCTCTTCCACCTCGCGGGCGGCCCGTTCCCTCACGTTGCCGCTGTGGTATGTACGGGCACGCCGCGCGACTTTCTCAACATCGCCAACCGCGGTCTTCACGAAGGCGCCGTCTTTCTCGACGCCGTCCGGCATCCGCGCCGAGGGCACCGCGCATGCCGCAAGCGCCAGCGCGAGGCCGAACGCGAGGATGGTGCGGCCGGAAAGGGCCGACGCCAGGATTTTCGCACGCATTCTCAGAATGCCTATATTTTCGACCATCGAGACCTACCTGACTTAACCAATGACGCAAATTTATTAACGACGGGCGAAGCAACATAAATTTAGGGACGCCAATCAGGAGAGTCAATCGGCTCGAATATCGCTTTCCACGCCTGGGTTGCTTTTCAAGGCTACGATTTCCTGGCTCCGAGCTTCCGGTGACAGAGGAACGTCGTGGATTATTGTGTGTTGGACACCTTCACCAACAGCCGAATCCGGGAATCTTCCATCCGGGCCTCGACAGTGAAGCAAGCCGCCCGCGCAAGTAGCGCGACCCCGCAATCGCCCGTCATCGTTCGCGCTCGATACGGCGTTGCAAGCGGCGCCAGCGGGCGGCGTTGCGGTTGTGCTCGATCAGCGTCTTGGCGAAGACGTGGCCGCCCGAGCCGTCGGCGACGAAGTATAGCTCTTCGCTATCGGCCGGGTTGAGCGCCGCCGCAATCGAGGCGCGCCCCGGATTGGCGATCGGGCCAGGCGGCAGGCCGCGCACCTTATAGGTGTTGAAGGGCGAGGCGACCGCGAGGTCGCGCCTGGTGAGCGGCCGGTCGAGCGCTCCCCCGCCACCGGCGATGGCGTAGACCACCGTGGGGTCGGATTGCAGCCGCATGCGCCGCCTGAGCCGGTTGTGGAACACCGCCGAGACCCGCGCCCGCTCGCCGTCGAGCGCGGTCTCCTTTTCGATGATCGAGGCCAGGACCACGGCCTCGGCCGGCGTCTCGATGGGCAGGCCGGGCGCGCGACCGGGCCACAGCTCGTCGAGCGCCTCGCCCATCGCGGCCCGCATGCGCTGGATGAGGTCGGCGCGCGTGTCGCCGTGGGAGAAAAAATAGGTCTCGGGCAGCAGCGCACCTTCGCCCGGCGGCTCCGCGACCTCGCCGGCGAGCCCGTCGGCCGCGGTGACCTGGCGCAGCACCTCGGCCGTCGTCAGCCCCTCGGCGATGGTCAGGCGGCGCTTGACCGTCTCGCCGGTGGTCAGCAGCGCGATCGCGCCGTCGATCGAGACGGCGGCGGGGAAGGCGTATTCGCCGGCCCGCATGGTGCGGTCGCGGCCGGTGATGCGCGCGGCCAGCCGGAACACCGTCTCGTCGCTGATCACCCCGGCGCTTGCCAGCAGACGGCCGATCTCGCCCGGCCCGACGGCTTTCGGGATGACGATGGCGGTGTCGCGCTCAAGTGGGCCGGGGGCGGTCAGGCGGGCGTGGGCGACCAGCGCGGCGACGGCGCCGACCGCGATAGCGGCCGCCGAGACGTGGATCAGCGCGCGGACGGCGATGCGTCCCATGGCGGAGGCGTCATACCAAGGGTCTTTGATATTGACCTGTTTCACCGGAGAGAAATTCGCCACCGGGCAGGAGCGGTTCGCGCCGTGGTGCCTCACACCACAAGCGGATCGCGACGCACCCGGTGGCGAATTTATCCTGGCCGGAGGTGGCCGTGGGCGAACGACCCGCCGCGTCGCGCCGCCCTGCCTTCGCCGAAGCGAAGCCGCTTCGGCTTCGCGCAGGCAGGTTGCCCGATGGCACCGCATCGCGCCGCGCGGCGCTCCTAACAGGTCGATCGCCCACGGCCATGAAACAGGTCAATATCAAAGACCCTTGGTATCAGGGGGGCCCGGTGAAGATCAGCGTGGCGTTGGTGCCGCCGAAACCGAAGGAGTTCGTCAGCGCATAGCGCATCTTGCGCTCCTTGGCATGCTGAGGAACCAGGTCGATATCGCAGCCTTCGGACGGGTTCTCGAGGTTGAGCGTCGGCGGCACCACGCCGTTCTCGAGCGCCTTGATCGAGAAGATCGCCTCGACGCTGCCGGCGGCACCGAGCAGATGGCCGATGGCCGACTTGGTCGACGACATGGACAGCGAATAGGCCGCGTCGCCGAACAGCCGCTTGACTGCGCCGAGCTCGATCTCGTCGCCGAGCGGGGTCGAGGTGCCGTGGGCGTTGATGTAGTCGATGTCCTCGGGCCCGAGGCCGGCACGCTTGAGCGCCGAACGCATCGAGCGGAAGCCGCCGTTGCCGTCCGGGGGGGGCGAGGTGATGTGGTGGGCGTCGCCCGACATGCCGTAGCCGATCAGCTCGGCGTGGATCGTGGCGCCGCGTGCCTTGGCGTGCTCGTAGTCCTCGAGCACGACGATGCCGGCGCCCTCGCCCATGACAAAACCGTCGCGGTCCTTGTCCCACGGCCGCGACGCGCGCTCCGGCGTGTCGTTGAAGTTGGTCGACAGCGCGCGCGCCGAGGAGAACCCGGCGAGCCCGAGCCGGCACACCGCCGCCTCGGCGCCGCCGGCGACCATGACGTCGGCGTCCTCGTACTGGATCAGCCGGGCCGCGTCGCCGATGGCGTGCGCGCCCGACGAACACGCCGTAACCACCGAATGGTTGGGCCCCTTGAAGCCGTGGCGGATGGAGACCTGGCCCGAGGCCAGGTTGATCAGGCTGGCCGGGATGAAGAATGGCGTCACGCGCCGTGGCCCGCGCTCGTGCAGCGTCACCGCGCCGTCCGAGATCACCTTGAGCCCACCGATGCCGGAGCCGATCATCACGCCGGTGCGCTCGAGGTTTTCCTCGCTCTCGGGTTTCCAGCCGGAATCGGCGATGGCCTCGCCCGCGGCGCCCAGCGCATAGACGATGAACTCGTCCATCTTGCGCCGTTCCTTGGTGTCGACCCAGTCGGCGAAGTTAAACAGGCCGTCCGCCGCGTCGCCTTCGGGCACCATGCCGGCGATCCGGCACGGCATGTCGGAGACGTCGAACGACTCGATGGCGCCGATGCCCGATTGGGACTCGATCAGCCGTCCCCACGAGGCCTTGACGCCGGAGCCCAACGGGGTCACGAGCCCCATCCCGGTGACGACGACGCGTCTCATGGCAATTCAAACTGTCCCAGTGATGTGGATGCCGGCGAATCGCCGGCGCCGTGGCCGGGTGCCGGCCGTGCGAGGCACGGCCCGGTCACGCGTCGGCATTTTCCTCGATAAAGGCGATCGCGTCCTTGACCGTCAGGATCTTCTCGGCCGCGTCGTCGGGAATCTCGCAGCCAAACTCTTCCTCGAAGGCCATCACTAGCTCCACCGTGTCGAGGCTGTCGGCCCCCAAATCGTCGATGAAGCTCGCGTTCTCGGTGACTTTGCCTTCGTCCACGCCGAGATGCTCGACGACGATCTTCTTTACGCGGTCAGAGGTATCGCTCATGCCAGTGTTTCCTCGGATGTGATTGCCGCCGAACGGCACCGAATGTCGGTGCCATACAGCCGTCTCGCCCGGTCCGCCTACCGCGCCGACCGGCCGGCCGGCTTCCTATCATACTTCCCCCAGCGTTGACCAGCGCGCATCACGCGCCGGATGCGCTATATCATGGTCATTCCGCCGTTGACATGCAAGGTCTGACCGGTGACGTAGGCGGCCTCTTCGCTGGCGAGGTAGACGGCAGCCGCGGCGACGTCGTCGGGCGCGCCGAGACGCCCGGCCGGGATCGCCTCGACCAGCTTGGACGACGCGTCCTCGCCCAGCGCATCGGTCATCGGGGTGACGATGAAGCCGGGCGCGATGCAGTTGACCGTGATGCCGCGCGAGGCGACCTCGGCGGCCAGCGACTTCGACATGCCGATCATGGCCGCCTTGGAGGCGGCATAGTTGGCCTGGCCCGGATTGCCGGTCACGCCGACGATCGAGGTGATCCCGATGATACGCCCCCAACGGTTCCGCATCATGCCGCGCAGCACCGCGCGCGACAGCCGAAACCCCGCGGTCAGGTTGACGTCGAGCACCGAGAGCCAGTCCTCGTCCTTGAGGCGCATCATCAGGTTGTCGCGCGTCAACCCGGCGTTGTTGACCAGGATGTCGACGGTGCCGAGCGCCTCGGCGGCGGCGCCGGCGACAGCGGCGGCGGCATCGGCATCGGCCAGGTCGCCGGTGATCACGTGCGCGCGCTCGCCGAGCTCGGCGGCGAGCGCGTCCAGCGCATCCGTGTTGCGCCCGCTCAACGCGACGGCCGCGCCCGCGGCGTGGAGCGAACGCGCGATCGCGCCGCCTATGCCGCCCGAGGCGCCGGTCACCAGCGCCGATTTTTCCGACAGATCGAACATGTTCGCTCCTACAGCGCCTTGACCAGCTCGTCGACGTCGCCCGGCGTCGATACCGAGATCGCCTTTAGGTCCCGATCGATCCGGCGCACCAGGCCCGACAGCACCTTGCCGGCGCCGATCTCGACGATGGTATCGACGCCCGAATCGCGCATGTATTCGACGCTCTCGCGCCACCGCACCATCTCGGTGACCTGCTCGACCAGCAGCGCGCGGATATCGTCCGGATCCTCGACCGCTTGGGCGGTGACGTTGGCGACCAGCGGCACCAGCGGCCGCTTGAGCGCCGCCTCGGCGAGCGCCGATCGCATGACCTCGGCGGCCGGCGCCATCATGGCGCAGTGGAATGGCGCGCTCACCGGCAACGGGATCGCGCGCTTGACGCCGCGCTCCTTGGCGATCTCGATCGCCCGGTCGACCGCGTCGGTGGCGCCCGACAGCACGACCTGACCCGGCGCGTTGTCGTTGCCCGGCTGGCACACCTCGCCGTCGGCGGCCGCCTCGGCGATCTCGCGCGCGAGGTCGAGATCGGCGCCGAGCAGCGCCGCCATCGCGCCGGCGCCAACCGGCACGGCCTCCTGCATCGCCCGGCCGCGGGTCTTCAACAGCTTGGCGCCGTCGACCAGGCCGAGCGAGCGCGCCGCTACCAGGGCGGTGTATTCGCCGAGCGAATGGCCGGCGACGAAGGCGCATGTCTTGGCGAGATCGATCCCTGCCTCGGTCTCGAGCACCCGGATTACCGCCATGCTGACCGCCATCAGGGCGGGCTGGGCGTTCTCGGTCAGGGTAAGCTCGTCCTCCGGCCCGTGGGCCATCAGTTTCGAGAGGTTCTGCTTGAGCGCCTCGTCGATCTCCTCGACCACGTGGCGCGCCACGGGAAAGGCGTCGAGGATCTCCTGGCCCATGCCGGGCGCCTGGGAGCCCTGGCCGGGAAAGACGAATGCTGCGCCCATGCCGTCAGCCTACCGGTTGCATCACGCGGGAACGGCGCGAGTCATACTATCTCGGCCGGGCGTGTCAAGGCTGCGCGGCGGCCCTAGAGGGCGAATTCGTTTGCTATTTGGGCATGAGAGGGTCATATGTCTCGGATCAGCATGGAAAGACCCGGCGTATCCGCTTCGTCACGCCGACCAAGCCGCCATACCCCTGGAATTTGATGAGCTGAGACGCGTTCGAGCATGTGCTTCGAACGAACCATGAGTTGCGAAAAGGAAGACAAGATGACGACAGGAACCGTGAAGTGGTTCAACATGGCCAAGGGCTACGGCTTCATCGCCCCCGATGACGGATCGAAGGACTCCTTCGTCCACATCTCGGCGCTGGAGCGGGCCGGCATCAGCTCGCTCAGCGAGGGGCAGAAGGTGGAGTACGAGTTGCAGCGCGGACAGAACGGCAAGACCTCGGCCGAGAACCTCAAGCTCGCCGACTGACGCGCAGACCGCGAGCCGCGAGAAAGGCCCGCCCAGGTGGGCCTTTCCGCCCTCGCCGATCCGGCCAACGTCCGAAGGGATGATGATGGCAAGAAGACCCAACTACGAGTTTGAAAAAAGAGAACGCGAGCGCCAGCGGGCCGAGAAGAAGGCCGCGCGCGCCGCGGCGAAACAAGAAGCCAAGAAGCAAAAGGCCGGGCAGCCCGAGCAATCGGACGGCGAGACCACGAGCCCTCCGTCGCAGGATCAATAGCGGGTCCCGCGGGCGGAGCCCGTTCCGCCTTGTATAGGCACCGGCCCGTCTTCGCGCGGGTCGGGCGAAGCGGCAATGGGCCGCGCGCTACCATCCATTGTCGGTGACAGGTCTGTCACCGAAAAGTCCGTCACCGGAAACGGATCATGTTCGGGTCCGCCGTCACCAATCAGCCTGCATTGATATTTGCGCCGCGATCACGAAATGTTGCCATGACCCGTCGCATCGATCTGTTGTAGGCTGCGCGCGCCGCGGCGAGCGGCGCTTCGGGTATGTCATAGCGAGTAGAGCATGGACGGTTCGGCCAAACCGGCGCCGGCAAAACTGGATCCGCGAAAATTCATCGACCCCATCCTGACCTTCGCCGGCGAACACCGGGCGTCGGTGGCGCTCGAGGCGTTGAGCACGCTGTGGCTCAACACCGGCACGCTGTGCAATCTGACGTGCCGCAACTGCTATATCGAATCGAGCCCCAAGAACGACCGGCTGTCGTACCTGACGTTGGACGAGGTGCGCGGCTTCCTCGACGAGATCGCCGCGGGCGGGCTCGCCACGACCGAGATCGGGTTCACCGGCGGCGAGCCGTTCATGAACCCGGAGATTGCCGACATGCTGGCGCTCAGCCTCGAGCGCGGGTTCCGGGTGCTGGTGCTGACCAATGCCATGCGGCCGATGATGAAGCTCGCCGACCGGCTCGCCGGCCTCAACCAGGTGTTTCCCGGCCGTCTCGTGATCCGGGTCTCGCTCGACCATTACCGGGCCGAGATGCACGAGCTGGAGCGCGGCCGGCGGTCGTGGCAGCCGACGATCGACGGGCTGCGCTGGCTCACCGCCGAAGGTTTCACGATCAACGTCGCCGGGCGCACATGCTGGGACGAGACCGAGGGCGAGTTGAGGGAAGGCTACGGTCGGCTGTTTGCCGCCGAGGGTATCGCCGTCGATGTGCACGATCCGGTCGAGCTCGTCCTGTTCCCGGAGATGGATGCGCGTGTTGACGTGCCCGAGATTACCGAATCGTGCTGGTCGATCCTCGGCGTCGCCCCGGCGTCGATGATGTGCGCGACCTCGCGCATGGTGGTCAAGCGCAAGGGCGAGGCGCGGCCCGTCGTCGTGCCTTGCACGCTGCTGCCATACGACCCCCAGTTCGACCTCGGCCACCGTCTCGGCGAGGCCGGCGGCGCGGTGCCGCTCAACCATCCGCACTGCGCCAAATTTTGCGTCCTCGGCGGCGGCTCGTGCAGCGCGGCGTGACGGTCGCTCGGCGCGTTCAGCGCGCGCGCCGCATGAAAATATAGTCCCACGGGCTCGGCACCTCGTCCATCGGCACCTCGATCAGCGTCGGGCCCGGCGTGTCGAGTCCGCGTCGGAGCGCGCCCCGTAGCTCGTCCGGCGTCGTCGCGCGGAGACCCTGGGCGCCGAAGCTTTCCGCCAGCTTGACGAAATCCGGGTTGTGCAGATCGCTGGCGATGACCCGGCCGCCGTGATCCTCGGCCTGCATGCGCCGAACGTTGCCGTAGGCCCCGTCGGCGAACACCACCGTAACGACGCCGATGCCGTGCCGGACGGCGGTGGCGAGCTCCTGAACGTTGAACATGAACCCGCCGTCGCCGGCGATGGCGACGACCGGCGTGTCGGGCCGCGCCACCTTGACGCCGAGCGCGGTGGCGAAGCCGAAGCCGAGGGTTCCCTGATAGCCCGTGGTGATGAACGTCCGCGGCCTATAGGTCGGAAAGGCGAAGCGCGCGACATAGCCGACCTGGGTCAGCTCCTCGACGAAGATACCGTCCTCCGGCAGCTCGGCGCGGATGGCGTCGAGATAGGCGATCTGCGGCGCGAGCGTGCGCTCGAACTCGGCCCGCATGCCGAACTTGAGGCCGGTCAGCTCGTCCTCGCGCGAAGCCCGCTTGCGATTGTGGCGCCCGACGCGCTCGGCGAGCGCAGCCAGCGTCGGCGCCGCGTCGCCGACGATCGCGACCGTCGGCCGGTGGACCCGGCTCACCTCGACCGGATCGATGTCGATGCGGATGATCTTCAGCTTGTCGTCCGTGCCCCAGGTCGGGATCTGCGGGTTCATGCGGGTGCCGACGCCGAGCACCACGTCGGCGTCGGCCCACAGCCGATGCCCGGCGGGCGCCGACTGCACCAGGTAGTGGCGGCCGTCGACCGCGCCGAGGCTCGTACGGCTAAGCACGATCGGCGCCTGAAGCGCCTCGGCCAGCGCCACGACCTCGGCGCCGGCATCGACAGTGCCGCCGCCGGCGAAGATCAACGGCCGCTCCGCCGCGCCCAGTATTCTCGCCGCCTGATCGATGCGCTCGGGGTCCGCTTCCGGGGCGGGCGCGGCCGTCACCGGATCGAGCAGCGCGACCTCGGACTCCTCGGCGAGCACGTCGAGCGCCGCCTCGAGCGCGACCGGCCGGGGACGCCCGGTGGCGAGCTGGCGGAACGCCTCGCCGACGAGCGCGGGCGCGAGCGACGGGTCCTCGATGCGGGCGGCCCATTTTGTCAGCCCGCGCAGAATCGCGAGCTGATCCGGGATCTCGTGCAGCAAGCCGACGCCGCGGCCGATCGAGCGCGACGGGATCTGGCCCGCGACGCACAGCACCGGCGCGTTGCAGGCATATGCCGTCGCCAGCGCCGTCGAGGCGTTCAGGAGACCCGGCCCCGGCACCACGGCGCACACCCCGGCGCGCCCGGTGGCAGCGGCATAGCCGAACGCCATGTAGCCGGCGCCCTGTTCGTGACGGGTATGGATCGTCCGCACCTTGTTGCGCTCGTCGTAGAGCGCATTGAAAAAATGATCCATCTGGACGCCGGGGATGCCGAACACCGTATCGACGCCGTGGGCCTCGAGCGAGCGTACGAGGGCGTGGCCCCCGGTCATGCGTGTCATGGCGCGGTCCTTTTGCCGTCCTGATCGGTAGCTACTCTAAGGCAACGGCGGCGGCGCTGTACACGCGCGATGGGCATTCGGCTTGCTTTCCTGTCGTCGGCGCGAAATCATGGCGCATCGGAGGAAAGGAATCCGGCATGATCGAGCCCCTGATGTCGTTGCCCGAGAAGATCGACCCGGCACATACCGCCGTGGTCGTTGTCGACATGCAGAACGACTTCTGCGCCGAGGGCGGCTACATCCACAACAACCTCGGCTGCGACATGAGCGCCAACGCGCCGCTCGCCGGGCGCATCATGGAGGTTGTCGAGGCGGCGCGCGAGGCCAATGCGCTGGTCGTGTGGATCCAGGCCAACTATGAGCCGCGCTATCTGTCCGGCCAGGCGCTCGCCAAGATCGCGGAGAAGCAGACCGGAGCCATTTGCTGCGAGGGCGGCACGTGGGGCTACGACTTCTACGAAGTGAGCCCGGCGCCCGGCGAGCCCATCATCGAGAAGCACACGTATTCGGGTTTCTTCGGCACCGAGCTCGACCGCATGCTGCGGTTCCGCGGCATCAAGACCCTGGTGATGACCGGCGTCGCGACCAACGTATGCGTCGAATCGACATGGCGCGACGGCTATTTCAACGGCTATTACATCGTCGTGCCCGAGGACTGCGTCGGCTCGGCCGCCCAGGACCTGCACGAGGCGGCGCTGAAAGGCGTCCGTATGTTCTTCGGCGAGATCACGACCGGCAACGACATGCGCGCGATCTGGGCCGCCGGTGATTCGCCCGGAAAGGCCGGTTAGTTCCGGCTCTTGTCGACCAGGGCACGTTCCTTGATCCACGGCATCATGGCGCGGAGCCGCTCGCCGACCTCCTCGATGGGGTGCTCGGCGGCGCGCCGTCGAAGCGCCTTGAAGCTGGCCTGGCCAGCGGCGTTCTCGAGCACCCATTCGCGGGTGAACCGGCCCGACTGGATGTCGTCGAGGATGGTCTTCATCCGCGCCTTGACCGCGTCGTCGATCAGCACCGGCCCACGGGTCACGTCGCCGTATTCGGCCGTGTTGGAGATCGAATAGCGCATGTTGGCGATACCGCCCTCGTAGATCAGGTCGACGATCAGCTTGACCTCGTGCACGCACTCGAAATAGGCCATCTCGGGTGCGTAGCCGGCCTCCACCAGGGTCTCGAAACCGGCCGTGATCAGCGACGTCAGCCCGCCGCATAGCACCGACTGCTCGCCGAACAGGTCGGTCTCGCACTCCTCGCGGAAGGTGGTCTCAATGATGCCGGCACGCCCGCCGCCGATGGCCGAAGCGTAGGACAGGCCAATCTCGGTGGCGTTGCCCGAGGCGTCCTGGTCGACCGCCAGCAGACACGGGACGCCGGCGCCGCGCTCGTATTCCGAGCGCACCGTGTGGCCCGGTCCCTTGGGCGCGACCATGAACACGTCGAGGTCGGGCCGGGGCTCGATCAGGCGGAAGTGGATCGCGAGCCCGTGGGCGAAGGCGAGCGCCGCGCCGTCCTTGAGGTTGTCGCGGATCTGGCCGGTGTAGAGCTCGGCCTGGAGCTCGTCCGGCGTCAGCAGCATCACCACGTCGCCCCACGAAGCCGCCTGGGCCGGCTCCATGACCGTGAGGCCCGCCGCCTCGGCCTTGGCGATGCTGGCCGATCCCGGCCGGAGCGCGACCGCGACGTCCTTGACGCCCGAGTCCTTCAAGTTGTTGGCGTGGGCATGGCCCTGGCTGCCGTAACCGACGATAACAACCTTCTTGTCCTTGATCAGGTTTACGTCGGCATCCCGGTCGTAATAGACACGCATGGGCGTCTTCTCCCTTCCTCGTTGCGCCCGCTGGGCGGGCGTCGACAATCGGTGATTTGGATTTCTATAGCCCGCCCGCGCCGCGCGCAATCGCGACCACGCCGGTACGCGAGACGTCGACCAGGCCCAACGGCTCCATCAGCCGGATGAAAGCATCGAGCTTGTTGGTCGAGCCCGAGATCTCGAACACGAACGAGCCGTTGGTGCTGTCGATCGCGCGCGCCCGGAAGATGTCGGCAATGCGCAAGGATTCGACCCGCTTCTCGCCGCGGCACTTGACCTTGATCAGGGCGAGCTCGCGCTCGAGCGACGAGCCCTCGGTGGTCAGGTCGACGACCTTGCGGATAGGCACCAGGCGGGCGAGCTGGGCCTTGATCTGCTCGATGATCATCGGCGTGCCGGTGGTCACGACGGTAATCTTCGACAGCGCGTTGGTCGGGTCGACCTCGGCCACGGTCAGGCTCTCGATGTTGTAGCCGCGGCCCGAGAACAGCCCGATCACGCGGGCCAGCACGCCGGCCTCGTTCTCGACCAGCACGGAGATCGTATGTCGTTCGATTTCGCTCACGTCATTCGCCTTAGACCAACACCATGCCCTCTTCCGAGACCGGCTTCCGGGCCTCGTCCTCGGGGCCCATCAGCATCTCGTTGTGGGCCGCGCCGGACGGAATCATCGGGAAGCAGTTCTCGGCCTGGTCGACCGCGATGTCGGCGATCACCGGCCCGTCGGTGGCGATCATCCGGTCGATCACGTCGTCGAGCTCGTCCGGCTTGGTGGCACGCATTCCGGTCCAATGGAACGATTCGGCGAGCTTGACGAAATCGGGCAGCGCCGAGGAGTAGCTCTCGGAATAGCGCCCGCCGTGCAACAGTTCCTGCCACTGGCGTATCATGCCCATCCACTGATTGTTGATGACGAACACCTTGACGGGAAGGTTGTACTGGGCGGCGGTCGACAGCTCTTGGATGTTCATCATGAACGAGGATTCGCCGGCGATATCGATCACCAGCGCGTCGGGATGGGCAACCTGGGCGCCGATGGCGGCCGGCATGCCGTAGCCCATGGTGCCGAGCCCGCCCGACGTCATCCACCGGTTGGGCTCCTCGAACTTGTAGAACTGGGCCGCCCACATCTGATGCTGGCCGACCTCGGTGGTGATGTAGACGTCACGGTCCTTGGTCTTCTCGTATAGCCGTTGGATGGCCTGTTGCGGCATGATGGTCGTCTCGGAATGCTTGTAGCGCAGGCAATCGCGCTCGCGCCAATGCTCGATCTTGTCCCACCACGCCTTCAGCGCCTTGCGGTCGGGCTTGGGGTCCTTGGCTTTCCATGACTTGAGCATCTGGTCGAGCACGGTCGCCGCGTCACCGACGATGGGAAGATCGACCGAGACGTTCTTGTTGATCGAGGATGGGTCGATGTCGACGTGGATCTTGGTCGAGCCCGGCGAGAAATCGGCGATCCGGCCGGTCACCCGGTCATCGAACCGGGCGCCGATGTTGATCATCACGTCGCACTCGTGCATCGCGAGGTTGGCCTCGTAGGTGCCGTGCATGCCAAGCATGCCGAGGAACTGCCGATCCGACGCCGGATAGGCGCCGAGCCCCATCAAGGTCAGCGTCGTCGGATAGCCGGTCAGCCGGATCAGCCGCGTCAACAGCTTGGACGCCTTGGGCCCGGCGTTGATCACGCCGCCGCCGCAATAGAACAGCGGCCGCTTGGCGCCCGCCATCAGATCGACCGCGCGCTCGATGTCGGCCTTGTCGGCGCGGGTCCTGGGCCGGTAGCCCTTGTGCTCGAACGCGTCCGCGCCGCGATAGGCGCCCTCGCCCATCAGGATGTCCTTGGGCAGGTCGATCACCACCGGTCCCGGCCGGCCGGTCTGGGCGACGTAGAACGCCTCATGCATCACCCTGGGCAGGTCCTCCATCGACTTGACCAGGTAGTTGTGCTTGGTGCAGGGCCGCGTGATGCCCGTGGTGTCGGCCTCCTGGAAGGCGTCGTTGCCGATCAGATGGGTCGGCACCTGCCCGGTCAGGCAGACCAGGGGAATCGAATCCAGCAGCGCGTCGGCGAGCCCGGTGACGGCGTTGGTGGCGCCGGGGCCGGAGGTCACCAGCACCACGCCGACGCGGCCCGTCGAGCGCGCGTAACCCTCGGCCATATGCACCGCGCCGCCTTCCTGGCGCACCAGGACGTGCTTGATCTGGTTCTGTTCGAACAAGGCGTCGTAGATCGGCAGCACCGCGCCGCCGGGATAGCCGAAAATGGTATCGACGCCCTGGTCGACCAGCGCCTTGATGACGATTTGCGACCCGTTCATCCGCCGTGTTGACATCCCACTGTTCCCTCTTGCCCGCACTCACGCACGCGAAACCCGGTCTCCGAGCATGACAAACCGGCCCGCAAAGGCCGGTTTTGCGCCCGCGCGCGCCGCCAAAAAAATAATTTCCCCAGGGCGCGTCTATTCCGGTGCTTCGTCGCCAAGCTAACCGGTCAACGGTCGGCGGTCAATAGAAAATCGCTAATTAATGAAAAGATTTTTGAATTCAAACTTTCCGAATATTGCTCTACCGGGGAGAACGTCGCCGTCATCTGATGGCGGAACCAGGTCATCTGACGGCGCGCGAAACGTCTGGTATCGCGCTGCGCCAGCCGCCTTGCCTCGTCGACGGAAATCTCGCCCTCGATGTGGCGGATCAAGGGCGGCACGCCTACCGCCTTCATCGCCGGCAGCCCGGGATCGAGGCCGAGCGCGGCGAGCGCCCGGGCTTCATCGACCGCGCCGCGCTCGATCATGTGGTCGAACCGCGCATCGCACGCGGCGTAGACGGCCTCGCGCGGCGGCATGAGCAGGATCGAATGGATCCGCCAGTCCGCCGGCGGTCCCTCGTCGGGCCCGTCCTGCCATTCGGCGAGCGACCGGCCGGTCGCTTCCAGCACCTCCCAGGCGCGGGCCAGACGCTGTCGGTCCCCGGTCGTGAGCCGCGCCGCCATGACGGGATCGCGCCGCGCGAGCTCGGCGTGGAATGCCGCCTCGCCGAGAGCGGCAAGGCGCTCCCGGGCGGCGTCACGCACCGCCGGCGGTATGTCGGGGATGGCCGCGAGACCGTCGGTCAGCGCGCGGAGATAGAGCCCGGTGCCGCCGGTCACGATCGCCACGCGGCGCTCGCGGTGGACGCGTTCGATCTCGGCGGCGGCCATGTTCCGCCAACGTCCCACCGAACACGGCTCGGCCGCGGCGACGATGCCGTAGAGGACATGCGGCGCCCGCGCGAGAGCCGCCGGGCCGGGCCGGTCGGTGAGGATGTCGAGCTCGCGATATATCTGCATCGCATCGGCGTTGACGACGACGCCGTCGAAACGCTCGGCCAGGGCGAGCGCGAGCGCCGATTTTCCGCTCGTCGTCGGCCCGGCGACGATGACGACCGGGACGCTCACCGTTTGATGCGCGCGGCGGGTTGATGCGCGCGGCGGGCTAGCCCTGGTCGATCTTGATCGGCACGAAGCGGCGTCCGCCGTCGCGCTCGACGAGAACGATGATCGTCTTGCGGTTGGCCTTGCGCGCGTCGTCGATGAGCTTTTGTACCTGCGAGGGCCGCTTGACCGGAACGTGCTCGTGGCCGACCTTGCGGATGATGTCGCCGGGGCGGATCTGCCGGTCGGCGGCGGCGCTACCTTCCTCGACCTTGGTGACGACGACGCCCTCGACGTCTTCGCCGAGCTTGAACCGGTCGCGCAGCTCGGGCGTCACGGCCGACAGCATCAGGCCGAGCACCGCGAGGTCCTTCTCGGCCTCGGGTTTCGGCGGGCCGGGCCGCGCGGCGACGAGCTGATCGTCTTCTGGAAATTCGCCGAGGACGATGCTGAGCTTCACCTTGCGGCCTTGACGCCAGACCTCGACGGGGACGGTCTCGCCCACCGCGGTTTCGGCGACGATGCGCGGCAGGTTGCGCATCTCGCCGACCTCCTTGCCGTCGAAGGTGAGGATCACGTCGCCGACCTCGACCTTGCCCTTCTCGGCGGGTCCGCCCGCCGTCAAATCAGCGACCAGGGCGCCGGTGGTCTTCTCGATCTCGAGGCTCTGGGCGATGTCGTCGGTGACCGACTGTATACGCACGCCGAGCCAACCGCGCCGCGCCCGGCCGAACTTTCTCAGCTGATCGATGATCGGCTTGGCCAGGTTGGCCGGGATCGCGAAGCCGATGCCGACGCTGCCGCCCGAGGGAGAGAAGATCGCCGTGTTGACGCCGACGACATCGCCGTCGAGGTTGAACATCGGCCCGCCCGAGTTGCCGCGGTTGATCGAGGCGTCGGTCTGGATGAAGTCGTCGTAGGGTCCCGAATTGATGTCGCGGTGGCGCGCCGACACGATCCCGGCCGTCACCGTGCCGCCGAGCCCGAAGGGATTGCCGATGGCGACCACCCAGTCGCCGACCCGGGATCCGTCGGAGTCGCCGAACGTGACGGCGCGCAATGGCGACTCCGGCTCGACCTTGAGCAGCGCCAGATCGGTCTTGGCGTCGCGGCCAACGACCTTGGCCTTGAGGCGCTTGTCATCGGCCAGCGTGACGGTGATCTCGTCGGCCTCGGCGATGACGTGGTTGTTGGTGACGACATAGCCGGTCGGATCGATGATGAACCCGGAGCCGAGCGAGGTGGCGCGGCGCTGCGGCGAGCCGCGACGCTGCTGGCGGTCGAAGAATTCGCGGAAGAAGTCCTCGAACGGCGAGCCCTGCGGCAACTGCGGCCGCGGCGCGCTCGGCCCTTCCGGCCGCTTGATGTTTTGCGTCGTCGAGATGTTGACGACCGACGGCAGCAGCCTGGCCGACAGATCGGCGAAACTTTCCGGCGCGGTTCGCGCCGCCGCCGTCTGCGACATCACCGTCACGGCGGCGAATACAACGATCACCAGCGCCTTGGATACATGGCTGCCCAGCCGGTGGAATCGTTGTCGGACGTCGATTGCGGTCACGCGAGATCTCCTCGGTTTGGCTGGAACCCCGGTATCATCGGTCGCCCCGCCCACGGCCGGAGAGGCGAGAATCGATATGGGGATCCAGCCGTCTTCGTGCCAGGACAGTTCCTTTGTCCCGGAAATATGGAGGAAATATGGCGTCGTGGCGGCGCAATTCCACCCTTGGCGCGATCAAATCTCCATCACGGTCGCTGAAACCGGGGCTTTTTACCCCCGAATCAGCCAGACGATCGCCACCCCGACAACCGCGGCGACAAGCCCGGCGTTGCGCAGCATCGACGCCGGCAGATCCGCGATGCTCAGGACGGCGCGCTTCATGGCGTCGGGAAACAGGGCGTAGAGCGCGCCCTCGATCACCAGCACGAGGGCGAGCGCCGTGATCAGGTCCGCGGCCACGGCGGATCGCGCCTGCCCCGCCGGTCACGGCGGGGACGGCTACTTCCTGCCCGGCTTCGCCGGACTGCCGAACGCGCCGAAGTAGCGGAAGAACTCGCTGTCGGGTGACAGCACCATGGTCGTGTCGTCGCCTTGCAGGGCATTGCGATAGGCCTGCATCGACCGGTAGAACCCGTAGAACTCGGGATCCGTGCCATAGGCGTCGGCGGCGATGCGGTACGACTGCTTGTCTCCGGCGCCGCGGGTGATCTCCGATTCCTTCTCGGCCTCGGCCAGAAGAACGGTCCGTTCGCGGTCGGCGGAAGCGCGGATACGTTGCGCCTTCTCGAAGCCTTGCGCGCGCGCCTCGCGTGCCTCCTGCTCGCGCTCGGAGCGCATGCGCGCGAAGACCGCCTGGGCCGCCTGTTCGGGCAGGTCGGCGCGGCGGATCCGCACGTCGACGATCTCGATGCCGAGCGGCTGGGCCACTTCGTTCACCGCGACGTGGATGTCCGACATGACCTTGGCGCGTTCGTCCGACAGCACCGTCAACAGCGTGACGTTGCCGAGCACGCGCCGGAGCGTCGAATTGACCACGTTGCCGAGTCGTGACGCCGCCACCCTTTCGTCGCGCACCGACTTGAAGAACAACAGCGGATCGGAGATGCGGTAGCGCAAATAGACGTCGACGTCGAGGCGCTTCTGATCCGACAGGATGACCTGCTCCTTGGGCGGATCGACCTCCAGCACGCGACGTTCGTAGGACACGATGTTCTGCACGAACGGCGTCTTGAAATGGAGTCCCGGCTCGTTGATCACGCGTTTGAACTGGCCGAGCTGGAGCACCAGCACCTGTTGCGTCTGGTGAACCGTAAACAGCGAATCGAACAGCACGATGCCGATGACGATCACGACGATTCCGAGGATGATCTGCTTGGCCCTGCTCATTGTCCGGTCCCCCCGGTCTGACCGCTCGACTGGCTACGCTTCTGGATCTCCGGCAGCGGCAGGTACGGAACAACACCGGATCCGCCGGAGGCGCTCGAATCGATGATGATCTTGTTCATCCCGCGGAATACCTCCTCCATCGTCTCGAGGTAGACCCGCTGGGTCGTGATGTCCTTAGCGATCTTGTACGATTCGTAGACCTCGAGGAAACGCTGGGCCTCGCCCTCGGCCTTGTTGACGATTTGCTCCTTGTAGGCGTTGGCCTCCTGGATCACCTTTTCGGCCTCGCCGCGGGCCCGCGGCAGGATGTCGTTGGCATAGGCCTGGGCCTCGTTCTGTACCCGCTGCTCGTCGGCCCGCGCGCGCTGGACGTCGATGAAGGCGTCGATGACCGGCTGCGGCGGATCGACCGACAGCAACTGGACGCGTTCGACCTGGATCCCGGCGCCATATTCATCGATCAGATTCTGCACCCGTTCATGAGTCGCGGACTCGATCTGATTGCGGCCCTCGGTCAGAGCGGACTGAATTCTCGTCTGCCCGATGACCTCGCGCATGGCGCTCTCGGCGACGAGCTTCACCGTCTGCTGCGGATTACGGATGTTGAACAGGAACTTTCCCGCATCCTTGATCTTCCAGAACACCGTGAAGTCGATGTCGACGATGTTCTCGTCGCCGGTCAACATCAGGCTCTCCTCGGGGATGTCGCGCCCCGTCGTCCGACCGGGCAGGTCGCTTCCCTGAATGCCGATCAGGATCCGGTTGACCCGGGTCACCTTCGGCGTCACGGCCGATTCGATCGGCACCGGCAGCTTGAAATGCAGCCCGGGCGGCGTCGTATCGACCCATTTGCCGAACCGCAGCACGACCCCCTGCTCATCGGGCTGGACGCGATAGAAGATGCCGCCGAACACGAGCCAGAGAACGAAAAATCCGAGCACCGCGAACAGAATGCCGCGGCCGCTGCCGAAGCCGCCGGGCACGAAGCGCTTCACGCGGTCCTGGCTCTTGCGCAGCATCTCCTCGAAGTCGGGCGGCTGCGCGCCACCGCCGCCGCCGCCACGGCCCCACGGGCCCTGGCCGCCTCCACCGCCGCCGCCGCCCCATGGGCCACCGCCGCCGCCGCCGCCTTGCTGCTTCCATGGCATGATCGTCACCGTTCCTTTTGCGCTGGCCCATCGACGCGCCGCGCCATCGGGGCGTTGCTCGCCGGTCCGAGCGCCTTATATGATAGCTTGGCGTCCGGCGCAACGCGGGCGCAACCAATTACGTTACCGCCGATTCGCGGTTCAAGGAGTGTCGAGAGAATGGCGCAACCCGACGAGCAAGGAATTCTAGAGGCCCTGAAAGCGGTCGTCGACCCGGAACAGGGCGCCGACATCGTCTCGCTCGGCATGGTATCGGGCGTGGTGGTGCAACAGGGCAACGTCGGATTCTCCATTGAGGTCGATCCGGCGCGGGGCGCCGAGATGGAACCGGTGAGGAAGGCGGCCGAGATCACCGTCGCCGCGCTGCCGGGCGTCTTGTCGGTCACCGCCGTGCTCACCGCCCACGACTCCGAGCCGGCCGCCGCACCGCCGCCGCAGGCCTCGGAACGGCCGCCGCTGCCGACCGGCGAGAACGCGCTACTGCCCGACGTCGGCGCCATCATCGCCGTCGCCTCGGGCAAGGGCGGCGTCGGCAAGTCGACCACGGCGGTCAACCTCGCGCTCGCGCTCGCCGCCGGCGGGCGCAAGGTCGGGCTGTTCGACGCCGACATCTACGGGCCATCGATCCCGATCATGATGGGCATCGCCGGCCGGCCGACCTCGCCCGACGGCGAGGTGCTGATCCCGATGGAGAACTACGGCGTCAAGACCATGTCCATGGGCTTCCTGGTGGCCGACGACACGCCGATGATCTGGCGCGGGCCGATGGTGATGGGCGCGCTCGAACAGATGATGAGGGACGTGCTGTGGGGCCCGCTCGACGTCATGGTGGTCGACATGCCGCCGGGCACCGGTGACGCCCAGCTCACCATGGCCCAGCGCGTGCCGCTGGCCGGCGCGGTGATCGTATCGACACCCCAGGACCTCGCGCTACTGGATGCGCGCAAGGGCCTCAACATGTTCCGCAAGGTCGACGTGCCGGTGCTCGGCCTGATCGAGAACATGAGCTACTTCGTCTGCCCCCATTGTGGCGAGCGCTCGGACATCTTCGCACACGGCGGCGCGCGGCGCGCGGCCGACGAGATGGGCGTCGACTTCCTCGGCGACATCCCGCTCGACATGGCGATCCGCGAGGGCTCCGACGGCGGCCGGCCGATCGTCGTCGCCGAGCCCGAGGGCGCCCACGCCAAGGCCTATCGCGCCATCGCCGACGCCATCTGGAACAAGGTCTCGGGCGCCGGCCGCGAAGCTCCCCGGATCGTCGTGCAATGACCGCCGCCGAGATCCCGTTCCACAAGGAGGCGGGCGCCGAATACGGCGTCGCGCGGCAAGTCTCGCCGCTGGTCCGCCGCGTCGTCTGCGACAACCCGTCGTCGTTCACCTATCACGGCACCAACACCTATATCGTCGGCGCCGGCACGGTGGCGGTGATCGATCCGGGGCCCGACGACGGCCGCCACGTCGAGGCCGTCGCCGCCGCGGTCAAGGGCGAGGAGGTGAGCCACATCCTGGTCACCCACACCCACATCGACCACTCGCCAGCGACGCGCGCGCTCAAGGAACTGGTCGGCGCGCCGATCGTCGGCATGTCGGCGGCGCCGATCGAGGACGGCGCGCGCACCGTCGAGGCCGGCGACCCCGACTTCGCGCCCGACGTGGTGCTGGGCGACGGCGACACCTTCTCAGGCGACGGCTGGACGCTCCAGGCGGTGTTCACGCCCGGTCATATGTCGAACCACCACTGCTTCGCCCTGGCCAAAGAGAGCACCCTGTTCTCGGGCGATCACGTCATGGGCTGGAACACCACCATCGTGTCGCCGCCCCACGGCAACATGAAAGCCTATCTCGAGAGCCTCAAGACCTGCATCGCGCGCGACGACAAGGTCTATCTGCCGGGTCATGGCCCGGCGATTGAAGACCCCAAGCCGTTCGTTCGGGCCTATCTCACCCATCGCATGATGCGCGAGGGCGAGATCATGCGTTGCCTGGGCGACGGCGTCGGGCGCATCCCCGACATGGTGCGGCGCATGTACAAGCACCTGCCCGAGCAGATGCACGGCGCCGCCGCGCGCTCGGTATTCGCGCATCTCGAGCACATGGTCGAGACCAGCCGCGTCGCCTGCGACGGCAAGCCGGGCGAGGAAAGCGACTATCGTCTGCCGTGAACGCGTGACCCGTCGAGCGATATGTTCGTTGCGGTAGGATCTGCGGTAACGATCCCTCGCCGATCCGACCGTTGACTGTGTGACGGGGTGCCGAATAGCGGGCGCTTATTAACACAGTTTAATGAAAATAATTATCCCATGAGTACAACCTAAACAATCCGCAGGATTCTAGCGGACTTTATGAGCGTGGGTTTTACGCGCGGCCCGTGCGGCAGCGGTATTTGACCTGAACATCCAGGGCATTCTCGCGCTTTGAGCAGGAGGGGAAAAATGAATCCAGGTCAAATTAGGCTCGCCGTCATGGCGATCCCGATGCTCGCACTGGTGACGTGCGGCAACGCGCGCGAGGACGCCTTCGAGAAGCTGGGGAAGATGAACATCCCATACAGCGAGGCGGCCTTCATCGACCGGGCGCGAAACGCGGACACCGTCGCGGTGCAACTCTTCCTGCGGGCCGGGATGAATCCCGACGTCACCGGGAAGAAAGGCAGGTCGGCGCTGATGATCGCGGCACGGAGAGGATATATGGATATCGTCCGTCTCCTCCTGGGCAAGGGCGCGGACGTCAACGCCAAGGACAAGAATCTCGAGGCCACGCCGCTGATGTGGGCCGCCGTTGGCGGGCATCCCAACATGGTCAAGCTGCTGCTCGACCGGGGCGCTCGGCTCGATGCCAAGGAGAACAGAAACGGCATGACGCCGCTGCTGTCGGCCGCGACCGGTGGACACATCGACACGGTGAAGCTGCTCCTGGCCAAGGGTGCCAACGTCGACGCGAAGGACAAGGATGGCCGGACGTCGCTCATGTGGGCCCTCCAGCGCGGCCATTCGGAGCTGGCCGAGCTGGTTCTGAGCCAAGGCGCCGACTTCCGCGCCAGGGATGCGGAACACGGCCTGGATGCGCTGCTCATCGCCAGCATCAAGGGCGAGACAGGCGTGGTCAAACTCCTTCTGGAGAAAGGCGCCGACATCGACGTCGTGGACAGGCACGGCAAGACGCCCCTGATGTGGGCGGCCTACACCGCCAACCCCGATCTGGCAGGACTGTTGCTGGCTAAGGGGGCATCGGTGAACGCCAAGGACAAGCAAGGCGAGACAGCCCGCTCACTAGCCGTGAGGGCCAAGCGGAAGGACATCGAGAAGATGATTCTCGAGGCCGACGTTTCCGCCAAGAAGGCGAGTGTTTCTGATTAGCGCGGCGACTGACCCGCACGGACGCGCACCCCATCCTGGAGTGCCCGCAAAGTGGTCGGCTTTCCCAAAAGCACTCTATCGCCGATCGTATTCGCCTGTTGGGAGAAAATAGGATGAAAGCCGGAAAATTAGGATGCCTGCCCTTGCTGCTGGTGCTGCTGGCCCAACAGGCCTACGGCAATTCACCGGAAGAGGCGCGCTTGAAGTTGGCGCAACGGAACGTGGAATTCAGTCCCAAGAACTTCGTCCGGGAGGCCGCCAACCACAACGTGGAGACGGTGCGCCTGTTCATGCAGGCGGGGATGAACCCTAATGTCGAAGACGAGTCGGGGAAAGGCGCCCTGTTCTTGGCGGTCAAATTTCGCGCTGGGAGGGTGGTAAAGCTGCTCCTCGATAATGGCGCAAACGTCGAGGCATGGGATCGGAATACCGGGGCTAGCGCCCTGATCTGGGCCTCGATCCTCGGCTTTGACGGCATCGTCGAGGATTTGCTTGATCATGGTGCGGATCTGGAAGCGAATAAGAATTCACAGGGGGTCAACGCCCTCATGGCCGCGGCAAATAACGGGAAAACCGAGATCGTCCGCTTGCTGCTGGCGCGCGGCGCGAAGATCGACGCCCGCGACAATTTCAATCGGAGCGCTCTGATCTGGGCAGCCCAGTACGGCCGCACGGACGCGGCGCGGGTCCTGCTGTCGAGGCGAGCGAACACAGGTTTTTCGGAAAATGTGCACGGGCGGAATGCGCTTCTGACCGCCGCCGCTCGCGGCAAGACCGACGCGGTGAAGCTGCTCCTCGACCACGGCTTGGATCTCGAAGCCCAAGACGGCGCGGGCAAGACGCCGCTGATGGTGGCGACCCAGGGCCGTTGGCCGGCTACCGTGAAACTTCTCCTCGACAAGGGCGCCAACGTCAATGCACGGGACCAGAAAAAGAAGACTGCGCTCGACATCGCGCGAGACTATCGCCACGAGGCGATCGCGCAACTGCTGGTGAAGGCTGCCACCGCCGGCGGCCAAGCCCAAACCAACGCCGATTGAGGCGGGCCCGGCGCCGTAACCATCGTCAACGGTCATCGACCCGAAGATCCGCTTGCGGCTCCTCGGGCTCGGTCGTAGGGCCGATTCCGGCCGGGCGTCATCAGCCGCCCCTCGACAGCTGCAAAGAGCCAAGATTGTGTCCCCGGTCTTGAGCCGGGGTCCATTGGCAGAAGTGGAGTACTCAGTTTACCGGCAACGGACCCGGGGCTCTCGGATCAACTGGCCGGGATGACCTCGTCGCTATTGCCCAACGCCATGCACCCGGATTGAACACCGCACCGATATGGTCTGCCCGTCGAATGCTGGATCCGGGTCCGGCTACGTCGTACCGTTCGCCTTGTCCACCCGATCGCGTTCCTCCACCGTTGGCCATACCCCGCCTTCGATCCCGTAGTGGGGGGCGCCGCGATGGGGAACGGCGAAAACCGTGAAATACACCGTCCGCAGAGCAATCAACGCAGCGTCGGCATGAACGACCATCGACCGGCCAGCGGCTGGTACTAAGGAGATGCGTTTCTTGCTTGCACGGCCGCTAAATGGGTGACCTGGAAATCGCTTTATTTTCGTGTGCACCCCTTCGTATGACTAGCACACCAAAAGAAGAGGGCCGCCCGAGGGCGGCCCTCTCCGCACCGAGTTGAAACTCGACTTACGGGGAATCTAACTCGTTGTACGGATTGTTGACCAGAACAAGCGGCCGCATCATCTCGTTGTCTTCATGGTCGATGATGTGGCAGTGCCAGACGTAGCCGGCTCCGCCGCCCGTATCGGGTCCTGCTCCCGTACCGTCGGCCAAGACTACGCCTCCGGTAGGACTGCCACCCGGCAAATTAAGCGGATCTCCAACCGCGGTCGGATCAAAGGAAAACTCTGACCCCGGGGCAGGGGTCGTACCAGCTACTGCGGTCCAGTCCTGTCGTGCAAAGCGCACCTTGATGCGGGTCACCTGCTTGGGCAGTGCAATCACAGTGTCCTTCCACCCGACTTCGTAGGCTTCCGGCGGTTTTGGGCCCTTTCTTGTGTTCAGGTAAGGACCAACGGCAGGGTTCCCGCCAATGGCGAAGTCCGCATTCTCCACATTGTACTGATTCGGCGGGCCAAAGTGCGGGATGAAGATTCCCTGATTGGGATTTGCGGCGGCGCCCCCCGGGAAGTTCCGCTCGTATTCCTTCGTATATTTTCCGACGTTGTATTCCTGGCGGTTCATGACCTGGAACTGCACCAGGTGCAGGTGGATTGGATGGGCATCACCCGTCAAGTTGATGATCTCCCAGACCTCGGTGGAACCCACCTGTGGCAACTCCGTCACGTAATCGGTCACCCCGGCCACCGAACCGGTATCCTGAACGTTGCCTTGGGGCCCGGCGGCGTTAGAAACGGCCACCTTCGTACCATCGTCGCGCAAGCCGCCCCAGCGAGTGTTGTTAAGCACAGCATCCAACGGACCGAACGGCCCCGGGATCTCGTTGAGGGTGAGTTGGCGGGTTACGTCCGGGACATCCAGTTGCTCAATGGGATTGCTCGCGCGCAGGGTGCCACCCAAGTCGTTGGCTGGGTCGTATGTCTCATCGACCCCCACCGCAGTGGTAGTCACCCTGAACTGGGCGATCTGTCCCACAGTTTGCGGATCGGCCGTCGCACCGAAGGGATAAGGCGCCTTGGCGTCGTTGAGCAAGGT
>PVBE011996499.1_pt1 | contig 25135 bp, 26 predicted proteins | sample 1631181 | NCBI WGS metagenome assembly PVBE01 (sample SAMN08397723, study PRJNA350692) | Marine metagenome, whole genome shotgun sequencing project. | isolation source: water | place: Pacific Ocean | collected 2012-04 | reverse complement strand
GGAGAAATGGTTCGGTTCACCCCCGGCGTTCCCGGTGGTCCCGACGTACTATTTCCCGTAAGCTCGTTGCGGAAAACGAACCGCCGCCTGGCGCCGTCGGCGCCGGGCGGCTTTTTCGTGTCCGCGCCGCCGTGAACGGCCCGGGCGCGCGCGTTATCGGTGGGCCATGACGAAGCTTCGGGGAAAGGTGGCGCTGGTCACCGGCGGATCGCGGGGAATCGGCGCCGCCATCGTCCGCGCGCTCGCCCAGGCCGAGGCCGATGTCGTCGTCCACTACGGCCGTAACCGCGACCGCGCCGAGGCCGTCGTCCAAGACGCAGGGCCTGAGCGTTGCCTGCTCGTTTCCGCCGCGCTCGAGGATCCGTCGGCCCCGCGGGCGCTTTGGAACGAGGCCGCCGCCTGGCGGGGGCATCTCGACGTGTTGATCAACAACGCCGGGATCTTCGAGCCGGTCGGCATCGAGGACGACGCCGAGACCTGGCGCCAAGCCTGGCAACGCACCTTGCAGATCAACCTGTTGGCGGCGGCCGAGTTGTGCCGGGCGGCCGTCACCCACTTCCGAGGCCGGGGCGGCGGCATCATCATCAACATCGCGAGTCGCGCGGCCTTTCGCGGGGATACGCCCGACTACTTGCACTACGCCGCGTCCAAGGCCGGCCTCGTTGCGTTGACGCGCAGCATCGCCCGCGGGTTCGCCGCCGAAGGCGTGCTCGCCTACGTAATCGCGCCCGGTTTCGTCCGCACCGAGATGGTGGACGACTTCGTCGCCCGCGAGGGCGTTGACGCGGTGCTCGGCGAGATTCCGCTGGGCGAGATCGCGGCGCCCGAGGACGTGGCGAACGTCGCGGCGTTCCTCGCCACCGGACGCGCACGCCACGCCACCGGCGCGACCCTCGACATCAACGGCGCGTCCTACGTTCGCTGAACCGGCGTCCCCAAACCGGAACGTTGTCGCCCGCAATCGCGCAGGCGCGAGCGGATCAATCGGATCGCTGGAGCCGTCGCTCGCGGTAGGCGATGTAGCACGCCGAGGCGAAGATCATGGTGCCGCCCATCCAAGTCCAGACGTCCGGCACCTCGGCGAAGAACGCGTAACCGAGGATCGCCGAAAAGATCAACATGGTGTAGCTGACCGGAAGGATGGCCGTCACTTCGGCCTCCTTGAAGGCCTGCGCCTGGCACAAGTGGTTGAGGCTGCCGCACAGCCCGGCGAGCGCCAGCCAGCCGAGGTGCGCCGGGCTCGGCGCCTGCCAAACCGGAATGGCGACGACGCCGGTGATCACTATCGAGACCAGGGCGGTGTATGCGGTGATCGTCACCGGAGATTCGGTGCGCGCCAGCACCTTGAGCAGGATCGTGATGAGGGCGAATGTCACCGACGCGCCCAGGATGATCAGCGCGCCCACGTCGAAGTCGGCGATTCCCGGCCGCACGATGACCAGCGTCCCCGCAAACCCGAAGAGCAGCGCCGAGATGCGCCGTGCGCGCAATACCTCGCCGAGCGCGAACACCGCCATCACGGTGATGAACAGCGGCGAGGTGAACACCAGCGCCGCGACCTTGGCGATCGGCGTGAGCGTGATGCCCGTAACCAGAAGGATCATCGAAAGCGCGTGGATGGCCGCGCGGACGCAGTGAAGCGGCAGCCGCCGGGTCCGGAACGGGGCCCAGCCGCGGCGCACGAAGAACGGCGCCAGCACCAGAAAGCCGAACAAGAAGCGGAAAAAGGTGATCTCGAACGGGTGCATGTCGCCGGCGATGTGGCGGACACAGGCGTTCACCGCCGAGCCCAGGAACGCCCCGATCGTGACCAGCACCATCGCTCTCGGCGTACTCGGCCGCGCGAGGGCCGCGAACGGGCCGAGACCGAAGGCCGTCGTCATGGGCCCGTTCCTTGCTTCGCCATCTGAAGTCCCGACTCCTGCTTCGGCATATGAAGCCCCGACCTCGCGATTCAAAGGGCGGCTCGGCGCCAATCTAGCGGAATTCTGGGCGCGCACGCATCCACGGGGGCGGTCGCCCGCGATTTGCGTCGCGTCCGCCTTCGTGCGAAACAGCGAAGCGAGAGGCCAGCGCGTGAATCCGGACATGCGACAGGCACGGTCACAGGCACGGTCACAGGCACAGTCCTTGGCGCCCCCTTCGGGCGCCGCCGACGAGAAGCGTCTCTTCAAGGCGATGGTGCTGACCGGCATCTTCATGATCGCCGAGGCGGCGGGCGGGCTCTATGCCGGCTCCCTCGCGCTGGTCGCCGACGCCGGTCACATGCTCGCCGACTGCGCGGCGCTCGCGCTCGCCTGGATGGCCTTTCGCATCGCCCGAAGGCCGCGCGATGTGCGCCGCAGCTACGGCTATCATCGGGTCCAGGTGCTCGCGGCGCTCGTGAACGGGGCCCTGCTGATCGCCATCGTCGGCTGGATCCCGTTCGAGGCGGTCCGCCGCCTGTTCGCTCCCGTCGAGGTCCTGGGCGGAGCGATGCTGGCGATCGCAATCGTCGGCCTCGCGGTCAACGGCGTGGTGTTGGCGATCCTGCGCCACGGCGATCACGACAACCTCAACATCCAAGGCGCGTTGCTGCACGTGATCGGCGACGTGCTCGGCTCCGTCGCCGCGATCGTGGCGGCGGTGGTCATCCTGTGGACGGGGTGGATGCCGGTCGATCCGCTGCTGTCCGTCGTCGTCGCACTTCTCATTCTCAGGAGCGCCTGGGCGCTGCTCGCAAAGGCCGTCCACGTGTTGCTCGAAGGAACGCCCGAACGGATCGACCTCGGAAAGCTTGGCGCGGATTTGGCGAGCGCCGTGCCCACGATCGCCGACGTCCATCACGTCCACGCCTGGTCGCTGACCCACGAACGGCCCCTCATCACCTTGCACGCGACCGTGCCCGAGGCGTCGGAACACACCCGCGCCCTTGCCCAGATCAAGGCGTTCCTTTCCGAAACCTACGGAATTTCACACTCGACGGTTCAAATCGAAACGGAACGCTGCACCGACGATTAGCGGCTTCGCGGGCCGGATTTGCGCTTGGCGAAAACGCGCTCGATGCCGCGAATTCGTTTCGGGTCCGCAACCGAGGCACGTATTCAGCCTGTTTGTCGCGGGAAATCGTTCCGAAAACCCCTGTGCCCAAGGCGTCGAGGGATTTCGGAAACCGTTTCTCGCCTTCGGCTTTGCCGGGTGCCGGCGGCAACTACGCGCGCAGGCGCCAACACCGCGCCAAGGTTCCGCAAAGGGCACGCCGAAGCCGTCACGGCCCATTGCATCCACGTTCGTAGTTGGTGGATACGTTGGCAAATCAATGTGTTCCGTGGTAGATATGGCAAGTCACCTCAGAAGTTCCACAAGATATGGGGTGATCGTGGTTCCTGAGGCGCCGAAACAGGCGCTGGGCGAAGGGGCGGCGAATGGAGCAAGAACGGCTACCCCCGAAACGGTCCTACACGATCCCCTGTGCGAGCCGGTTTCGCGATGCGTTCCAGGCACTTGCGAGGCGCCGGGGCGTCAACGTCGCGGACCTGACGCGCTCGGTCTTGCTGCTGGTACCCCGCGCCGTCATCGAGGCCTTCCCCGATCCCGGCGGGCCGATGGTGGACGACCGCGAGACGGTGATCGTGCGCTCAGGCGCGGCCAAGGGACGCCCGTGGCGCCGCAAGCCCCGGATTCAGGTACGCCTCGGCCCGGGTTATCCGGTATTGCTGGTGCGAAGGGCCATGGCCCTGGCGCTGGTCCTTTCCGAGGGCGCGGCCCGCATTCGCGTCGAGGACGGCTCGACCGGCCCCGACGCGGACCAGGCGGACGATGCGGTTGGCGCGCGCACTCGCCCGCCGGATGGCGAGATCGCGGAAGAGATCGGGCGCCTCCGCGCCATGGTCTCGGCGCTCTCGTTCGATCCCTTGCCCGAGGGCGTGCGGACCCGCGCGGACGCCCTTCACGTGCTCGGGTTCGCACCGCAAAGCGCGCCCGGCGCGGAAGAGGTGCGCGCGCACTTCCGCCTTCTCGCCACCGTCCACCACCCGGACGGCCGCTACGGCTCTCATGAGCGCATGAGCCAGCTCAACGCGGCGATGGGACTGCTACGCGCCCGTGCCGCCTAGAGCGGTTCGCGTTTTATTTGGAACCGCATCGCGGTGCCAATCAAACCCCTATATCCGCTCGATCTCTATAGTGGAGACCAGATTCACGCGCCCGCTGGATCGCCACAGGCGATTCCCACCGGCCGCGATCTGGTCTTGTGCTCAGCCCGCCATCTCCAGGCGCACGACCACCAGCGCCCCGACCCAGGCGGCGTTGACCAGGCAGCCGACCGCGTAGACGTAGAGCCCGCGGCGGATGTCGCGGACGGTCGCCGTGGCGCGCCCGTCGCCGATCCACGGATCGGGCTCGGATTGCCCCCCATGGCTGCGCGGACCGGCAAGCGCAATGCCGAGGGCACCGGCCATCGCGCCCTCGGTCCACCCGGCGTTGGGCGAGCGATGCTTGCCGGCGTCGCGAAGCATCACACCCAGCGCCGCGCCGGGCCATGCCGTAGGCGTGAACACGGCGGCGATCACGAGAAACAGACCGGCGAGCCGCGCCGGGATCAGATTGAGGATGTCGTCGGTGCGCGCGGCGACGAATCCGAAGGCCCGGTGCCTCGGCGTCCGGTAGCCGATGACGCTGTCCATGGTGTTGACGGCCTTGTAGACGAGCAGGCCCGGAAAGCCGAACAACACGTACCAGAAGACCGGCGCGACCACCCCGTCGCAGAAGTTCTCGGCGCAGGATTCGAGGGCCGCGCGCGCGACGCCGTGGCCGTCGAGCGCGCCGGTGTCGCGGCCGACGATGTGAGCGACGGCGGCGCGCCCGGTTTCGAGCCCCGGGCCGTCCAGGGCCGTGCCGACGGCGCGCACCCGCGCATAAAGCCCCCGCTGGGCCACGAGGGAGACGAGCAGCAAAAGCTCGGCCAGCGCTCCCCAGGGATGGACCCTACTCAGCCAAGCGACTGCTGAGCCGACGCCGAAGCACGCGGCCGCGACGACCATGACGACGATGCCGCCGCGGATGGCGCGATCCATCTCGGTCCGCGCCTCGCGGTTCAGCTTGCGGTCCATGTACTCGACCGCGCCGCCGATGAGGCGCACGGGATGGGGCACGAACCTGAAAAGGAAGCGGGCTTCCCCCACCAGCGCTTCGAACACGAGCGCGGCCAAGAGCAGGATCAGGGGATCGAAGCCTGTCGGCCCGCCGGCAAGGCCGATGGTGAACATGGGCCGAGAATGGTTGTGGTGCGGGCCGCCGTCAATGTCGCACCATCGGTTACCTCGACCGAAAGCGCATGTAATCATTCCCGCCCGAGGCAGAGGTTATGACCGGGTTGGGGGAAAACGCGTCATGGGAGACGCCGTTCAACAGCAAGTCCGGGGAATTTTCGCCCAGCTGGAGATCGTCTTCGAGCGCGTTCGCAGCGGCGATCTGCTGTCTCTGTATGCGCCTGAAGAATGGCTCAACCTCGCGGTCACGGCCGCGGGTTTCGCCCTGGCCGGCGCGCTGGTCGGAATGGTTTTCGGACGCAGTCGTCGCGCGGGCGCGCGCGCCGATGGGGCGCAGCCGAAAAGTAAGAGTGAGACGCCGCCGAGCGACGAGGACCCGGCGACGCGCGCGCACGAGAAGTACCGGACTTTGCTTGCCGGAAAGCGGATTCCCGCAGCCGACATCGAGGTCCGATGGGTGGAGTTCCAGCACACCTTCGACGCAGCCCGGGACCGGTTGCAGGCGCTGGGAATCGACGAAACGGCGGCGGCCGCGCTGTTCGTCCAAGCCCGCGACGCGCTTCAGGACGGCGAGTACCGCCGCGTCGTCAACCTCGTATGCCTAGCCGCGGACAAATGCGCCGAGGAAAGCGGCGACCGAAGGACGGCGGCCGAGAGGTGCGCGCGCACGGCGATCGTCGCCCGGGCGCTGGCCGGCGAGCTTGAGATGGCCCAGTTCGAGTACGCCGCCGCGGCCGAGCTTTTCGGCCAAGCCGCGGCCGGCGCACCCGAAGGTGACGAGGATTTTTTGGCCGCCCAATTGGAGAAACAGGGAACGGCGGCTTATCTCGCGGGCGATCACAAAACGGCGCTCGCCGCTTTCCAACGCGCGCTTGCGCTCCTCGAAGGCAAGCTCGGCCCCGACCATGCCGATGTCGCGGCGGCGCTGAACAATCTCGCCCTCGCGCATTACGCCAAGGGCGATCTCGACGCGGCCGAGCCGCTCTACGGTCGCGCGCTCAAGATCGACGAGGCGGCGTTGGGCGCCGATCATCCCGGAACCGCCACCGATCTTGGAAACCTCGCCCTGCTTCACCAAAAGCGTCAAGACCACGCCAAGGCCGAACCGATGTTCCGGCGCGCCCTCGAGATTGTCGAGAGCGCGTACGATTCCCGGCATCCGAGTGTCGTCAAGGCGATGCTGAACTATTCGGTGTTGCTGCGTGAAATGAGCCGCGACGCCGAGGCCGACGACCTCGAAAGGCGGGCGAACGGCCGGTCCCAGGCCACGGAGACCGCGCAATAGCCCGCTTCGGCGCGCGTCTCCGCAAGGCCGGCCCCTTCGCGCCCGTCGGTTGCTGACAGGCGGCCCTCATTGCGCCTATAGTCGGCCCAGTGCCGTCGCCCGGAGGCCATGACCAGGCGACGAACGAGCGCCATCGGCCGGGTCGCGCGCGCCGCGACCGAGGTGGCGCGCCGTCCTATGACGCACGGAGGCAATGACCACGCGCCATGACAGGAAACAACGCCGTAATGCTGTGCGGCCACGGCAGCCGCGATGTCGAGGCCGTCGAAGAGTTCCTCGCGTTCAGCCAACTCCTCGGCGAGCGCCTTTCCGATTACGATGTCGATAGCGGGTTCCTCGAGTTCGCCCGTCCGGTAATCCGCGACGGGCTGGAGGCGTTGAAGGGTCGCGGCGCCGAGCGGATTATCTGTCTTCCGGGCATGCTTTTCGCCGCCGGCCACGTCAAGAACGACGTTCCGTCCGAGGTGAACGCGTTCGCCGCGCGCAACCCCGAGCTTGAGGTATTGATGGGGCGCGATCTCGGGATCGACGCGAAGCTGCTTCGCGCGTCCGAAGCCCGGATCGAATCCGCCGAGCGCGCGTGCGCCGAAGTCGTTGCGCGCGCCGATACCCTGCTCCTCGTCGTCGGGCGGGGCACCAACGACTCCGACGCCAATTCCAACGTCTCCAAGGTCGCGCGCATGCTGTGGGAGGGGATGGGGTTCGGCTGGGCCGAGGTCGCCTACAGCGGGGTCGCTTATCCGCTCGTGGACGCCGCCTTGAACCGGGCCGCGCGGCTTGGATTCGCGCGCATCATCGTTTTTCCCTACTTCTTGTTCACGGGCGTTCTGGTGAAGCGCATCTATGCCTGGGCCGACGAGGCGGCGGAACGCAATCCGGGAATCGAGATCGTCAATGCGCCCTATCTGAACGACCATCCTTTCGTGCTGGATTGTTTCGTCGATCGCGTCCAGGGCGCACTCGCCGGCGATGACCACATGAACTGCAGTCTGTGCAAGTACCGCGAGCAGATCATCGGCTATGAGGACGCGCTGGGTTCGCCGCAGGCCGGCCACCACCATCACGTGCGCGGGGTCGGAACCGACGATGATCATCACCATCCGCACGACCACGATCACGCCCACCGAGGCCATCCAGGCGACAATCACGGCGGCGCGGCCGACGGCGAGCCGTCCGCCTAAGGAGAGCGCGTGCCGTGAGCGGGTATCTTCGCGATCCCGAGGCGATCACTCGTCTCTCCTTCGAGCGCGTCCGCGCGGAAGCCGAATTGGACGGTCTTCCCGCGGAGATGGCGTCCGTGGCCGTGCGCATGATCCACGCCTGCGGGATGACCGACGTGATCGCCCAGCTTGCCCACTCCGCGGGCGCCGCGTCCGCGGGCCGCCGGGCGCTCGAGCGCGGGGCTGCGGTGATCTGCGATGGCGAAATGACCAGGGCCGGCATCAATATCTCATGTCTTCCGGCCCGGAACAGGGTGATTTGTACGATCGCGGCGCCGGGGCTCCGGCGCCTGGCGCGCGCGGCCGCAACCACGCGATCGGCCGCCGCGGTGGATTTGTGGCAACCTGACCTCGACGGCGCGGTGGTAGCGATTGGCGCCGCGCCGACGGCGTTGTTCCGGCTCTTGGAGCTCCTCGACGAAGGCGCGCCGGCGCCGGCGCTTGTCGTCGCGATGCCGGTGGGGTTCGTCGGCGCCGCCGAATCCAAGGACGCCCTGATCGCGTGCGGGGGCGCGCCGCCCTACATCGCGGTTCGCGGTCGTCGCGGCGGAAGCGCGCTCGCGGCCGCCGTCGTTAACGCGCTCGCTGCCGGAGACCGGACGTGACGCCCTGGCTCGCGGTGGTCGGGATCGGCGAGGACGGTCTCTCGGGACTCGGCCTTCGCGCCCGCCGTTTCATCGAAGGCGCCGAGATTCTCGTCGGCGGCGTGCGTCACCTCGCCAAGATTCCCCCCTGTGGGGCCGAGCGCGTGGCCTGGGAGGCGCCGCTCAGCGCGACCATCGCTCGCCTCCAGCGTTTGCGCGGCCGCCGGGTGACGGTTCTCGCCTCGGGCGATCCCATGCATTTCGGCGTCGGGTCCGCGTTGGCCCGGCACTTCGACGCCCGCGAGATGACCGTGGTGCCGGCGCCCGGCGCCTTCAGCCTGGCGGCGGCGCGCATGGGCTGGTCGCTCGCGGATACAGAGCTCGTGACCGTTCACGGCCGACCGATCGAGGACGTTCTCTTGCGCCTGTGCCCGGGCGCGAAGCTCTTGATTCTCAGCCGCGACGGCGAGACCCCGTCACGGTTGGCCGAGGTTCTCGGCCGGCACGGTTACGGCGAAAGCGAGATGACTGTGCTCGAGCGCATGGCGGGCGCGGACGAGGTGCGCGTCGACGATCGCGCCGAGGGCTTTCGCGGACGTCGCTTCGCCGATCTCAATACGGTCGCGCTCGAGGCGCGCGCGAACGTCCATGCGCGCCCGCTGTCGCGGGTTCCCGGACTGCCCGAAGATGCCTTCGAGCACGACGGCCAGATCACCAAGCGCGAGGTGCGCGCGGTCACCCTCGCCGCGCTCGCGCCCCTGCCGGGCGAGGTGCTCTGGGACGTGGGCGCAGGCAGCGGCGCCGTCGCCATCGAATGGATGCGCGCCCAGCCCCGAACCACGGCCTTCGCTCTCGAGAGGAACGCCGATCGCTGTGCTGCCATCGCCCGCAACGCGGCCCAACTCGGGGTCCCCGGGCTCGTGGTCGTCGCAGGCGAGGCGCCGGCCGCGTTCACCGAGATCGCGACCCAACCGCAGGCCGTGTTCGTCGGCGGCGGCGCCTCGAACGCGGGACTGATCGAGGCCTGCTGGGAGGCGCTCACCGGGGGCGGGCGGCTCGTCGCCAACGCCGTCACCCTCGAGGCCGAGCAGGCCGTCTTCGCCTTTCACGCCCGCCACGGCGGACGCCTCGTCCGACTCGGCGTCTCACGGGCCGAGCCGCTGGGCGGCTACACGGCTTGGCGGGCGGCCGTGCCCGTAACCCAGTACGCGGTACGAAAGGGATGAGCGGGGTGTTCTACGGTATTGGCGTCGGGCCCGGCGATCCCGAGCTGATCACGCTGAAGGCGGTTCGAATCATGGCGGGTGCGCCCGTGATCGCCTATTCCGCGACCGAAGAGGGCGAGAGCATGGTGCGTGCGATCGCCGCCCCCCATTTGCCGGATGGGCGCATCGAGATCGCCGTCAGAACGCCCATTGGCCGGGGGCCTGCGGCGGCCGAGGCGGTCTACGACGGCTACGCGGCCGAGATCGCCCGCCATCTCGACGCGGGCCGCGACGTGGCCTTTCTTTGCCAGGGCGATCCGTTCGTCTACGGCTCGTTCGCCTATCTCCACGAGCGCCTCGCCGCGAGGCACACGACGCGCGTGGTGCCCGGGGTGTCGTCGCTCGGCGCGGTGGCCGCGGCGGCCGGCGTTCCCCTGGTGCGGGGATGCGAGGTGCTGAGCGTGGTGCCGGCGCCGCTCGCCGAAGCGGAGCTCGAAACCCGCCTCGGGGCCGGCGACGCCGTGGCCGTGGTCAAGGTGGGACGGCACCTGGCGAAGGTGCGGCGCGTGATCCAGCGCCTCGGCCTCATGGGCCGGGCCGTGTACGTTGAGCGGGCCACCATGGAAAACCAACGGGTCCTTGCGCTGGCCCGCGTGAGAAGGGCGAGCGCACCTTACTTCTCGATGATCGTCGTGCCGGGAAACGGGAGCCGGTCGGAATGAGAGGGGCCGAAGCGATTCCGTCCGGGGCGGCCGTCGTCGTGCTTAGCGGCGGCGCGCTCGCGCTCTCACGCGCCATCGTCGGCGCGCTGCCCGAAGCAAGACTTCACGGGCTCCGGCGCCGGGTGGATGCGTCCGACGTGGCGTTCGACGACGCCGGTGCGCATCTTCAGGCCTTGTTCCGCGCAGGGACTCCCATCGTCGGGGTCTGCGCGGCGGGCATTCTGATTCGCGCGCTGGCGCCCGTGCTCGACGACAAGGGCGCGGAGCCGCCGGTGGTGGCGGTGGCCGATGACGGAAGCGTCGCCGTGCCGGTCTTGGGGGCGCATGCCGGCGCCAACCGGATCGCCCGCGCGATCAGTGCGGTCAGTGGCGGCATCGCCGCCGTCACCTCGGCGACCGACAGCCGCTTCGGCTTCGCCCTCGACGAGGCGCCTCCGGGCTGGCGTATCGCCAATCCGGAGGCCATCAAGGGGGTCGCCGCGGATCTGTTGGCGGGCGCATCCGTCGGGCTTCGCATCGAGGCCGGCGACGGCGCCTGGCTTCGCGGCGCGGACGCTCCGTTCGCTGCGCGCGGCGCGCGCAACGTCGTGGTCACGGAACGTGCCGTCGCGGGCGACGACCGCACGCTGGTGATGCACCCGCCCGTGCTCGCGCTCGGTCTCGGGTGCGAGCGCGGCGCGGCGCCCGAAGAAGCGGTGGCGCTCGCGACCGAGACTTTGGCCGCGCGGGGGCTTGCCGGGGGCGCACTCGCGTGCGTCGCGTCGATCGATCTGAAGGAGGACGAGGACGCGGTTCACGCGACCGCCGCGGCGTTCGGTGTGCCGGTGCGTTTTTTCTCTGCCGCCCAGCTTGAGGCGCTGACGCCGCGCCTCGCCAACCCGTCAGAGGCGGTCTTCCGGGCAGTGAGCTGTCACGGCGTCGCAGAAGGGGCCGCTCTCGCGGTCTGCGGTCCGGCCGGCCGCCTGGTTGTCGAGAAGATCCGGTCCAAGCGTGTGACGTTCGCGCTCGCACGCGCCGAGAACGACATCGACGTGGAGGCGGCGGGGCGTGCCCGCGGCCGGCTGGCCGTCGTCGGATTGGGGCCGGGCGACGCCGCATGCAGGACGCCTGAGGCCACGCGGGCGCTCGCAGAGGCCGACGACGTGGTGGGCTACGGGCGCTATCTCGACCTCGCGGCGGATGCGATCGTGGGGAAGGCGAGGCACGAGAGTCCGATCGGCGCCGAGACGGAACGGGTGCGAACAGCGCTCGGGATTGCTGCCCGGGGGCGCGCCGTGGCCCTGGTAAGCTCGGGCGATCCCGGCATCTACGCGCTTGCGACCCTCGTTTTCGAGGAGATCGAGCGCGCCCGCAAACCGGAATGGCACCGCCTCGCCGTGACCGTCGTTCCCGGCGTATCCGCCCTGCAAGCGGCCGCCGCGCGCGCCGGCGCGCCGTTGGGGCACGACTTCTGCGCCATCTCGCTTTCGGATCTGTTGACGCCCTGGGTGGAGATCGAGCGACGGCTGAGGGCCGCGGCGGTAGGGGACTTCGTCGTGGTCCTTTTCAACCCCGCGTCGAAGGTGCGAAAGCGTCCGTTGCTGGCAGCGCGCGACATCCTTCTCGGACGCCGCCCGCCCGAGACCCCGGTGGTGCTTGCCCGAAACCTCGGCCGCGCCGGCGAGGACGTTCGCATCGTCGCGCTCGACTCGCTTTGGCCGGACACCGTCGACATGACCACCACAGTCATCGTCGGAAGCGCGCAAACGCGCACCATCACGCAAGCCCGCGCGACGCGGATCTACACGCCGCGCGGCTATGCCTCGAAGGTGCGTCCGTGACCGTGCACTTCATCGGCGCCGGCCCCGGCGCGGCCGATCTGATCACGGTTCGCGGGCAGGCCCTGATCCGTGGCGCGCCGGTGGTGCTCTATGCCGGATCGCTGGTGCCGACCGACGTGATCGCAGAAGCGCGCGAAGATGCACGGGTCATCGACACCGCGCCCCTGACCCTCGATGCGATCATCACCGAGATGCGCGAGGCTCACGAGCGTGGCCTCGACGTCGCGCGCGTGCACTCGGGCGATCCGTCTCTCTACGGCACCATCGGCGAACAGATGCGCCGCCTCGACGCGCTCGCCATCCCTTACGATGTGACCCCCGGCGTGCCGTCCTTCGCGGCCGCGGCGGCCGCGCTGAAGCGCGAGCTTACGCTTCCGGAAGTGGCGCAGACCGTGATCCTGACGCGCACCAGCGCCCGCAGCTCGCCGATGCCCGAGACCGAGGCGCTGGCGAGGCTCGCCGAAACCCGCGCGACGCTCGCGATCCATCTCTCGATCGCCAACCTGGCTGGCGTCGTTCGTGAGCTGACGCCGGTCCTGGGCGCCGACTGCCCGGCGGTCGTGGTCTTTCGCGCGAGCTGGCCGGACGAGGTCCTGATCCGCGGCACGCTGGGCGACATCCGTGGGCGCGTGAAGGCCGCCGGCATCACCCGGACGGCGATGATCATTGTCGGGCGCGCGCTGGGCGAGGGAGCTTTCGCCGAAAGCGCGCTCTACTCGCCGGCCCACCGCCACACCTTCCGTCGCGGCTAAAGCCGCTCGCGCAACCAGGCGACAAGGACAGTTCGCGTGTAAACGTTCGCATCAACTCCGAGACGGGACCGGCGGGTAAAGATAAAAAAACTCGCACATTGCCAACGCTAATACTGTTGGCTGGAGTGGCCTTTCGTGAAACTGATCTGAAAAGTACAAATTGCGAGAGGGGGAACCATCAAGCATGCAAGCGGGAAGGCTTCTTCAGGAGAAGAGGCCCTCAATGCGATTAAGCTCGTCGGCAGCGATGTCGCATACCTGCTCAAAATGAGAAGCAAAGGTCCCGTGCTGATGTAGGGCGTCTTGGGCCAACTTGGCAGCGCCGCTACCGCCGGTATGCCCTTTCACCTTCGTACGGACTAGCTGCACCGTTCGCAGGCCTTTCAACATTTGTGCACCACCGGACTTGGAGTGACCGGCTTGGAGCTTTTCAAGGAGCACCAGACTTTTGTCGTCTTTTTCGAACATGAGCTTTGCCTCTTTAAGCTTTGCACGAATGGCTTTGACATCGAAGCCTTCGATGATCAACTTGGAGAGGTCCATGAAGGCCTCGGCCCATTCGTCACGGCTGGCCGTGCGGGGCGTGCTCACGCGTTCCAAAAGAGTCCTTTCACGCAATTTCCACCAGGGGACATTTTCATCAGCCCAACGTCGGGCGATAGACAGGACATCTTGTAGTGGATCGGTATGGAGCGAGAATTCACCCTTAAAGTCGTTGACCAAAGCGCGTTCGGAAATTCCCGCCTTGGGCGCTTCGTTATGGCTTGCCCAATGTAGTTGTTCCGAATGCGGCAGGTCGCGGAGGTCGCAGATGTAAGCTTGAATTTGGCCTGCCTCGTTAACGTCATACCCACGGAGTGACCACGCAGCACGGCAATGGATGTCCCGCGGGCCGATGGTGTATTTGTCGCGATCTCCCTTATATTTCAAAAGCACTTCGGGTCGAAAGAACGCAGGTGAGAGTTCATGTGGTAGCGAGTTCTCTTTCGCCTCGAAATAGTTGGTTGTAGCCACAGGATCCGTTGATATCTTCGTGACGCGGTTGTTGCGCCAGTCACGCGCGATGAATTCGACGTACTGCTTTGCCCGTGGCCCAGACCATTCGTCCATCATTGACGAGAAAATTTCCCGTTGGGAACGTACGGGTAAAATGATTTGAATGCCGCGGGTTTAGGCCGCGTGGCCAGCGGCGATCTTCTGACGGTAAAAGAAGTCGTCGCTCTCGGTGAAGAGGTCCTCGGGTCCGTCAGGCCAGCCGGAGAAACTCCCGCGTCGCAACAAGGTGAAGTCGAACATGCGCATGAGTGAGGAGTCTGACGCCGCCAGATATTGCTCCAGGGGTCCACGCTTGAACGACACAAGAGTAACGCCGCGCTCGTCCTCCTTCGTAGTGATCGAGACGACGTGGTCGATGTCCCCGTGCTCATCGAACCGACAGTAGGCGCGCTGCTCGGAACGCCAATGGATGCCTGTCAGGTGCGCATACTCTTGAAGGATTTCGAGGTACGTCCTGTCATCACCTGCCCACCCTTCAAAGGTTCTCCCGAATACAAGCTGCTGGGCGTCATCGAGCGTCTCGGAACCCGAGGTGCGCATGCTTCGCTCGATCCAGATGCCTTGGCGACCGCCTCCCGACACGTAGCTTGCAATGGTGGTGTAGGGGCTACAGCTCCAGTCAAGCAGGTCGTTTTGGTCGATGGGGGAGAGCTTATCATTGGGAACGACAGCGGCGTGAACGAAGGTGTACTCCCCCGACGCATAGACGATCACCTCGTCCTGAACGGCGTTTTCCCGTAACAAGGACAAATGCCCGCCAGCTTCAATCCAAGTGGCGTACGCAGTGGCATCGTCTGGCGTCTCATCGGCGCGGGCTATACGGTCAATCAGCTTCTTATGTGCAAAGCTCGGCAAAGGCTCGCCCTCCGGAAGTTTGTGACATGGTCGTGACCAGACTCTCGGTTTGCGAGTTCAAACCTTAGAGCCGCTCGCGCAACCAGGCGAGGGCCGCGTCCACGCCTGCGACGGCCTCGCGGTTTCGCATCGGCGGCCGGCGCACCGCCACGACGGGGATGTCGCGGGCGCGCGCCGCTTCGATCTTCGACGCCGTCGCCTCTCCGCCGCTTTCCTTGGTCACCAGCACGTCGATCCGATGCGCTTCCATGAGGCGGCGCTCCGATCCAAGGGAATGGGGGGGCCGCGCGACAACCACTTCGTAATCGATCAGCGGAAGCGGTTCTGCCGGCGCCGCCAGAAGGCGGACCAGGAACCGGACGCCTTCGAGGCGGGCGAAAGCCTCGAGTCCGCGCCGGCCCACGGTGAGGAAGGGGCGCCGTCCCAGCCCTTCGAGGGCGCCGGCCGCGTCGTCCATGGAATCGACCGCGATCCACCGGGTACCCGGCGGAATGTTCCACGCCGGCCGGTCGATGCGCAACAGCGCCACGCCCTCGCCCGCGCAAGCCTCGGCCGCGTGGGCCGAGATCGTGGTGGCGAAGGGGTGGGTGGCGTCGATCACGAACGCGATTTGCTGGTTGGCCAAGTAGCGCTTGAGCCCCGCGGCCCCGCCGAAGCCCCCCGTCCGCACCCGACCGGGAAGCAGCGTCGCCAGCTCGAGGCGGCCGGCGAGCGAGGTGATCGCTTCGATATCTGCGAATTCGGTGCCGGCGAGGCGGCGCGCGAGTTCGGCCCCTTCGTGGGTGCCGCCGAGGACCAGGACGCGGCGCGTTTCCAACGAGAGCATTCCCCGATTAAGCGGAACCAACCCGCACCTCCGCCCGGCCGCCGCAAGCGCACCATTCCGTGGGCGGCGGGCCGGGCTGGTGCGATTCCACGTGAGTGGATACCGATCTACGGCCCGGCGCGACCGATCACGGCGCTCTTGCGGTCGACGACGACGACGTCGACGGCGGTGCCGCCCGCGAGCGTCGCGAGTGCGACCTCGCGTGCGCGCGCAGCGATCAGCTCGGCCAGCGGCAGCTTCGCCGCCCGTGCCGCGTCGAAGACCTGGGCCGCGGTGTTCGCCCGCCGCGCTTCGTCGACGACCGCGCGCGCGGCGCCGAGCGACGCCAAGGCGTCGGCGAGCCCGGCCATGTCGACGCCGGACGCCGACGAATGCAGATCGAGCGCACCTTGCGAAAGCTTGCAGATCTTGGCGAAACCACCCGCGATGGTCAGGCGCGGCAGCGGATTGCGGCGCAGGTACTTGAGCAATCCGCCGGCGAAATCGCCCATGTCGATGGTCGCTTCCTCGGCGAGGCCGTGCAGCGCGCGCACCGCCGCTTCGGATGTCCGTCCCGTGGCCGCGGCGACGTGGTGGATGCCCGAGGCCCGCGCCACATCGACGGCGCTTCGGATGCTGTGGATCCACGACGAGCACGAGTACGGGATGACGATACCCGTGGTTCCCAGTATCGAGACGCCGCCGACGATCCCGAGCCGGGGGTTGAACGTCTTCGCGGCCAGCACCTCGCCGCCGGGAATGGAAAGCGTGACGCACACGTCCGCGGTGCCGCCCAGTGCGTGCGCGCGTTCGCGGACCGCATCGGCGATCATGGCCCTGGGCGCGGGGTTGATGGCGGGCTCGCCCACCGCCACCGGCAAGCCGGGGCGGGTGACGGTGCCGACGCCGGGGCCGGCGCGAAAGATAATCCCGGTTCCCTTCGCGGCGCGTGCGATCGTGGCGATGACTTCGGCGCCGTGGGTCACGTCCGGATCGTCGCCCGCGTCCTTGAGGACGCCAGCCAACGCCTCACCGTTGCGAAACGCGACGCGCGAAAGGGGAAAGCTCGGCTGCTCGCCTTTGGGGAGGCTTATGGTCACGGGGTCAGGAAAGCGCCCGGTGTGCAGCGCCTCGTACGCCGCGCGTATGGCGGCGGTGGCGCAAGCACCCGTCGTCCAACCCCGGCGCAAAGGGCCTTTCCGGCGTCCGCGGCTCATGGCCCGCATCATATCCATGCGCGGGCGCCGACACCAACGCGCGTGCTCGCCGCGCTCACCGGCCACGTGATCCACCTCCGCGGCGACCACGGGGGCGCGGGGAGTCCTTGATGGCCGCGCCAGCGTGCTATATGGCCAACAGACGGGACGGAAACGCCGTAGGCAGCCATGAAAATCCCGCCGAGCCGGATCGCCCTCACCATCGCCGCCGCGGCGCTCGCCATCGCCGTCGGGGTTTTCGTGCGCGGCTTCATCGGGCCGTCCGAAGGGGTGTCACCGACATCCGAGCCCGCGACGCCGGCCGTCGTGATCGGCGGGCCGTTCACGCTCGTCGATCACGACGGCCGGACCGTGACCGACGTCGACTTCCGCGACCGGCACTTGCTCGTCTTCTTCGGCTACACCTATTGTCCCGATGTGTGTCCGACGACGTTGACCACGATCGCCGATGCCCTCGATCTGTTAGGCGAGGATGCGGACCGCCTCGCACCCCTGTTCGTCACCATCGATCCCGCGCGCGACACCGCCGAACACATGCGCGATTACGTCGCCTACTTCCACCCGGCGATCATCGGCCTGAGCGGAAGCCGCGAGCAGATCGCCGACGTCGCCCGCGCCTACCGGGTGTTCTTCGCCGAGGTCCGCGAAGACGGCGCGGACGCCGACGACTATTTGATGGACCACAGCACCATCGTCTATCTCATGGACGAGGACGGGCGATTCGTCGTCCATTTCTCGGGCTCGACGCACGCCGAAGACATGGCCGCGACGATCCGCAAGTATTTGTGAGCCGGACGGGTTGGGGGGATCGGACGTGACGCCCGCCCGCCCGCCCGGGCTCATCGTCGCCGCGCCCGCGTCCGCAAGCGGCAAGACCGTGGTTACCTTGGGCCTGATCCGCCACTTCGTGCGCACTGGCGCGCGCGTCGCCGCCGCCAAGGCCGGCCCGGACTACATAGACCCCGCGTTCCACGCCGCGGCCAGCGGGCGGCCGTGCTTGAACCTCGACACCTGGGCGATGCGCGACGCTACGCTCGCCCACGTCTGTGAGCGCTTGGGCGAGGGCGTCGATCTCGTGATCTGCGAGGGCGTCATGGGGCTTTTCGACGGCGCGGGCCCGGGCGCCGGCTCCACCGCCGATTTGGCCGCGTCGACCGGCTGGCCCGTAATCCTCGTCGTCGACGTCCGCGGCCAGGGCGCCTCGGCGGCGGCGCTGGTGCTGGGCTTCGCGAACCATCGGAGCGACATCTGCCTCGCAGGCGTCGTCTTCAACCGCACCGGGAGCGACCGCCACGCGGCGGTCCTCGAAGCCGCCACGGCCGACGCGGTTCCATCCGTCGCCCGCCTTGGGTGCCTGCCGCGTATGGCCGATCTTACCTTGCCATCGCGCCACCTCGGCCTCGTGCAGGCCACGGAACGGGCCGACCTCGAGGCGACCCTGGACCGGGCTGCCGATGCGGTGGCAAGGCACCTCGACATCGATGCGATCCGCCGCATCGCGCGGCCCGGCGTCGCGGTCGCCGATAAGGGCGGCTGGATCCCCCCGGTGCCGCCCTTGGGCCAGCGCATCGCATTCGCCGCCGACGCCGCCTTCGCGTTCAGCTACCCGCTGGTAATCGAGGCTTGGCGGGCCGCGGGCGCCGAGGTTGTGCCCTTCTCTCCGCTGGCCGGCGAGGGCCCCGACGCCGCGGCCGATGCCGTATACTTGCCGGGCGGATATCCCGAGCTTCACGCCGGGCGAATCGCGAGTGCCCGGGACTTTCTCGACGGCATAGCGGACGCCGCCCGGCGGGGCGCGGTCGTCTACGGCGAATGTGGGGGATACATGGTGCTGGGCCGGCACCTGATCGACGAGCATGGCGTTGCCCACGCGATGGCGGGCCTGCTGGCGCTGGAGACGTCGTTCGCCGAGCCCCGGCTTCACCTCGGTTACCGGCGCGTCCGCGTCTCGGCGGATGGACCTTTGGGCAAGGTCGGCGCCGCCTACCGCGCGCACGAGTTCCACTACGCCCATGTCATCGAAGAAGGCCCCGGCGCGCCGCTGTTCGATTGCGCGGATGCGCGCGGCGCCGCGCTCGCGCCGGCCGGTCTTGTCGAGGGCCGCGTCATGGGCTCGTTCATCCACCTCATCGACCGGGAGAACGCGTGACCGAGGACGCCTTCTGGCGGCGAAAGACGCTCGCCGAGATGACGGTGGACGAATGGGAATCGCTCTGCGACGGCTGCGCCAAATGCTGCTTGCACAAGCTCGAGGACGCCGCCAGCGGCGAGATAAGCTATACCGACATCGCCTGCCGGCTTCTCGACCTCGGCACCTGCCGGTGCACGAACTACGTGGACCGCAAGCGCTACGTCCACGACTGCATCTCCCTGGACGCGGAGATCGTGACCCAGCTCGGTTGGCTTCCCTCGAGTTGCGCCTATCGGCTGGTGGCCGAAGGCAAGAACCTGGCGTGGTGGCATCCCCTGGTCTCGGGCGATCCCGAGACGGTGCACCGCGCGGGGGTGTCGGTCCGTGGTCGCGTCGTCGCCGAACAAAAAGCGGGTGATCCCCTGAAACACACGGTCAAGTGGCCGGAATAGGAACGCGGGAGAGGCGCCGCCGGCGACGCGCAGTGGTCGTGTTGGACCGGCGCACCGTCGATCACGACGGCCGGACGTATCCCCTGACGCTGCGCTGCAACCCGCGCGCCCGGCGTCTGATCCTGCGCATCGACTCGGGCGGAGAGGGCGCGGTGGTGACCTTGCCCCGCGGCGTCGCCATTGCCGAGGCCCTCGCGTTCGCCCATGCCAAGCGCGATTGGATCGCGCGCCGGCTCGACGCCGTTCCGGCCCGCGTCCCCTTCGCCGACGGCGCCCGCGTGGCGCTCATGGGGCGCTGCGCCACGATTCGCCACGAGGGTTCGGGGCGCGGCGCCGTGCGCCTTGCTGGCGACGAGATTTGCGTTCGCGGCGCGCCGGCGCGCCTTTCCGCGCTCGTCACCGGGTGGCTCAAGTGCGAGGCGCGGCGCGCGATCCTGGCCCGCGTGGATACGGCCTGCCGGCGTCTCGGGAAACCGGCGGGACGCGTGGCCTTGCGCGATCCGCGCACGCGCTGGGGGTCGTGCGCGGCGAACGGGAACCTTTCATTTTCGTGGCGTTTGATCATGGCACCGGCCTTCGTTCTTGACTACGTGGTCGCGCACGAGGTGGCCCACCTCGCGGTCGCGAACCACGGGGCCGGCTTCTGGCGGATCGTCGAATCGCTCGGCGTAGACGTGGGCGCGGCGCGCGACTGGCTCGGCGTCCATGGCCGCGGCCTTCATAGATTCGGATGATGGGCGGTTCGGCTGACGGCTCGCGGCGGCGCACCGGTCGAATTCGCGCGCAAGCTTCGGATAGATTCCTTATGTGCCGCGTGTACCATCTCCGCCATGATCCAGGAACAAAACCGGCTCCATTCGGATGACGCGCGCTGGCACCGCGTGCTCGCGCGCGACGCCAGCGCCGACGGCGCTTTCGTCTACGCGGTCAGCACCACCGGCGTCTACTGCCGCCCCTCGTGCCCGAGCCGCCGCCCGCGGCGCGCCAACGTCGCCTTTTTCCCGATCCCCGAGGCCGCTGAAGGGGCGGGCTTCCGGGCGTGCCGCCGCTGCCGGCCGCAAGTGGCGCGGGCCGCCGAGCCAAAGCTCGACGCGGTGCGCCGGGCCTGTGCGTTCATCGAGGGCGAGACCGAACGCAAGCCGACGTTGGCCGACGTCGCCGCGTGCGTGGGCCTAAGCCCTCATCATCTGCAACGGGTGTTCACGGGCGTCATGGGAATCTCGCCGCGCGCTTACGCCGAGGCGCTCCGCTTCGGGCGCTTCCGGGGTGCTTTGAAAGCGGGCGAGGCGGTCGCGCCGGCGCTTTATGGTGCCGACTTCGGCTCGTCGTCGCGGCTGTACGAGAAGGCGGCTGGGCGCCTCGGGATGACGCCGGCCACCTACGCGAAGGGGGGCAAGGGCGCGCACATCTCCTATGCGCTCGCGCCGAGCCCGCTTGGGCGATTGCTCGTCGCCGCGACCCAGGCCGGCGTGTGCATGGTGAGCCTGGGGTCCCGGGATTCCGATATCGTCGCCGCGCTGAGAGCCGAGTTCCCGCACGCGCGGATCGTCCGCGACGAGGGCGATTTGGCCGACGAGGCCGGCGCCATCGTTGCCCACCTCGAGGGACGCGAGCCCCACGTCGATCTGCCGCTCGACGTTCGCGCGACGGCGTTCCAGTGGCGGGTGTGGGGTTCCTTGCGGACGATTCCGCCCGGCGAGACGCGAAGCTACGCAGAGCTGGCGCACGCGATCGGCCAACCGCAAGCGGCGCGTGCAGTCGGGCGCGCCTGCGCGACGAACCCCGTTTCCCTGATCGTACCGTGCCACCGCGCTGTCGGCGCGGACGGGAAGCTGACGGGATATCGCTGGGGCGTCGAGCGCAAGAGGGCGCTTCTCGAAGGCGAGCGCGCCCGCGCCAACCCGCCGGTCCGGCCGAGGATGAGGCGGGGCCCGCAATCCTGATGGCGATTCGTGGAGGAACGAGACATGTCTCTCGTCGAAGGCGTCCTATTTGCCTGCACGCCGGTCGCTCTTCGCGTGCCCGCACTCACCCGACTCGTCGGCGCCTTGGCGCGTGCGGCGGACACGATCGACGAATGGCACGAGAGGGCGCGCCAGAGGCATAGGCTCGCCACACTCGACGCGCGGATGCTGGCCGACATCGGCGTCACCCGGGCCGAGGCGCTCAGCGAGGCGGACAGGCCTTTCTGGCAGGCGTGACGCGGTGGGTCCAATTGCCACGCGCGATCCGTGCCGCCTATAAGGGGACATGTTCAAGGCCCGCGCGACAGCGCGTCCCCACCCCGAATCCCTGATCATCAGCGGACTTCTCACGATTCTCGTCGCGCTCGGCCAGATCGCGACGGGCACGTATCTTCCTTCGCTCCCGTCGCTGGTGGTCGAACTGCAAGCGACGCCGGTGCAGGTAAACCTGACGCTGACGGTGTTCCTCGCCGCGTTCGCGGTCTCGCAACTCTTCTACGGGCCGCTGTCGGACCGTTTCGGACGCCGCCGCACGCTGCTCGGGGGTCTTTGCATCTACCTCGTGGCCAGCGTCGCCTGCACGTTCGCTCCGGACATCGAGTCCCTGATCGCCGGGCGATTCGCCCAGGCGGTCGGCGCGTGCGCGGGGCCGGTGGTCGGCCGCGCCATCGTCCGCGACGTCTACGGCCGTGAGCGCGCCGCCAAGGTGCTGTCCTACCTCGGTGTCGCCTTCGCCGTCTCGCCGGCAATCATGCCGATCATCGGCGGCTACCTTCAGGTGTGGTTCGGGTGGCGGGCCGTCTTCCTGTTCCTCTCGGCCGTCGCCGGATCGGTGCTGTTTGCGGTCGCGTTCCTCCTGGACGAGACCAACCGGAACCCCGATCGCCGGGCGCTGAATATCGTCAGCATCGGCCGGAACTACCGGATGCTGCTGGGAAGCGCCGAGTATCTGGGCTACGCCTTCTCCGTCGCCTTCGTCTTCGCGGGCCTCGTGGCCTACATCGCGGCCTCGCCGTTCCTGTTCATCGACACCTTCGGGCTGAGCCCGGACCAGTACGGCTTGCTGTCCATGTTCAACGTCACGGGCTTCCTCGCGGGAAATCTCACTTCCGGGCGGTTCACCGTGCGCGTCGGCGTCGAGCGCATGGTGCTTTTGGGCGTAAGCCTGTCACTCGCGGGTGGCTTGGCTATGGTGGCGACGGCGCTCCTCGGCGGGGTCGGCGTGTTCGCCGTGATTTTGCCGATGATCCTCTTCCTCGCCGGCATGGGCCTCGTCTTTCCCAACGCCATGGCCGGCGCGCTGGGTCCCTTTCCGAGGGCGGCCGGCGCCGCATCGGCGCTTCTGGGTTTCTTGCAGATGAGCGCGGCCGCGGCGTCCAGCGTCATCGCTGGCTCGCTGGTCCACACCACGCAGCTTCCGATGGCACTCAGCATCACCGCCGTTTCCGCGACGGCCTTCCTTGCGTTCGTGACGCTTTCGTGGCCCAGACGAGATCGCGGTCGCTCGGTTTCGCCAAGGCACGATCCACCGAGTGCGTGATTCTGGTTTGTACCGTTGAGATCAAACGCGATCCGCTCTATGCGCAGGGTCAGAATGCGCAGGGTTAGATTCGGCGATCGAGAAACGCGCCCAGGCGCCCGGCCGCGCAAAGCGCGAACCTGAGGATCTGAGCCCTGCGTCTCGCGCCGTTGAGCGGTCTTTCAGGCGCCGGCCTAAGCACGGCGGCCGAAAACGAATCGGCGACCATCACGCCGCATTCGGCGGGCAGTTCGATCACTGGAAAGTCGCGACCGACGGCGAAATAGAACGAATCACAATAATCGAGATATTCCGGCCACTTGCCATCGGCGCGGAAATCAGCGAGCGAGGACTTGACCTCGACGATGATGAAGCTTCCTGCCCGATCGAGGCCGATGACATCGACCCGGCGCCGCGAGCGCAGCTTGAATTCGAGCACCGCTGCGTACCCCATGTCGCCGAGCAGCCGGCATGCGCCGCGCGCGATCCCGCCCGCCGCGCCGGCAGCCACCGGTGGTGGCGCATTTGCGTCGAAGGATCGTTTGTTCATTGATTGTTCTCCACCCGCGCCTCGTAATAGCGCGCCCGGCGGGCGGGGATCAAGCGCGGTGGGTCGTATCCGCGAACCCTTGGTGGCGACGCGCCGGCAGTGTTTAATCGTTCGAGTTCGCATTCCCGTCCGCGAACCGACCGGCCCCGCGCAAGGGAGGAAGCCATGACCGCCGCCACCGTCACCAAGCTCGCGTTCCCATCGCTCCGCGATCGCGTGGGCGCCGAGGAATGGGAGACCCGCGTGGAACTCGCCGCCTGGTGGCGCACCACGGCTGGACCCACATGATCTTCAACCACATCTCGGCCAGAGTGCCGGAGACGAAAGATCAGTTCCTCATCAATCCCCGCGGCCTACACTTCGAGGAGATCACCGCGTCGAGCCTGGTGCGGATCGACGTCGACGGCAACGTCTTGAGCGAGACCGACTACGAGGTGATCGAGGCGGGCTTTGTGATCCACAGCGCGGTTCACCGCGCGCGCCACGACGTCGCTTGCGTCCTTCACACCCATACCGAGGCGGGCATGGCGGTCGCCGCGCAAGCGTGTGGGCTATTGCCGCTCAGCATGAGCGCGTGCCGGTTCTACAACCGCATCGGCTACCACGACTACGAGGGCGTCACCCTCGACCTCGACGAGCGCGAGCGCCTGGTGGCCGACCTCGGCCCGCACATGGCCGTAATCCTGCGCAACCATGGGCTCTTGACCTGCGGGCGCACCATCGGTGAGGCGTTCTGTCTGATGTACGAGCTCGAGAAGGCGTGTGCGTCGCAGGTGCTCGCCCAGGCGGGTGGCGCGCTTCACATCCCGCCGCCGGAGGTGTGCGAGCATTCGGCTGGGCAGAGCTCGGGCCGGAACACGGGCGAGGCGTCATGGCCGGCGTACGTGCGGATGATGGACCGGCTCGATCCGTCGTACCGCGACTAGCGCTTCATCCATTTACCCGGCTCGACCGCGCGCCAATTCCGGCATCACGAGAGCGCGCGCGTTCCTTAGCTGCGCCCGTAGGCGGCCCGCGGTGGGCCCCGGCTTGATCCAACGCGCCAGCGCCGGCCATCCCGCCTCGAAGACTTTGGCTCGATTTGCGTTTCCGCCGAGCGAGCATCCGTATTAAACAAAGGATGGCTGCATCGAAATGGGCAGGCCAGGGGACCGACATGGCCGCCACACTCGGCAACGTCTCCCAACCTTTTCCCTTCCACCGTCGATCTGGCGGGACCGAGCTTGAAGCCGGAGTCACAGAGAAACTATCGCTTCGCGTGATTTCCGGGACTCCGACATGAACCGATTATTGCTGCTTTCAATGCTTGTGTGCGTGTCCACCATCGCGCCGACTTCGGCTCAGGATTTCGAAGCGGGACAGCGGGCATTCCGAGCGCAGGACTACGTGACCGCGATCCGCGAATGGACTTCCCTGGCAAATGCGGGGAACGTCCGGGCCCAGTTCAACCTTGCCGAAATGTACGCCGAGGGGAGGGGCGTAGAGAAAGACATCAAGCAGGCGGCGGATTGGTATCGCATGGCGGCCGAGCAAGATTACGTGCGAGCGCAGGTAAGACTCGGAGAGCTTTACGAAGCCGGTCGCGGCTTCACGGAAGCACGGAAATGGTATCTCAAGGCCGCCGAGCAGGGCGTCGCCCGGGCCCAGTATACGCTCGCGCGGATGTATTGGTCCGGACGCGGAGTGACCAAGGACTACGCCGAAGCGGCCAAGTGGTATCGAAAATCGGCGGAACAAGATTATGCCAAG
>PVBE011438226.1_pt1 | contig 25139 bp, 17 predicted proteins | sample 1631181 | NCBI WGS metagenome assembly PVBE01 (sample SAMN08397723, study PRJNA350692) | Marine metagenome, whole genome shotgun sequencing project. | isolation source: water | place: Pacific Ocean | collected 2012-04 | reverse complement strand
TTTCTGAAAACCCCCTTTTCCCATTTGGTTTTGGGCTTACTTTCTCTACCAATTAGTTGTAATCAAATGACCACGATCAAAAAAGTCCTGCTAGTTGTTTTTATCGTTGTGATGATTGTCGCAACTCCCATCGCGTACATCGGCTACAAGTTTTCACGATCAGGTGATGACTATGGTGAAGCGCGCCAGGTGGCTGATACGCAAACGCTACGTGAAACGACGAATGGAGATGTCATAGGCTTTCTGGATATCACCGACTCACATACCTGGATGGGGATACCCTACGCAGTGGCACCGGTTGGTAACCTGCGCTGGAAAGCGCCGAGGAAATCGGTTCCCTGGGATGGTACTCTCGAAGCATTGCAGGCTTCTGAACGTTGCAAACAGATAGGTTCTGTTGGTGAAAGCAGGCCGCCAGAAGAATTGGGTAAGCCGATTGGCTCGGAAGACTGCCTCTATCTGAATATCTTTGCGCCGAGTATCCTAAAGGATGAACTGCCCACAGGTGAGGCAAGGCTTCCTGTCATGGTATACATCCATGGCGGTGGAAACACAGCGGGTTACGCAAACCAATTTAAGTATTCGGGCAGGAATCTTGCCAGGAATCATGGTGTCATCGTCGTCAACTTCAACTATCGATTGAACCTCTTTGGTTGGTTCACTCACCCGGCCCTGAATAGAGATAGTTCGGCGGAGGATAGATCAGGCAACTATGGCATCCTGGATAGTCTGGCCGCGTTGCAATGGGTGCAGGACAACATCGAGGCATTTGGTGGCAACCCGGACAACGTAACACTGTTTGGTGAATCCGCTGGAGGCATGAATATTTTTGCCATTCTTGCCTCACCCAAAGGCAAGGATCTTTTTCACAAAGCGATCATCCAAAGCGGGCTTCCAATCTCAATGTCTCTGGGAAAGGCTCAAAATTACCTGGAGGATTCAGGCCATGTGAACAGTGGACGGGAAATCGTCAACAAGCTTTTCATTGCCAATGGGCTTGCCACCTCACGAGAAGGTGCCATAGCACATCAAAATCAGATGACTGACACAGAGTTGGAGGATTTCCTTCTCAACAGGTCTGCCAATGAAATCCTGATGCTCCTCAATCCTGAGGGAATACCGAATATTCCTTACATATTTCGTGACGGCGCTGTGGTCCCTGCGGTAGACCTTATGCAGGTGTTTGCCGACACTGCTAACTACAATGCTGTCCCCATAATGATTGGCACCAACCGCGATGAATTTAAACCATTCTTTGCTGGCGACAGAAACATGGTGGCTCTGACTATGGGCTTTCAGCCTAAAATCATTGACCCACCATATTTTCATGCCGTCACCGGATATTTCAATGACTCGTGGAAAGCCAGGGGCGTTGATGAAGTCTCTATGCGCCTGGTGGCATCACAGTCCGATCCTGTGTTTGCATATCGATTTGACTGGGACGAATTGCCGACCATACTTGGCGTTGATTTATCACAACTGATGGGTGCAATGCATGCTTCAGAAATCCCCTTTGTCTTTGAAAGTTTTGATGATCGGCTTATGAATACCATCCTCTTCTCGGGTGACAATATCCCCAGCCGAACTGAACTGTCGAAGAAAATGTCATCCTACTGGGCGGAGTTCGCCTTCAACAGCTCGCCGGGGAAGGGGCGTGATGGCACACAGCCCGAATGGCAGCCCTGGAGTGAGGAAGGTGGCGAGGGGAAATTCGTCATGCTGGACGGTGAACTTGGTGGAGGAATACGCATGAACAATGACGCGATTACCTTTGCCGTGTTGAAAGAAAGGCTGCTGGAGGATGCTGCATTTCCAGATGCTGCAGCGAAAAGTAGAACCTATGACTGTGTTTTTAAAGAGAGCCGATACTGGGATGAAGAAGAGTTTCTGTCACTCGGTGGTGAGGTCTGCGATATTCCTATTTTCCAGTTTCTGAAGCTTTGACACCTTAAACAGTCAGCGATTACACGAGAGTACACATTATGTTATCTACCTTGGATATTTCGGTCGTTGTCTTATATGCAAGCGGCCTGTTTGCCCTGGCGCAGTGGGTTTCTCGTGAAGAAACCGGCCACCACAAAGGCACCCGGGACTATTTCCTCGCGGGGAAATCACTGCCCTGGTGGGCCATTGGTGCTTCGTTGATCGCAGCCAACATCTCAGCCGAGCAGATCATCGGCATGTCCGGTTCCGGCTACGCCATAGGTTTGGCTATTGCTTCCTATGAGTGGATGGCTGCCATCACCTTGATACTGGTTGGCAAGTTCCTGTTACCAATTTTCCTCAAGCGTGGTATTTATACTATGCCGCAGTTTCTTGAACAACGTTATGACCACAAAGTGCGGATGGTGATGGCATTTTTCTGGCTGGGCGTTTATGTCTTTGTGAACCTCACATCAGTACTGTGGTTGGGCGCTCTGGCCCTGAATACAGTGGCCGGGCTCGATATTGTGCTTGGAATGGTGATGCTTGGAGTGTTCGCTGTCAGTTATTCACTATACGGCGGGCTAAAGGCGGTGGCTTTCACCGACATAGTCCAGGTGGTGCTGCTGGTGCTGGGTGGCCTGATGATAGCCTGGATTATGCTGGACAAGGTGTCTGAGGGGTCGGGCGTTATTGCCGGGTTCCAACTGCTGACTGAACGGGCTCCAGAGAAATTCGATATGATACTCAGTCCGGATAACCCACACTATGTCAGCCTGCCTGGTTTGTCAGTGCTGATTGGCGGAATGTGGATTATGAATATTTCCTATTGGGGTTTTAATCAGTACATTATTCAACGGGCACTGGCGGCCAGGAGTGTTCAGGAAGCACAAAAAGGTATCGCTTTTGCTGCATTTCTGAAGTTGCTAATGCCGGTAATCGTCGTATTGCCGGGCATCGCTATCTATGTGTTATCACCAACCCTTTCTGTGCCGGATCAGGCTTATCCTGAAGCAATGACGCTGCTGCCTTCTGGAATAAAGGGGCTGGTATTTGCCGCATTGCTGGCTGCTATCGTGTCCTCACTGGCATCAATGACTAACAGCATCTCGACCATCTTTACCATGGATATCTATGCCAGTTTCAGCAAGCGGACCGATGAAGACAGGAACAGTGTATTGGTAGGCCGTATAGTGGCAGCTACTGCCATGCTTTTGGCAATGATTTGCGCCAAACCTCTCTTGGGTAATTTTGATCAGGCCTTTCAGTATATTCAGGAATTTACCGGTTTCTTTACTCCTGGCATTGTCGTTATTTTTCTTCTGGGTATGTTCTGGAAGAAGGCCACATCCACCGGTGCACTAGCTGCTGCAATCGGTTCGGCAATACTGTCCTTTGCTTTCAAGATGCTGTGGCCCGACCTGCCATTTATCGATCGAGTTGGGCTTGTTTTCATTCTCTGTACGGCAATCGCCGTTGTCATCTCAGTCATGGCGGGTAACCAGGATCAGGAGGGTGCGGTGGAGCTCAACGATATTCAGTTTGCCACTTCAACGGGCTTTAATCTGTCTGCCTTGTTGGTGTCTCTGATTCTTGTTGCACTGTACGCAACATGGTGGTGAAAAGCGGTTCTATTTTCTAAAAGCCATGTTGGAACAGTTGCCAAGCTTAATTAGATTAGCCATACCTGGGACGGGTTGCCGTTACCGAACAAGTACAGTGGACAACTTCGATGAAAACATCAACTCCTGCGAAGGTGGTGGAGCACGTGCTTTAAATTCAGGCAGACTTGCGTATTGCCACGGTGGAAGACTCCGATGAGAACTGGGTTAAGTTAATGCAGATGGACCAATAGACAATAAGGATACAGAAGAGATTATGGCTAGCGATATGAGAGCGTTCAATGAAAAGATCATTGACGAATTTCGGACAAATGAAGGCCATGTGGTTATGTTTGCTGGCTTACCGATGATCATCCTGCACACCATTGCCAGAAAGTCTGGCAAGACCCTTCTGGTGCCCCTGGTGCTGACCATTAAAATGATGGCGAAATGCTGCTATTTGGCTCCTTCGCCGGGGCCAGGGAAGACCCAGCCTGGACGCACAATCTGCGCGCGAATCCGGCAATTGATGTAGAGGTAGGCAACGAGTAATTTTCCACACAGATTGAAGAACTGCCTGCTGAAGAGGCAAAAGAGGCCCGCAGGAGAACGGCTTCCAACAATGAGACCTTTGCAGGTTATATGGAATCTGCTGCCCCGAGAGACATCCCGGTCTTTCGTATCCTGTGTGACGTCAGCCCATCTGGCCCTGTTTGCTAAGAGACACTTCTGCTAATTTGAATTGAAGCAGGGGAGTTTCAAATGGGCTGGCGACGTACAGGAACCAGCGTTTAAGGTCGACTCTCTATGTCTAGGTTCGCTGGCCTTCAATCTGTGCGATGATCTCCGCGTGGCGCTGACGAGAGATGTCATAGAACCAGATGCAGGCAATTGAGATGGTCGACAGCAGCAGCACGCTGGGCCCCGTAGCCCAGCCAAAACGCTCGATCGAGGCTGGGTCAACATCCCCCGGGGCGGCTCCAGGTGCGATTCCAGCCAGGTCGATAATGAACCCGGCAAGCACCGGTCCCGCACCACCCACTACCTTGGCCACGAGTGAACCCGCAGAGTAGTAGATCCCCTCCTGACGTCGCCCATGCTGACGCTCGTGCTCATCGGTTATATCAGCGATCATAGAGCCAATGAGTGGAATCGCTACACCCAATCCCAGCGCCGAGATGCAACCGGTAGTGATATACAACGGTGCGATCAGGGGGTGTTCATTCCCAGGAAGCACATCCAGCAGGCGTAACATGATGACGCTACTCGTCCAAAGTGCATACCAGGCCGTACCGGCAATAAACAGGTCGCGCTTTTCAGGGATCAGCGCAGCCATCAGCCGGCTGCTCAAGCTACCGAGTACGATGCCAGTGATGGCTCCGGCGAACAAAAAGGTGATTTGTGAACTGCTCAGTTCGAAGAAATACGTGGCCAGATACAGGTGCAGGGCCTGCACCATGCCCTGACAGATACTGAACATGATACTACCGGAGACCACCGCCACAAAAGCCGGTATCCTAAAGGCCGTGACCACGTCTTCAGCGACACCACGCAACAACTGTTGCCGCACACCTTGTGGCTGTTGCAGATGCGGGATTTGCCCGTGAGTTCCTGCAGCAGCAGCCCAAATGCCAAGCACCATGATGGGTACGCAGGTCAGGGCAAACGGAAAGTACGCGTCCGGGTTGAGTTGTCCGTTGGCATACTCGGGTGTTGCCCCGAAAAACACCATGTTGCCACCGATCAGCACGATGAACATGCCCAGCAGGTTAAACACCGTACGCAATGCCGCCAGCAGGGTGCGTTCGTCATAGTTGTTGGTGAGCTCCGCCCCCAGGGCCATATAAGGAACAGAGTAGAATGTCATAGCTGTACGGGTGAGCGCGGCGAAAACCAGCAGCCACATAAACAGTCCGAACTCGCTTAAGCCATCCGGTGGTACAAATAGGAAGTAGAAACTCGCCGCAAAAGGAATAGCGGACCAATACATGAATGGATGCCGCCGCCCCCATCTGGACCGGGTAAAATCTGACCAGGAGCCTACTACCGGATCGCTTAATGCATCCAGGCACAAGGCAATAAATACCGCAATGCCTGCCATTGATCCAGAAAGCCCCAGGACCTGATTGTAGTAGAACAACAAAAAGAAGCCAAAAGTTGCGGACTTTATGCCTTCGGGAAGCTGCCCGAAGGCATAGATCAAGCGCAACCGCCAGCTCACGAAACTGCGCTTAGTGGCACGCGTTGCACCATCTCGTTCATGGTGGTTTGGCAACGGCTATAGGCCGCTTTGAAGTTGACCCACATGTTATGTGATGACACTGGGAAAGCTTTTTTGTATGCACATTGTTTGGTGTGGCACTGGTTTTTATTTACCTTATAGCAGAAACCCTGCTTTCTTGTTGATATCACAGATGCTTGTTGCGGTTAACAGTAACCTGTTTGCGGGAATATTTCCAAGAAGGATCTGCTTATCGCAATAGTCATGGATTGTGAGGTGAGGGCGCTGAGATCCTTTTATTGTGGTGATGTTGAATTGTGAAACTGGTGACTGCAGCCTTGATGAGGCGTTGAAAGATCGTTAGTAATAGTGAATTTGGTTGTCCAACAATGCCATATTCGTACGATTGATTTCTACACATAACAACCCATAGGCGGAACTTTCCCAACTACCACCGCACCAAATTTCACAAAATTGATGTGACATACAATTGTAAAATTCGTAAAAGTGTCTCTTGATGGCCTGGTATTTTACGTACTTTGACCGCATTTATTCAGGCTACGCTCGCTCAGGACTTCGCGATGGATTTGCAGTATTCCTGGTTGGAATTCAAGCGAAACTACTAGCTCGACATTACACTAAAAAGGTCTATATCAGTCCATTCTCTTTGAAAAGCGGTACATACTTGCTGTTTGTCTCCTGAATGTGTTTGAGTAGCCACTCTCGTAAAAAACCACAGACCTCAAGAGGCAGTATCATTTTTCCAGCTTCCACCTTATCGATATATGCAGTTACATCGGCAAGAAGTTTTTGTGTTCACTCTTATGTGCATCCGCTCCTTCATAGGAAAATTTTTCTTCAACTTTAAAGTGGGCTGCTGTATATGCTGCTAAATTATCCAGTAGTTTCTTCATACGTGCTTTGTCTATGTCTCCTTTCATTGAAGCATGATAGTCATTAATCAAACCAACCAACTTTTTATGTTGTTTGTCAATCTCCCTAACATCTACGCTATAGTCAGCATCATTCCATTCGATAAACGCCATCCTTGAACACTTCGCTTAGTGTTAAAATAACTATTGGGGACCAGTGACTATTTAACATTGATGTAGATAAACGTATCTTGCTGTTCTTGCTTTGCAGGAATATGCGTATCACTCAAGTAACAGGCCAACTGGCGAAGGGGATGTTTACAAATTCCGGACACAGCTGCCGCCCGACGGCGAGCGCTGTAAAGAATTCTGCTAAGCTTCTTGAATTGGTTGCAGATCAAAGATCTGCAAACGCTTTGGGCAGTTCAAGGCATCCGGATTCACCCCAGTTTGAAGGTGTACCTTTGGAGAAACGAGAGATATGACAGACCACGATCTTGGAATGAACCGGCCGATCACGCGCCGCGACTTTGTCGGCGGCGTTGGTGTCGCGATAAGCGGCAGCATGGCATGGCACTGGTCAGAGGCGAGAACGCCCGAGGCTTCTTACCGCCACCAAGGGGCGGATGCGTATCCGCCTGTTCGAACCGGCATGCGTGGCAGCCATGAGGGCTCTTTTGAGGTTGCCCATCAGATGAGAGACGGCACCCGCTGGGACAGTTCCGAGGATTCCGGCGAACACTACGACCTCATCGTAGTGGGAGGAGGGCTGAGCGGCCTGGCGGCGGCCTGGTTCTTTCGTGAAGAAGAGCCCGATGCACGCATCCTGATTCTCGATAATCACGATGACTTCGGCGGCCATGCCAAGCGCAACGAGTTCTGGCACGGTGAACGGATGCTGCTGTCCTACGGTGGCACGGAGAATATCGAGAACTTCAATCGCTACAGCGAGGCGGGACGGCGCCTTATGAAAGCGCTCGGTGTCGAAGTAGAGCGTTATGCTGATTTCCACGACAGCCAACTCTACAAGTCAGCGGGGTTGCACCGCTCGGTGTTTTTCGATCGCGAGACCTTTGGTACGGATAGGCTCGTGGCCGGCGAAGGCCAGCCATCGTGGCGCGAGTTCCTGGCAAAGACGCCATTGTCAGGTGCGGCGCAGAAAGAGCTTGTGGGCCTCTATGAATCCGATGTCGACTATCTGGAAGGACTCAGCGTAAAGGACAAGGTTGCCTACCTTCAGCGAACCAGCTACGAGGAGTTCCTCTTCAAGGTTGCCAAGATTGGCCCAGAGGCAGCCTCCTTCGTGGAGAGATCCACGACCTGGGCGATTGGCTTCGATGCGATCTCCGCGTGGGTCGCCACAGGTGAGAGCTGGCCAGGAACCAGCGGGCTCGAGTTAGGCGACCACGACTGGGAGGGTACGATGCCTACCGAAGATTCGCCCTTCTTTCAGTTTCCTGACGGCAATGCGTCGATTGCGCGTCTGCTGGTTCGCTCGCTGGTGCCCCACGTGGCGCCTGGGAATACGATGGAGGATATCGTCACCGCCCCGTTTGACTACAACGCACTCGACGTCGGTGACTCGGCGGTGCGTATACGGCTTGATAGCACCGTCGTCAATGTCCGCCATCGAGGTGATCAGAAAAGAGCCGACGAGGTCGAGGTCAAATATATCCGTGGTGGTCGGGCATATAGCGTGCGCGGCAAGCGCTGTGTACTGGCCTGTTACAACGCCGTCATCCCGCACATTTGCGACGAGCTACCGGCGGCACAAAAGAAGGCTTTGTCCTACGCCGTCAAAGCGCCGCTGATTTATACAAACGTGTTGATCCGTAATTGGGCGGCCTTCGCCAGACTGGGGGTTCACAGTGCGCGCTGTCCCGGCAGCTACTTCGGGTCCATCAGTCTCACTGAGCCAATGAATATCGGTGACTATCGCTATTCGCGCACACCCGACGATCCGATCGTGCTGCGCTTGTACCGGGCTCCGCTTAACCCCAAAATGCGTGGCCATTCAGCGCCCGACCAATGGCGAGCAGCCCGCGCCGACCTGCTTGAGACGACCTTTGAGACCTTCGAAATGAAGATAAGGGATCAGCTTGGGCGCATGCTTTCGGCGGGGGGGTTCGACCCTGCGCGCGATATTGAAGCAATCACTGTGAATCGCTGGCCGCACGGCTATGCCTACGGGCACGATCCGGAGACCGGTCAGGTGGCTTGGATGCTCGACGAGTTGCCGCCAGAGCGGGCGCCCTGGATTGCTGCGCGCAAGACTTTCGGACGAATAGCGATCGCAAACTCCGATGCGGTTGCAGATGCCATGACCGAGGGCGCGTTTGAAGCGGCGAACCTGGCGATCAAGTCCCTGGTCGATCGTTGACTCAGTGCACTCGTTTCGATTCGCAGATTGGCATTGAATTGTGAGGAATCCGAGTGAACAGCATCGGCAATGAAGGTGGTATTGGAAACTTAAACATGCAGTGGCTGATCGCAGCTCTGCTTATCTTGCTTGTAGCCAACGTGACTCTTCCCCTTTATCAGATGAAAGTCCTTTGACCGCGGTTGAACTCTTGGCGGCGTTTTCAGGTGAGAGAACGAAGCACTACGAGTCGCTGTTCACATTCTCGGAGGAATTCAGGGTCGTCAGCATCGACATCTATGCCATCGGAACGGAGGAAACAACTGCGCGGTATTCCGGGCGGGAGGAGCCTCTGAAGGAGGTCAATAACATTCTGCGAATCAAGACCGCAGATGGTTTCGAGGGTATTTCCGGTGTGGATTCATACTCTGAAGGGCAGTTCAGTGATGAGCACCTGCTGGAATTGCGGGGCGTTGCCGCTGATTTCGTTGCTCTTCAGTCGCTGGATCCCGTCGAAGTCGGGACGATGCTCGAAAAAATGAGGCCTGACTTGAGCGATTCGGTTAGCGCCAGTATCGATATCGCACTTTGGGATCTTGCGGCGCGCAAGGCCGGCCTACCCCTCGTCCAACTGCTGGGCGCAAAGCGTGATTCGATGGAGCCCTACGCAAGCCTCCCATTCTACGATTCTCTTCCCGAGTATGTTGAAGCGGTCGAGGAGTACGCGAAGCTTGGGTACAAGATCTTCAAGTTCCACGTCTGGGGATCGATCGAAGAGGACGTCCGGCTCGTGGAGTTGGTTCAGCAGGTATTTGCGGACACACCATACCGCTTCATGATCGACCTCGAGGGAGCGTACGATCTTCAGGATGCCCTAAGGCTGGGTAGGCACATGGATGAGGGGCTGTTTGTCTGGCTTGAGGGCCCCATTGATGATGAACTGCTTGAGCAATATGGGGAGCTCAGGAGCAAGCTCGCGGTACAGATCATTCCTGCCGGCTATAGCATCTATTCTCCCGAGTTCATCAGGCAGGGGGCCGAGGTTGGTGCCTGGGATGCGGGCAGGTTTGATGTCACAACCGTCGGCGGGATCTCCAAGGCACTCGAACTCATGATGATTGCCAATGATGCCAGCATGTCTATCGAGACCCAGAGCTGGGGCCATTCGTTGACCCAGGCGGCCAACCTCCACCTGATGCTTGCCAATGAGCGGACCAGGTACTTTGAAGCGCCGATGCCCAAGGGGGCTTTTGAGTTTGGCATGAAGAACGGCAACCTGTTGCACGGGGGTAGGATAGTGGCACCGGATGGCCCAGGTTTGGGCATCAACGTGGACTGGGACGGCCTGGCCATGGCAGAATTTCATGTTTACTCTAAGCTGGATCTTTCGCTCTAGTCGGAATGAACAAAGGATGCAGCACGACCTGACTTTGAACCTAACCTCGATTTTGCTCCTGGTTGCTGTCACCAGCAGCACAGGAGAGTACAGAGCCAAGCCAGATGACTGAAGATGATAAGCCATTCCTGCTGAGGTACCCGAACCTGGATGATAGTGAAGGGGAGGTCGTGCTAACAAACGATCACGTCGTCCTGCAGCGGCTCGTCGTGGACCCCGGGGAATGGGAGGGGATCCACAGTCATCCCGGCAACCAGATCTATGTTCACATCAAGGGTGGGGAGTGGTCTGGCCGTCTCGGTGGCAGATCCGAGTACTCGGGAATAGTCAGTTCGGACGGGGAAGTGGGCTGGATGGATGCAAACCCACTCAGCGTAGAACATGAATCCGGCAATACCGGCGATACCCCCATCGACTTGATCTACGTGACCCCCAAGGGCGGTGCACCTATTGCTCCAGGGGTTGAGCATGCACCGCAGGTCTACCCCAATATGCCACTGGAACAGCTGCTGGAGAATGACCGGATGATCGTACAGCGGGTTCAGATCGAGCCAGGACAGTGGATGGGCATCCACCGTCATCCCGGCAACCAGATCTACATTCACATAAAGGGCTGCACCTGGTCGGAGCGCCGACAAGGGGTGCAATCCGCACCAGTATTCATGCCGGCTGGCTCGGTAGGCTGGGTGGATGCCCTCGATTTCGGCGAAGGCCATGAAGTGGGTAATACCGGTGGCACCACCATTGACCTTGTCCTGGTGACGCTCAAATAACCGCAGCGGCTGTGCGCCGGAGACACCCCCGGGGACACCTCGGGTGAACATGCAATGAGACTCGTTGCTTTACCGATGGACAGAGCCAGGGCTTTTTTATTAGTCTCTTGCCTGGATAGACACTCCGGTAGAAGGCGTCAAAAACTGGGGTTGTCTAATTTGTTGGTCATACATTTCGTTTTTGAGTGTGCAGCATATGACAACTGTTAGGTACATATTTAAATAGGGAGAATTCTCATGACTGATTCTGAGTTGCTCCGGCGTCGACACCGACTGATGGGAGGGGCGACACTGTTTTACGATTCCCCTCTACACATCGTGCGCGGGGAGGGCGTTTACCTGTATGACCATGAAGGCCGACAGTACGTTGACATGTACAACAATGTTCCCTGCGTGGGCCATGCCAATCCACAGGTTGTGGCGGCCATTGAAAAGCAAATGAGTACGCTCAATGTGCACAGCCGCTATCTGCACGGGGGTATTCTGGATTTTGCAGAACGATTACTGAGTTATCACCATGCTGGGTTGGAACAGGTAGTGTTTGCCTGTTCTGGCACTGAGGCCAGTGAGATTGCCCTCTTAATGGCACGCCACGGCACTGGTGGGCAGGGTATTGTATGCAGTGATGCGACCTACCACGGGAATAGCACCGAAGTTGACAAAATGTCAGCGCAACCTGTTACCGACCCCAATTTTCGCAGCATACCGTTTCCGCAAACCTATAGGCCACTTGCCGAAGGCCTGGACAGCACAGATCTCGCTCGGTTGTATCTTGGCAAACTTCAGGAGGCCATTGATGACTTTGCGGAAAATAACATCCCGTTTGCCGGACTGTTTGTTTGCTCTATTTTCGCCAATGAAGGATTGCCGGATATACCGCAGGGATTTATGGCGCAAGCGGTTGAACTGGTGCATAAGGCCGGGGGCGTCGTAATTGCAGATGAGGTCCAGGCGGGTTATTGCAGGTCAGGGAACTGGTGGGGGTATGAGACTAGTCAATTTACACCCGATATCGTGACCATGGGTAAACCGATGGGCAACGGGTTGCCGGTGTCTGCGGTTGCGGCCTGTACAGATCTTGTGAGTGCATTCCGGGAGCATACGCATTACTTCAATACCTTCGCCTCGAGCCCGGTTCAAGCCGCAACAGGCATGGCGGTGATCGACGTGATTGAACGGGAAGACCTGCTGACTCGCTCGTCGGCAGTAGGAGACTATTTACGCCGTGAACTGGGCAAGATGCAGGACGCTTGCGAGAGCATGGGAGACGTTCGTGGTTGCGGTCTATTTTTGAGTGTCGAATGGGTTAAGGACAGGACCGGAAAAGTTGCCGATTCAAGAGGCGCCATTGATGTTGCCAACCGCATGAAGGAAAAGGGCTTCCTGGTCAGCAATGCCGGTGCCCTCGACAATGTGGTAAAGATCAGGCCACCATTGGTATTTGGGCAAGATCACGCGGATGCTTTCCTTGCAGCCTTCGCCGAGATGCTGACCGAGATTGCCTAGTGATTACGGATGACCCCGCTACAATTCTCGATGAAGTAAAACCTTATCTCAGCGAATGGAATATCAGATACAGCAATATTGAGCTTGCTTCCCATTCGGAGAATATTGTTTTCAAGGTGCTGGCCGAAGATGAAAAGGCATACGCGCTACGTGTGCATCGCCCCGACTATCACTCCCTAGCGGAATTGAACTCTGAGCAGATCTGGACCAGTGCCCTGTTAGAATCCGGGTTGCGGGTGCCGCGGGTATATGCCACGAGGTCGGGTGACTATTACGTCAGTGCACCGTGTGGTGGTGTGCAGCGACAGCTCGGGTTGATAGCCTGGTTGGAGGGCCAGCCCCTGGTTGATTTGATAGCCTCTGCAAGCGAATTCCCATTGCAGATGTTCAGGGAAGCGGGTGCCATCTGCGCTAAATTTCACAACCAGGCCAGCAATTGGCGGGCACCGCCTGGATTCACCCGCCACCGGCTGAATATTGATGGTCTACTAGGCGAGGATCCATTCTGGGGGCGATTCTGGGAGGTCTCATCTCTAACGAGGATGCAAAGGCGTACCCTTGCTGAGCAGAGAGGGAAAATAGCCAGACTACTTGAAAGCTATGGTGAGTGCTCGACCAATTACAGCATGATTCATGCTGACTTGAACGAGGATAACCTGTTTGTTGCTGATGATGGTTTGATGGCAATTGATTTTGATGACGCGGGTTTTGGCTGGCATCAATACGACCTCGCGGTTGTCTTGCATGCGCATATCGACCGGCCGGATTTTGACGCAATAAGGGATGCCCTTATAGCTGGCTATAGAACACAGCGCAACTTGAGTGACGAAGACCTGTCGATGCTGGAGCCCTTTATCCTGGTACGTACCCTGGCCCTGATTGGATGGGTGGGCGCGCGGCCTGAACTCGGGCGGGATGATTACCTGCAATCTCTCATAGATTCAGCCTGTCGAACGACGGTGCGGCTATGACTCCTCAGCCCCGCTAGTTGGCGAGTGTCAATCTTGAACTTGCCGGCAACTCAACCATCAACTCGATACCTGAAGTCTTGCGCAATTTTTCTCATGGTGTTGATGGTCTCCCCTGGCAGCTTTTTCGGCCAATGATTCTTCAGGATCTGCTGCAGGTCCTGGTCAATGCGTTCCAGCAGATCCTTATCGGGAAGAACACTGGAAGCGGTGGGATACTGAGCGCCGAAGTATCGTGCATTCCATGATTCTCGCCTGCAGTATTTCGACGTGTGTTCATTGGCAAGATAGTTTCCGCGCGGACCTTCTGCCTGAGTTAGTTCAGTCGCAAGCATTTCATCACTCACCTCTATCCCGCGCCACATATTACGAAGTTGTCCCGCCAGTTCATCGCCCAGGAGAAGGCAGTGAAGCGAAAAGGTGAGTCCCTCATCCAACGATCCCAGATAGGGGCAAACCCCTGGTCGAGTAAAGAATACCTGCATCATGTTGCTGGATACCTCAGCCGCCGCATCCTGATTAAATCGTCGAGAAAGGGACCATCCGGCGGTGCTGGTCATCCGCGGAAACCCAAGGCTGCGGGAGATCTCACACATTGCCATCTCAGCTAACGCAGATTGAGAAGGCGCACCGATCGCACCTGTTGCAACTTCCATAAAGCTTGCATCTGACGCGCCGACACAGAAAGCACCTTCCTTCACAATCTGTGACAATACCGTTGCCGCAAGGTCTGTTGCGAGTGAATGTACGATACATCCAGCGATTGTTATTGGCGCCGTGGCACCACCTATGGTTACTGTGCCTGCCGTTATCGGGATTCCGGCCTCCACCGCCGCAATAATCTGATCGGTGTGGACTTTTGCATAGTAGAGTGGAAGAGGTGTTATCAGATGCAAAAAATAGGGTTTCTCTGCCAACGCCGATCGGCTGCCGCGAATAGCCGCGGCCATGTTGATTACGACATCGAGTGATTCGGCATGCTCGCAGAGGTATTGCAGCGGTTTCGTCGTGTTTTCTGCCAGTACCGAGAACTCGTCGATTTCGCCATGGATCGTCGATTCCTCAACATTCTTACAGGAAGTACACACCAGATCTATATTCGGCAAGGCATCACTGACGCGGGTTGCTTCGGCTAGGTCCTCACGATTGCTGTCTCGGGTCTCACCAGTCTTTTGATCGTAAAACTTAATGCAGGTCATGCCAGGAGAAAACCAGGTGTGTTGGCAATCTATCTCGATGGACTTCGCGCAATCCCGATCCCAAAGGCGAACACTCTTGGCACTGGAGTCGATTGAGCTGAGAACAAGTTCCCTTGGAAACTTAACCAGGCCGTCAGTAGAAACACCACATCCTGCGTCACGAAACCGATCCATGAGCATTGGGTCCGGGTCGAAGGCGATGCCGACCTGGCTCATGAGGTCGAAAGCCGCATCAATAATTCGATCCTGATCTTTTTCGGAGAAAGGACCATATGGAGGTGTCCGGCCGTAGTGCAATCCAGGATCATCGGAGTGGATATTGCTTCCCATGGCTTCGGCTTTAGCACGCTGTACCTTCTTTCGCCTGACCATGTTTCTCTTTCCCTTTATAGTGATTGATTCTATACTATTTACATCGTGATATCCGTTCAAGATGATTGGGGTCGGAGTATAGAGAGCCGAGCCCCAATCCCTAGGTGCTATGCTGTTAATGTCAACAATTCGTGTGTGCTGATCATGCGGCCTTTGATGTCTATACCTTCCGGACATGCCCCTTTACAAGGCGCTGAACAGGTCAGACAAGCATCAGTATTTTCTCCCAATTCAGCATACAAACGCATCGCCGCTTTTTGGTTTCCATAATCTTCAAAATACATGCGATGGCGTAGCACATCGTTTATAGAAAATGCTTTTGGGCAACTCTGTAAGCATTCCCCGCAGGATGCAAAGCAATGTGTACCCGCTATCAGGTCATCGTATTTCTGAAGAACACCGACATCGTTGTCATTCAGCGACTTACCAGATGCATGCAGGTACTCGTCCAGATGCTGCGTTTCAGAAAATGAAATCACCAGGCAGGAAACCGAAGGATCAGCGTTCACCCATTTAAAAGCTGCCTGGGCGTATGAGGTTTCTTCGTTCTGGAACTCCATCATGCCCCTGTGCTTGGCTCCTTTGAGGGTCTTCATCGCTACTATACCGATATTCTTCTCAGCAGCTTTCTTGATGATCTGTTGTTGTTTGGGCCAGGCGCCATGATGATATGCCAGCATGAGTATATCGAACTTTCCTGAGTCAATTGCTGTGTGCGCAACTTCTTCCAGGTTTGGTGTGTGGGTTGATACCCCGAGGAACCGCACCTTGCCTTGCTCTTTCGCTAATTCAAACGCTCTCATCATGTTCGGATCCAGAAGTCTTTCAACCGAGTCGCAGGCGTGCACGTGAACAAGATCCACATAATCAGTTTGCAACCTAGACAAACTGTCTTCCAATGCCGCTAGGTAGTATCCCGGACTAGATCCTGTACGCACATGACCGTCAGACGTACACCATTTGGTGACAACAAATAATTCGTCCCGGTTGCGATCCTTCAGCACATTGCCGACGGCTGTTTCTGATTTAGCCCCGGCATAATCAGGTGACGTATCGATATAATTTACGCCTCGATCAAGGGCTTCGCGAAGCAATCCTTCAGGATCGGTATGGGTCATCAGCATTCCAGTACCGATAGAAATGTCCGATACCATAAAACCGGTACTGCCAAGCGGCTTCTTGTGGACGATACGTGAGCCCGCCCAACTCGCATGAACGTTTGGTGCCGTTGCTTCTACTTCTTCGGTAAACAGAGGTATAGATTTTTGCAGCCAGCCTGACAGTCTAGCTGCTGTTATCGCTCCTGCGCCAACTACACCTCCAGTGACCGCAGCGCCGCCCAACAGGAATTTCCTTCTTGCGGAAGGCGCTTCTTCAATGGGCAAATCATTCCCAATTGAACGGGCCCACAGGATGGTCAGCACAATGCTGACGATAATAAGGCCGCCGAAGGCATACACAACTTCAAATGGGATAATCTTGCCTTCCAGGTCCACGAGTCCTTGGTGTAAGAAGCCACCCACACCCAGGTATCCGACTATGCAGGTCACGAGCCAGGCTGCTGCAGTTATTTTGCCTATATTCTTCATCCTTCTCTCCAGTCTTGACGTTTCTATCCTGTACTTCTTGCCGCACGCTCGTCCGTCAATCAGTTCTCACCCATCAAACAGCCAAGATGTTTGCTAGAAGGCAGCGTTTGGTTTGTGTCACACCAAACGCCACAGCCATACTCTTCAAGGGCAAAATCCAGTGGTTACATTCAGCCAATGTCTTCTGAAGCGAACAATTGGAAAGTGTCAGCCAGAATAATTGGTTTAAGATTGCCAGGGTTTGAAAGCGGGTGGCATTGCTACCAGTTCATTGTGAAATTTATACTACAGATAGTGCCAAGAATGGTCAAAATTAGCAGGTTCCCTAGTTCTGCTTATAGTGTATGTCGATAACTGAGTCTGAATGAACTGTCACGGGAAACCCATGACAGTTCATTTCCATTTCTTAAAGGTCCAGTTTCTGTCGATCATGACCTATAAGTGCCGAGTCATCCGGATAGTCCGCTAGATCATCCGAGTCAACTATCCATGGGTCAATACAGGAGCGGTCGTTTACGCATGGGTCCGTGAGGCTTTCAAGGAATGCAACAATAGATGCGATTTCATTGATTGCTAGGTTAAGATTTCGCCGCAGTCCTCGTCGCCTGCCATCACCAGCACCTTCGTTGCCATCGTTCTCATCACTCTCATCTGCTTCCTGCTCTTCTTCGAGACCGTTTGAAAATTTTGTATTGGCCGATGGGCCACTGGGTGTACCGTCAGTTCTACGTCTCTCGGGCCCTCGCTCATCAGGGTCTCTTCTTTCGGATCCATTTCCATCTGAGCCTCGATCACCTGGTCTAAACTCGTCAGCAGCGTCTCTTCCTTCTCGAAATGCCTGGTCAGCTCCCGCGAATTGTTTACGGTCTGCATCCGGTCGTTGGCTAGATCTTTGCGGTGGAGGGCTGTTTCGCCGACGTGGATCTGCTGTCGCATCCAATTCCGGAATATTATTTCTCTTTTCACCGGTGCTTTGTGTACTTTGGGCAGAGTGGGCTCTGCCACTGAAAAACAACAGCGCCGCAAATAGGCCTAAAAATAATTGTAATCTCATATTCCGTTCCTTCCTGTAGATACCTGGCCATTTGTTTAGAAACTCATGCGGTCATGAATTGGTTTAAAAGAAACCTAGTGGTGTAAGAAGCAAAAAAACCACCCAAATATGTGATAGCTGCATATCCAGTTCTGACGTCCCATTCTTAGGGGGCCCCGTTTTTCCATTTGTGGTGGGCTGCGCCAATGAACGTTGCTCCAGCAGGAGCCTTAAGAATAGTGTTCGAACCGGTTTAAATGCGAATCATCTATGATTTCTCCTTGTTGTATTTCCCCGCTATTGTTGCGGGAATTACAAGAAGAACGTTTAGTTGCCGAAGGGGTTTACCCGTCAGTGGTCTTTTTTGCTTTTTAGCGCAGAAAATGTGACTCAGTTCACATTTCGTGTGGCTTAGTCAGCTCTTATGAGCCCATGAAACTGTGGTGTGGTGTGATAGATGCGGCACTGTAGTCGACGCCACTTTTTTAGCGTACGCTTACGCGATTCAGGCTGATATAGAACCCGAGAGCTTTGATCGAGCTTATTGACAACTAATTAGGAAACTCAAATGACCCAACTAACGGAAAAAGAAATCGACAGACTTCGTGAGATGATCGAGATTGACGACATCAAGCACACCAAGCTGCTTTATTCGCACCTGATGGATACCACACGTTTCGATGACCTTGCGGAAATCTTTACTGAAGATGCCATCTGCGAGTTTGGCCCCTACGGCACCTGGGAAGGCCGCGAGACCATATGCAAGAACTACCATCAGGTTGAGGAGGGTGCACCCCCGTTTGCTGCGATGCATGGTACCTGCGATCATCTTGTTGAACTGACCGGGCCAGAAACGGCGACTGGTCGCTCCTATCTGTATGAGCCTTCCACCCAGAAAGATGCGGGCGAGACCCCCTTCATTTACCTTGGGGTTTACGATGAGGAATACCGGAAGGTTGATGGGAAGTGGCTGGTCTCGCGATGTACATTGCATTTCCTCTGGCCTGAAAGGCATACGTCAGGAGACTTTCCGGGAAATTTTCCAAAAGCGTTATAGGAGCGACAGCTATTTGCGGATTATCTTACTTCCACCGCCCATTCAGCATTTCCTTCCCGGCACCATTGTCGATCACACATTGGTGCCAGATAACATGACAAATAGCATCAATAGCCTATAGAGGGGCTCTTTGAAGGGTGCACGTCGTCAGCCTATTTGGAACCATATGCAGAAAAAGTGTCTCTTAGAATTTAGTGCCAGTGGTCCCAAATAGGCTGACGACGTACAGGTGTTGACGGGGTACAACCCAAACTACTGATCGCACCGGCATTGTTAGTAGTTACGGAGGCAGATCGCTGTTGAATCTGTTCCTGTCCAAGCAGCGGGGTCGCATGTGATATAAGAAGCAGTGCTATGACTGGTATCCAGCGCATGACCAGATAATAGACCAGCCCCTAAGGGCTGTCACACTAGTAGAATGTGTGTGACGTCACACAATAAAGGCCTCTTTTAAAGAGGCCTTTATTGTAATTTTATATTTCAGAGAATTGTTTTCCAAGCAAGACCGTGTTCAGAAGTTATAAGTTACACTTGCAGAAAGCATTCTGGGATGTCCGTGTGTTCCAATAATATAGAATGGATCTGACATATCATCTAAAGCTCCACCCCTTCCCAGATTTACCCAATTTTCTAAATCAGTATAATACTGTTCATCAGTAAGATTTTCTCCGTGAATCATAAGCTCCCAGTTACCCCATCTAATGCCTGTTGTTAAATTTAATGTGTAATAACTAGGATTATCTATAGCATTGTGAGGTGGCATGCTTGTGCTAGAGCCGCGTCTGTTATACTGAAAGTCTGCAATAAATTCCATTCCATTATCAAGTGGCTTAGCATAATTTACGGCTAGAGCAATTCCGTTGTCAATTGAACCTGAAGGAGTTTGCCCGCTCACATCAACACCCGAAACTATTGTGCCACTATCCCACTCCGCATCAAGTGTGCCGAAGGCTGCTGCTAATGTAAGATATTCGGTAGCCTGATAAGCAAGTTCTAATTCAAAACCGATATTTTCTGAATTTCCAGAATTATCGATTGACTCAAAAGGGCCAGTTGCTGACTGAACAATAGTTGTGAAAAGTCGATCTTCGTAATCAATCATGAAGGCAGCCATAGAGAAATTTCCTCTTCCCTCCATAAACGTTCCTTTCCAACCAATTTCAGTTTGAACAGCCTCTTCTTTGTTGAATGTAGATAAAGACGGTCTACCTTGATCGTCAAGTATTACTGGCTCATGTCTTAGTCCGCCTGGTTCATAACCTTTGGCAACAGTTAAATAAACCATTGAATCATTTTCAAAAGATCTTGAAATTGAAAGTCTTGGAAGAACTTCTGTTCCATCCACTTTGTTAGCGTGAGCTAATCCACTTTCTGTGACATTAGCAGGTACAACTTTTTCTCTTTCCCATGAGTCAACTCTTAACCCAAAACTAATTTCCCATGAGCCAGTAGTATAAGTAAGGTTTCCGAAGCCAGCTAGATGCGAAGTTTCAGTATCATCTTGTTTAGCTGGTACTGTTAGGTCGCAGAAACAAATAAAAGTACCTGGCCCAAATCGTGTTGTTGCTCTTTCAACCCACTCCATATTAGAGGTATAGAGACCTGCTTGCCATTGAAGATTACTATCAGTATTTGACGTAAAGCGAATTTCCTGAGTTATTGTTTCAAATGTTTCATCTTGTCTAGCGTCAAGCCATAATTCAGGCTGAAGATCAACATCTGTTAATCTTTTAGCTTCTGTGTCTGTATAGGACGTTATACTTGTTATATCAAATCCATCAAGCTCCCAAACAAGTTCGAGGTGTGCTCCGAAAGTCTCTTTATCATTATTAGATACTGTGTCGATATCATTGATAAAAGGATATTCAAAATTAGGAGGAGTTCCTCGTTCCTCAGCCCAGTTATTATTAGGCCCATCATATTGATTAGATCTTATAGATGCATAAAGTGAAAAATTATCTGATATAGATCCAGCGACAGAAAGCCGACCTCCACTTTCTTCATACCCAGCAACACTATCATCATCTTTAAATGGATTGTACATAAATCCATCATCTTCTCTTGTAAATGCAAAGAGACGCGCTGCCCAACCGTCACCAAATGGTATATTAATTGAACCTTCCGCATCTCTTGAGCTTTGTTCGCCTGCCATTATTTTCAAATTACCGCTTACAGCATCCGGAGATGGTCTAGTACTAATAAACTTAATAGCACCACCAATATTACTTCCGCCATATAAAACGCCTTGTGGACCCTTTAATATCTCTATTCTATCCAGATCACCAAACCTGGAAGAGGCATCACCAAAAAGCTGAACATCATCAAGATAAAAACCTACACCCTGAGTGAGACTAAACGCACCCATACCTCTCATAGTAACGTTTGGCCAACCATCCGTTCTAGTGTTTAGGTTAAAATTAGGAACTGTCATGCCAATTTTATCAAGAGTTTTCATATTATGTCGTGATATAGATTCACCTGATATCGCAACAACAGTTTCTGGGATATCTAAAAGATTCTCTTCCCTTTTCCTTGCGGTAACAACAATCTCTTCGATTGTAGCTACAGATTGCCCGCTAGTTGTACTAACTTGGGCGTAAACCCCGAAATTTCCTAATGAAAAAAGCAGGAATAAAATTAATAATATCTTCATAAAAACCTCTCTCAAAAACTTAACTTAGTTAGAAATAGTGGTGTCCGATACAATGAAAACCCCATGGATTTTTAAATCGGATATTATATAATTACTACTCTATAATTATTTACATTGACCTAAGTCAAATACCTTAAAAAAGGAGGGCTAGAGAAACTGTCAGTGACAAACGCCAATAGCAGCCGGAATGCCATCAGTCGATTGGGCTGGGTGAGAATAATTAGGAAAACCGGACCGCCCATGAAGTGATGTATCGAGAGCTAGGCGCCCTTTTATTTCTAAGAGACTGCGCCTGGCCTGCACGGCGGGAACTGCGGCCTACTGGCGGGATGCGCCAACAGTAATTATACGCACTTGAAACCGGAGTGAACGAAGGCCTGGCGAGCGGCTCCAGCCGTTTCGGCCCAGCCTGGCAGCGCGGCCCTAGAAGGCCTAAGCCACCGGGGCGTTAGTCTGCGAGGTCCGGCGCTCGGCCCTTAGCAGAGTCAAATCTGATAATAATCGTCTTTTTTATTATTTTTTAATTCGTCCGCGGATGAGGATATCGACACCATCCACTTCAAATTTACTACTCAGTTTTGAATGCACTTCGAATTCCTGCGGGTCGATGTCATAAATCTTACCGTTTCTTTGATCGAGAAAGTGATGGTGATGAGCGACATTGTTGTCGTAGCAGACGTTATCTATTTGCGGGAAGCGCAGATCCTTGACTAAATTCGCCTCGGATAGGGCATTGATGGTGTTGTAGATGGTTGCCCGGCTAACTTTTAATTTTGTCTTGTGCGCCCAGTCTTTCACGCTCTCGATAGAAGGATGTTTGGAATTGAACAATATATAACGGCACAAACTGAGGCGCGGACTGGTTATACTGAGCCCGGCGTTTTTTAGTATCTGGCCGAGTTCTTCGTCACTGGGGCAGCTATTTTTTTGATTGTTCATCTTCTTGGCATAATTTTGGGTTTGCTCAGTGCAAGCCTAGAAATCAAAAAGACTTGGGCTTTTGCACGTTGAAGAGGCGGCGATAGTTTTGCCGGAAAAGCTCAGAAGGCGCCCGAAATCCGAGTTTAAAGCATACCTATACAACTCCTAGCCCAATCACGTTGTGATCGTCGAAGTTGAGCCTTATCTGCGCAGCCGTACACTATTCTATAAAATATTTTCGTAAAAGATAATATGAGTATTTTAGGGAGAAGAATCTTCCTGATGTTTGTAATAACCTTCAACGGGAATCATGACATGTGCCCAAATCGTTTTAGGAAACATTACATAGGGTGCGCCATTTGTGAAATCTGCATTCATATTATCAAGTGATGAGGGATCCTTTGGCATTAACATAAGATGAGGACCAGACTCGATCCATTGTCCTGGAGTGCTATCTTTTTTATTAAGAACTCCAGCCTTAAGATTGTCTTCTCCGACATCACCATGTAGCATCCACATCCAACCATCATTATCTAGTTGAGGTTTTTTCCCTGCCATATAAGCCATCATCCATTTAATAGCTTCTTTGTCAGAGCATGCAGGCATCGCTTCGTGAACATTTTTCCAACCATTTTTAGGAAATGGTCTAGGGTTTCCGGCCTGACATGTCCAACCATTTGAACCTTCTCTTATTACCTTACCGTCTCCACCAATTATTGTCGCAAAATCTCCTATAAATGAAGGAGCAGCACTAGAATAAGCGTCTATTTGCCATTCATCTGATGCATGATTGTTTCCTGCAAAAGCGTTATTAGATAAAAGGAAAGCCACTATAATTAATTTAGTAATGAGAAGTTTTTTCATAATTTATAACCTCTATTGAGGATAGGCAGTATAACCCGCATTTTCTGAAGAACGGTCAACTACGGTAATTGCTGATTTCTTTTCAAATTAAAGACGCCCTGACTTGGGTGATTTGGCTTGCATGGCGGAGCTTGTTTTAGGATTGGATAATTGTTGCCGGTTGATTTGGTGGTGGCTGTGCCTCGATATGATCTAGGATCTTCTGAATGATGTCTGGTTCAGTAACGTCGGCAATGACCCGCATGGTGCCATTTCTAATCTAAGGTTGATTGTTGGGATTGATTCACTTTCACTACAATGCGCACACTGCGATCGGAATAGCACTATCTCCGGCTCCACAATCGCATTGTCTACGGAAGGCGAGCGGGTGGCTCGACACGCCTTGCAATCATCAGCAGGACGGCGGTGAACACACCAAATGCCGCCGTCATCCAACGTATACAGCTCATAAGAATGTGAAAAAGGCCCTCGATGCCGTAGTCATCCGTGTAAGACTGTGGGTCTTCGTACCAGGGAAGGAAAAAGACGGCGATTATCCCGATCACCGTCAGGATTGCGAACATCCACGCCATTCTCTTTATGTCGCCGATTCCCAATCGGGTTTTCGGATTGACCGGATGACGTACAGGGTCGATCTTCGTCAAACCACCGAATTTTCTTTTGAAGATGACATACGCAACCGGGCCACTCACCAGTGCGAGTATACCACCCACAAAATAGTCGGTTCCGTTAATAAACAGAGCAATGAACGCGATGCTAATCGGTGGAACGCACATGGCGATGAATCCCCTGGTTGCGAAGGGAACTTTGAAGGGCCTTTCCAGATCTGGTTCTTTGACTCGCAAGATGCAGGCGGCGATGAAGATCAGTACGTAGGCAGACATAAAGAGTATCGCGTCCACGACCACAATCACGCCGAACGGAAACATGCAGACGATAAGGCTGAATGCCCCCAGGGACAGGACGGCGATGTAGGGAACGCCTCGCTCTTTGCTGCACTTAACAAGCGCTCGCGGTGCCAGGTTATCTTCAGCAAGCGCGAAAAACCCTCTTGAGCCGGATGCGATATAGGTATTGAGAAGGGAAAACTGTGCGATCACCGCGACGAACACGAACAGGATCCCGAGCGCGGGGACATGGTTAGCTATGACATCGCCATACGACAGACCACCTTCCGAAGCCCATTCACTCCAGGATCCAAGTGAGGCGAGTCCACCCATCGTGGGCAGGATGTACACCGCCATGATCAATGGGACCGTAATCAGGGTGGCTTTCGGAATCACCTGGGGATCTTCGAGTTCGCCTGCCATGGTCGACATGGACTCGTAGCCGGAGTACACCCAGATACCGAGCGCGATACCGGCCCCTATACTTTGCAGCAGTGATTGGTCCGGTGGAATGAAGGGTTCAAAGGGATTGCTCTGCCAGTTGGCGAAACCGAAGGCTGCGACCATCGCAAAGGCAATCATGACAACGATGGAGATGCCCGTGCTCACCGCCCCGACGTCCCTGATGCCTCGGATATTGATGTACGTAAAAAAAATGACGACCGATGCCTTAAAGAGATATTCCTCGATGGGTGTCAGGTCGATGACGCTGGCAAGGTATGATCCCGCAAGCACAACGTAGATCGTATTGTCGAAATAGATAGAGATGGTGCGCCACCAGCCAGCCTGAAAACCCCAGAACTCACCGCAGGCGCGTTGCACCCACTTATAAAATCCTCCCTCCTCAGGAATTGCGGACCCCAGCTCCGAGGCTACAAGACCCATCGGCGTGCTCCAGACGAATGGGAGCACAATCAACATGACGAGCGTGAGTCCAGGCCCCGC
>PVBE010083728.1_pt1 | contig 25147 bp, 20 predicted proteins | sample 1631181 | NCBI WGS metagenome assembly PVBE01 (sample SAMN08397723, study PRJNA350692) | Marine metagenome, whole genome shotgun sequencing project. | isolation source: water | place: Pacific Ocean | collected 2012-04 | reverse complement strand
TCCTCCGGAGTCTGCATTGGTGTTCTCCCTTCTCAGACTTAGCCCTGGTGGTGGCGTTCATTGTTATAGTGATTGATCCAAAGGTCCAGATCATCTTGTAACTGATCAATGTCTTCATAGATTTTCTTACGGAACGTCATCTGATAGAACTCCTGCAAAATGGTTTTGTGGGACCTCTCGCTATACCCGGTTGTCGACGAAACGCGGCGCTTTGATGCTAGATTCAAAGGCTTTGGCCAGTGTACCCGGTTCCAAAACCTCAATCACTGGCCAAACTTCAAAAACGCGCTTCGTTTCTGCAGATAATCCAGCGACGACATCATCGTCATTGCCGCCCCGCCTTATTTCAATCAATACCTTAAAGAATTCTAGATCGTCATCGCCGGTTTTCAGCACCCCCTGAAAATCGTTGATCAGAGGATTGCGGAACATGAAGTCTTCAAATTCCGAATGATTGACGTTAACGCCACCAATTTTAAAAAATCCCGAAGTCCGATGGGCATGCTTGATCATCGGATACAATTCGGAAAAAAGACCATCGCTTTCACCCTGTTCGATAAGGGTCACCACATCTCCGGAATTCCAGCGCAGGAAAGGTGTGGCGTGATTAGTCCAAAGGGGTGTGACGCAAAGCGTCCCCGTTTCGCCCGGCAGCAGCATCTCACCGGTATCCTCATCCACAACTTCCACATCGAACATGTCGGTCCAGACGTGAATGCCGTCATGGGCCTTGCCTTCAGCGCCCATAAGCCCGCCTTCGCTCATGCCAAAAACATCAAATACTTCGGCATTCCAGGTGCGGGACAGTTTTTCCCGCTTGGCGTCGGACAAGGTTTCGGCGGAACAGACCACCTTGGACACAGAGCTGGCACCGAGGTCAATCCCTTCTGTGTCAGCGACGTTGGCCAGATGTAGGGCAAAGCTCGACATGGCGATCAATACGGTCGGCTCCAGAGTCATTATCAGATCGATCTGTGCCCGCGACGGTACGGCATTGCCGGCACCGACCCAGCTCATAGAAACGCCAAATTGATGGGCGCTCCGGGCCCAAATCTGACCCGCCGGATGGATACCGATGGGAAAAGATATATGGCAAAGATCGCCCTCGGTTATCTGCAGGGCCGGAAAAGAACGGCCCCAGGTGAGCAAACCATAGTCGACATCTGCGAACGTGCGTGGATAGAACACCGGCTTGCCCGTCGTACCACCCGATCGCCAATATTCGGCAATTTCGGTGGAAGGCGCGACACAGAAATTTTCCATAAAATCGGCATGACTGTACTGGCGCAGGGTATCTTTATCCAGAATGGGAATTTGGCTCCAGACTTCCGGATCATCCAGTTTATCGGCGTTAATATGATCCAGCTTACCCTTATACCACGGCGCCAGTTTGGCCCGTTTGAAGGCTATTTTCTTTTGTTCTGACTGGATACGACGAATGCCGTCCCGGGATTTTGGCAATGGTAGGATATGGGATATCATTAGTTATTTCTCTCCGTCTTTAGGTTCTAATTTCCTGCAATACCTGGGGCACCAGATCTGGTATATCCTCAGCAATCAGGCCGGGACCGAATAGAGCCGCCGCCCGACCGTGGATCCAGGCGCTCATGCAGGCGGCATCAAATGCACCAACACCCTGAGCCATCAACCCAGCGATAATACCTGCCAGGACATCTCCAGATCCTGCCGTCGCCAAGGCCGGCGGCCCATTGCCGTTAATTACCGCCCGGCCATCGGGCCCGGCAATTACCGTTCCAGCCCCCTTCAACAAGATGACGGCACTGCTTTTTTCCGCTACTGCCCGGCAATTGGCTAGTTTATCACCCGTGGCATCAAAAATTCGTCCGAACTCCCCCTCATGGGGTGTCAATACCGCTGGTCCCTTGATCCAGTCGAACAGTTCTGCCGGATCGTCCCGAAAAACGCTTATGGCATCGGCATCGAGTACTGTCGGCAGTTTTGAGCGCAGCGCCGATTTCACCATAATACGAGTCTTTTCTGAAATGCCGTTTCCCGGTCCCACTAAAATAGTATTGCGCCGTTTCTTGCCCAGCGCAAGATTAAGATCGTTGCCATTTTCAAGGGGAATAAACAGATTTCCCGGATCACCGGTCCGGTAAATTACACCGGACGATGCCGGTGCACCGATAGTCACCACACCGGCGCCGATCCGCCGGGCCCCACGCGCCGCCAGTCTGGCCGCACCGGTCATATCCGCGCCGCCCAATATCAGCGCGTGGCCCCGACTGTATTTATGATCCGCCGCCACTGGCCTGGGAAAATCCTGAGACCAAAGCGCCGGGCTATTTTCCCGGCATGCCGGTCTGATTTCTTCTAGAACCGAATCCGGTATGCCTATATCAGTGACGATAACTTCGCCGCAACAATCCTTCCCGGGCAACAGCAAATGGCCGGGCTTTTTGCGGTAAAAGGTAACCGTCAATGCGGCATTAGGCGCGGCACCCAGAAGCTGACCGGTATCGCCATCAACGCCACTCGGCATGTCTACAGCAACACAAACCACATTTCGGCGGTTGATTTCCCTGACAATTTCGAGGGCCTTGCCTTCTAATGGCCGAGTCAGACCAGCCCCGAACATGGCATCAATTACCAATTCGGCGCCGTCCAGCAAATTTGGCTCGAAGGAGGTGACATCGCCCTTTTTAAGTTTGGCCCACCGGACCGCATTTTCCTTGGCGTCGCCTTTCAAATTGTCGCGGTTACCCAGGAGTGACACCCTGACCGGCCAGCCACAATCAAGTAGCAACCTGGCAATCACAAAACCATCGCCGCCGTTGTTGCCAGGACCACAAAGAACCACCACCGGTCGACGCGCCCACCGACGACGCAGAGCCTCCACCACCGACTTCCCCGCCGCCTCCATCAGATCAAGGCTGGCGACACCGCCTTGGACAGCCAGTTCATCGGCCCGACCCATCTCCGCAACGCTAAGAAGTTCTTTCCCAATTGAATTCAATTGCCACCCCAATATCCTAAATGCCCCTTCTTTCCTGGATCATAGTCGGTGAATAGGCTGGCAGGAAGTCGAAAGCGAGATTATAACTCGATCCTCAGTGGCCATTGGCTAAAAATGAAGGACTTATCGTGAAAGTACTGGTGTTAGGCGCAGGAGTTATCGGCGTATCGACCGCCTATTATCTGGCAAAAGACGGCCATGACGTCACGGTCATCGACCGGCAGCCGCAAGCGGGTCTGGAAACGAGCTACGCCAATGGCGGTCAGATATCCGCCAGTCACGCCATGCCGTGGGCTGCGCCGGATTCACCCAAACTGATGCTCAAATGGCTGGGCCGCAATGATGCGCCGCTGTTGTTTCATATGCGCCTTGATCCGGCGCAATGGGCATGGAGCCTGCGCTTTTTGGTTAATTGCCGGCCCGGACGCTTCAGAGAGAATACCGCTAAGAACCTCAGGCTCGCCCTCTACAGCCGTTCGCTGATGACCAATATCCGTGCCGAAACTGATTTCGCTTATGACCGGCGGGGACTGGGGATTTTGCAAATTTTCCGTCAGCAGAAATACCTCGACCGGGCGGCGCTGATCGCCGAAGAATTAGGCGGGATGGGCAGCCGCAGTATGGTGCTGGACGAGGAGGAAACCAAGCTACTGGAACCAGCTCTCGAAAATTCCAGCGACCGGATTATCGGTTCTATCCACACACCGGAAGATGAAAGTGGCGATGCCTACATGTTTACTATCGGCCTGGCTGAGGCCGCCGCCACACTGGGCGTAACCTTCCGCTATGGCGAAACGGTAACCTCCATTGGAACATCCGGACAACATATCACCGACGTCACGACTGATGCCGGGATTTATAGCGCCGACGCCGTGGTCCTCTGCCTGGGCAGCTATTCCACCTTGCTGGCGAAGTCGACTGGCGTGAAAATTCCCATCTACCCGACCAAAGGTTATTCCATCACTCTTCCCGTCAACGGCAGTAACGCCGTCCCTTCTATCAGCCTCACGGACGAGGATAACCGGCTGGTCTTCAGCCGCTTGGGTGACCGGCTACGGGTGGCTGGAACGGCTGAGTTCAACGGCTACGATACCGAGATGAATGAGAGCCGGGCGCGCATGATCGTCGATGTGACCCGTGCGATGTTCCCCCAAGCGGGCGACTATAACCAGGTTGAATTCTGGACCGGTCTGCGCCCTTTGACCCCCGATGGTGTCCCCATACTGGGCCGCGCCCGCTATGACAATTTCTATCTTAATACGGGCCACGGCACGCTGGGCTGGACCATGGCCGCCGGCTCGGCCCGCATCACAGCCGATCTGATCAGCTGCACAACACCGGAGATCGATCTCCCCGCCTACAGCGCCACCCGTTTTTAATTCGATTAACGCCAGTGTTCCTTAATCCAGGGAGAAGGATAGTCTTCCGGATTGGGGTGCCCGGAAAAGACAACGACCTTGGCCGTATCCGGAAGTTCATGGGCGGCCCTCAAGCGATACGGCACGCACCAGCCATCGGGCCATAATTCGGCATCGGGCGCATTGAGCGCCACCCAATCCTGATCGCCGGCGATCTCGGCGCCGATTTCTGGGGTATAGTTCTCCCAGATTTCCGGCCGCGTACCGGATTCCAGCAGAAATACCGACGTGTTGAAACCAGGCACATAATCGTTGTCCATTATGACAAAGTCGCCGCCGTGATGAAGTAAAGGGTCGATATCGCCCGTGATCACTACATCCAGATCGAAATACAAAATGCGTCCCGTGACCCCAGGCAAAGCAACCTTGAAAAGCGCCACCTTATTCCACCAGCCCTTGAGATTGTCTGTCAGTAACGGTTGGTGCTCTACATTGTCACTGAGGCCTGTTGGGTTCTCGGTAAAGCAGACGATCCGCGGCGACTCGGAACTCCAGCGCCGCACCATGGAAGCTAACCGATTGGCATATTCAGGCCCGTATTTATCGCCCTGTTTGACGCAGACTACGGTGGCCGGTTCCGGATGCAGATCTGTCGTTGCAGGCACCTGCCCGTCTTTCAGGGCGTTGATCCGCCATAAGCCGATTTCAGTGATAATGTCGCCCGACTCACATTGATCGGCCTTTTCATATTCCCGGAGGGCCTCTTCATAAGTTCCTCTGCGCCCTAATATCCGGGCCAACTGGACATGAGGCTCGTAGGCATCAAGGTCGAGTTCCACCGATCGGCGGAGGTTGGCTTCGGCCTGCTCGAAATCATGCAGGTAGTCGTAAGCCCGACCGAGAAACATAAACCCAATCTGAGACTGGGGATCGAGCCGGACATGTTTTTCGAAACTGGCAGCGGCCTTATCCTGTTGGCCGTTGTCAGTGTAATGAAAGCCCAAGCCGAGATGCAGTTCAGCGTCCTTTGGCGTCAGATCCAAAGCCCGATTCAACAGGCCGAAACTTTTATCGTCTTCCCCCAGGCGCTGGTAGAGCATACCGGCGAATTTCAGATAACCAGTTTCATTAGGGATTTGATTAAACACGTCATCAAGACAGGTAACGGCATCTTCAATCCGTTCCTCTTCGTCCAGTTCCAGCGCTTTTTGAAAGGCGTCCTGAATGGCCATACTACTAATTTCATTATTATTTGTGATCCCTTCATAGCACAGCCGAACCGCCCGAACATACTCGGGAACCAATCTTTCTTGTTTAACCCCCTTGACCAAAACTCGCTTTTAAAGTAGAACAAAACAAGAACTTTATAAAAACAAAGAACATAAAGAGGCTTGCCATGCCAAATGACTCTTCAGCGGTCATATCGCGATGAATCGGGTTGATCCACAAAGGGAAACTAGGTTTTTTCACCCGGATGCGGGTGTCATCGCCAATCTGCGCAATCAAATTCAGACCATTGAACGAGGATCGGGCAGTTGCGGTTCTGCGGTCTCCAATGACGTTATTTTGCCCAAAGTTATCTCCCTGGGCGCACCGGAGATCAATCATGCCCTGCCCTGGAACGGCCTCCCCGCCAACGGCCTGCACGAAGTCTTCGGCGACACGGCCGCGTTGGGATTTTCGGCTGTTTTGCTCTCCCGTTTCAGCCACCTTAAATCCGGTGGGCCGGTTCTCTGGTGCCACCGGGAAGATACTCTTTGCGGCCAGGGTCTGCAGGCGTTCGGCATCAATCCCGACCGCGTCATCCAGGTTCGCGGCAAAAACGACACAGACATTCTTTGGGCCATGGAGGAAGGTCTGCAGACGCCCGGTCTGGCCGCCATCATCGGCGCCCCCCGCAAAATTCCCCCCATAGCCGGGCGGCGACTGCAACTGGCGGCCGAAGAACACGGCGTTGCCGGTATCCTGTTGCGTCTCACCTCCCGATATGGCGATCAACACGTCGGATTTCAGACTGCCACCAGCGCCGCCCTGACCCGCTGGCGGGTGACGTCTGCGCCCAGTGTTACGCCAGCTTTCGGCGTGGGTTTAGGCCCCCCCCAATGGCATTTGGAACTGCAACGCTACCGCCTCAGTGCGGCCCAAAACAAAAGAGAGGGCCTGGACTTCTACAGGCTACACGACTGGCAGGTGGAATGGTGTGATGAAACGGATGATCTCTCTGTGGTTAACACATTTTGCGACCGACCGGCTGAGCCTTTCCTTTTCTCCCGCGCAGCGATCTAACCCCCTCGCCACCGTCACTGCCATTCATGGCGGCCAGCGTATCGCTGCGGCCAACCCGGCGGCCCAAGCGGCAGGCATTACACCGGGTATCTCCCTGGCCGATGCACGGGCTTTGTTTCCCGCCCTCAAGGTCCGCCAGGCTGCACCGAACGCCGATATCAAGGCGCTCGATAAACTGTCGGAGGCTTGCGAACGCTACACCCCCTGGACAGCCTTGGATCCGCTTGGTGGATTTCTGGGGAGCAGGTTTTTAGGCGGTGACAGCGGCGGTTTATGGCTAGATATTACCGGCTGCACGCATCTTTACAGCAGCGAAAAAACGCTGCTGCAGGATTTGTTGAAACGTTTGGAAACCGCTGGTTATAGAGCTCGGGTCGGGCTTGCTGATACACCGGGGGCCGCCTGGGCGTTAGCCCGGTTTGGTGATGATGTTATCAATATCGCCCCACCCGGAAGTCACAAAAAGCACCTCGCTTTCCTGCCCGTGGCCGGGCTGCGGCTGGACGGTGCAACGGTCGAGGGGCTGGCCAATATGAGGTTCAGGCGGATCGGCGATCTTTACACTATGCCGCGGGGGCCCCTGGCATCCCGTTTCGGCGACCAAGTCCTGCGGCGGCTCGATCAGGCCACCGGCGCCCAGGGAGAACCTATCTCGCCCCGCCGCCCGCCGCCGGCCTTTATCGCCCGCCGTACTTTCGCCGAATCCATCGGCCGGGCGGAAGACATTACCGCCGTCCTAGAAATCCTGCTGGCTGAGTTGTGCCGTGATCTGGGGGATAACAATCAAGGTACCCGGCAACTGGTGCTGACTGTCTACCGGGTCGATAATTCCTTCACCCGTATTCCCATTGGCGTCAGCCGCCCGGTGCGCGATCCCGCCCACCTAATGCGCCTGTTCCGGGATAAACTGACCGATATCGACCCCGGTTTCGGTATCAAGGTGATGGTCCTGGCGGCAACAGAAATAAATCCCTTAAATGCCAGACAAATCGCCACCGAAGGCAATGCTGGACAGGAAAACACGGAAAATGCCGCCCAACTGGTGGACCGCCTGACCGGACGGCTGGGCGCCGGCCTGGTCACCCGGCTCAAGCCGGTGGCCAGTCATCTGCCGGAACGGGCCAGCCGGGAAACCCCCGCCATCAACACGACAAAGGAAACGGATGAGTGGAGCGATCTCCAAACCATACCGGAGCGCCGCCAGATCCGGCCCATCCAATTGCTTAGCCAACCCCAGCCCATCGACGTCATGGCACCTGTGCCCGACGGCCCGCCGGTGATGTTCCGCTGGCGGCAGCGGCAGCATAAAGTACAGCGCGCCGAAGGCCCCGAACGCATCGCGCCTGAATGGTGGCGCACGGAGGGCCGGCCCCCCAATCATCCCGTGGCGCAGGAGGCGCGGGATTATTACCGCCTTGAGGACCCAGACGGCCAACGCTTTTGGGTCTACCGTGAAGGCCTCTACCGCCCCAACAAGCAACCCAGCTGGTATCTCCATGGTTTCTTTGCGTGACGAAATGACCCCCTACGCCGAGCTTCAGGTCACCAGCAATTACAGTTTCCTCCGGGGGGCCTCCCATCCCGAAGAATTGGTGTTGCAGGCTACCGTGCTAGGGCACCGAGCCATCGCCATCGCCGACCGCAATACGTTGGCCGGGGTGGTGCGGGCCCATGTGGCAGCAAAGCAGCATCATATCCAGTTGATCGTCGGGGCACGGCTTGACCTCCGGGACGGTCCCAACCTGCTCTGTTTCCCCACCGACCGGGCGGCCTATGGACGGCTTTCCCAGCTACTCACTCTGGGTAAACGGCGGATGGAAAAAGGTGACTGTGAGCTCTTCTTCGGTGATCTTCTGGCTGGGGATATTTTCCAAGCCGGCAAGGGACAGGTTCTGGTCGCTATCCCGCCCACAAAAAGGGCGGGAAACACCTTTAAAAAGCAACTTAATATGCTAAAGGAAAAAATTAAAAAAAATATATATCTATCTATAAGTAATAATTATTATGGCGACGACTATAAGCAAATTTATCAACTTGCCGCGTTGGCGAAAGAACTCCTCCTGCCAATTGTCGCGACCAACGATATCCACGCCCATATCCCCGAACGGCGCCCCCTTCAGGACGTCCTTACCTGCATCCGGGAGCACTGCACAATTCACGATGCCGGCTTCCGCCTGTTCGCCAATTCAGAGCGTTACCTCAAGGACGGCGACGAGATGGCGCGGCTGTTCAAAGACTACCCTCAGGCCATCCATAACACCGTCCGCATCGCCACAAAATGCCGTTTCAATCTCGACGAGCTGCGTTACGAATATCCCATCGACCCGGCACCTGACGGCCGGTCGCCCCAGGAGGAATTGGATCGTCTGACAAAAATCGGCATGGCGGAACGCTATCCTGATGGTGCACCCAAGAAAATCACCGAACAAGTTGATTATGAAATCAAATTGATTGGCGAGCTTGGCTATGCCCCCTACTTCCTCACGGTCTACGACATCGTCCGCTTTGCCCGGGAGCGGAAAATTCTCTGCCAGGGGCGTGGATCAGCAGCAAATTCTGCCGTGTGTTACTGCCTAGGCGTCACTTCGGTCGACCCGGTCCGCATCGATGTGCTGTTCGAACGCTTCGTCAGCGCCGAGCGGGACGAGCCTCCGGACATCGATGTGGATTTCGAACATGAACGCCGCGAAGAGGTTTATCAGTACATCTACGAGAAATATGGCCGCGATCGAGCTGGCATTACGGCCACCCACATCACTTACCGCTCCAAAAGCGCCTTCCGCGAAGTGGGCAAGGCCATGGGCTTGTCCGAAGATTCGATCCAGGCCCTGACCGGCTCCTTCTGGGGGCGTTCCCGCAAGGAAACGCCGGGTGATGACCGCATCCGGGAAGCCGGTCTCGACCCCACTGATAAAACCCTGCGCATGGTGCTGGCACTGACCCAGGAAATTGCCGGCTTTCCCCGCCATCTGAGCCAGCACACCGGCGGTTTCGTTATCACCAAGGGGCCTTTGGATACGGTGGTTCCCATCGAAAACGCCGCCATGAAAGACCGCACGGTGATCGAGTGGGACAAAAACGATCTCGATGCCTTGGGCATTCTCAAGATTGATGTATTGGCGCTGGGTATGCTGACCTGTATCCGCAAGGCCTTTGAACTGATTGAGCGCCATCACGGTACCAAACTGACTTTGGCTAACATCCCGCCAGGGGATAAGGGAACCTACGACATGCTGTGTCTGGGAGATTCGGTCGGCGTCTTCCAGGTGGAAAGTCGTGCCCAGATGAACATGCTGCCCCGCCTCAAACCCCGCTGTTTCTATGATCTGGTGATTGAGGTCGCCATCGTCCGGCCCGGCCCCATTCAGGGCGACATGGTCCATCCTTATCTGCGCCGCCGCAACGGTGAGGAACCGGTGGTATTCCCGTCAAAAGACTTGGAGGATGTACTGGCCAAGACCATGGGGGTGCCGCTGTTCCAGGAACAGGCCATGAAGATCTCCATCGTCGCCGCCGGCTTCACCCCCAATGAGGCCGATGGTTTGCGGCGCGCCATGGCCACCTTCCGTCACACCGGCAATATCCCTCTGTTCCGCAACAAACTGGTCGACGGTATGGCGGAACGGGGCTACGAGCGGAATTTCGCCGAACGCTGCTTCAAACAGATCGAAGGCTTCGGCGAATACGGCTTTCCCGAATCCCACGCCGCCAGTTTTGCCCTCCTGGTCTATGTCTCCGCCTGGCTCAAATGCCATTATCCGGCAGCCTTCGCCTGCGCGCTGCTGAACAGCCAGCCCATGGGCTTTTATGCCCCCGCCCAGATCGTCCGTGACGCCAAGGAACACGGGGTTGAATCCCTTCCGGTGGACGTCAACGACAGTGACTGGGATTGTACGTTGGAGGAAAATTGTAGTTCCCCCTCAGCCCAACCCTCTCCCGCCAAGGGAGAGGGGGTAAAAGTGGCGCGACCTCTTCCCCCACCCCCCATTGCGGGGGAGGGGAATGGTGATAAGTGGAGGGTCTCAGACGACTGCCGCACCGTCCTTCGTCTTGGCTTCCGGCAGATCAAGGGGATGCGCCAGGAGGCCGCTGACAGTCTGGTGGATACCCGGGAAGATGGCTATTGGCAGGTACCGGCGCTGAAGGAACGAGCTGGCCTTAAACGCGGGGTGATGGAAAAACTGGCCGAAGCTGACGCTTATCAGTCTTTGGGGTTGGACCGGCGCCAGGCTTTATGGGCAGTCAAAGGCCTAATCGACGCGCCGCCCCTGCCCCTGTTCGCTCACCTGCCGGAGCATCGCTTTCGACGGGAACCGGTAGCACAATTGCCAGAGATCAGCTTGGGCGAAAATGTGGCTGCCGATTATCATGCCCTCCGGCTGTCCTTGAAGACCCATCCGATGGCGTTACTTAGGGAGCATTTCGCCCGGGAGAATTTCATGAAGTGCAGCGACCTCATGAACGCTCAACCGGACAGCATCGTCAGGGTGGCAGGCGTCGTCCTCATCCGCCAGCGTCCCGGCAGTGCCAAGGGCGTTATCTTCATCACGCTTGAAGATGAAACCGGTATCGCCAATCTGATCGTCTGGCCCCACAAAATGGGGCGCTATCGCCGCACCGTTATTGGTTCCTACGTGCTGGGCGTCGAAGGCAAACTGCAACAGGAGGGCACCGTCACCCATGTGGTGTCCGAAAAGCTGCATGATTTCACCTACCGCCTCGGTTATCTGACCGGCGGCGACGTTCTTGAGCTGGATTTACGGGATATTCCCAGCAACACACCAAAAAGCAAACCGCGCATGCCCGGGTCACGGGATTTTAAATAAGGAATTTCAGCTAAACATTCAGATAAATCCGAGCAGAACAAACGCTTATTTTCAGACCCCAATGACATTTTTTTGAGGAGTCCTAAAATTGAGCAATAGTACTGCTCTTGCTCAAAGCGCGCTGGCAGCTCGGCTAGCCTTTCGCCATGCTGATTACCGGAAATTCTGGGTTGCGCGGTTGACCGGCGTCTTCGTCATTGATATGCAAATCACCGTTGTCAGCTGGCAGGTCTATCAGTTGACTGATTACCCTCTCGACCTAGGTCTGGTGGGCTTGGCTCAATTCATGCCATTCCTGCTGCTGTTCCTGGTATCCGGAACGGTAGTCTACCGCTTTCAGCGTAAACGGATCATGGCGGTCTGTGAATACTTCGAACTTATCGATGTCAGACCCTTAAAAAAATATCAGTAATAAATCGGACAACTGACAATAAGGAGAATTGCTGGAAACATGAAAACAAGAACATTAGGAAAAACCGGAGCGGAAGTCTCCGAATTAATATTTGGCTGCGGCAAAGCTGGCGGTATCATGATCCATGCTGACCCAGAAACGCAACTCGAGGCCGTCAAAAAAGCGTTGGATGCCGGTATCAATTGGTTTGATACAGCCGCCGGTTACGGCGACGGCAAATCCGAGGAAAATCTTGGCCGGTGCTTAAAAGAATTAGATGCGAAACCGTTTATTTCCACGAAGCTGCGGATCGACACGGATAATCTGGCTGACATACCCGGCCAGATTGAACGCAAAACTCACAAAAGCCTGGAACGCCTACAGGTCGAAAGTATTGATTTACTGCAGCTGCATAACGGCATAGAGGGCATCGACGGCCATGGCCATTTGTGCACTGACAATGTTTTAGGCCGGGTCGGTGCCATCGTCGGCATGGAAAAGGTGCGGGACGAAGGACTGACCAAATGGATCGGCATGACGGCATTGGGCGATACTGGTCTGGTGAAAAGAATAATTGAATCCGCCCGCATGGACACAGCCCAGATTTATTTTAACATGATCAATCCGACAGCGGCACATGCCATGCCCCAGCACAGTTCCAGCCAGGAAAAAGATAAACCCAGTGCCGGCCAGGATTTTACCGGCGTTCTCAATAGCTGCGTTGAACGGGACGTTGGTATCATCGTTATCCGTTCTCTTGCCGCTGGTGTCCTGGCTACCGATCAACGCCATGACCGCGAGTCTATCCTGACCAAAGATACCGATATCAAAGAAGAAGAACGTAAAGCCAAGGCGGTATTCGACTTAATCAGCGACAACCAAGGCTCTCGGGCGCAAACAGCGCTCCGATTTGCCCTTTCACACCCCGCCGTCACCTGCGTCCATTTTGCTGTTTCCGACCTCGACCAATTGATGGAAGGTGTGGCCGCAACTGAAATGGGTCCCCTACCCGGCGATATTTTGCAAATCCTGGACAAGTTTTACGAAAACAACTATTTTCCAATATAAGCGTTTAGATAACCCCACCCCGGAAAAGGCGAATAATTTAATCCAACACGTCGTTGAGGGTTTCAAGCGGCGTTAACTCATCTTCGATTTCACCGAGAAATTCGTCAGCGACCAATTGAGGCGTCCAGCCGTCTCTAAACTCTGAAACCACGGGCCGAGGCTGGCTCATCAAATAGTAGTTATTGCCACTGGTGGCAAATATCTGGCCGGTAAGATTTTTGGCATGATCGCTCGCCAGGAAGACCACCAATGGCGCATTCATTTCCGGCTTCAGCTTTTCTTTCAGCAGTTCGAATTCTTTTGCCTGTTCGTCGCTGGTGATCGGAATGGAGCCTATCATGCGAGTGAACCCCGAGGGCGAAACACAATTGGACCGAACATTGTAGTGTGCCATATCAATGGCGATTGATCGGGATAATCCGGCCACACCCATTTTTGCCGAAGCGTAATTGGCTTGGCCGAAATTTCCAATCAAACCGGAAACGGACGTCATATGAACGAATACGCCTAATTCCTGCTCTTTGAAATAAGGTGCCGCCGCACGGGCAACATTGTAGCAGCCGTTTAAGTTGACATTGATAACAGCATTCCAGTCCGCCTCTTCCATCTTATGAAATATGGTATCTCGCAAAATTCCGGCGTTATTCACTACTGCATCAATGCTGCCAAACTCATTTACAGCGGCGGCCACCAAATTTTCGGCGCCTTCCTTGGACGATATATCATTCGTGTTGAATCCGGCAGTTCCACCTGCAGCTTGAATTTCGGCTGCGACTTCACTAGCCGGTCCTTGATCGGCGCCCTCTCCATGGAGACCTGTCCCCAGATCGTTGACCATAACTTTAGCGCCTTCAGCAGCCATCATGAGCGCTACTTCCCGGCCAATCCCTCGACCGCCACCGGTGATTGCGACGACTTTGTCTTGCATCATCCCCATTTTAACCTTGCCCCCTACCCCTTAGGTTCTTCCGTCATTTTATCCAGATGATAATCGACATTACCGAACTGCGTATCAATCACGGTTAACCGCTTGAAATAATGACTGACCATCAGCTCATCGGTCATACCCATGCCACCATGAAGCTGGACCGCCTGCTGGCCGACGAAGCGACCGCTCCGCCCAATTTGCACCTTGGCTGCCGATAATGATTTTCGACGTTTGTTTGCGTCTTCATTTTCGAGCTTTAGACTCGCCATATAAGACATGGATCGGGACTGCTCTAATTCCATATACATATCAACCATGCGGTGCTGTAGCACCTGAAACGAACCGATGTTGGTGCCGAACTGATTGCGCGTTTTAAGATACTCTAGCGTCGCGTCACACAATGCATCCATGGCCCCAACAGCCTCAGCGCATAAAGCTGCAATTCCATGGTCAATGGCTAATTCGATTTCCGGATAGGCACTATCGAAATTCCCTAATACGGCGTCCTGATTGACTGATATATTTCTTAGGACAACTTCTGCAGCCCTTAACCCATCAATAGTTGGGTATTCCCGAATGGTAAGGCCGTCAGCTGCCGCGTCCACGATAAATAGAGTAACGCCATTGGTGTCGCGTGATTGACCGCTGGTACGGGCGGATACGATGAAATGATCGGCGCTGGCGCCGTGAAGCACTACGGATTTGTGACCACTTAGGAGAAATTTATCACCCTGTTTTTCGGCACTTGTTTCAACATCCGCCAGGTTGAAGCGTGATTGCGGTTCGGCATACGCGAAAGCCAGCTTCAATTCACCGGCCATCAAACCGGGTATCAATTGCGCATTTTGCTCCGGTGAACCGCACCGGCTGACCAGCCCCCCGCTCAAGACTATTCCGGGCAGGTATGGTTCAACTAGAAGGCCTTTGCCGATTGCCTCCATCAGGATCATGGTTTCGACGGGCGACCCAGCAAATCCGCCATTTTCCTCCGGGAACGGCATACCCAACCAGCCCAGTTCGGCCATCTGTCGCCATACCGTCGGATCGTATCCTATCGGACTACCGAGAATATCGTGCCGCTTATCGAAATCGTAATCCTGCAGAACAAATTTTTCGGCGCTGTCCTTAAGGAGTTGTTGTTCTTCATTCAGCGTAAAATCCATAGCGCACAATACCTAGCGTCCGAGAACTGCTTTAGCCAGGATATTGCTATAACTAAATGAATTTTTTTCATAAGCTGCGTGATTAGCGGATTGTCAGGAAAACGACATCCGATACAATTCAGTTAGGAAGACGATAATCGGAGGGGTAGATACCAAAATGAACAACAGTGGAATTAAGAAGACGGCACCACTCTTGGCAGGTGACCGCCCTCCTTCCGGCTATACGCGCGATCCCGAATATAACGGTATGATCAAGGACGTGGACGTTCTGGTAGCCATGCGCGACAACGTCAATTTATGTATCGATATTTATCGGCCCGAAGCGGACGGCAAGTTTCCGGTTCTTCTCGCTTTCGCCATATACAATAAAGATCTACAGGGACCAGACGTTGCTGAACATCTGCCCGCCCAACCTGCCTGGTCGACATTGTGGGCCGGTCCTTTGGAAGCCGGCGATACCAAGTTCCTAGTCTCACGCGGTTATGTTCATATCATAGGCTGTCCGCGTGGTATCGGCAAATCCGAGGATGGTGGCTCGCGTGAATGGGATTGCTATGACTTGATTGAATGGATCGCGGAGCAACCTTGGTGCGACGGCAATGTCGGCATGATCGGAATTTCAGGATTTGGCGCTGAGCAGCTTGCCGTAGCGAAACAGCAACCGCCTCATCTGAAAGCGATCTTTCCGTTCGATTCCCGTGGTGCCTTTGGCCCCATGGGCGGGTTTCGGGATGAGTATCCTGGCGGCGTTATTCATTTGTTCCGTTATCTCATTGGGCATTTTTCGGCCTTTCATCAGGATCGGGGGCAACCTGGCAAACTTCCGCCGGATCGCGACGTAAAGTGGCAGGAAGCGATGCAAAATCCTGACTATCGGATGTATCCTCATATTTACAATGTGCTGACCCAGAAAGGGCAGCACATGCCGATGTATTTCGATGTTTTGATTGATCCCTATGACCGCGAAGAATTCGTCGAATACAGCGAAAATAGTTTTGCTGATATTAAGGTGCCGACTTACACCGGATCAGGCTGGTACGGCTACTCCTACAAAACCCACCTCAATGGCTGCCAAACCTGGTTCAAGCGCATAAAAGCGCCGAAAAAACTGCTATTGACCGGTCCAGCGCATCTGGAGCGGCCGTTTCATTCTTTCCACGACGAAATTCTAAAATGGTACGATAAATGGCTCAAAGGCATTGATACCGGCATCGAAGATGAAGCACCGGTTACGTACTGGGTCATGGGCGAAAATAATTGGCGCACGGCGGATGATTGGCCGGTGCCGAATACGCAGTGGACGAAATTTTATCTGCAAAGCTGGGAAAGGCTTTCCACGGAAGTAGCCGAACCGGCCAGTGCAGTCGAATATCAGGCGCCGGACGCTTTTGTGCAAATGCCCCCGACCCAAACCAATACCATTGAAAAATTGCGCTATCTCACCGGGCCTCTAGCCGATGATCTGCTCGTCGCCGGACCTATGGTAATGAATCTTTTCGCTGCCATTGATCAAACCGACACCAACTGGATTGTCATCATTAAAGATGTCGGACCCCATGAAAGCGTTCAGACAGCACGCGAAGGCGAATACAGCATTCCCGATGATTTACCTGAACGGGAAGTAACGCGCGGTTGGCTCAAGGCATCACACCGGGCCATTGACGAGAAACGGTCAGAGCTATGGAAACCGTGGCATCCCCTTACCCGCGAGGCGCAAAAGCCAGTTACTCCGGGGGATATTGAAGAATATGCCATCGAAATTCTTGCCACCGGCAATATGTTCAAACGGGGACATCGAATTTGTGTGGAAATAACCAGTCTGGACCTGTCAACGGGCGTGGCCGGTGCAACCAATGTCGAATACATCCCTTATCACATTTGTAGCAGCAAAACGACGCTGCACAAGATCTACCATGACCGAAAACGCCCATCGCACCTCCTGGTACCGGTTGTTCCGCTTGATGGTGAAACGTCGGTTTTTCCGAACCATATACGTCTGAACAGTCGGTCTTTGAGAGAAAACTGGTGATATAGCGCGCCCACAATGTGGGGTACGATCAGCGCCACCAGCAGTTTAACCATGGTGCCATGCCCAATCAGCGTGGGAAAAGCGAAGAAATCTTCCGGAAGAGAGCCATTTCCGGCGAACACAATATCAACCAGACCGGACTTGTACGGCGATACCGATACCGCTGCCAGCAACCAACAGCGCCGTGATATTCAAGGCGTAGTGTGCCACTACGCCCAGCTTATCAAGAAACGTATTTCCAGTTTCGGCATGAACGGGTTGAACAGTTTTTTTCCGCCATGACATCCGCCATCGCCAGACCCAGGCCGCTCGCGGCTCCTGTTATGAATACGATCCGATCTTGAACAATTCTATCGGATGATTACTGACTTCCGGTACTTAATACACTCACTGAGGATTGTTTAATTGATTGATTCGCCTAGATTTTGACGAATTTTGTTTATCAGATTTTGAAAAGATTTAATTTCTGATTTGGTCAAACCAGCTGTGGCAATTTTATTAACATCCACCGCGTAAGAAACCAGTGCCGTTTCCAGGTTTCTTCCCTTTTTCGTCAAGTGAATCGTATTCGCTCTTTTATCTTTCTCATTTTTTTTGCGAACTATAACACCTTGCTTTTCCATCCTTAGAAGAGCGCTTTGTGTTGTCGGTTCCGTAGTCGCAACTCGGTCACTGAGTTCGCGCTGGCTTAGTCCCTCTTCGTCCCACAAAACCCGGAGCAAATACCATTGCGCCGTGGAAATGTTATGTTTCTGCAAATTTGCGCGCAGCACTTTTTGCAGTTTCATAGTGGTGTCTCTAATTAGAAAACCGATACTTTTTGAGGTTGGTAAAGGTGACTTCGTTTTTCTGTTTTTTACCGTCATATCTTTTAAACAATTGTCAAATTAAATTATAATGATTTCTAACTTTATATCATTTTTACTTAAGTTGGCTATTCTTATGTGAATACGGTCAATTTCCAACTGGTCTTCGAAGGTCGATAAATCGACGATTGGATTATCAGGTAAATCATGATCCCGCTGCACGACCCGGCCCGAATCCGTAATGTGTAGTCCAAATATGTGGTTGAGGAGAACCGTCTTACCTCACCCGGAATTGACGACAATGGCGAAGAAATCGCCGCGTTCGATTTCCAAATCAACTCCCCCGCAACAACTTGTTGTCATTGATCTCTTTTTGGAACCCTTCGACACGTATTTCTACCTTGGGGGAAATATCTGTTGCGATGCCGGTCGACATCATTATCGCCCACAATTCGTTGAATTATTGGCGATAATGTGACCGAATTTTTTTCTTTTTTAATTGATGATAATATATGCATTTGCATCTTTATCAGAATTTGCTATTATTCGACTCATAAAATCATTTTTGAGTTTTTGTCTGAAAACTATGATTTAAAACGGAAACAGGCTGGTAAGAGGATTATTATTAGGTAAAACAATACGGAATTACGGTTTTTTGTTGACAAACGACAGTAAACCACTTTTTAATTGTTATTATTACAATCACTAAGTGGTAGAAAACAGGAAATGCCCCTCATTCCTATAACTACCCTCTTCTTCCGTCAGTTTTAAAAACAGGAAACAGAGATGGCTATTCAAGAGATATCCCAGGCAGACAAAGCAAAACCAATCCATGCTGCAAATATGGCGAGTGCCGATGAACTTATCGGACGCGGAGTCAGGGAAGGCGCTGAACTATTCCGGGTTTGGTTTAACGAACTCAGCAGTGTCGCAGAAAACGGTGGTGGCGCGGCCTATGTATTTGTCATGGGCAGCATGAACGAAGTCCTGAAGGCCTTTGATATGCCCGTGAGCTTTCCGGAAGTGAACTCATTACAAACCGCCATCCGGCGGGTATCCCGGGATTATCTCAATGAAGCTGAGGATTATGGTTATTCGCCTGATATCTGTGGCTATGTGAAAGCCGATGTGGCCATGCAGTTGGCCGGCGGCAAACACCCCATGGGCACCATTCCCAAACCAAGCGTCGCTGTGCTCACCAACGCCTGTAATACCTACATTAAATGGGCGGAAATCTGGGAACGCTTGTATGATGTGCCGATGTTCACCATGGATATCCCGGGCACCCGCGCTTTTGCCGACAAAAGCCAGCCCGGCAGCGATGATTTCAAATTCGAAGCCAAATATGTGCTGGGTCAGGTCAAGGAACTGATTGAGATCTGTGAAAAGGTCAACGGCAAGAAATTCGATATCGACAAATTCCGTGAAGTGCTTGGCTACGCCAACCGCATGAGCGAAATGTGGGACAAAATAATCAAGCTCAATGCAAATCAGCCCGCCATGTTCAATGCTTTGACTGACGGAACCGTTTATCTTGGCATGGCCAATGGATTCCGCGGCACCAAAGAAGGCGCCGAATATTTTGATCGCCTGCATGAAGAAATGACCTACCGCGCCGACAACGACATTGGCATCCAACTGAAAAGTGAAGATGGCCCTTATGGTATGGACCAGCAATTTCGTCTCGCCTTCGTCGGTGTTCCCTGCTATCCCATCTTCAGCCGTTTCAACAACATGTTCACCGATTGGGGCGGAGTATTCGTGACCTCCTCCTATCTGTGGTTCGCATCTGGCGGTACCTGCGCCGGATTCCAGTACGATCTGGATAATCCCCTGGAAAGCTTCGCCGAAGGCCAACTTTTGATGGTCCGGGAAGCCATGGACAGCATGTTCCACCAGGCGCTGACCATGAAACAGGCCTCCCAGGACTTCGCCTTGGACGGTGTCGTCTATCATCCGATCAAAAGCTGCCGGACAGTTTCTACCGGTCTGGCAGATCAGCGGCGGTACGTTTCCGAAGAGCTGGGCCTGCCGACGCTGTTCTTTGAATCCGATCTGATGGACCCACAAGTGGTCTCTGAAGCGCAAATGAAAAACCGAGCCGATGCCTTTTTCGAAGGACTGATCTCACGGCGCCAACAGGCGGCCGTTTAATTCTAATTGAAATAGTGAAAGCACGATCATGACCGACAAACGTTATTTCACCGAATGGCAAGGTAAAACCCTCGAACAAATTTTCCATCTGGCGCGGGAACTGGCCGAAGACCCCACCTACCCCACCGTTGCCGCATGGCGGAAAGACGGCGGTACGGTGTTGGGGCATTTCCAGGTCTACTTCCCCGAAGAAATCGCCCACGCAGCTGGGATGCTGCCGGTCAAGATCAAGGGGGCCCAGACAGACGGCACGGAATCGGAATCCCGTTTCGGATCGTATTTGTGCTCGATTATCAAAACATCCCTTGATATCGCGCTGACCAAGGATATCGAACTGGATTTGTTCATCACCCACCCGATCTGTGACGCCGCCCGCAATCTCGGCGCCATCTGGGGGCGAAATTTTGAATATAAGTGCCAAATTTTGTACCTGCCGCAAAACCCCAATTCCAAATTCGCTCAGGAATATCTGGGCAATGAATATCAACGGGTGATCCGCGATATCGAGGCGACGACCGGTAAAAAAATTTCTGATGACGACCTAAAGAATTCCATTGAGGTCTACAACAAAGGCCGGAAGCTCTTGCGCGATCTGTATGATATCCGGCGCGAGACACCGTGGCTGATCGGCGCTGATGACTCACTTTCCCTGATCTCCTTGGCCGGCTTCCTGCCCAAAGAGGAATTCAACGATTTTCTCGAAACGGTGCTGGATATGATCCGTGCCCGGCCGGCCAAAAAACAAGATAAAATGCGTGTGGTCTTTGAAGGCGGCTTTTGTGAAATGCCGCCGATCGATCTGCTGCAAACCGTATCCCGCTCCTGCTACGTGGTCGATGACGATCTGATGATCGGTTTGCGGTTTATTTTGGACCATGTGCCGACGGACGGCGACCCGATAGACAATCTGGCTCACGCCTATATTGAAAATTCATCCTACAGCCCGGTTCAGCACGATCTGCGCAAACCCAAAGAGAAAATGCTGTTAGAGCGCGTTAAAGGTTCGGATGCGGAGGCGGTCATTCTCGCCGCCGCCAAAATGTGCGAGCCCGGCCTGGAAGAGCAAGTGGCTTACTCTAAAGAACTTGATGAGAAGAAAATTCCCTACTTCATTAGTGAGTTCGAGGAAAATCAAAGCACCTTCGACCATTTGGCCATTCAGTTGGAGACCTTTGTTGAAAACATCATGTTCGACTAAAGATCAGTTGAGACAGGAGAAAAAAAGCATGAAATACACTGCGGGCGTTGACGTCGGGTCCACTCAAACCAAGGCCGTCGTTATTGATGAGGATAAAAATATCGTAGGGCGATCCCTGATTGATACTGGCGCTGATGTCATAAAAGCCGCTGAGAATTCCTACCAGATAGCCTTGGATGAAATGGGAATTAAAGATGAAGAAGTCGGCTATGTCATCGGCACCGGATATGGCCGCTATAAGGTGACTTTCGGCGACCGGCAAGTGACCGAGATCAGCTGCCACGGACGCGGCGCTGTGCAAATGTTCCCCGATACCAAAACCGTGCTCGACATGGGCGGCCAGGACAGTAAGGCTATAGCCGTCGAACCGACCGGGGAAATCAAGGATTTCTGCATGAATGATAAATGCGCCGCCGGCACCGGGCGTTTTCTGGGCGCCGCGTCAGTGGCACTGGATATTCCTCTGGGTGATTTGGGCCCCGTCGCTTTAAATTCAGAAAAGCCAGTCCGCATCAGCACCACTTGCACCGTGTTTGCCGAAGCTGAAGTCCTGGCCTGGCTCGGTAAAGGCAAGACGGTTGAAGATATTCTGTGGGGCGTTCATCAGTCCATCGCCGCCCGCACCTTCGGTTTGCTCCGCCGGGTTGGTATCAAAGATGAAATCTCCTTTACCGGTGGCGTCGCCAAAAACATCGGCATGATCAAGGCGATGGAAGACAAGCTGGAAATCAAAATGAATGTAAGCGACGATTCTCACTATATGGGTGCGCTTGGCGCCGCCCTCTTCTCCCTCGACAGCATGCTCGCCGGTGAACCACGAAAAACCCAGATGGAGGTTGCATAATCATGGCGTATACAATTGGACTGGACATCGGCTCCACTTACACCAAAGGTATTATTCTGGATGCGGATAAAAATATTGTGGGCCGGGCCATGCGGGCTACCGGCGCCCGGCTGCAAAATGCTGCGGTCGCTGTTGTTGACATGACGATGGAAGCGGCTGGATTGACCAGCAACGATATTAATTATTGCATCACCACCGGCTATGGTCGGCACATGTATGACGACCGGGACTTGCAGGTCACTGATCTGACAGCGACGGCCCGGGGCAGCAACTTTCTGTTTCCGAAAACGCGGACGATCCTGGATATCGGTGGTCAGACCATGAAGGCCAGCAAAATCGACGAATCCCGCAAAGTTCGGACCTTCAGGCTCAATGATAAATGCGCTTCCGGCACAGGCATGTTCCTTGAGAAAACTGTCCGCTATATGGGCTATGAGACCGAAGATATCGGCGGCCTTCTGGAATCCGCAGCCGAATCCGTTCCCATCTCCGGCGTCTGCACGGTCTTCGCGGAATCGGAAGTAATCAACCACCTCTCCAATGGTGTGCCACCGGAAAACATCATGTTCGGTGCCTCCATGTCACTCACGCAGCGTTCGGTTCAACTTTTAAAACGAGTTAAACCGGAAACGGAAGTCACCGTGGTCGGTGGCATTCTTCGCTGGTCGACCATGGCGAAAGCCATCGCCGAGGAACTCAAACTGGAGGTCAACGTTGCCGAGGATGATCTGCCTCAATTTACCGCGGCCCTGGGCTGCGCTATTCTCGGTCATATCCGGTTGGATAAAATCAAAAACGAAGGCCCGAAAGGCAAAGACGACATTGAGCAGCGGGACGCTGCTTGATTTTGAAAATAGAATTTTATTATGAATGAAACGAAACATAACCCCTTTGAGCCCCAGGGCTGTTCGGTTCCCCTGGAACATGAAGGACCGCAACAGACCTACACTGGCTGCGATATTCCCCACAACCCCGCCCTCGTTGCCGAAGGCTGGGAATTTAGGTGCAACACCGATGACAGCCGGCTGAACGACGTCGTCGATACCTACAGGGAACTCGGCTATGAAATACACCTGCAGCCGGTAAACCTCAACGGCCTCAGCTCCGACTGCGGCGGCTGCGCCGGCCTCTTAGCCAAATTCCAGGCAGTCTATACCCGAAAGCAGGATTAGTTTATCGCCCAGCGTCATGCCAGACCTGACCCGGGCATCCACTTTCCCAAAATTAGTTTCGACGGTGGATACTCGGATCCAGTCCGCATATGACGACCGTAGGTTTAATTGCTAGAAACCAACGGGACATGTACTTGTGACGTGGCCCCTTTTTATTTCTCTCGGGGAAACGAAACAAGTTCATGTCCCCACAATCTTTGTCTTAAGAGGCGCGCGATCGTGACCTCAAATTACCTATCCACCAGCGGCCAGTCCCCTAAGCGCCAGCTTATCAATCTTGCCGACCGTGGTTTTTGGCACTTCGTCGACGATGTCGATGGCAGCCGGCACCTTGTACTTGGCGAGATTTTCCCGGCAGTATTTCAAGAGGTCATCGGACGTTACATTAGCGCCCGGCTTTAATACCACCACGGCTTTGATGATCTCCCCCCGGTAATCGTCAGGGACGCCCACCGCCGCCGCTTCGTGAACGTTGGGGTTGGCGTAGAGAACTTCGTCGATCTCACGGGGATAGACGTTATAGCCGCCGACGATGGCCATGTCTTTTTTGCGGTCACGGATAAACAGGTCGCCGTCATCGTCGAATTCGCCAATATCACCGGTATAGAGCCAGCCATCCCGGAGTGTCTCAGCGGTTTCCTCGGGCCGGTTGCGATAGCCAGACATGATCTGAGGACCGCGGGCGCGGATTTCACCCTGCTCTCTCGGCCCGAGAATATTGTTACCGGTTTCCACATCGACGATTTGAACTTCCGTCTCCGGGATCGGCTTACCGACAGAGCCAGGCCTGATTTCCTCCCCTTCACCGATATATGTCAAAACCGGTCCCGCCTCGCTCTGGCCGTATCCCTCTAAGATCGGACAACCGGTCAATTCCTGCCAGCGTTTCAAGGTTTCTTCGGGCAAAGGCGCGGAGCCGGAATAAGCCGTTATCAGCGAAGAAAAATCCCTGCCCTCAAATCCTTCATAGCCCATCAGGCCGTTAAAAACGGTGGGGCCGGCCGGCAGGCGGGTAATTTTCTCATTTTCGATGATGCTGAGCACCTGCGCGGGATGATAACGGGGCAGAATAACCAGGCGGCCCCGGCAATAGGCAGTCAGGTGCAAACACATGGAACTGGCGAACACATGAAACAGCGGCATGATGCAAATGACGGTTTCATTGTCCGGCCGGGTCGGTAAAACGGCTTCCCGCTGGCTGATGTTCACCGACATCTGACCATGAGTAATATTGACGCCCTTGGGCAGCCCTGTCGTGCCGCCGGTATATTGCAGCGTGGCAAAATCATCAGGACCGGGAAGCGGACCGGGTAAAGTGGTGCTTTCATCGTTTCGCCAAGTATCCAGCAGCGGCCCTTCCTTGCCGCCCACCAATATGCCGTTGGCAATACCGATTTCTGCCAGTAACGGTGCCACGATGTTGGCGCTTTCCTCATCATAGATAACGGCGGCAGGATTTGAATCCTTCAGAATATGGGTCATTTCCCGGGCGGTGTAGATGGGGTTGATGGGTACTGCCTGGGCACCCGCCGCATGGACGGCAAACAAGGCGATACACATTTCTATGGAATTGCCGCAAACCAGGGCAACCCGTCCGCCCCTAACGCCAAGCTCAACCAGTTCGGTGGCAAAACCGCCAACCGAGCGGAGGTATTGGCTATAGCTTAAATTCCGCCCCTCAAAACTCAGAGCACAAGCGTCACCAGCATTCTCTCCAGCCGCGGCCAGCATATGCACAACGGTTTCATAAACTTTTGGCAGCTCGTCGGACACCGTGCCCTATACCTCATTCAATCAATGGTCAAACGAAATCGCGGATATGAGCTAATCGAACTACCAGCCCGGTGGACGGGAGATTGCCAAATGGGAGCGGACCTCTTCTTCCGACGGAATTCGTTCCGGCTTGATATCCTTGCCGAGCACATTGATCTCGAAGGCACCGGTGCC
>PVBE012395598.1_pt1 | contig 25149 bp, 16 predicted proteins | sample 1631181 | NCBI WGS metagenome assembly PVBE01 (sample SAMN08397723, study PRJNA350692) | Marine metagenome, whole genome shotgun sequencing project. | isolation source: water | place: Pacific Ocean | collected 2012-04 | reverse complement strand
TGTCACCATCGACGAAGCTCCCGACCAGGCCTCCGCTCACCAGGAAGTCGTCGAACTCGTCATCGTTCAGATCCCCCGCGGCTCGGACCTGGAACGCGGCGAATTGGTCTTCAGCCTCACCGAGGAGCTTTGCGTCGGCGTCCTCCTCCAGGCTTACGTCCCCACACAGACCACAGCCCAGACAGGCTCCGTCGCAGTCATCGTCGAGCCCGTTGCCGCAGACCTCCGGTGCCTCTGGGTGGACCGCAGGGTTGGCGTCGTCGCAGTCGAGCCCCCCGCAGCCCAGGCTCTCGAACCTATCGCCGTCGCCGTCACAGCTGGGTGCACTGTCGTCATCATCAGCGGGGGTGTCATCATCGTCCGCCACGGGAGTCGGCTCAGGTGTGTGTCATCGTTCGCCGGCCCACAGCCTGTGCAGGCAAGAACGGCAAAGAGGATCGCGGGAGGCCGGCAGAGCATGGTCAGGGCCTATTCTGCGGCTCGCACGACGGCGGGGCCAGGGCTTCGCGACTTAGTTTGACGATGGCTGAAGTACACAGCACCCCCCCGGTGCATGTTCGGTTGCGCAGACCTCATAGGGAAGGCCGAATCCCCCGAAATCGCCCATGAGATAGAGCGCCGACGATCCGGCTATGGCGACGCGCAATCTGCCCGCGTACCAGCCACAGAAGGCTCCAACGAACTCTAGGTTGGGATTCGAGGCCGTGGGATCGTGGGGGGGGGCATTGCCCACCTTCCACAGCAGCATCGGGGTGCCATCGAGGATTAGGAACAGCTCCCCCGATGGACTTTCCAGGAAGGCAGCCAGACAAGAGAATGCGGGTGGCCCTCACGGCCAACCACGCCCTATTCATGATGGGCGACCTGGGCTGTGTGGCGATCACGCCTCAGGACTGCGACACGACGCCCAACCACACACACGAGAGCTGCTGCATCATGCAGCCTACGGAGTGACCCTTGGTTCCGACCCACCGACCCACCGACGCAGCCGCCTGCCCCTCGTGGCGGTCCTGACCCTCCTGACGGTCGCCACCTCGTGCAAGCCGGCCGATGACGACGACAGCGTCGCGACCATCGACGACGACGATGACGACACGGCGCCGGACGACGACGACACCGCCCCCGACGACGACGACTCGGCTCCACCGTGCGAGGACGATGTGGACGGGGACGGCTTCATCGCGGCCGAATGCGGTGGTGATGACTGCGACGACACCCTCGCGGCGGTAAACCCCAGCGCTGTCGAGATCTGCGCCAACGGCCTGGACGACGACTGCGACGGCGCGTGCGTCGGCTGCGCAGGGCTCTGCGGGGAGGTCTCCCTGTCGCTCGCGGACGCGAAGTTGCTCGGGGAGTATCAGCAGGGCGGTCGTTGGGTGGCTTCGGCCGGTGACTTCAACCAGGACGGATTCGCTGACGTGATGGTTGCTTCTCTGCCGGGGACGTTGGAAGAGCCAGCGAGCGTGTACATCGTCCCGGGACCCCAGTTCGGAACCGTGTCGCTCTCTTCGGTCGCGGCCATCCAGATTCAGGGGTGGGGCCTCGATGGGGTCGGTACCCGGAACGTTGCCTCCAGGGACTTCAATGGGGACGGTGAGCGTGATTTCGTAACCGGCGGCCGATGCATCTCACCGACGGGGATCGTGTACGGGCCGCAGACAGGTCCGGTCGATGCGGCCAACCACACGATCTTGGGGATGCCTCCCGGCTCAGAAGGATCCAGGTGCTCGGTCGCGTCGGTGGGGGACGTGGATGCGGACGGCACGGATGACATTCTGATCGGCTCGGACACTGCCAACAGCTTCCTCTACTCAGGCCCGATCGCGTCCAGCTCGGAGGGCGCTGGGATGGCTGCCACCTTCGTGGGCGGCGGGGCCAGTCCAGACGCGGGCTACACCGTGGCCGGTGGCGGGGACATCAACAACGACGGGTTCGACGACATCCTCATCGGCGACCCGAAGGCCGAAGGAACCGGCAACGGCGCCGGGGTCTTCCACGTGTTCTACGGACCGTTGGCCGGGGATTATACCGTCGATGACGCCGACGCGACGTTGTTGGGTGTCGCGTGCCGACTCTGGGACGAACTCAACCAGGAGTGGACCACCGCTGACACGGACTTCGGGTACTCCATGTCTTCGGCAGATCTCAACGCCGATGGGTTCAGCGACATCATTGTCGGCGCGCCCCTAGCTGGCACGGGTGGGTCCGGTGTCTGCGGTGCCGACTATGGACTGGTCTACGTCTTTTATGGCCCGCCTGAGGCTGCCTGGCCCAATGAGGGTCTGCTCACCGCCCTGAATGCGGACGTGACGATCGCGATCTCGCCCGGCGGAGGCGCGGGTTGGTCGGTCTCTCCGGCGGGGGACGTCAATGGCGACGGCTGGCAGGATCTGTTGATCGGCGCGCCCGGATTTGCTGAGGGCAGGGGTGGCACGCACCTCCTCTATGGCCCATTCGAGGACACCATCACGTCCGCAGGCGCGACGTTCGTCGGGGAGGCTGAGCCTTTCGCGCAGGGATTCGCAGGCGCTGCGGTGGTCGGCGCCGGGGACGTCAACAACGACGGCTATGACGACATCGTGATCGGCGACCCGGGCGAAGACGAAGCGGACGAACTCGCAGGCGCCGCCTACATCCTCTACGGCGGTCCAGGGTTCTGAAGCTAACCCTCTGCGCCTTCGCGCTTGCGTGAGCTCGTCCGGCTGTCGCCCGATCGCACGTGCACCCACCCTCCGCCGCGACCCATAGTGTCGGCATGCGCGCTCCGCCTGCAGCGCTGATTCTCGCCCTCGCGGCCGCCACCTCGTGCAAACCGGCCAATGCCGACGACAGCGTCGCGATCATCGACGACGATGACGACACGGCGTCGGACGACGACGACACCACCCCGGCCGATGACGACGACGACTCGTCGGACGACGACGACAGCTCCGCATCAGACGACGACGACAGCGCGTCGGGGTGCGCCGACTCCGATGCTGATGGATACGATGATGCGGCCTGCGGAGGCGACGACTGCGACGACGCGAACCCCGCGGTGCACCCCGGCGCGATCGAGGTCTGCGCCAATGGGATCGACGACGATTGCGATGGAGCCTGCGTGGGGTGCGGGCTGTGTGGGGAGCATCCTCTCGCGTGGGCGGATGCCAAGCTGCTACCGGGACCGGGTGAGGCAACAGGAAGGTCGCTCGCGGGAGCTGGGGACATCGACGACGACGGATACAACGACATCCTGACAGCCGGCGGTCTCACCCTGTATGCCGCCAGCGGACCGCTGTACGGCACGGTCGACCTCACGACCGCCGGGACGGCTCGCATGTCGCACGTGGAAGACGCGCCGAACGCCACGATCGCCACCACATCGATCGGAACAGGTGACTTCAACAACGACGGCGAGGTCGATTTCCTCGCAGCAGGCGCCTGTGGGGCCGGGACCGCGCTCCTGTACGGACCGGTCTCCGGGGAGATTGACCTCGCGTCCGGCGTCCTCTTGGGGTACCCGCCACCGGCAACCGGGACGAGCTGCGTGGTGACGTCTGCTGGCGATGTCGACGGAGACGGGATCGACGACCTGCTCGCCGGAAGGAGCAACGGCGGCGCCTATCTCTACTCGGGGCCCGTCTCCAGCAGCCCCGACGGCAGCGGCTGGGTCGCTCGGTTCGTCGACGGTGCCGCAAGCGTCGTGCCCGGTGGCTCGGTGGCCGGAGACGGCGATGTCGACGGAGACGGGTACGCGGACATCCTGATCGGCGACACGGGGTACTTCACCGGGCCGGGCTCGGCTCACCTCTTCTACGGGCCCGTGACCGGCGAGCACAGCGTCGACGACGCAGACGCCACGCTGCTGGGCACGGAGTGTGAGGCGTGCTGCAACGAGTGGGGTGAGTGGTACACGGCCAGTGGGAATTTCGGTGAGGCCCTGGCCCTCGCCGATCTGAACGGTGATGGGTTCGCCGATGTGATCGTCGGAGACCCCGACGGTTCGGTTCGCGGCCCGTCTGGGAACTGCCAAGGGACTCCCTTTACGGGCGTCGTCTCCGTCTTCTTCGGGCCCTTGTCCGGAACGCTGGACGAGACCCAGGCCGACGCGACGATCGCAGGATTGGATGCCGCTCACGAGTTGGGCTACTCGGTCTCATCGGCCGGCGACGTCAACGGGGACGGTGCAAACGATCTGATCGTCGGGGCCCATTGGGCGGGGGGCGCTGGCGCTGCCTACCTTGTCTACGGGCCGGTGGAGGGGACCATCGATCTGGCTTCAGCCACGCACATGACGGGCGAAGCGACCGGCGATGGTGCCGGCTACTCCGTCGCTGGCGCTGGCGACATGAACGCAGACGGCTACGACGACGTGGCGGTCGGTGCCATCGGCAACGACGAAGCCGCTACCGAAGCCGGCGCCGCCTACATCCTCTACGGCGGTCCCGGGCTCTAGCCCGAGACGTCCGGCGGGTCCTCACGCTCTTCAACCCTCCTCAGTCGAGCGAAAGCGCAACCCTGAACCCGATGGTGCCGGTGCGGGTCTCGGCCTCCGAACCGGCCCGCGCCGCCAACGGCCGCGGGTCCGACGTCGACCAGTGGTTGCCCCGCACCGGGCGCAGCGTCTGATCGTGATCGAACCAGCCGCCGCACCAGTTCGACGCGCCTCCACACATGTCGCGCACGCCGTAGACGGATTCGTCCATGCCGTGGGTGCCGACCTCCTCGAGGCGGCCGGGGCCGGGGCGGGAGCCGCGCCAGTTGGCGAAGCCGGGATCGTAGGTGCCGCCCCAGGGGAACTTGCGGCCGTCGACGCCGCGGGCGGCCTTCTCCCACTCCGCTTCGGTGGGAAGCCGCAGGGGGAGGCCGGTCCACACTGCCTGGGCGGCGCAGTACGCCTCGGCGTCCTCGAACGAGACGCCGACCACGGGCAGCCGGAAGCCGTCGATGGGGGTGCGCTTGCGCGATCGACGCCCCTGGATGAGGTGGTCGGCGCGGGGCTCGTAGCGGCCGTCGTCTCCCCGGCGGGCGAGCTCACCGTCGCGGGAGCTGCGGGGTAGGCGGGCGCGCGCCTCCTCGTCCGAGAGCGAGTCGAGCCACTCCAGGTATTCGCTGAACGTGACGGGGAAGACCCCGATGGCGAAGTCGCCCACGTCGACGATGCGGATCGGCTCGGCCGAGCCGTAGGGGCCGGGGGCGCCTCCCGTGCGGGTCCGCCCGCCCGGCACGAACGCGAGGCTGGGGAGCAGCCGATCGGGATCGGGGAAGCACACCGTCGCGGCGAGGGACTCGGAGCGGCCGACGAGGATCGGTCGGTGGATGGTGTGGCGTCCCGGAAGCTCCAGCATAAGCAGGTGGCTGCCCATCGCGATGGTGACGTCGGTCAGGGGCGTCACGCCGAGCCGCTGGCCTCCCTCGGGCACGAGCAGGCGGTCGTTCTCGGCGAGGGTGTACAGCCAGACCTCGGCCCCGGGCGGCTCGGTCGTCAGGTCGAGGGTGCCGTTGCCGGTCAGCCGCTCGGTGTAGGCGCCGTCCACGTCCCAGCGCTGAAGCTCGGAGCGGGAGTAGCCCATCGCGAGCCGGTCACCGCGCGCCGCGTCCTCCAGGTACCGGGTCCACCACAGGCGGCGCAGCGCGGTCCCCGGATCGGGGTGCTCGAGGTCGAGCTCGTGAGCCTCCTGCCAGGTCGCAGTCGTACGTCCGAAGACCTCCGCGACCGCCTCCCGGAGGGCGTCGACGCGGTCCTCCGCGGCCCACATGCGGCGCTTGTCCGACACCGGTTGCCAAGGCTGAATCGAGGCGCGGAGCAACCCCGCCTCCTCGCTGGCGCGGTGAAGCTCCGACCGCTCGGTGCCGAGGAGGTCGACGAGGTCGCGTCCCTCTTTGCGCTTCGTCCCCGCCGCCTTGATGCGCTCTTCCCGCTGCTTGGCGCCGTCGAGGAACTCCTGAAGTTGGGCCGCCAGCGCGCGGGCCGAGGGCGTGCGCTGGGTGGGGTCCCGGGCCAGCGCCTCCATCGTGATCTGGTCCAGCCGGGACGGGATGCGTCGCTCGGGGGCGCGCACCGACGGCACGACGGGGTCTCGGGAGAGCGCCTTGCGGAGCACCTCCTCGGGCGGATCGTCGAAGGTCCGCTCCAGCGTCAGCGTCTCGTACAGCAGCGCCCCCAGCGAGTAGACGTCCCCGAGGGCCGGGGCGACGCCGCTGCGGGAGGCCAGCCGCTCCGGGGAGATGTACCCGGGGGTGCCGGCCACGTAGCTGGAGCTGACCTCCTCGTCCGCGTCCTCGGTCATGCAGGCGACGCCCCAGTCCAGGAGCTGAATCTCGCCGTAGTCGCCCAGGAAGATGTTCTCGGGCTTGAGGTCGCGGTGCACGATGTCGCGGCTGTGGGCGTACTCCACCGCCAGCGCGACCTGGGCCAGGATCGTCAGCAGCCGGGTCCGCCCGAAGCGCACCTCCGCGGCGGTGTTGCCCTTGCGCAGGTCGTGCAGCACGTCCAGCAGGGTCGTCCCCTCCAGCCGCCGCATCGTGAAGAACGGCTGCCCGTCGTCCAACACCCCGAGCTCGTAGACGGGGACGATGTTGGGGTGCTCCAGCTGCGCGCCGAGGCGGGCCTCCTCGAGCAAACGCTCGCGGTCCGCGGGGTCTCCGACGCGGTCGGGGAGCAGCATCTTGAGGGCGACCTCGCGCTGCAGGTCGAGGTCGACGGCGAGCTCGACGACGCCCATCGCACCGGCTCCGAGGCGGCCTTCGCGGTGGTAGCGCTTGCCCGTCGCCGTCAGCGAGCGGAGGTCCCGGGGCTTGATCCGACGCCCGGTGGGCGAGCGGGTGATCGCGTTGGCGGAGACGGGTTCGGCCCAGGGATCGTCGGGATCCGCGCTCACGTCAGCAGGCGCCTCAGCTCGGCGACGGCGCTGCGCAGCTCGTCCGCCTCCGCGGCCAGGGCGGGGGGAAGCCGGGGATCGGCCGCCATCGAGGCGCTCCCCGCGACCACGCGCTCGAGCAGGGCGCCCGCTTCGGGGGGCACCGCGGTCTGGGTGCGGCTGGCCAGGCGGAGGAGGGCGCGCACGCGAACGATCAGGCCGGCGCGCCCGATGGGCTTGCTGAGGAAGTCGTCCCCGCCCACCTCCAGGGCCTGCTCGTAGCTGCGGCGGTCGTTCATGCCGGTGAGGAAGACGACCGGGGTTGCGGCCCCGTGGGGCAGGCGCTTGATCTCCGTGCACGCGTCGAAGCCGGACATGCCCGGCATGGTCGCGTCCATGAGCACCAGATCGAACGGCTGGCTGGAGACCAGCTCCAGGGCCGCCTCGCCCGATTCGGCGGTGGTGACGGCGTAGCCCTCGGCGCCGAGGATCGACTTGACCAGCGCGAGCACTTGCACGCTGTCATCCACGACGAGGATTTGGTTCGGGGCGTCCATCGCGCGTCACTATACGCCCGGTGGCGGCCCGCCATACCGGGGGCTACCCTGACAGCCGGATGGGTCTGGAATCTCGCACCGTCGGTGACTACCGCAACGACGCCCTCGTCTACCTCTCACGGTCTCTGAACAAGGGCTGGAGCAAGCCGGACTGGGTGAGCGTGAACCTCACGCTCAAGTGCAACCTGACGTGCACCTTCTGCAAGACCTGCTACCCGGTCCGCAAGGAGCTGAGCACCCGCGAGATCAAGGACATCATCGACCAGACGTACCTGTGGGGCGTCGACCGCTTCAACCCCATCGGGGGGGAGCCGTTCGTCCGACCGGACCTGGAGGAGATCCTCGCGTACGCGTGCGACAAGGATTTCTACATCACGCTCACGACCAACGGCACGCTCATCACCCCCAAGCGAGCCGCCGAGATCGCCCGCATTCCGTACAACCGGCTGCACTTCAACGTCAGCATCGACGGCCCCAACCCGTGGCACGACATGGGGCGTGGCGAGGGCAACTTCGACAAGGCGCTGCAGGGGTACTGGAACCTGCGCGAGGCCGACGCGGCGGCGGGCAACCCGCTCCGCAAGATCTCGATCAACGCGATCATCAACAAGCTGAACCTCAGCGACCTGCCGGCGTTCCTGTACTGGTGCCGCGATGAGCTGGGCGCGCAGGCGGTGCAGTTCCTGAACCTGTTCCGCCACGGCAACCGCATCGACCCCGACGTCGAGAAGCTCTGGATCACGCCCGACCGCTACGACGAGCTGGATCGCTTCGTCGACCTGCTGATCGGGCTCCAGCAGCATGAGGCCGACACCAACTTCCGGCTCGCCAACAGCATCGGCGACCTCGAGAACATCAAGAAGTACTACCGCGACGAACTCCGGCCGCTGGATGGCAAGTGCTATTCGGGCTGGAAGGAGCTGTACGTCAACGCCGACGGCACGGCGATCATGTGCGACGGGAAGCTCGACTTCCTCAATGGCAGCTTCGGCGACATCCGCAAGCAGACCTTGCGCGAGTTGTGGACGGGACCGGAGATCGCCAAGCTCCGGGACAACGTCAAAGACTGCACCACCCCCTGCATTCAGGACTGTTACTTGCGACGACGCTCAGACAGCGCAGTGCGCATCGCCCGCGGGGTCTCCCGCCTCGTCTACGACGAGCTGAAGAAGAAGTACCGGACGCGGCAGGTCGAAGCGCCGACCTACGAGGACTCGGTGCTGACCCTGCAGCTGTCGGACACGCTCGATGTCGCGACCACCCACAAGCGGGTGCCGATGGAGCGCTTCGAGGCGCTCATCAGGGACTCGCCCGAGCCCTTCTCGGCGGTGCGCGAGGACCCCTTCCGGTTCTACGACTTCCGCAACCGCGGCTACATCCAGTTCAACCGCGGGTTCCTCGCCTTCGACGTCATCAAGTCGATCATCGAGGACGCCCAGCGGCACGATCTGGTCTACGGCCAGGTGGTGTTGGCGTGGGACGGGGAGCCGCTGATGCACCCCCAGGTCGAAGAGGTGCTGGCGTGGCTGGCGGAGGCGTGGCGGCGCAAGCCGTTCGCCCGGCGGATCATCATCCCCACCAACGGCACGCTGCTGAACCACAACTACTGCAAGATCACGACGGAGGCGGGCGACGTCCCCTTCACGTGGCAGTTCCAGGTCGACGCTCACGACAGCGAGTCGTACACGCTGCACCACGCCGAGCCGCTGTGGGACCGGGTGCTCGACAACATCAACTTCCTGCTCCACTGCATCAAGGAGAACCAGCCGCGGCAGCTCGGGCTGGTACTGCAGGACACGATCACCTCCGCCAACGTCGAGCACGTCGAGGCGTTCCGCGAGTTCTGGACCAACCACCTCGGCGCGTACGAGCTGACCCCGTCGGTGACGTCGCAGGCGGCTCCGCAGACGCCGGGGTCGTTCATCCACTTCCGCCGCGCCGATCCCCCCGATCTGGCCGGCATCCGCGACGCCGCCGAGCAGTACCGCACCGCCCTCACGACGCTGGGGCTGGAGGTCGTCGCCGATGACGCCGCCCGCCGCACCTGCGCCGCCTACTGGAAGACGCCCACGGTCTCGTGGGACGGCAAGGTGATGCTCTGCACCGCGGATTTGCAGCAGACGATGAAGGTCGCCGAGGCGACCGAGGGCTCCATCTCGGATGCGTGGTGGAAGGGCCAGCGCATGGTCCAGATCCGCTGCCAGATCCAGCACGAGGACTTCAGCGGGCTGAACCTGTGCCGCGGCTGCAACCAGCCGTACTCGCCCAACATGGTCAAGCTGTCGGCCGAAGAGCTCGAGGCGTGGAAGCAGTCCGCCGGCTGAGCTACGGCCCTTCGAGGGCGACGATCATCCGGTCGTAGGCATCCTGCGGCCGTGCGGCGGTGACGCTCATGGACGACTCCCAGCCGCCTTCAGCCGACTCGGTGTCGGTCACCGAGGCGAGCAGGAGGATCTCCGTGTTCTTGACCTGGTCGTCGACCAGCTCACGGCGGGTGACCGTGACGGTGAGCGAGCCCGCCGGCAGCGGCGTCGCCGTCGTCTTGACCCGGAGCGCGGTCCCGTCGCCGCCGGTGACGCTGAGCTGCACCGCCTTGCCCGCGACCTTGGCCTCACCGTCGATCCGCCCGGTCATCGACACCGGAATCGGGGCCTTCTTGGCGATGCGGTGCCGCGGCATCACCTGGTCCAGGGCGGACTTGAGTGACTGCAGCGTGAACGGCTTCGACATGAAAACTCGAACCCCAAGCTCCCGAAGTGACCGTTCGATCGGTCCTCCCTTGGGGTAGACGGCGCTCGCGGCGATCACGGGAACATCCCGGGCCTCCGCGACGCGTCGCGCCACCTTGAGCAGATTCACTCCGTCCATTTCGGGGAGGCAGATCTCGAGCAGGATCAAATCAGGCGCCGCTTCCGCCAGGCTGTACAACGCCTGGTGGGCATCGGGGCAGACTTTGATCCTGAAGCCGAGCATCTGGAGCATGCCGCCCGCGATCTCCGCCGCGTCGAGATCGTCCTCGATGATCATGGCCAGGGGAGTGTCGCTCATCTTGTGTACCCTGCTTCGCCTCGGCGTCCTGCCGAGTCATGGAGGTCTAATTGTTCCGTATTATTGCTCTTTTTGTTGCTTCGCTGGCCCTGACTTTTGTGGCAGTCACTCCTACAAACGCCCTCGCCGATGACGAAGGTGCGACCGTCTACAACACCTACTGCGTGACCTGTCACGGTGACACCGGGAAGGGCGACGGCGTCGCCGGAGCGGCTCTGGACCCGAAGGCTGCGGACTTTACCGCGGCGGGCTTCTTCGACAGCCGCGACGACGCGCTGCTGACGAAGGCCGTCAAAGAGGGCGGCGCCTCCATCGGCAAGTCGCCGTTGATGACTGCCTGGGGCGCGGTGCTCAGCGACGCGCAGGTCGCGTCGGTGGTCGCGCACATCAAGACGTTCAAGAAGTAGCCCCCCCGGGCGCGCCAGCTCTTCGACGATGAGCTTCAGCCCGTCCGTCGGATTGCAGAATCGCGGTTTGATGCGGTAGCGCACGCCGCGCGGCGACTGCCGGCGGTCCTCGACCAGCCCCATGATGCGAATGTCGAAGTCCTGAATCGCGTCGTTGACGGCGCGGCGGACCTTGATCGTGGCTCGGACCTCCTCGCCCAGGGCGAGCACGTCCTCGCCGGTGCGGACCGCGAGGAACGATTCGGAGGCCCGTTCGACCAGCATCGGCGCGACCTTCATGAGGGTGACGCCATCCATCTGAGGCAGGCAGATGTCCAGGAGGATGAGATCAGGCGCCTTGTCCGACAGCGAGTACAGCGCTCCGTGACCGTCTCGGGCGACGTCCGTTTCGTACCCGAGGGCTTGCAGCATGCCGCCCGCCACGTCGGCGGCGTCGGGATCGTCTTCGATGATCAGGGCGTAGTTCATGGACAATTCTTAAAATAGTCGCAATTGCTGCAGAGGGCCACTCTGGAACAGATCGGCAATACGAGGGGTATCTTGAGTCGTAGAGACGGGAACCTGCGCCCGGGCGGGCTGTCGGAGACACCATGCGCCCTGAGAACAACGACACCCTCGCGACCGCGGTCGGCGAGGCTTCTCGCCGGCTGGCCGCTCGACGCGGCCTCCGCGCCGCCTCCCTCGGAGGGTGGATCGGCACCGCGCTGAGCGCGCTCTGGATGGGCGGCTGGCTCCTGCGGTGGGCGCCGCTCCCGGACTTCGCCTGGCTGCTCGCGCCCCCGATTGCGGTGGCGATCGTCGGGGGCTTGATCGGCCGCGCGACGTTCCGAGCACGCGAGGACGAATTGGCGCTCCTGATCGATCGCCTGCTGGGATCCGAAGAGATCGCGATCACCGCCCTCGGCCTGCGCGAGGTGCCGAAGGAGGGACCGCTGGCCCACCAGGTGGTGGCCGACGCGGAGGCCCTCCTGGACGGAAGCCCCGCGGAGATTCGCGCGCGCCTCCCGATGACGCCGCCCCGGCACCTGCGCTTCCTGCCGCTGGCCGTGCTCGCCGTCGCCGCCATGACGTTCCTGCCCCGCGCCCCCATCAAGGAGACCCCGGCGGGGCCCGCGGGTGACATGGAGGCAGAGGCGGACCGGCTCGAGCAGCGCAAGGAGCAGCTGGAGGCGGAGCTGGACACGGTGCTTCCGGACGAGCTCGAAGCGGAGTTCTCCGACCTGCTCGAGTCGATGAAGGACGGCTCGATCAACAAGAACGAAGCGGCCGAGCAGGCGCAGGAGCTCGCCGACAAGCTGGACACGCACGCGCGTCAGAGCTCCTCGGCGGAGTCCCAGGCGCTGCGCGACGCGGCCGACGACTTGAAGAGCGCCGATCCGGAGCTCGCCCAGGACCTCGATGACGCGCTCAGCGAAGCCGATCTGGAGGAAGCTCAGGAGGCGGTCGAGCGCATGCGCGAGCGCATGGAGCAGGCCTCCCCCGAGGAGCGCGAACGGGCCGCCCGGGAGATGGAGCTGGCCGCCGACAACGCCATGAAGAGCCCGCTCCCGGGACTCGGAGGAGCCCTCAAGAGCGAGGCCGGCATGCTCCGCAAGCAGCAGGGCGGGGGCCAGGGCCAGCAGCAGCAGGCGGGCGCCAACGGCGGCCAGCAGGCGGGCGGTCAGGGGAACCAACAGCAGGGCGGCCAGCAGCAGGGTGGCCAGCAAGGCCAGCAGCAGGGCGGCCAGGGAAGCCAGCAGCAGGGCAGTCAGGGCCAGCAGGGCGGTCAGCAGGGCCAGCAGCAGGGCGGCGGGCAGCAGGCCGGCGGCCAGGGCCAGCAGCAGGGCGGCCAGCAGGGTGGCGAGGGCGGCGGACAGAGCGGCGGGGGCGGGCTCTCCGAGTACCACCAGCAGCTGGAAGAGCAGGGCCTCGGCGGCGACGGGCTCGCCCAGGAGGAGGCTCAGAGCCAGATGAACCAGGAGATGGAGCAGGCGCTCGGCGGAGCCGCGGGGCGGCTCGGCGGCATGGAGGGGGCGACCGGAAACCAGGGTCGCGGCAAGGGCGGCAAGGCCTTGTGGGGCGCCGGTTCCGAGCACTCTGCGCAGGACGAGGGCACGTTCGACACCACCGGCATGGCGCATCAGGACATGGACCGGCAGGTCAACGGCGAGACCAGCGACTGGGTCGTGCCGTTCGACCAGGACCACGCCCCCGAGCGGCTGCAGGGCGTCAGCGCGGTCGCATCGACGGTCGACGTTCCCCTCGGCGAGGGGTCGGTCGACGTGGAGTATTTCCGGCTGTCCGGGAGCGAAGAGCGCTCGGGGCAGGCCCTCATCCAGGCACCCGCCGGCTACCGCGAGGCGGCTGAGGAGGCGATCGACGGGGAGGGCATCCCCCGCGCCTACCGGGACCAGGTCAAGACGTACTTCGACGCGATCGAAACAGAAGATTAGGCAGGAGGAGCCTTCATGCAGTCAGACGATCTCCCCCAGGCGATCCCGCCCCTCGGTGACGAGGCGGCGACCAGCTTCCGCGACGGGTTCGCCCGCCTTCGCACCTCCATCGGACGCGTCATCGTGGGCCAGCAAGAGGTCGTCGACGGCGTGCTCATCGCGCTCGCCGCGGGCGGCCACGTGCTCCTCGAAGGCGTGCCCGGCCTGGGCAAGACGCTGCTGGTGCGCTCCCTCGCGGAGGCGCTGGAGCTCGAGTTCAACCGGGTGCAGTTCACGCCCGACCTGATGCCGGCGGACATCATCGGCACGCACATGCTCCTGGAGCTCGACGGGCGTCGGCAGATGACGTTCAGCAAGGGGCCGGTGTTCACCTCGGTGCTGCTCGCGGACGAGATCAACCGGGCCACGCCGAAGACGCAGTCGGCCCTGCTGGAGGCGATGGCGGAGCGCTCCGTCACCACCGGCGGCGTGCGCAACGAGTTGCCCGACCCCTTCTTCGTGCTGGCGACGCAGAACCCCCTGGAGATGGAGGGCACGTACCCGCTGCCGGAGGCGCAGTTGGACCGGTTCTTCGCCAAGATCCTGGTGCCCTTCCCGAAGCTCGAAGAGCTCTCGATGATCATCGACCGGACCACCGGCACGGCGGCTCCGTCGGTCGAACGGGTGATGGGCCGGGACGAGCTCAAGACGATGCAGCGCACGGCCCGCCATGTGGTCGTGGCCGACGCCGTGAAGCGGTACGCGCTGCGGCTGGTGCTCGCGACGCACCCCGAGGGCGAAGGTTCGTCCGAGGTCGCCAAGCAGTGGATTCGGTACGGCAGCAGCCCGCGGGGGGCGCAGTCGGTGATCCTCGGCGCGCGTGTCCGGGCTTTGCTCGACGGGCGCGCGCAGGCGTCGTTCCGTGACGTGCGGGAGGCGATTCTGCCGGCGCTGCGGCATCGGCTCATCCGCAACTTCGAAGCGGAAGGGGAGGGGCTGGAAGCGGACGATCTGCTGGCCCAGATCCTCGAAGAAATCCCCGAAACCACGTCGGCCGTCGCCGCGGAAGCGGGCTAGCAGGAGCCTCCGTGCTCGACGCAGCCTTCCTGGCGCGGCTGGAGAAGCTCGCCTTGACCTCGCGAAGGCGGGTCGGGGGGCAGCGCACCGGTCCGCATCGCTCGATCCGACGCGGGCAGAGCCTGGAGTTCGCCGATCACCGGGAGTACGTGCCGGGGGACGACATCCGGCACCTCGACTGGCACCTCATCGGGCGGCTGGACAAGCTCTTCGTCAAGCTCTTCGAGGCCCGCGAGGACCGCACCGTGCGGGTGCTCCTGGATCGCTCCGCGTCGATGTCGGGGGCGAAGTGGGAGGCCGGTCGGAAGGCGGCCGCGGCGGTGGCGTACGCGAGCTTGTGCGGCCTGGACCGGGTGCAGCTGTTCACGTTGGACCAGGGGCTGTCGGCGGAGGGTCGACCGCTGCGCGGCCGCTCCGGCATCCACCGAATCTTCAAGTTCCTGCAGAAGGCCGAGAGCCAGGGCGGCACGGACCTCGAGCGGGCCGTGCGGGCGCTTCCCCCGGCGCGCGCGGGGGCGATCACGGTGCTGATCACGGACCTGTGGAACCGCGGCGGGTACGAGGCCCCGTTGGCCCGGCTGTCGCACGGCGGCGGGGAGGTGCACCTGCTGCACGTCGTCGATCCCCGCGAGCTGAGCGCCAACTCGCTGCAGGGCGACCTGACGCTGGTCGACAGCGAGACGGCCGAAGAGCTGACGATCACGATCGACAAGCCGACCCGGGAGAAGTACCGCTCGGCGGTCGGGGACTGGTTCGGCGGCATCGACACCCTGGTGAAGCGGCGAGGCCTCGGCTACGCGCAGCTCAACGCCAGCGAGGACGTCGAGGACGAGCTCATCTCGTGGCTGCGCCAGGCTGACAGCACGATCCGAAGGGTGGGCCGTTAGTGCAGTTCGCCAACCCGCTCGCGTTCTGGATGCTGACGGCGGCGGCGCCGCTGATCGCGATGTACGTGCTGAAGGTGCGGCGCAAGCGGGTGCGGGTGGCGAGCCTGATGCTGTGGCAGGCGGTGATCGAGAACCAGCGGCGCGCGCGTCCCTGGGATCGCTTCCGGCGGCACGACCTGCTGTGGCTGCAGCTGCTGGCGTTGCTGCTGGTGACGTTGGCGCTCGCGGCGCCGTCGATCCCGGGCACGAAGCGGCTGGGCAAGTCGGTGGTCTGGATCGTCGACGGCTCGGCCTCGATGGCAGCGACGAAGCCGGCGCCGAATCGCTTCCACGCGGCCCAACAGGTCGTCGTCGGGGGCATCGATTCGCTGAGCTCGACGGACGAGGGCATGGTCGTGCTGGCCGGCCCGGACCCCCGGGTGGTGGTGTCGTTCACGCGGGACAAGGAGCGGCTCCGCTCGGCGGTCAAGGGGATGGACCCGACGGGGGCGGAGGCGTCGGTCGGCTCGGCCGTGGACCTGGCGGTGGCGCTGACGCGGAACCGCCCCGAGCGCACGGTGGTGGTGGTGACGGACGGCTCGGATCGCACGATGGATGCGGCGTTGGCCCGGCACCCCGGCATCCGGGTCGAGCATGTCGGCCGGCCCGCGGACAACGTGGCGATCACGGCGCTGGATTTGCGGCGGTCGCCGACGGTCGACCTGGAGTCGGAGCTGTTCGTGACGCTGCGGCGGTTCGGCGGCGACGCGGCGCCGGTGGGCATCGAGGTGACGTTGGACGGCGAGCTGGTCGCGACCGAAGCGGTGGACGTCCCGCCGGACCGGCCGGTGGCGCGGGTGTACCGCGGGCTGGGCGAGACGGGCGGACTGATCAAGGTCCACATCGAGACCGGTGATGCGCTGCGCACGGACGACGACGCGGTCGCGTGGCTGGATCCGCCGAGCCGGCGACGTGTCGTGTGCGTGGGTTGTTCGGTGCTGACGGGCCGGGCGTTGGCGTCGGACCCGCGGTTCGACGTGACGGCCGCGAATGCGTGGAACCCGCCGGTCGAGGACGAGGACCCGCCGGACCTGTACCTGTTCGAGGACGGGTCCGTGCCGGAGGAGCCGGGGGCTCCGTTCCTGGCGTTGGGTCCGTCGGCGATCGGCGCGGAGGCGGCGCCCGAAGAGGTGGAGTGGCCCCAGGTGACGCAGTGGCGGCGGAGTCATCCGACGCTGCGGTTCGTCGACCCGGGCGGGATTCACGTGATGAAGGCGCGCCCGCCGACGGACCGGAAGTGGGAGCCGCTGCTGGAGTCGGACCAGGGGGCCCTGCTGAGCACGGGCATCCAGGGCGGCATGCGCGGCGTCGTGCTGCACTTCCGCCCCAGCGAGAGCGACATGCCGTTGCGCGTGGCCTACCCCCTGTTCCTGCTGAACGCGGCCGGCTGGCTGACCGGCGAGGAGGCGCGAGGCACGACCCGAACGCTGTCCGCGGGGGCGCCGCTGCTGCGCGAAGGCTGGGGCGCCGATGGGGACGAAGTCGCGCTCGTGCGGCCCGACGGCACGGAGTTGAAGGTCCCCGTCCGCGATAGCGTGGCTCGCTTCGGTGGGTTGGACCAGGTCGGTGTCTACAAGCTGCGAGGGCCCGCGGGCCGCAGCGAGCGGGTGGCGGTGAACCTCGTCAGCGAGACGGAGTCCGATCTCGCGGTGATGGAGCACATGGCGCCCGTGGATGAGGGCGGCGAAATCCTTCAAGCGAGCGCGCCGGGAAGGCTGCCGCTCGTGAGGCCGTTGTTGGCGTTGATGGCGTTGCTGTTGGTGGGTGAGTGGTTGCTCTATCAGCGGAAGTACCGTGATGAGTAGGGCGGCGGGGATGGCGATCTGGGCCGAGTTGGCTGGGAAACTGGGAAACTGGGAAACTGGGAAGTGGTTATTGGGGGGTGCGGTAGGTGACTCGGGTGATGCCGAGGGGGATGGCGGCGAAGTTGAGGAGCAGGTCGATGCGGTTGCCGGTCGCTTTGAGGTAGGCCTGGACGGTCAGTCGGTGGATGGGATGAACCCGGTCCACGGCCTTCAGCTCGACGACGATCTGATCGAACGCCAGGACATCCAGCCGGTGTCGTCCGACTTTCTGGTCTCGGTAGAAGATCGGGACCGAGGGCTGCCGCACAAACGGAATGCCCCTCGTGGCCATCTCCAGCACGAGCGCAGCCTCGTAGGTCGCCTCCAAGAAACCCGGCCCCAACTCGGTATGCACCGCAATCGCCGCCGCGATCACCCGCTCGGTCAAGTCCGCCCTCTCCAAACCCCTTTCCCAGTTTCCCAGTTTCCCAGTTTCCCAGCCGACCCTCGGCCCGCGATCACCCCCGCGGCCCCCATAGAACGCCTTCACGGCATCCCCCTTACATCCGGGCCTTCCCCGGCATGAGCACCTTCCTCGAACGCATCACCCTCGACGCCCCCGAGTGGCTCCTCCTGCTCCTCGTCCTCGTCCCCATGTGGTGGGCCGCCGGACGCCGCACCTTCGAGGGGCGCACCGCCAAGGCCGCCGCTCTCGCGCGCACGGCGCTGGTCGTCGTCATCGCCCTCGCGGCCACCGGGCTGACGCTGAAGATGCCGGCCAAGCGGCTGGGCGTGGTCTTCGTGCTCGACCGCTCCGCTTCCCTGCCCGAGCAGGCCCGCTCCGACGCCCTCGGGTTCGTCCAGGAAGCCTCCAAGGCCATGCGCGACGGCGATCGCGCCGCGGTCGTGGTTGTCGGCGACGGGGCCATGGTCGAGCTCGAACCCGACGACGAGATCCGCCTCGGCGCCGTCGAGTCTCGCATCTCCCCCCACCAGACCGACATCGCCGCCGGCATCCGCCTCGCCGAAGCCGTCATGCCGTCGGACTACACCCGCCGCATCGTCGTGCTGTCCGACGGCGAGGAGACCCGCGGCGACGCCATCTCCCAGGTTGCCTCCGCCGCCGCCGACGTCGAGCTGTGGACCGTGCCCTTCGACCGCGCCGAAGCCGACGAGGTCCTCCTCGAAGGCATCACCGCCCCCGACCAGGTCGCCGAGGGCGCCGCGTTCGAGCTTCGCGTCGTCGCCCGCGCCGCCAAGCCCACCAAGGGCAAGCTTCACCTGTACCGAAACGAGCGCCTGCTCGGCTCCCTCCCCGTCGACCTGCAGGGCGGCCGCGCCGACCTCTTCGTGCTCCGCCAGGACGCCGACGAGCCCGGCTTCCTCCGCTACCGCGCCACCCTCGAGGTCGACGGCGACACCGTCCCCCAGAACAACGTCGCCGTGACCACCGTCGCCGTCGAGGGACGCCCCCGCATCCTCTACGTCGAGGGCAAGACCGGTCAGGGCCGCTACCTGGAGACCACCCTCGAAGCCGAAGGCATGGCCGTCGACGTCATCGCCCCCGGCGAGATGTCCGCATCCCTGGCCGCCCTGCAGCCGTACGCCGCCGTCATCCTGTCCGACGTCCCCGCCTACGCGTTGACCGAGCGCCAGATGGAGGTCCTGCGCCGCTACGTCCGCGACCTCGGCCGCGGCTTCGCCATGTTCGGAGGCGACGAGTCCTTCGGCGTCGGCGGCTACTACAAGACCCCGGTCGAGGAAATCCTCCCCGTCCGCATGGACATCCAGGACAAGAAGTACTTCCCGTCCCTGTCCATGGCGATGGCGATCGACAAGTCCGGCTCCATGGGCGGCACCGGCCCCGCCGAGAAGATGGGGATGGCCAAGGAAGCCGCCATCCAGACGGCCGAGTTGATGGCCGACCGCGACCGCATCGGCGTCATCACCTTCGACGGCGCCGCCTCCTGGGCCGTGCCCATGACGCCGCTGACCCAGCGCAAGAAGATCGTCGACGCCATCTCGTCGCTCCAAGCCGGCGGCGGCACCCACATCTACCCCGCCCTCAAGGAAGCGTACGGCGCGCTGAACCGCGAGACGTCGGCCCAGCGGCACATCATCCTGATGTCCGACGGCGTCACCATGGGAGGCGACTTCGAGTCCCTCATCCGCATGGGCCAGCGGCGCGACATCACCCTGACCGCCATCGCCATCGGCGACGACTCGGACCGCTACTCCATGGAGTCGTGGGCCAAGTGGGGCGGTGGCCGCTACTACCTCGTCACCAAGCCCGAGCACATCCCCCGCGTCTTCACCCGCGAGACCATGCTCGCCACCCGCAGCTTCCTCATCGAGGAGACCTTCCAGCCGTCCCTCGGCGCGCCGTCCCCCGTCACCCGGGGGATGAACAAGGTCCCCCTCCCGACCCTCGGCGGCTACGTGGCGACCGAGATCAAGCCCCGCGCGACCATCGCGATGTACGCCCGCGAGGAGGAGAACACCCCCCTGCTGGCGACCTGGCGCCACGGCCTCGGCCGCACCGCCGCGTGGACGTCCGACTGCAAGGCTCGGTGGGGGCGCAACTGGCTCGGCACCGAGGCCTACACCCGCACCTTCACCCAGATGGTCCGCTGGCTCGCCGCCAGCGAAGGCTCCGCCGACGTGCAGGCCCACGCCGAGTTGGACCGCGGCGTCATGACCGTCACGGTCGACGCCTACGACGCCGAGGGCGACTTCCGAAACTTCCTCGAGGGCGAAGCCCGCTTCATCGGCCCCGACCTGAGCGTGCAGAGCCGCCCCCTCCAGCAGATCGCCCCCGGCCGCTACCGCGCCGCCATCGACGCCACCCAGGACGGCGCGCACCTCGTCGGGGTGTTCCTCGAGGACGCCGACGGCAACGCGGTCGCGCAGACCACCGCCGAGGCGGCGCAGCCCTACTCCCCCGAGTACCGCCCCGCGTCCGGCGGCCAGGCGCTGCTCGCCGAGATCTCGCGCGTGGGTCGGGGCACTTCGCTGGATCGCACCGCCGCGACCACCGTTTTCACGCCCCCGACGACCCCGCGGCTCGTGCCCCACCCGCTGTGGCCCCCGCTGCTCATCCTCGCCTGCCTGCTCTTCCTCATCGACGTCGCCATCCGCCGGCTGGATTGGTCGTTCCTCCGGAGACGCCCCGCCGCCGTGGCCGTGACCGAGGTCTACGCGCCGGCACCGCCACCGCCGAAGGCCAAGCCGACCCGCCGCACGCCGCCCCGCAAGGTGGTGCGACCGCCGCCCGCTCCGGCGCGCACTCCCGGGAACTTCCCCGAAGAGCTGCCTGTCGAACCTGTTGCACCGCCCGAACCGGAGCAGAATGCATACGTCGGGGGCTTGTTGGCTGCCCGCCGACGCGCCCGCGACAAACACGGAGACGGAGAACAGGACCCTTGAGCGCCCGCGCGCCCGTGCTCCTGATCGCTCTCCTGGCCCTGCTGGCCGTGCCGACCCTCGCCTCGGCCGCGCCGCCCAAGGTCGAGATCAGCTCGCCGTTGCTCCAGTTCGCCCGCCCGGGCGCCTGGGTGCCGGTGAACATCGACTTCACCACCACCGATGCGGTCGACGCGGTCATCTCCGCGGACTTCGACGGCACCGACGGCATCCGCGGCGCCCGCCGTGACCTGAACGTGCCCAAGAACTCCCAGCGGCGCGCCATCATCACGGTGCCGGTGCCCGACTGGGGCTCCACCCTCAACGTCGTCGTCCTGGACTCCCGCGGACGACCCCTCGCGGCCGAAGGGCTGACGGTGCGCGGTCGCATGGATCCAGCGGCGGTCCACGTCGTCGTGGTCGGCGAAGAGCCGCTGGGCTGGCCCCTGCTGCAGGAGGTCACCGGCCACCCCGTCCCCGGACACGCCGACGAGGCGCCCGACGGCTTCCGCGCGGTGCGGGTCGAGAACGTCATGCCGCCGGACCTGCCGGACCAGTGGTTCGGCTACAGCGCCGCGGACATTGTGGTGTGGCGCCGCCCCGACCCATCTGGGCTGTCCCCCGAGCAGCAGCAGGCGCTCCGCGGCTGGGTCGCCTCGGGAGGCACCGCCGTCATCGCGCTCGGTGACAACCACGCCAACTGGACCTCCTCGCCCCTGGGCTCCCTGACCCCGCTGTCGAGCCGGTCGATCGCCCGCTCCGAGTTCGCGCTCGCCGACGTCTGGGGCATCGCCGGCACCGGCTTGCCCCCGGGGATCGTCAAGACCGACGAAGGACCCGCCGCCGAGAGCGGACTCCCCATCGTCGAGGTCACCCCCGAGGCGGGAAGCCGCGTCGTCTGGACCGGCACCGGCGGGCGTCCCCTCACCCTCGTGAGCCAGCCCGGCACCGGCCGCGTCGTGCTCCTGACCTTCGATCCCGCCGCCGGCGAGCTCAAGGGCGGCTTCGACCGTGGCCGATTCTGGCGCCAGCTCCTCGGGCTCCACGAGCCGGTCGGCCGCGACTACCAGCTGAGCGACACCTGGGACGGCGAGGTCGAGCACGGCCGCTACCGCGCCGGCATCGCGGGCAAGCCGTTCGACACCCCCGTCGGCAACTGCCCCACCCATGGCGCCGCCGCCCTCGCCATGTCGAACTACCAGTACGGCAGCGACAACAGCCCCACCGACCTGCACCGCGCCAACCTCGGGCTCCCGAGCACCCAGAACGAGTGGTGGAACGGCGTCGCCAACGTCATCGGCGACTTCGCCGCGGCGGCTCCGCTGTCGCTGTACTTCATCCTCATCTTCGGGGCGCTGTACCTGCTCTTCATCGGCCCGCTGGACTACGTGGTGCTGCGCCGCCTGGGCCGGCCGATGCTGACGTGGGTGACCTTCCCCGTGCTCGCCATCGGCTTCAGCGTCGCCGCCGGGTTCGTCATCCAGGCCCAGAAGGCGGGCGACAGCGAGACCCACTGCCTGACCCTGCTGGACGTGATGCCTAGCGCCGACGTCGCCCGCGGGACCGCGTGGTGCTCCATCTGGGCGAGCAAGCGGACCGACCTGGTCGTGGACGTCGGGCGGGGCGAGGGCTGGTCGCTGCCGGCCCGCGAGAACGACTACGACGCCGGCGGCTACACCAGCTACGGCTACAACCAGACCGAGGTGGTGGGCAGCGGCCTCGCCATCCGGTCCGAGCCCGGCCACGCGCTGCTGGAGTTCGAGGCGTCCCAGTGGTCGGCGTCGAACTTCCGCTCCCAGTGGGTCGACGCCGAAGCGGGCGAGGCCCGCTGGTACTACAACGACGATGGCGAAATCGTGGTGCGCAACGACCTTGGGGTGGACCTCGTCGGCGCCTGGGTGGTCGATGGAGGCCGCTTCCTCGAGGTCGGCGACATCAACGACGGCAGCTCGCGGGCGGCCGTCGAAGACACGGCGGGGCCGCTGGCGGTGTCGTTCGAGGACGAGCGCCACCAGGCGATGTTCGCGTGGGCCTACGACGCGGTCGACGACCCGGTCGGCCACCTGCACGTCGGCACCCCCGGCCGGCCCGTGCTCGTCGGGTTCGCCCGCAAGCCGGTGGGCATCCCCATCTTCGAAGGGTTCCGGGCGGTCGACAGCAGCCAGACCCTCGTCCGCGTACCGCTCCTGCCGTTGGAGGCGCCATGAGCCTGATGATCGAGACCCGAGGCCTCACCAAGAGCTACGGCGACTTCGTCGCCCTGCGCGGCATCGACCTCAAGGTCGAAGGCGGAGACATCTTCGGCTTCATCGGCCCCAACGGAGCCGGCAAGACCACCACCATCCGCATCCTCACGACCCTGCTGGAGCCCACCGGCGGCGACGCGCGGGTCGCGGGCATGTCCGTCTGGGACGACAAGGACTCCATCCGTGGCCTCGTCGGCTACATGCCCGACGCCTTCGGGGTCTACCCGGACATGACGGTGACGGAGTACCTGCACTTCTTCGCCGCCGCGTACGGCATCGGTCGCGGAGAGCGCCACGGCCTCGTCTCGGGCCTGCTGGAGCTGACCGACCTGACGTTCAAGGAGGACGCGCTGGTCGACAGCCTGTCCAAGGGCATGCAGCAGCGGCTCGGGCTGGCGCGGGCGCTGGTGCACGATCCCAAGGTCCTCGTGCTGGACGAACCGGCCGCCGGGCTGGACCCACGCGCACGGGTGGAACTCCGTGAAATTCTTCGGGAACTTCAGCGGATGGGGAAGACGATTCTGCTCAGCTCGCACATCCTCAGCGAGCTGGAGGAGATCTGCAATCGCATCGGGATCGTGGAGCAGGGGCGCCTCGTCGCGCAGGGCTCCACCGAGGAGATCCTCGACCAGCTCAGCGCCGAGGGCTCGCGCATCCAGCTGCGGACGACCAACAACAAGGAGGCGCTGGAGCTGCTGAACGCCCACCCCGCCATCGGCGGGGCCGCCCTCGACGAGGACGACCCCGCGATCGTGCGCGTCGAGTTGGTCGGGGGCGACGATGAGATCGGCCGCCTGTCCACGATCCTCGCCGACGGCGGCATCGGCATCCGGCACCTCAGCGAGGACCGCGTGAGCCTCGAGCAAGCGTTCATGCGCCTCACCCGAGGCCTCGTGCAGTGAGCACCACGGCGGTCGTCGTCGAGCGCGAGCTCGTGCGGGCGTCCCGCCGATGGCAGACCTACGCCCAGCGGGGGGTCTTCGCGCTGCTCCTGTTCGGCTTCATCGTCGTCTACTGGGAGGACCAGGTCGTCGGCCGCGCGTGGGACGCGCACACCCTGGGACGCACCGGCCGCAAGATCATCGAAGCGTGGGCGTGGCTCCAGTTCGTCCTCCTCGCGGTCATCACGCCGGTGGTCGTCGCCCAGGCGATCGTCGAGGAGAAGACCGCCCGCACCCTCGAGTTGCTCACCACCACCCGCTTGACCCCGCGGCGCATCCTCGCGGGCAAGCTCATCAGCCGCATGCTGGTGCTGGAGGGGCTGATCCTGGTCGGCCTCCCCGTCGTCGCGCTCTGCATCAGCCTGGGCGGGGTCGAGTTCATGACCGTCGCCAACGCCGTGCTCCAGGCGACCGCGATCATCATCGGGCTCGGCTCGGTGGCGGCCTTCCTCGCGCTGTACGCCGACGGCCCCATCGCCCCCGCGGTGCTGACCTGGATCTGGGGCCTCGCCGCCTGGTTCATGCCCCACGTCCCCTTCGAGTGGCTCACCGGCCGCACGCTCTACTCCGAAGGGGCGCAGGCGATCACCCCCGTGGGCGCGCTGGCGATCAACGACGACTGGCTGATCGTGGGGCCGCTGTTCGTGAACGTGCTCCTCGCGGTCGCGACGCTCGTGCTCGCCGGCCGCGTGTGGGAGGCCCTGGCGGCGGGGGACCATCCGGAGGACGAGGAGCTGAGCCTGGGGTTCTGGGCCGTCGAAGGCATCAAGCGCCGCACTGCGATGCTGTTCGCGTTGCTGATGCTGGTCACGCCGGGGCTCTTCCTTGCCAACGTGCTCAGCTACCGCAGCAGCATCCGCCCCGCGTACCACTTCGTCGCCTGGATCTGGGTCGTCGGCCTCGTGCTCGTGGGCACGCTGACGTGGCTGCTCGTCTGCCGGGCGGGCTTCCGCTACGGCGCCCTGAAGCGGGCCAACCCGGTGGGCTGGCGCCGTCAGGCCGAGGCCTGGGACGCGGGCCGGGAGCTCCCTCGGCGGGCGCGGACGGTCTGGGGCAACCCGGTGGCGTGGCGCGAGGTTCGCACCGCCGCCCATGGCATGTTCAGCCGCTGGCTGCTGAAGGGCTACATCGTCATCGGCTCGTTCGTGCTCGTGCTCGTCGCCACCATCCCGCCGCACGACTACGCGTGGCGGGCCGACGACCTCGTCGGCTGGGCCTTCATCGGCTTCTTCGGCTGCGCCATCACGACGGTGTTTCTGGCGACCTCCTCGGTGGCCGCGGAGCAGCGGCGGCGCACCCTCGATCTGCTTCGCGTCACCGCCATGACCCCCGGCGCGGTGCTCCGCGGCAAGCTGCTGTCCATCGCCCTGCTCGTCGCTCCGCCGGTGATGATCTCCGCGGTCATCCTCATCCCCGGAATGCTCGAGTGGGCCGACGACTGGCGCTACGAGTGGGCCGTCGACCCCGCCAACCGGACCCAGCTGGCCGACCTCGTGGCGCGCTGGGCGGGC
>PVBE011093151.1_pt1 | contig 25153 bp, 19 predicted proteins | sample 1631181 | NCBI WGS metagenome assembly PVBE01 (sample SAMN08397723, study PRJNA350692) | Marine metagenome, whole genome shotgun sequencing project. | isolation source: water | place: Pacific Ocean | collected 2012-04 | reverse complement strand
TGTTGAAGTGGATGTGGAAACAGGGCTTGTGAAACCTTTACATATCGGGTTTGCCAATGACTGTGGAAGAGCGATTAATCCTCTAACCATTGAAGGCCAAATGCAAGGAGGAGCGGTTCAAGGGCTTGGCTTTTCGTTGATGGAACAATATATCTTTGACAATGGAAAAATGGTCAATCCATCACTTCTGGATTATGCGATTCCAACGGCCATGGACGTCCCTACCATTAAAGCAACTTGGATAGAGAACCCATCTCCAACAGGACCATTTGGCGCTAGAGGAATTGGTGAACCTGCCCTAGTTCCGACTGCTCCAGCTATTGCCAATGCCATTTACAAGGCCGTGGGAGTCAGGATTAATGACTTACCGATGACGCCCGATAAAATCATTAAAGCCATCAAAGCCAAAAAGAAAAGAAAAAAGTAAGGGCCAGGCTAAAGATAGAGACAAAATTCGTATTGTCAAAGGTGGGTGCTTTTTTGAAAAGGAGAACGGTGTGCGATTTGAGGGCAGTTTGGTTATCAAGGCTCCCATGCAAAAAGTGTGGGACTTTATTATGAATGTAGAGCAACTGGCGGGCTGTATTCCTGGTTGTGAGAGTATTGAAATCGTAGATGAGAAAACATTCAAGAGTCAGATTACGAGCAAGGTGGCGTTTCTATCTGTCAAACTCAATTCAACCACAAACATCACGGAGATCGACGCCCCGAACAAGCTATCTGCGATCACAATGGGGAAGGACAATCTTGTTCGTACCTCAGTAAACATCAAGAGCGGATTTAAGCTGGATGCCCTTTCAGAGAAAGAGACCAAACTTTCCGACTGGTGTGATGTCAGCATAATCGGGAAGCTGGCCACGTTTGGCGAGAGTACAATCAGGGGGAAGGGCAAAAAGGTCTTGAAAGAATTTGAGCAAATGTTAAAAGATAGAATTGAATTAAACTAGTTTTCGCGATTTATTAACCTGCAATCTCGCTTCTTAATTGCACTATGGGTAACTGAGAAATGAAGAAGTTGGTTAAAATGACCAAATCCATAAAGGATATCGGATCCAAGATTCGAGAATTGAGATTGAGACAAGGGATTACGCTCAAAGTTCTTTCCTCTGCGACCAACCTGACTGCCAGCCTTTTAAGTCAAGTCGAAAGAGGTCTAGCCAATCCGTCAGTGAGTTCTCTGCATAAGATTGCTGAGGCACTCCATGTGTCAATCGGTTCGTTTTTTGAAAATTTTGAGGTTTCGAATCTCCTTGAGGATAAAAACCCAAACTTGCCGAATACTTCTCAACTTGTTCATGAGTCCAGTAGAAAGGTTCTCTCACCTTGCGATGGAATTACCTACTATCTTTTAACAAAAGATCTTCAGGGACAGATTGAGTTTATTTTAGCTATTTTTGAGGTAGGCACTGATACGGGGCCCCTTACCCATGTTGGAGAGGAATGTTGCTTGGTGTTAGAGGGAAGAGCTGAGATACATGTGGAGAGAGAGTCCTATATTATAGAAAAAGGGGATAGCCTTCGATATAAGTCTTCCCTCCCCCACAGAGTTATGAATATTGGAGATCAGATGTTGAAGGCGATATGGGCGATCACTCCTCCATCATTTTAGCTTTAGCACATAGTCGCTCTAATCTTGTTACCAGCCTTTCGGAAAGACCCAGAGCAAGGCCCTGCAACTGATAGGTCAATGTTAGGAGGGTATAATGTGTGAGAACTGAAAATGCCAGAGAGAAGACGAGGAACTTTTAAGGGAATGGCGTTTTATTTCAGAGCACAAAGATAGATCCGCTAAGGAAGACTTTTTTAACAAAGCGTGTCGAACTCATTTGGCCAATTTAGCTGCTAAGTGCTTTCATCCTTGAGAGGATTTCTTTACATATCTATCAGAGAAGCTTTTTGAAACTCGTATTCTGAATGCCTCGGGAAAGTGAGGAATTTCGTTAGCGGCCGATCTGGATGTGCCTTTTTAGTCCCCATTTACTTACTCTCCGCTATGGAATTTTCAACATACTCTATAATTTTCTGATTAGATAAGGATGGGATATAAAGAAAAAATCGGCATGTCCTATCCACTGAGCTTTTTCGATTTCACATATGCTATCAATAATTTACATCGGTAAACCAATAGTTTGATTTTTAGCTGGATTAGACATAGTTCCTTTTTGGGGATTTGATAGCCATTTAGAGTCAGGGCTCTAAGTGGGATACATTCTGCGTTTAAGGCATCTGCGGGTCTACTTACTCAAGATTTATTATGTTGATAGTTTTTTACCAATTTGTAGTATCTTTGGTAACCTCCTATTTCTAATGATAATCCTTGTTTGTCAGAATCATGTCAATTAATCCTTTTTATTCAATATGTTACGGTTGATAGCAACATAAGGTAAGATACAATCCGTTTCGACAACTGGGGCTGGTCACAGTATCCTGTACACGCCCCAATTATGCCGGTTTAGGATTAATTATTCGTAATCTGAGTTAAAGATGTGGTATGGATTTTGAAGGAATGAGGATAGAAGTCCAGTTTAGGCGTATGCACCAAAGACCGTATTTTATGGCATCTAACTATCGACGTGAATACACGAATCATGTCTGGAAGCAAATCTACACTTTCATCGGTGGGCGATGCCATGTCGAAGCTTTTGGATCAGCTTTTTGAGGCTCTGGGTGTACGTCATTAAAGCCGCCAATGGAGACGATCTATTGCCGTCGGGCGATTCGATTCATTTACTTTCACGATGTACATCACCTAGTTGGTATGGCGGAGCCTGAGATTGATACGTTCAACACTTATTTGTCCATTAAAGAAAAAATCAGTGCCTCGACATAGAACCAAGCCCTTTCCGCGCTGTTGTTTCTGTACCGGCATATCCTGGATCCGAGATCGGCAACCTTGGCGAAGTTTGCCTCAGAAAGCCGAAACGGCTTCCCGTGGTCATGATGCGCTGGGAAGTGAAAGCCTTGCTACAAACTTGACGGGAGATAAATGCCTTTTGGCCTAACTAATGTATGCGCAAGGCTTCCCCCTGATGCCGTGCTTCTGCTTACGGGTTCAAGATATGGATTTCACCCGCTGCGAGATTCTTGGTTACGACGGCAAGGGCTTAAAAGACCGGATCACCCTGTTTCCCGGGTCACTTAAGAAATCGCTTTAAAAGTGTTTTTTAGATAGCCAAGGCGATTCATGAGCGGGACTCGGCCGACAGATAGGCGCCTGTCCGAATACCGAGCGCTTCGGACCACAAATATCTTAACGCACAGAAGAACTTGTGTTGTCAATGAGTCTTTCCATAAGAGAATCGATGGAAGTAAAACGAAAACTGTTAAGGATTGCCAGCATCTACTCTATGAAACGATTTTTCAACAGGACGTGAAGGAAGCCATTCGTAAAGCCGGTTTTGTAAAACATGTTGATTGGCACACCCTTCGCAATTCCTATGCCACGCATCTATTTGAAGCGGGCTGCAGCATCCGAAAGTTCCCGGAGCATTTTCGTTCAAAAAGAGCACACCACCATGATTCACACCCATGTTCGGAACACTGAGGGCCATGGAGTGCGAAGACCGATCGATGGACCTTAATCGAGTTGATGCAGTCTGTATAAACCGGAAAAGTCAATACGCAGGAAAGGATGAATATCATTGATTTGAAGGCATTTGAGCAAAAATGCGAGAAGACTCCGTAACTTCTTATATTGGAGAGAAGCAATCTGTGCTTGCTGGTTTATACAAACCGCATAATTGTTATTAGGCAGCTTAATCCTACAATCAACTAAAAGGAGATTTACCTATGAACGAAGAAATTAATAACTTAATACAGACCTATCAGCGCAGCTTGAACGAAGCCGATTTGGACTTAGTAAGAACCGTCTATACCGATGATGCAGTCTTCATTGGTCAGCGCTTTCCCACTGCTACCGGCATCGAGGAAATTGTAACGCTTTATGCCAGCTTTCTCTCAAAACTCGACTTCGATATTGAGTTTAGTATCCAGGAAATCGAGCTAAGCACCGACTTCGGCTTCGTTCGTACGCGATCTCACGGTACCATTATACCTAAGGGCCAGACCCAGACGGGTGCTGGAGGCAACCGTGAAATTTTCTTGGTGAAGAAGATCGAAGGTGAGTGGAAGTTTTACCGATACATCTTCAACGATGATGTCTGATGTAGCGGGATGTTGAAATCACAATGAAGGGCGGTTCAGGCAGCATACCGTGATTCCGGAGTTGCTGGCTTTTGTGACCTTTGGATCTGGCTCTACTTAGAGCTATGGTTGAGCCTTGTTGCCCATCCGGATAGGGCGTGTCACTTCTCCCCCACCGCAGTATGTACGGGTCTGTATATGGCGGTTCATTTTTCTGCATCCTATGTTCTTGATTACATGGCTAACTGCTTCAGCAAATGGTTATTTGGTTTCAAAAGAGTTCGTGTTTAATTCAACTGGAATTATGTTTTGGCTTCGCAAAATATCAATTCTTTATTCGTTAGCCGTATGGAGGACTAAATGAAAGGTCGAGATAGTGGAATGCCCGAAGAAGATTACTGGATCAGCTTCTTTGATGCAGAATGCATAATAAAGAAGATGTTCGGAGTCAATGGCTGTCAAGGTGATGTTGTTGAATTTGGAAGCGGATACGGAACATTCACAATCCCAGCGGCCAAGTATTCGACGAGTATGGTTTCTGCCTTCGACATAGAATCTGAGCTAATAGAAAGACTTCAACAGAAAACTAAAGAACAATCCATTACGAATATTCATGCTGAGGTTCGTGATTTTGTAGCTGATGGTACAGGACTTGAGGCAGAGACACAATCTCATGCAATGATTTTTAATCTTTTGCATTTGGAAAATCCGGTAGAATTACTAAAAGAAGCTCACCGAGTGTTGGGCATTGGTGGGAAGCTGTCCGTTATCCATTGGAGAAGTGATATTCCAACACCTCGCGGCCCCTCATTGAAAATTCGGCCGACTCCCGAACAGTGCAATGAATGGATTGAGATAGCAGGGTTTCACACGATCCAAGATGTAGATTTACTTGAATATTGCCAATTCCATTTTGGAATTGTTGCACTTCATTGAAAAATATGTGCTTTATCGGGTATTAAAATGACGTGACCATTTTTGGAGAAATTTAAGCAAAATTAAATTCTACAGGGACAGGGAGGACCCCCACAACCCCCCCCACACCGCCTTTCTATTACCCATAAGTCCAGGTCACTTTATCGCCGGGCTTCCTCCTTGAATACATCAAAAATGACAATTTCGTAAAAAGTCCAATCAAATAACCGATTGAAATAGTAATATTTTTTAATGAAACGCATGAAATCATAAGCATCCCATTTATTTCACTTATTGGAACAATGGCACGATTTCGCCTTTTCTGTAAAGATTGCTGCAATGCACTCGGTTGGTTGTACCGTTTTGAAGAAAAATGCCGCCTTGACAATACGATCGGCATCCGGTATATGAATCCAAGCCGTTTGTTGCCGCAGTATGATTGATGTTTGATATCCATCCCCACTGCATATTTGGATGCATTTTGTACGGCACAAAACCTCAAGTTTTCCCTTATCCCGCTATCGAAAAGGGACTTCTTAACAAATCAAATAGACCGGACTGATGATATCATATGACATGTCAGCATCCGGTGAGAATTAGGTTTTTCACATCAATCATGATACAACAAATCTAAACGAGATGCTTTCGTTACTACTCACAACAGAATAATTCGGGATACGATTCCCAAAGAGAGTCATGGAAGTCAGACTTAAAAAGAAACTGCTGAGAATTTTAGACCAGATTCCTCCCCTTAAAGATATTATGGCCTCGGATAATCATTTGGAGGAAAAACGAAAAAGGATAAGAAAATTCTTAGCTAAGAGGCTGATAAGCACATTTGAAGACACACCAGAAATCCCTTCACTCAAATGGGTTCTTACGCGTGATTCCATAGGAGTTTTTGGAAGGATCATATCGAATCGCAGCGAGGCTCTTTCTAATTTTAGTTTTCTTAAATATATAAATGACATGATCCATGAAGGGAGAAAAAATGCGGTTATAAAACCATCTTCGGGCTTCTTTGCAGAACTGAATCATCTTTTACGTGGGATATCGGGAGATGCGGATGTGTATCCAAAAGGCGTTCCTGCCTTTGCAAAGTACAGTGGTGTTAAAGCCGCAAGATTGAGATCAAATTCCCTTTCAAAAATGGCCAGGGATGCAAAAAAATTCATCGACCGCTATCCCTGCGGATTAGACGATGATGCCAAACGCCGCAGGTATAAAAATAAACATCGGATCCTTCGATATTTCAAGGCGACGGATTTTGAATGGAACAATTGGAAATGGCAACTCCGCCACACGATTAAAGATGCGGATACACTCAAAGACCTGATTCATTTGACAGATGAGGAATATCATGCCGTCAAACTGACTCAGCAATACAGGATTCCCTTCGGAATCACTCCCTACTATCTCTCTTTAATGGACTATTTATCAGGGAAAGGAAGAGACGATTCCATCCGCGCCCAGGTGATACCATCCACACACTATATGAAAACACTACTGAAACATAGAGCGCATGAAGAAAGCTCCCTGGATTTCATGCTGGAACAGGACACATCTCCAATCGAAGGGATCACGCGGCGTTACCCTCAAATTGCTATCATCAAACCCGTTGTGACCTGTCCTCAGATATGTGTCTACTGCCAGAGAAACTGGGAGATCGAAGATACTCATTCCCGCTCCGCCGTCCTTTCAAAATCCAAACTGGACAAAGCCCTGGACTGGATCGCCAATACTCTTGAGATTAACGAGGTGCTGATCACAGGAGGGGATCCCTTTCTTTTATCCAACGAAAAAATTGAAAATCTCTTGTTCAAGCTTTCCCGGATTAAACACGTTGAACGGATCAGAATCGGTTCCCGAACCCCAGTGACACTCCCACAGAGGATTACCGAGGCGATAGTCAAAGGTGTGAGTCGTTTCCATATTCCCGGAAAAAGAGAGATCCTTATCGTCACACACTTTGAACACCCCTATGAAATCACGCTACAGTCCATGGACGCTGTTCAAAAGTTTAGAAGCCATGGGATTGAGGTCTACAACCAGCTCGTGTATACATTTTACAATTCCCGCAAATTTGAAGCCTCACTGCTACGTCACAAATTACGCTTGATTGGCGTAACCCCCTACTACACTTTCAACACAAAAGGGAAAGAAGAGACCGAGGATTTTCAGGTCCCTATTCCCAGATTACTGCAGGAACAGCAGGAGGAAGCCAGGTTGATGCCCGGCACTGTCAGGACCGATGAAGTCGTCTTTAATGTTCCGCGGTTGGGAAAAAACTACCTTCGTGCCGCACAAAACCATGATGTTATCTCCATACTCCACGATGGCCGACGGGTCTATGAATTTCATCCCTGGGAAAAAAAACTGGCCCTTGTGGATACTTATGTCTATACAGATGTCTCCATTTATAAATATCTCAAAAAGCTCCAATCTAACGGTGAAATTATTTCTGATTACAATTCCATCTGGTATTACTACTGATCAAAATTAACACAAGCTCGAAACCAGAGATATATAAGCTATTAGTAGGGGTGGGCAGCGGGCCCAAGCCCTGCCCCTACACTTAGAAAAAAAGAGGGTATCTGATGACTAATCGAAAGAATAACACATAAGACAGACCGATACTCCTCGAAGCGAGCCGTGTGGTTGAGCACGGAGTCATTTACGCAGGACCGGGTACCTACACCATACTGGAATCCAGAAATAGCATGCTGGCATCAAAAAGGCTGGCTGCAACACATTGCCAGATATGATTTTTAAAAAGTTTGAAAGGATTTACAGCATTTTATATGTAACATTTTAATAAGTTCTGGTAGTAAACAAAATACAGATATCCTTGTTAAACCTGTATTTGTTTCTAAAAAAATATCGAACAAAGATATAAAGGAGCTAATGCGCAATCTCCTGCACACAGACTTATAACAATTTTTAAATGTAGCAACACAGGCTTGATGGTTTTTACCGGTTCTTGAAGCTACATGGCAAGCCAAATGACCCCTTGCCAAAAAAATTTGGGGTAAATTCCGGTTAAACTTCCTGTATGTTTTGTCTGACTATCTCAATGTGTAAGATGCTGTCAGGTTATTTGTATAATAAGCATGGAGATTCGATATAAAGGGAAACTCACATTACGTCTCTCATGGTGCGGCAACACTGTGTCAATAGGCGGCCCGGTTGGTGGAGTTCCGCCTTGTGTAAAAATCGACACAGGGCAAACCCTTCAACTAAAAAAGAGATTGACTCAATGCGTACCCCGTCATATTTTTTCCGTTCAAGTAAACGGTATTGAGTATAAGCGGATAAGATCAACGAAATGATCCCGTCGAGCGTTTCGCCAGTTGTCGGGTCGGCAACTGGCTGTATGAACCCTTTTAAACCGAAAAGGGGGAAATCGAAATATGCACGGCAACGTGTCTTTTGGACCAGGAATCCACCACGGAAGTCTGTTATGAACTTTTGCCCGAATGGAAGGGCATCGATATCTGTATCACGCAGCTAAGCGGCGGAATAGCCAATAAATTGTACCGAATTCAGTCGGGAAAAGGCGATTACACCGTTCGGATTTACGGTGAGAAAACAGATCTTTTTATCAACTGCGACTGTGAGGCCCATTCGATCCGGGAAATGGCAAAAACGGTATATCGTCAAATATCATCAAATATATGCCAGAGAAAGGCGTTACCATCGTGGATTCATCGATGACGCCATTGTTTTGACAAACGATCATTTTTTGGGCAAATCGCTTTACACAAAAATCGTTGAGTCGATTTGAAAAATTCACACAAGCGGTGTGAATTTTGAGCGGATTTTCAACCCCCTGGCAGAGATGATGAGGATGTCGGCCATACTCAATTGGCTCGATGTAGACTATCCGGAATTTGACATTGCAGGCACCATAGAGCGGCTCATCAAGTTGTCGAGTATTATCAATATCCCCGAATCAGAATATACTCCCTGCCACAATGACCTGGAAACAACGCATGTCACGGAGGTTTTAAAATGACCAGTGCTTTGGAAAATGTTAGAGTACTCGATCTGACACAGTTGGAAGCCGGCCCCAGCTGTACAGTGCACCTAGCTTACCTTGGGGCGGAGGTGATCAAGATTGAAAAGCCGATTGTTGGTGAACGCGGTCGCACGCTGTTTCTTGGAGAAGGAGAAGAGGGGGATTGCTGGTATTTTTTGATGTTAAATTCCAATAAGAAGAGTGTCACTCTGGATCTGAAAAGCGACAAAGGCATAGAAATATTTAAAAAAATGGTGAAACTGACTGATGTAGTGGTGGAAAATTTTTTGCCGGGTACAATGGACAGATTGGGTCTGAATTACGAAATCCTCCAAAAAATCAACCCGAGGATCATCTACGCCTCGCTTACAGGTTATGGACTTTCCGGAAAATATCGGGATTACCCTTCCTTTGATATCATTGCCCAGGCCATGGGCGGGGCAATGAGTTGCAATGGATACCCCGATCGCCCGCCTGTTCGATGTGGCCCCTCCATTGGAGATGTTGGAGGAGGAATGAATCTCGTTATAGGTATTCTCGCTGCTTTATATAATCGTGAAAAAACGGGACAGGGTGAGTTCGTCGAGGTGTCCCTCCAGGATTCAATTGTCAACCTTTTACGTTCAACTTACCAGGTGCACTACCATACGGGGAAACCGGTTCCGCGAATTGGAAGCCGTTATGCCGGCCTCTGCCCATGGGATACCTACACAACAAAGGACGGATATGTGGTTATCGGAGCGATTATCCTAGAGCAGTGGGTGAATCTCTGTCAAGTGATAGGCAGGGGTGAAATGGCACATGCAAAAGGGTTTGAACGCAGTGCAGACCGTTACTGGAAGCACAGGGGTGAGGTGGATCAGATGATTACGCACTGGACTTCCGGCAAAGAAAAAAAGGAAGTCGTGGAAAAACTCATCGGAAATGGGATTCCTTGCGGGATGGTCATGGATAGTGCTGAACTTTTGGAAGATCCGCATCTTTTGGAAAGGGGAATGATCGTGGAAACCACCCATCCTGAAAAAGGCGCTTTCAAGCAACTGGCATGTCCTGTTAAGCTCAGGCATACCAAGACGACAATCACTTCTGCACCGTTATTGGGACAGAATAACCAAGAAATCTATAGCCACCTTCTGGGATATACTGAAGATCAGCTGTTAAAATTGGAAGATGAAAAAATTATATAAAAAGCAGCGGACGCATTCACCGTAGCTTGTCGAAGTGAAGCGAAGATCCCGACATTCGGGGCTCCAGGGCTCTTCAATTTATGTGAATTAAACCAAGCCGTCTTCACTTAAGGGTTTATTTTCTAGGATATGTTCCGGACTGAAAATTGACAGATCCAGTGATGGCGGACGATCGGTTATGATTTCCATCATGTAACGACCTACAGCAGGAGATTGCTGAAGCCCGTGGCCTGAGGCCATTTGCTAAATATAGGCCTTTTAGTTTCGGCCACTCACCAAGGATGGCATTTCCATCCAAATTATTGACCGCATAAAGTCCAGCCCAGCCTTGGAGCAATTTGAGAGTATCAAAGGATGGAACGAAATTCACAAGCTCCGGCCATAAGATCTTCATAAACCTCTTGTCATCCCATGCAATTTCGAATCCAACCGGATCCTCTTCCATCGACTTGCTCAAAATGACTTGATTGCCGGTCTCTGTGCGAAAGTAAAGACCCGATGGAAGAACTGTTAATTAATGGTTTCTCGGATTGCACGGCGGGCTCAAGTGCGAAAATCTGCCGTTTGATCGGAATGACCGGGATTCTGGCCCCGGCTGTTTCGGCGATTTGTGCTGCCCATGCCCCTGCACAATTTATTACTATTTTGGTTGTCAGGCAGCTTCCTGAAGCCAATTTGACACCACTCGCCTTGTGACCACTGGTCAGCATCTCCACAGCTTCTTCTTTAATGAAGACCGCTCCGAGTGATCTGGCCTTCATTTTATATGCCATAAGTATAGAACAAGGGTCCAAATGACCGTCACTTGGGCTGAAAGTGGCACTGGCAGCCTAATGGATCATAGAGGGGAAAAGCGCTTTTTTCAATCTGTTTGGTTGAATACCATTCGACCTGGCATCCCAAGTCGTTCTGTAGGGCTAATGCCTTTTCAGCAGCCTTGACACCGCTCGGATCGACCAGGAAAAGATTTCCCTCACGGCGAAAAGAGATAAATGGATTGTTGTTATCAACAGCCATTACATCTTTAAATCGCTCCAGGACCTTCATGGCATATTGTGAGATTTGAATATTCTCTTTTAGACTGAATTGAATACGAATATTACCGAGGGACAAAGATGTTGAGCCAAACTGGTAGGTAGGATCTTTCTCAATGACGGCCAAAGCAAGTCCAGCATCGGATTGAATAAGATGATAAGCGGTTGAACAACCGATGACACCCCCGCCTATTATGATTATATCAAAAACTTCCCTTCCCATAAGTCTCTGGATCAGACAATCAGCCATTTTAAGGGTATACATATTGTATTGAAAACATTTATTATTTTCAAGCCATTAAATGAATAAGACAAAAAGGGCACCAGGTCTTAACTCTTGACAAATTGTATGGCAGGAAGGTCTAAAGATTCGTATATTATTAGCCGAATACAAAAATAGATTGGCAATCTGTCCCAGACCGGAGAATCCGCCGTCCCGTGCAAGCAGGAGGTGTCAATGATAAAATAAGATGGGTCTGAAATTAGAGAGCAAGGGTCATTAGGAAAATAGAATTTGTATAGGTATCATTCCTTGACTACCCGATTTTGAAGGCCGATATCACCCTCAGAGGTCTTCCGCAGCTTGTCCAGTTTAGATAACATGGATTGGATGGAATCATCTGCATTAGATAAAGGATTAACCTGCTTCTCTGATTTATCAATATTTAGTCTTTTAAAAAACCAATTTCTAATGATTTTATCGTCGACATCTTTTAACAGTTCAAGACATTTTTTCAGGGCTTGTTCTTCAGAATCGCCGAAACCGCAATGCTCTTCCGGGGCTATACCATCCGGTCCGGTCGGTATGGCCTGGTAATCCGCTTTTGAGGTTTTACCGGCAATTTTTTTATAAACACAAATCGGTATAAAAAGCTTTTCTCTCTGTACTGCATACGTTGATGATTTAACCAAAAGCTCCTTTTCGTTTAATTGATACATTGAAATCTCCTTTTAATTTAACATTTGTTTAAGTTTCACACCCTTGTTTTTTCAAAAAAGTTTTGTTCACCACACGCCAAAGGCGAGTCTTCATGAAATTATAGGTGCGAGTCTCGAGCGATTTATCACAATTAAATATTCAAATTTTATCGATCTGTCAATCAAAACTTGGTTGGGGATAAGCACCATTGGAGAAAAATTTCAAATAAATTAAAACACCTAAGGGAATATTGCCCTTAGCTATTGACATTGGGAAGCGAGGCATTGGACTTTTTATAACTTTATCAGGCATGGATGGCTTCGCCTGCTGCAGCCAACGCACTCTCTTTAACTGTTTCAGACAATGTCGGATGGGGGTAGATGACATTTTTGACATCCGCCAAAGTCATGTCCATTTTTATCATGGTCACTGCTTCTGGGAGCAATTCTGTAACATGGGGGCCGAACATATGCACGCCAAGAATTTTAAGAGTCTTTTTGTCTATGACTGTTTTAACGAAACCGCTGGTTTGCTTAATCGCATGGGCCATTGCATTGCCCTTAAAGGTGGCTTTGCCTTCGATGATATCCATGCCTTTTTCAACTGCTTCCTCCGGTTTTAACCCCACACTGGCGATTTCCGGGTCGGTGTAAATGAAGCTGGGGATCGCACCATAGTCCATGGTTGCATCGATCTCCATAATGTTTTCAACTGCAATTATACCTTGCTCGCTGGCTACATGGGCCAATTGATACTTTCCTGTTACGTCACCAACCGCATAAACACCTGAAACATTGGTTTGCATCCGTTTATCGGTTTTGATGCCCTCGGACGAAAAATCGATACCAAGTGTTTCAAGCCCAATATTTTCCGTATTCAGCTTTCTGCCCATTGCCAGCAGACAATAATCTGCGTTGATTTGATCTTTATCGGTAAACACGGTTACAGAGTTCACCGGGTATTGGCGCTCCAAAGATTCTACCCTCGTTTTTGTCATTACATTGACTCCGAGTCTTTTCAATCGACCCGCAAGTCTTCTCGACAATTCTTTGTCTTCGGTCGGCACAATACGATCAAGCATTTCGATTAAATAGACCTGGGAACCGAGCTGGCCGAATAAACACGCGAATTCACAACCGGAGACGGAACCACCGACAATGACAATGCTTGAAGGGAGATTATCCAGGTCGAGTGCTTCGGTTGTGGTTATCACTCGATCGCCGTCAAATTTAATAAATTTGGGTATTAGCGGTTCAGAGCCGGTGGCAATGACCAGGGCATCAGCCGATTCTTTTACCCTCTTTCCTTCTGCGGTTTCAATTTTTAGGGTAGTGGGATCGGATAACCGTGCGATTCCACTTAGGAGTTTGATATGCCTATTCTTAAAGATGGTTTCGATGCCGATGGCATTGTTGCGAACCACCTCATTTTTTCCCTCCACCATTTTATCGTATCGAAAAGAATCTATCGTGCAGTAAATTCCTAGTTGTCGTGTGTTTTGTACTGTTTTGTAAATGCGGGCAGCATGCAGCAGGGTTTTGGTGGGTACACATCCCCGGTTTAAGCAGGTCCCACCCAGTTTGTCCCTTTCAACGACCGTTACCTGTGCACCTAACTGCGCTGCACGAATCGCAGCCACATATCCACCTGGGCCACCGCCTATAATAATAATTTTTTTAGTCATTGATCCGTGTCTCCTCACTATTATTTTATGTAAAAATTTTATTCACCCTACGCCTTTAGCTCCAGATCGATGACAAGCCACATTCCGGCTTACTCTGCCTAGAGGGGCAATAGGGCACATGCAGGCCACATCTTATCCTTGGCATGCTTTAACTTTTTTCTGTCTTTTTTCCAGGCTATTTCTTTTTTTTGTTTTTTTTGTGCTATTTTCTTTTTTCGATCTTTTTCACCATCAAACGCCAGTATATAACTACCCGGGAGCCTCTCTGCTTTTTCTTTCTTCTTTATATCCTGTTTTTCATGGACTTCTTTTCGTCTGGGTATAGCCGGCCCGGTAAAACAGCTGGGTGGAATAGAATTGGCGATGTAAATCAGATCGCCTGTCTGATAAAAACAGGCGCCTTTTTCCGCTGCTTTTCTGGTGTGGATAGTCAACAGCACAGGTGCCTGATCGATCCGTTTTCCCATTCTCATTGCCATCTGTTGGTTTGATGACAAGATAACATCGGAATCACCCGATGGGGATATCCCCTTTTCGATCACGCGGGGGTAAGCCTTTCTTCTGACACAGATAAAAAGAGACGTTGGAGGGGTATCGACCTGGATCTGTTGTGGCAGGTTGTTACGGGATTTTGCACGAATGAGATTTTTCTTTAGTTCCACCGATGGGTTTGGAAGGACAATCAGCAGTTCTTCGAGATGCGACCGCCGGACATATTTCCATCCGTCTTCTTCAGAAACCACCTTTAGAAGTGTCTTGACCTTAACAAACCCGTTTGAATCCAGGACCAAACCGAACTCATCCGGTCTGCGCCCCAAGACATAGAACAAAAATTTCGAGAGATGCCTTACGGATTTTTGTGGGTTCATAATCGCTAAAACCCTCCTTGACCTCATAACAGGTGTCTGATATCTCTTCACCCGAATCATTTATAAATGTCAACCGGTTTTATTTTGATAAAGCGGCCATTTGAAAAAGGAAAGTATTAAAAGGATGAAGCAAACAGACTCGAAAAAGCTGTTTCAGCAAGCTTTAAATGTGATTCCCGGAGGTGTCAACAGTCCGGTCCGCGCGTGTCGATCGGTCGGAACCGATCCCGTGTTTATCGATCATGCGTTTGGATGTTTCGTTTATGATGCCGATGGGAACCGCTATATCGACTATGTCGGTTCATGGGGTCCTATGATACTCGGACACCGGCATTCCCAGGTAATAAAAGCGATATCGACTGTTTTGGAGCGGGGCACCAGTTTTGGTGCCCCTACGGATCTTGAGATCGAACTTGCCGAGATGGTCATCGCTGCCATCCCTTCCATGGAGATGATCCGGGTGGTAAACTCGGGCACCGAGGCGACTATGAGTGCCATACGACTCGCCAGGGGATTTACCGGCAGGGACAGGATCATCAAATTCGACGGGTGCTACCACGGCCATGCCGACACACTTTTGGTGCAGGCCGGATCCGGGGTCGCCACTCTCGGCATCCCTGGAAGCCCAGGTGTGCCGGAGTCCTTTGTGGCACACACCCTGTCGCTTCCTTACAACGATATCGAAACCATCCAGAAGGTAATGGACGAGCAGGGGGAAAAGATTGCCTGCATCATTGTCGAACCGGTTGCCGGGAACATGGGATTGGTGGCACCTGTTGATGGGTTTTTGAACATTTTGAGAGAATTGACTGAAAAAACAGGGAGCCTTTTGATTTTTGACGAAGTCATGACCGGTTTTAGAGTGGCGTACGGGGGAGCACAATCCATTTATGGCATATCCCCGGATATTTCCACACTTGGAAAAATCATCGGCGGCGGGCTGCCGGTCGGCGCCTATGGCGGCAGACAGGATATCATGGGACATATCGCTCCTCAGGGTCCGGTTTATCAGGCAGGTACCCTTTCAGGAAACCCAGTTGCGATGGCTGCCGGGATTGCCACGCTCAAGGAAATCCGTCAACCCGGTTTCTATGATGCACTCGATGAAAAAGCGGAACGACTCACCGCTGGTCTTAGATCGAGTGCGGAGCAGGCCGGCATCGAAGTAACGGTTGATCGGGTGGGATCGATGGCGGGCCTCTTTTTCACCGGCAGTGAAGTAAAGAATTTTGAGGATGCCAAAAAATCGGATCTTGAAATATTTTCAACCTATTACCGGGGAATGCTTCAGAGGGGAATTTATTTAGCACCGTCCCAGTTTGAAGCGCTTTTTGTCTCATCGGCTCACAACAACAGATATATCGATCAAACCATCCGGGCGGCTGCAGAAGTCTTTGCTAAAATTAAGGAGATAGATTAATTTTTTTTCTTCGATATATCCACAAAACAGATAGACTTTTTGAAAAAAGATTACAGCCGCGGGTTTATCCGGCGCTGCCAGATTCGGGCGGATATCGTGAAGATTGGCTTTTTTCAATCAAAAGTGAAAATCAAACAACATCATCGGCAACAGGATGGCTTTATCCATGCCGGAATCATGGCGACCATGGCGGACCATACTGCCGAGTATTCCGCATTTACCATCGTTCCGAAAGAGTTTCAAATTCTTACCATCGAATTTTAGATTAATTTTCTAAAACTCGCCTTTGGAGGTACCCTGGTTTACCGCTCCCAGGTGATCAGAGAAGGACGTCGGGTCATCGTTTCTGAATCAGAAGTATTCGACATCCGGGACAAAGCTGAGATTCTCGTGGCCAAAGCACTGGTGACTCTGATGGCGGGTTCACATGGAAAAGATCACAGAACCCAAATAACATCCCGTAACTCTTTCGGAGTATCAACCTACAGGATATTTCACAACATATCTATACACTTAACTGGCTCGATTTTGACAGGATTTGGTCGAATTTGACAACCGGAGACGGTTCTTGAAAAAAACCCCTAGATGCGAAACTTGAAAAACAATCATATTCCCAATCACGTGGAAAAGATCTACCTGATATCCATTTGTGGAACCGGGATGGGAGCGCTGGCCTGCATGCTCAAAGATTTGGGGTTTCAGGTCAGCGGGTCCGATCAGAAAATATATCCGCCAATGAGCACCTTTTTGGCTGGAAAAGGTATCCCGATACACAGCGGTTTTAACAAAAAACATATTTCATACGGCTCCGACCTGGTCATTGTCGGCAATGCGGTTACAAAGGATAATCCGGAGGTCCTCCAGATGCGGAAGATGGGGCTTTGTTACTGTTCCATGCCCCAGGCCGTCAATCGATTTATGCTTTCGGGTAAAAAACCGATACTGGTGACCGGTACACACGGAAAAACCACTACATCGTCTATTTTAGCCTGGATCCTGTATGGAGCCGGCATGGAACCCTCTTTTATGATTGGGGGAATGTTACAAAATTTTATCAGCAACTATCGTATCGGAAACGGGGATTATGCCGTCATTGAAGGGGATGAGTACGACACCGCATTTTTCGATAAACAACCGAAGTTTCTGCACTATGACCCCCACCTGGCCATCCTTTCGGGTGTGGAATTTGATCATGCAGATATCTTTAACGATATTGAACAAGTCAAACAAGCCTTTGGCCGGTTTGTTTTGGATATGCCATCAAAAGGTCTGCTCCTGGTACATGGCGGAGATGAAAATGCCTCTAAACTGACCGAATATTTAAATTGCCGGGTTGAAAAATACGGCTTCACCGGAAACGCAATGTGGCGTTTGGGAGAGGTCGCTATTGATCCGCCGTGGACCCGTTTTGAGGTAACTAAGTATGGAAAACCGTTTGGTATTTTTAAATCGAGATTGATGGGGAAACATAATCTGTTAAATGCGTTGGCATGTATCGCCATTGCAGATCATCTGATGGTCCCCCGCAAATCCATGGCAGACGCGCTTGAAACATTTCAGGGCATAAAGAGGCGCCAGGAGGTACGCGGGCAAAAAGGCGGGATCACCGTCATGGATGATTTCGCACATCATCCGACAGCTGTCAGGGAAACGCTACAAGGCGTGAAACCGTTTTATCCAAAGGGAAGAATGATCGCTGTTTTCGAACCCAGAACCAACTCGAGCAGGAGGGATGTTTTTCAACACATCTATCCGCTTTCCTTTGACGCGGCGGACCTCATCTGTATTAGAAAACCACCGTTGTTGGAAAAAATTCCTTTGGAAAAGCGATTTTCATCTCCAAAACTCGTCAAAGACTTAAAACAGAGAGGGAAAAATGCCTGTTTTTTTCCAGATACAGATCGGATTATCGACTTTTTGGTCAAAGAGGTAAAATCCGGGGACCTTATTTTGATCATGTCCAACGGCAGCTTTGATCATATCCACGATAGGCTGTTGAAAAGATTATAAACCAGCCACATAACAGCGATGTGCGTTCGTTTTATTTGTTTAAAAATGTTAAATTTTCATAAATTGACTACTCCTGCTCACACAACCAATGCCTTCGGCATATGTAAATCCAAAATTTCAGTTCAGTAAAGCTTTTTAGCCCATTTTGTCAGGTAATTTACTCAAGTTTTGCACCTTAGATTTTACGGAGACTCGTTTTCGACAAAGGGCGGACTAAAATTTTTTACACAAAAACATGATGGCGTAGCCTTCGACAACGGCACAAAACATGCAATAATGGTACAATTAGGGTTCTTCAATATATTTTTTTTGATACTGTAAGGCAGCCGTTTTACCCTGTGTGCGCTCAATTTCTTTCAAACGTTTTTGATGCTTCCACGATTCGGCCCGTTTTGGGTTGGAGGTTTCGAGCAGAGACTCTAAACGCGCGATTTCCTTCTCTAACTCATCGACCTTTTTTATTCGATCAGAAAAAGACATGATGGTGGCATGGTAAGTTTTGGTATCCATTATAAAAATATCGCCGAGAAAGCTTTTGGAGATATATTTTTCAACAGCCTCGTCCAATGCGAGCCGGATTGTTTTTGAACGATCAAGCTTCAACGCCGCGCCTAGACGGTCTATCAATTCTATATATTCCGAACTTGCTTTAAATGTCACAATTTTTTCTTTTGATTTCATCGGGACTCCTTATGATTTGTTTCATTTAATCCATAAGTAAAACAATCCGTATTCTTTTGTAATACCAACGTAATATTTTGTAAAGTATTTTTTAAGAAAATAACCCACAAATGACCGAAAACAGCAAACGCTTTCCCTAAAGACCAATATTTGGCGTTATCGAAATGCAGTTGACACCCCTGGGTTATATCGGTACCCTGCGATCATTAAATGCGCTTTTCAAACTGAATAATGAAGAGTCAGATACTCCACATATTGGAAAAAAATAACAGGATCGTTTCTGGTGACACGATCAGTGCAGCCCTTGAGATCTCGAGGGTTTCAGTCTGGAAACACATTCGAGAACTTCAAGAATTGGATTACAAGATTATCGTCACACCAAAGGGATATCAGTTGGTCGGCACGACCGGCACGCCATTTCCTCGGGAGTTTTCTGGGAGAGAGGCCAAGGTGCACTATTTCCCCGAACTTGGCTCAACTATGGATACCGCAAGAGAGATGGCCGGAAAGGGATGTCCGCATTTTACGGTCGTGGTCGCCGGTCGGCAGAAAAATGGGCGGGGACGTTTGAAGAGAGAATGGTGTTCACTTGAAGGGGGGCTCTATTTTACACTCATCCTTCGACCGAAGATTCCTCCGATTTTCAGCGCCAGACTCATTTTTTGTGCATCGTTGACCTTGGCTAACCTGTTGAACAAAAAGTTTTCCGTCCCGGCGCAGGTCAAATGGCCCAATGATATTCTGGTCCGGGGAAGGAAGATTTCAGGGATGCTCTCCGAAATGGAGGCAGAGGGTGATCGGGTAACATTCATCAATATTGGGATCGGCATAAATGTCAATAATGATCCAACCTTTCAAGCGGATAGAGCGATCTCATTAAGGGAAATCCTAAAAGAAAGTGTTTCAAGAAAAGAACTGCTCTCTATGTTTCTCGATGCATTTGAAAACCGGGTTAAACATACGAATCTCGATCATGTCGTTTCAGAATGGAAGCAATATGCGACGATGCTAAACCGAAAGATCCGAATTGTCACACGAGATGAGGTTTCAGAAGGGCTTGCAAAGGATGTAGATGAAAACGGAACCCTTATTTTAGAACTTGCGGACGGATCTGTAAAAGAAATTGTCCACGGAGACTGTTTCCATTTGGGTTGAAACCACGGTCAAACAAAAAAATTAAATTCTTAACGGTTTAAGACGGTTTAATATGCACTTAAACTATATGCGTAAGAGATCTTCTTCACCTTTCTAACTCCGGGCCCCTGACAGTTCAATGTTGACTATTGGCAGGTGGGTGGTGCAAAATGCATCAATTAAGACCATCGATCATCAAAGCATAAGGAGCGGATCCATTGAAAATTTTGATTGCAGGTGCAGGAGAGGTCGGATTTAATATCGCGAACCGGCTTGCCCATGAGAACAAGGATGTCGTGGTCATTGATGAAGATCCTGAAGCGATAAAGCGGATCTCTGAAAATATTGATGTACAGGTCGTAAACGGGTCCGGAAGCAGCCCGGTTGTTCTGGAAGAAGCCGGTATAAAAGAGGCTGAGATACTCCTCGCGGTGACTAATAGCGATGAAGTGAATCTGGTCGCTTGTCTGGCGACAGACATTATTTCCCCGGTAACAAAGAAATTGGCTCGAATTCGGGGTTCGGATTACGACGATTATCACGAAATCCTCCTGGACAATGCCCCGCATATCGACACCGTCATCAACCCTGAAATAGAAGTTGTCCGGACCATCGATAGACTGATGAACGTTCCCGGTGCAGTGGATGTCGGAGAGTTTGCCGGTGGCCGGCTCAAATTTGTCGGAATACATTTAGACAAGAAGACAAGATTGGCGGGGATTTGTCTTTCCGATCTCCCGTCTTTGATCGGCGAACAAAGGCTTTTGATTGCAGCCATTGTGCGAAATGAAGAACTGATTATCCCTACCGGGGATGACACCCTGATGCCGGATGATCTCGTCTACTTTGTCTGTGAAGAGGAAAATCTTTTTGATACCCTGAAAATCTTTGACAAACATGAGGAGCCTTTACGTCGAGCACTTATCGTGGGCGGTGGAAGTATCGGATTTCGATTGGCCCGGTGGCTGGACGAAAAATCGATCTATACCAAAATTATAGAAAAGGACGCGGAACGTTGCACACGGCTTGCAGAACACCTTAACAAAGTGGTTGTGCTTTGCGGAGATGGATCGGATCAGGAAATCCTCAATGAAGAAAATATACAAGATATAGATGTGGTGATTACGTTGACCAATGATGAGGAGACCAATATACTCACCTCCCTCTTATCCAAAAAGATGGGGGCAAGGAAAACAATTACAAGAATCAGCAAGTTCAGTTATTTTCCCCTGATGTCGATGATCGGTATCGAGCAGGTGGTTAGCCCGAGACTTTCGGCTATAAACACCATTTTGAAACATATCCGCAGGGGTAGAGTGCTTTCAGCCAAAGCGATAAAGGGTGAACTGGCTGAAGTAGTGGAAGCTGTAGCATTGGAAACTTCGGACATTGTTGACAAGCCCTTAAAAAAGATTTCATTTCCAAAGGGTGTCATCATCATCGGTATCCTCCGGGCAGACGAATTTATTCTCCCCTCCGGAGACAGCGTCATCAAGCCGGATGACCAAATCGTCATCTTTGCAAGAAGACAGGCAATCCCCAAAATAGAGAAAATTCTTACCGTGAAGCTGGAGTATTTCTAGATGCGCTGGCGTCCCATCCTGAACACTGTCGGTACATTAATCCTTTTCTTTGGCCTGACCATGATCATTCCGGTCGGTTTCGGTTTGTACTACCGTGATCAAAGCGTTATCCCTCTTTTAAAATCCATGGGGATAACCCTGATCGTCGGTTTTATTCTCTATAAGTTTTTTTGGGGAGAAAAAACAGAACATCTGAGTCAGCGGGAAGGAATGGCCATCGTGGCCATCGGATGGATCGCCATCGGTATTTTTGGAGCCCTTCCATTTTATTTGGGCAATGTGTTTAACACGTTCATCGATGCCTTTTTTGAATCTGTTTCAGGATTTACGACAACAGGTGCATCGGTGCTGACCAACATCGAAGCAGTGTCTGAGGGGTTTTTATTGTGGCGAAGTTTTATCCAGTGGCTCGGCGGCATGGGCATCATAGTACTGTCTCTTGCAATTCTCCCTTTTGTAGGGGTCGGCGGGATGCAGTTATACAAGGCCGAGGTGCCGACACCTGTTCCCGATAAGCTCAGACCCCGCATCAGAGATACGGCGAGGATCCTTTGGAAAGTCTATGCACTCATTTCCCTGGCAGAAGTAATTTTACTGATGTTAGGGGGAATGGGTCTTTATGATGCGCTGAATCATACCTTTACAACCATGCCGACAGGAGGATTTTCAACAAAAAATACTTCTGTTGCCTATTTTGATAATCCATATTTTGAAATCATAATTATTTTCTTCATGCTGATGGCTGGGATCAATTTTTCGCTTCATTATCAAATGATGCGGGGAAAACCGCTTGTTTTATGGCGCGATTCTGAATGTCGTTTTTTTCTGGGTGCGGTCTTTCTGCTGGTCGTTGTGGTAAGTTTGAACCTCTACGGATCGGTGTACGAAAAAATGAGCCAATCCATCCGATTTGCTACGTTCCAGGTGGTCTCAATCGTCACAACCACAGGCTATACAACAGCTGATTTTGAAAAATGGCCCGCTATGTCCCAGTTTATCCTTTTACTTTCGATGTTTTTGGGAGCCTCCGCAGGATCGACTGGTGGTGGGGTGAAATGTCTTCGCATCATGGTTTATTTTAAGTATTGTTATAAGGAGCTGTTTTCTCTTATCCACCCCCACGCCATCACCTCTGTAAAGATTGGCGGAAAGGCGGTTCCGGCGGATGTGATGCGGAGTGTCCTCGGATTCCTGGGTCTTTACGTCGGACTTTTTGTGCTTTCTTCGACGATTCTTGCCGGAATGGGGGTCGATTTTATGACATCGCTATCGTCGATTGCCGCCACAATTGGAAACATTGGTCCCGGGTTTGGTATGGTGGGTCCAACGGACAATTTTACCCAGATTCCTTATCTTGGTAAATGGCTCCTTATATGGTGCATGCTTTTGGGGCGGCTCGAAATCTATACGCTGATCATTTTTTTTGTGCCGGAATTTTGGCGGAAATAATCTGTGTTTTTGAAACTATTTTATTGACAACAGTGGCATCTATCGTTAATTTTTACATGGTTTTGGGGCCGTTAACTCAGTCGGAAGAGTATCTGCCTTTTAAGCAGAGAGTCGCTGGTTCGAGCCCAGCACGGCCCACCATTCAAAAAACGTCCCCATCGTCTAGCCCGGTCCAGGACACCGGCCTTTCACGCCGGCGACAGGGGTTCAAATCCCCTTGGGGACGCCAGTAATGATATCAAAGGGTTAGCTTATTTAGACTGACCTTTTTCTTTTGCGGTTTTTTTGGATTCCAACCCTATTTCCAACCTTGAACCTCAATTTAGTAATACCCAAAGCATTGATTGCTTGTTATGAAGGAATGAGAATGTTTTTCTATTGGATTGGGTGACGGTGACAATGATTTATGTCAAAAGCCAATGGGGGAAAATCCCTTGTTCCCAGATAGAAAACCCAGCTTCACAAAATCTGGCAACTTTTTGGAAAAGGACTCACTCACGTATTATTGGAGCTTTTATCCATATGGGAAATCATTATCATGACGAATAACGAATTTGACAAAAGCTTGTTTGAAAATGGGCCGCCGTCTGAATTTCCGGTGGTAAAGTGAAATAAAAATGAAAAAACCATTTCGGTGAAAAGTCGAATCGGTGAAGAGAAGATACCAATTAAGGTAATAGCTCCTTACGAAAAATGGCTGGAATTTGAAAAACTATTATTAAAGCATGAACATCTAATCAAATTTGGGATGATTTAAGAATACCTCCGGGGGCCAAGAGAAAACATTCGAATGATTGAGCAATGCTCAAAAGATTTTCCCGACCGATTTTCTACTGATTTTTATTGTGATTTTGTTTTAGAGGCTAACTTTAGAAACCCCAGAAGTATATTTGGAAAAAAACAGAGAGGAACTTTCTATGGGCTTGATAAAGAAAAAATGACGGAAATTAGGTATTCAGCCACTCATGTTTATGTTTTTCTCAGTTACTGGGTAAAACACGAATACCAGGGACAGTCTTGTCCAGTATTTGATAAAATTAATAAAAAATACAATATAACTCCTGAAAAGCTGACATCGATCACGCAGAAATTGCTTGATGATTATTTCAAAATTGGATTGCTTAAAATTAAAGACCCAACAACGTTTTATAATAATTTTATCGCCCGAAAAAAAACGTTAGGATACGTTAGAAAGTTATACGAGCATCTAAAATACACACCCCCAATAGTATTAAACCGTGATGGATCATCGAACTATAGTCCATCTGTCCAGCCCCTTATGAAGATTTTAAAGCCGCACATGTAGTTCTCAATAATCGTTTATTCCTTCCTTCTTCCATACAATTAATCTCTTTACTTCATACAATTAGACTATGGCATATTGTCTCGCGAGATTTCAAAATGGACTTTTGGCGAATGGAGACTCATAGAAAATCTGTATTATAATAATTCATAAGCAATTGGTTTTAACTAATACCATTGAAGAGGAGATGTTATGAAAATGATAAGCACATCTGAAACCGCCGTGGCGTATGGAGAGTGACTATGGATGGCTGCACTTACATCTGATTTTTTGTTATAAACAGCACTATGAATCTCAGCTTCCGAAGACGGAAGCCGATGTCCCGATATCACCACACCATCGGATGAGACGGTTACAAAATCATTTACGTCAAGCTCGCTGTAACGCACTCTGCTGGGAGTGACAATCAGTCCTTCTGCAATACGCACGCTGAGATTACCCCACGTTCCAATGAAAAAACCAATCTTTTCCATTAACAAGCATTTTTCTTTAATTTCCTTTTTGATAGATTCATACTTATTTGCCATTCGATTTGGAGCCTCCGTTGTTGGAATGATGGCCCTTTCCAAAATACTCTAGACCTAGAACAGAAACATCATCTATTCCCTTTTCTTTCCTTCAAAAGATAAGGATAAAGGAAAAGAATTCGCTTTTTGAAAACAGATCAACGGAAAAACAGAGTTGTGTAGCCACCGGAGATGAGTCACAACATATTGTAGTGCAACGATGCGACAGCAAGTCCCAAGCAGCTTCAGACAACCAAAATTCAAATACCGGATGAAGACCGTATTGTCAAGCATATGG
>PVBE012371847.1_pt1 | contig 25162 bp, 21 predicted proteins | sample 1631181 | NCBI WGS metagenome assembly PVBE01 (sample SAMN08397723, study PRJNA350692) | Marine metagenome, whole genome shotgun sequencing project. | isolation source: water | place: Pacific Ocean | collected 2012-04 | reverse complement strand
CTGCCGTGATTGGAGAGTCGTAGAGCTTGGGATGAAGTACCCAGCCCTCCACCGCGGACCACGGACCTGGAGCGCCTATCGTCACGTCCAGACGGGTCCACACGCGGAGAAAGAAGGCGCGAAGGGGCATACCCGTTGGGTAGCACGAAAGAGCGCGATCTCTCGCCTACTGCAGTCTGTGGGCGGTCCCGTCGGCGTCGATGCCCGTGATGAGGGTGGGGATGGCGGTGATGGATACCCGTTCGCCTTGGCGCATCCATCGGCCGTTCACCAGCAGGGGATCTCCCTCGACCAGCTCCATGTAGAGCTCGCCCGACGCGTCACGCGCCACCACGATCATGCGCTCGCCGCCGGAATACTCGGCGGGCAGTGAGCGCTCGCTGTCCTGGGCTGCCATCGACCAGGACTCCGTGCGCTGGGCCTGCGCCATCGGGTCCTCCTCCACCCACAGGCCGTCCTGGAACTCCTGCTCCGCCAGACTTCCCTCGCGCCACGTGCGCAGCTCCCTCGCTGCGTCGACGAGCTCCTTCAGCTCACCCCGTCCGGAGAGCAGTTCCTCGTACAGTTCGCGTGGCATCAGCTCTCTCCGCTCACGATGGGCCACAGCACCAGCAGTACGTGCTCCATCAGGGTCTTGGGGGTCTCGCTCACCTGGGAATCCACACCCATCGCCGTGGAGATCCGATTGACGAAGTGCTCGCTCACCCGCTTGACCGCGCGACTCACGGCCACGCGGTTGCTGAACTCGGGCACCCGCTCGATGAGCAGGTCGTAGCTGTCGCCCCGAGCCAGGGCTGCGACGAGCTGCTTCTCGGCTTCTCCGATCTCGGACCAGGCCTGGAGCACGGTGCGGTGCAGGTCCGCGTGGTCCGGGTCTGCATGCTCCGGTTCGTGGACACTCGGCCTGGGGAGCACCTCGGCGAGCAGGTTGCTCAGGCGGGAATGGCTGATGGGCTGGCCCAGCAGCTGAAGTGCACGCACCACTCCCTCCTCGGTGTCGGTGACTCCGGCGAGCCGGCTCACCACCTCCGGGTGTCGGAGCACAGGCCGCAGCCCAGGCATGGTCCAGCGACGGTGTCCTCCGGGACCGGTGTCCACGGGGACTGCCTTCGCCTCGAGAATCCGCCCGATCTCCCGGTGAAGCTGGTCTTTCCAGCGAAGCACCGGATCCCGTCGGATGTTCGCGGCGTAGTCGTCCCGAAGGAGCTCTCTCGCGATGGACAGCTTTGCGTAGAAGCTGTGGTAGCGGATCGGACTGTCCTCGAATTCCTCCTCGACGTAGCAGGAGAAAGGTGTCCTGCCCTGGAAGGGGAAGCGACCCTTCTCGAGCCGTGCGCACGCGACGAAGGAACGGTCCGCCAGGGCTTCGACGGCCTCGGTCGTCTTGCGCCCCAACTCGAAATAGGCCTGCGGATAGCGGTGCGTCAGCCGCTCGGTGTGACGCACGAAGCGGCGACGAAGCTCGGCGGCCAGACGAGGATCGCTTTCGTAGCGATCAACCAGGGTTCTGAGTGAGGCTTCATGCACGTTCATCATCAAGGGCCAGTGGCGGGAGAAGTTTCTCGGAAACTCTTGTTCGGCGAGACCCTTCATAATCAGGGTGCATGAACATGCTTTGGCTATCAACGGTGCTTGCGGCGCCCTGGGCGGAGATCGACGCGGTCTGGGAAGCCGGGCGCGAGGTGGGGTCCAGCGTCTCCGTTACCGTCGATGGCCAGCCTGCGGAACGGGGCATGGACCTGGAGCCGGGGGCGCGCATCGAGGTCGGAGCCGAAGCCCAGCTGCGCCTGGTCTACGCCGATGGCGACCAGGTGGTGCTCTACGAGGAGACCACGGTCACCCTGGGCGAGGAGAGCCTGCTGCAGGAGTTGGGCTCGGTGCTGCTGGACCTGGAGGGAGCCTTTCGGGTGCTCTACGGCGAGGTCGAGGCAGCGGTCGAGGGCACCCGCTACACCGTCGAGGGCACCGACGAGGGGGTGATCGTGAGCGTGGCCGAGGGCGCCGTTCGCGTGAGCGCCGGTGGTGAGGAGGTGCTGGTCACATCGGGCCAGAGCACCACGGTGACCACCACCCCCAGCCCGCCGGCGGAGACCGCGCGCTGGAGACCCGAGGGCCTGGGCCCGCCGCGTACCCAGCTGGGGCTGGCAGGCGGAAGCGCCTGGGTGCTGGGCGATCCCCACGCGGAGCTCAGGATGACCCTGCGGAGGCGCATCAGCCCTGGCTGGCAGCTCACCCTGAGCGGTGGGCTGGAGACCAGCGGCCAGCGCTTCCACGTCCCGGCCACGCTGGGTGTCGAGCGGCGTTTCTGGCGGACCGCGGTCGGGGTGGAAGCGCTCTTCTTCATCGGGCAGGAGCAGAGCTGCGAGGAGGTGAGAACCCTGGTGAAGCCCGGCGGCAGCGCCGTCGGACGCGTCGTCCTTGCCCGGCCGGGTCCGCTGGAGTTGGCGCTGGCCGGGCGGATTGGCTTCGTGGACGGCCTCTACGCTCACGGTGCGGTGGAGGTGGCCTTTGCTCTCTAGCCTCATCGCCTTGGCTCAGGCCGGCGAGATCCTCCAGGTCTGGGAGCCCGCGCTCACCCAGGAGGGCCAGTTCGCATCGGATGCGATGGTCGTTACGGACCTGGATGGCGATGGGCTGCTCGACTACGGTGCCGCCCTCCAGCTGAACGACGGGACCCTGGGCTTCGTCTCGCGCTACGGATCCGACGACACGGACCACGAGCAGTTCCTCGACGTCGTGGTCGGAGCCAACCTCTGGCGCTTCTCGGACTTCGATGGAGACGGTGCCCAGGAGTTGGTCATCGTCTACCCCGAGCTGCTCAACGGTGAGTACACGGTGATCGAGGGTGAGAGTCTTCGCTCTCCCCCCGACGAGTGGTCCATCCTGATGGACGGGAAGGGAAGACAGGGGGAAGACGGCTTCGGCACAGACCTCGAGCTGGTGGACCTGGATGGTGACGGGGTGGATGAGCTGGTCTTCGGCGCACCGCAGAAGAGCACCATCCTGGTCATCGCCTACAAGCGGGGCGCCACGATCGGTAGCGACGGGGGAATCGGTAGCTGGGTGGGTGGGGACAACATCACCCTGGGCTCTCAGCTGACGGTGGTGCAGGACCTGGGCGACGATGGACATCCGGACATCGTGGCCGCCACCGGATCCGGCATCGTGCTGCTTCACAGCAACGACGCAGTGGGAGTGACCCAGGTGGGCGAGGCCACCGTCGCTGTCGATGTCGCCGGTGAACTCGAGAAGCTCGTCACCATCCCCGACATGGACGGTGATGGATTCGAGGACATCGCCTGGGTCACCTCCGAGCAGATGTCCTGGCTGAGCCTGGAGACCGGTGAGTTCGCCAGCTGGCCGGTCTCGCTCACCGGTGACGTCGTCGGCACGGCGGACGGAGTCTGGATCAGCGATGGCGCGGAGCTCGTCTTCTACGACTCGAGCGGTCCGGTCGAGACCTTCGCGCTGGAGGGCACCCTGGGATCGGTGCTGCAACGCGCTGGCGACCTGGATGGCGACGGCTGCGAGGAGGTCCACGCCAGCCACCCCGGTCGCAGCCACGTCCTCACCCTGTCCCGGACCTGCGTCTCGGACACGGGCGACACCGGTGAGCCGGAAGACGACACGGGACCCCAGGACGACACGGGACAGGACGACACGGGGGTCTGCGTGCCCGTCTTCGGCTGGGGGTGCTCCTCCACGCCGGGAGCCGGCGGCTTCGTGGGAGGGCTCTTGTTCCTGCTGGGGCTCGGCCGATGGCTCGGTCGGCGCTGACCGAGACGCTCACTCGCAGATCGTGGTCGTGACCTCCAGGGAGTCGATGATGTGCCGGTTGGTCGAGCCCCCGGTTCCGGCGGTGAAGCCCACGTAGGCCGGAAAGCCGAAGTTGCCGGACAGGTCCTCGTCCAGGTAGATCGTGCCGTCGATGCTCACGGTGACGTGGGGAGCGAGCACCTCCACCTCCATGGTGTGCCAGCCGTTGTCCTCCATCTCGGGCAGGCTCGCCCAGGCCGCGGGATCGTCCACGTCACCATCGAAGGTGAACATCACGTGGTCGTTCCCGGTCGGGTCCTGCCCGTCGTTGAAGTAGGTGTCCACCTCGATGGACCAGCCCGGGAGCGCGGGTCCGTTCGTGCAGGCCGCGTCGCCGCCGTAGCCGATTCCGCAGCCGGTTCCACCCAGGTAGGTGCTCATCCGGTTGGTGTCCAGCGCCGTCAGGCTGATGCCGTCTGCGCCCGAGCCGTCGCCGATGTAGAAGCTGAAGCGGATGGTCACCGCGTCGCCGCTGACCGACTGAGTCGTCTGGAAGGCCGTCCCGACCTGGTTGGTCTGCGCTTCGGTCAGGATCAGGTAGCCGTTGGAGCTGTCCCAGCCCGCGGCCCCCTCGAAGTGCCAGCTGCTGATGTCCAGTTCGTCCTCGACGTAGCCCCCGTTGGCGCAGACGTGGACCGCTGCCTCCGCCCCGTTCCCACAGCTGTCGGTGGTGTAGGCGACGATCTCGTGCTCTCCCGGGCTGCGGCCCGTGGCCCAGGTCCCGGTGGCGATGCCTCCGCTGCTCAGCTCGGAAGCGATGAGACCGTCCACGTCGCTCACCCAGGCCACCGAGAGCTCCTCGTCCAGGTCGTCGAGGACCTCGGCGTGCAGGCTCAAGGCTGTGGTCGGGTCCAGGATGTCCCCATCGATCGGGCTCAGCATCTCCAGGGTCGGGGCCTCGTCCGGTGAGGCGCTGAGCGGCACCACCAGCTCGGGATCTTCGGGGTCGTTGCTGCTCACCAGCAGCTCGCCGCTGCTCTCGATGGGGCCCCACACCACGATCCGTTGGGTCCCGCCGGGTTCCAGGGTCAGGGGAAGATCCAGCTCCTCCACGGCCCAGGGCTCGGTGGCGGTGAGCTCGCTGACCACCAGGTCGGCTCCGCCCAGGTTCTCCAAGAGCACGGTCTCCTCGAGCTCGTCGCAGGCGGCTCCGTGCAGGCTGGCTGGATCGACCTCCAGCTCGGGCAATGCCCCCGCGACCGCGTCGGTTCGGGGATTCAGCTCGTAGTCCTGACAGGCCAGCGCGAGGAGAAGCACGGGACTAATCTACCCGCATGAAGCTCATTGTGTCTGCCTGTCTTCTCGGACGACGCTGCCGATACGATGGCCGCAGCAAGGACTCCGAGGCGGTTCGGCTTGCGGTCCAGGGGCAGGAGGTGCTCTCCGTCTGCCCCGAGGAGTTGGGTGGGCTCGGGACACCCCGTCCGGCGGCGCAGCTCGTGGGTGGGGACGGTCACGACGTGCTGGATGGACGCGCTCGGGTGCTGGCGGTCCAGTCTGGCGAGGATCTGACCGAAGCCTTCGTGCAGGGTGCGAAGCAGGCCGCGCAGGACGCGGACTCCGCCATTCTCAAGGCGCGCAGTCCCTCCTGTGGGGTGTCGCGGGATGGTGTCTTCGCGGCCTTGCTGCGTCGGCGAGGGATCCCGCTGCGAACGGACGAGGAGCTCTGAAGCCTGCTCCGGCTGACCTGCGTGGAAGGAGACGATAGGCAGGGATTTCCATGGACACCCACCACCGCCTGATCCTGGGAGATGCCCGCCGCCTCGACGGCGTCGAGGACGCCTCGGTGCACGTGGTGGTGACCTCGCCGCCCTACCCCATGATCGCCATGTGGGACGCGGCCTTTGGTGCCATGAGCCCCGAGTCGGCCCGTGCGCTGGAGGCAGGGAAGGGGATGCAGGCCTTCGAGGCCATGCACCGGACGCTCGATCAGGTCTGGGCCCAGCTCTTCCGGGTGATGGTCCCCGGCGGCATCGCCTGCATCAACATCGGCGACGCCACCCGCTCGCTGTCCGGGGAGTTTCGACTCTTCCACAACCACGCTCGCATCGCGCAGAGCGTGGTGGACGCCGGCTTCACCCTGCTGCCCGACATCCTGTGGCGCAAGCCCACCAACGCGCCCAACAAGTTCATGGGCTCCGGGATGCTGCCGGGTGGAGCCTATGTGACCTACGAGCACGAGTACGTGCTCATTCTCCGCAAGGGTGGCAAGCGTCTCTTCGATGACCGCGCGGCCCGGGCGCGGAGTGCCTACTTCTGGGAGGAGCGCAACCGCTGGTTCAGTGACCTGTGGGAGCTGAAGGGCGCGCGCCAGGGGCTCGCCCGTGGCCGCGCACGCTCGGCTGCCTTCCCCTTGGAGCTGCCCTGGCGGCTGATCCACATGTATTCCTGCTACGGCGACACGGTGCTGGACCCCTTCGTGGGTACCGGGACGACGGTGGTCGCCGCGGCGATGGCCGGTCGTCACAGCATCGGGGTCGAGGTGGACCCGGAGGTGTCCGCGGATCTGGACGCCCTGCTGGCCGAGGCGCTGCGCGATGGGCCGGCCCGGGTTCGTGCTCGACTCGAGGCCCACCGGGTCTTCGTTGCTGAGCGCCAGGCGGCGGGCAAGGTGTTGAAGCACCACAACGGGCCTCATGACCTTCCGGTGGTCACCGGTCAGGAGAAGACGCTGGAGCTGTGGGAGCCCGCGGGCCAGGGAAAGGGGCTGATGAGCCACCGCAGGCTCTAGGCGATCTCGCTCTCCCATGCCGCCAGCGCCGCACGCGTGGCGGATGCTCCTCCGCAGACGATGACCAGGACATCGTCGTGGGGTGGCAGCAGAGCTGCGTAGACGGTGGAGAGCGCCGCGCCGCAAGCGGGTTCGACCAGCACCCGGTGATCGTCGGCGAACCGGGCACAGGCCGAGATGGCCTGTTCGTCCGTGACGCGTAGAGGAACGACGCCCCAGCGCATGGCTGCCAGACGGCACGCTTCGGCGACCCGTCGCGCGCCGAGGGTGAGCGCGACCCCCTCGATCTGCTCCCTCTGCGCAGGACCACCCGCCTCGATCGCACGGGCCAGGCTGTCGGTGCCAAAGGTCTCGACGGCGTACACCGCGGGGTGCCAGCCGCGCTGCTCCAGGCCCGCCAGCACCCCGGTGAGCAGCCCACCGCCACCCACCGCCACCACGACCGCCGCGGGCTCTCTCGCCAGCTCGTGCACCAGCGACGCGTGGCCTTCCCAGATGTCCGGGTGGTCGAAGGGATGCATCAAGGCTCCGCCGTCCTGGGCGATCTCGATGGCACGGGCGTGGGCGTCATCCCAGATCGTCCCGTGGACCAGGACCTCGGCACCCTCGGCGGCGATGCGAGCCCGCATGGCTTCGGGGGTGCGCGAGGGCACGACCACGGTCACCGGGACACCCAGCTCGCGCCCGGCCCAGGCCACGCCCAGACCGGCGTTGCCCCCGGAGCTGCTGACCAGGCGCGTCGCTCCTCGCTCGACGGCCCGCGTCGCGGCCAGACCCATCCCGCGCAGCTTGAAGCTGCCCACGGGCTGGCTGCTCTCCATCTTGAGCCAGACCGGGGCTCCGTAGAGCGAGCTCAGGGCTGTGGAGCGCAGGAGCGGGGTTCGGATGTGCACGATCAGGCACCCTTGGGGTCGGCGGGGGCCAGCGCGGTCATCAGGGCGTGCACCAGGGCTTCGTGGGGGTCGAACCACGGGTACATGCGCCCGATGCGGCCGACATCCTCCAGCTGCAGGTGCTGGATTGGCGTGGGAGCGGGTGTGTCGTCGACGCGGACCACACGGAGCGGCAGCTTGCGCGCCATGCTCCAGCCCAGCTCCCAGGCGCAGAAGGTGGACGCAGCCGAGGACTTCGACAGGACAAAGAGGACCAGCTCCACCTGCTCCAGGGTCCCCACGATCTGGTCGTGCCAGGCGCTTCCGGAGGCGATGGAGTCCGAACACATGAAGAGATCCGGCCCCAGCTCACGGCGCAGGTAGGACATGGCCGGTTCCAGCGTCGCTTCGTCCGCGCTGGCATGGGAGAGGAAGATTCGCCCCGCCACGGGTCTGGGTTCGCAGGGGGAGCCCTCGATGGCTGTCTTCACCCGCTGCCACACAGCGGAGCCGTCGGCGACCTCCAGGAGCTCGTAGTTCGGCCAGGCTGCGAGGGCGGGCACCCCGATGTAGACGAGCTGGCGCCGCTCGGCGCGGACCGAGGCCGCCAGCTCGCGGACGACGCCCAGGTCGGTGCCGTCGCTGAGGACCACCAGCCTTCGACAGCGCACCGCCTCGCTGCCCACCAGCACCGCCGTCCCGCGGTGAGCGGAGGCCATGCGGTGAGCCAGGTTCTCCAGACTGGGCGCTGCGACGAAGGCCCACTCGCTCGCTCTTGCGCTCTCGCAGGCCCAGGCTTCGCTCGTGTGGGAGCCATCGCAGAGCGGGTAGGTCGTCGACCGACCGCAGACACAGCGCCGCCGGCTCACGCCCGCTCCGACCCCGGCTCCCGGGTGGGTTGGCCTTCTCTCCTGGGGGACATGACTCAGCCTGCGAGGAAGGCAGCACCCTAACAGAGGGGGTGCTCGGCTTCGCGGCTCCGCGTACACTTCGCCGAGGTGCTCCCCAACACGCGATCGGGCCTGGCACTCCTGGCGACCGTCACCGCCCTGGTTCTGCTGGCCCTCAACCTGAGCCATTGGTGGCCCTTCCTGGCGGACGATGCGCTCATTTCGCTCCGCTACAGCCAGCGTCTGCTGGCCGGTGATGGCCTGACGTGGACGGCCGGGGAGTGGGTGGAGGGCTACTCGAATCTCTCCTGGGTCCTGATCTGTGCGGCGATGGGAGCCCTGGGCTTGGAGCTGGTCAACGCGGCTCGGATGCTCGGGGTGGCCTGTGTGGTGGCCTGTGTGCTCGTGAGCGCCTGGGCCCTGCGGCGGGCTCACCCGGTGGCGGTGCTCTCCGCGGCGTGGGCGGCGGCGCTCTCCGTCCCCCTGGCGGTCTGGGGTCAGAGCGGCATGGAGACCCCGCTGTTGGCCGCGCTGGTGGGTGGAGCGCTCGCCCTCCTGGCGGATCGTGTGGACCGGCGTGCCCATGCGCCGAAGGACCTGGTGCTTCCAGCGCTGCTCCTGGCCCTGGCGTGTTGGACCCGCCCGGACACCCCGGCGCTGGTGGGACTGGTGGCCTTCGGCTTCTTCTTGAGCGCCGGTCAGGACCTGCGGGCATTCCGGGGGGCGGCCCTGCTCGTTGGCGTCTCGGTGGTGGCCATCGCGGTCCAGGTCGGGCTCCGCCAGGCGCTCTACGGAGAGTGGCTGCCCAACACCTACCACGCCAAGGTCGTGGAGAATCCGCTGGGGCTGGAACAGGGGATGCTCTACGTCTGGGGCTGGGCCAACGCGCACCTCCCCGTGCTGGGGCTGGGTGCGCTGGGGCTCTTCTGGATGGCACCGGGTACGCGGGAGACCCGGCGACTGGTCGTGCCGCTGGTGTTGGGCTGGCCTACGGTGGTCGTCCTGCTGGGAGGGGACCACTTTCCAGCCTGGCGGTGGCTGGCCGTGCTCGCGGTGCCGCTCGCCTTGCTGGTGGGCTCGGGGGTGGGTGGCGTGGCCGCGAGGATGCCGCGCGCAAGCTGGCTGTTGCTGCCACCGGTGGTGTTGGTGGGGGGCGCTGTCTGGACCCTTCAGCTTCGATCGCCCAGCGTGGCGATCGTCCGCTACGAAGGCTGGTCCTGGGAGCAGCAGGAGGTCGGTCTGCTCTTTGAAGAAGCCTTTGGGAGCGGCCAGCCTCTGCTGGCCACCGGGGCCGCTGGAGGGCTTCCCTTCTGGTCGGGCCTGCCCGCTCTGGACATGCTGGGCCTCTGCGATGCGCACATCGCCCGCACCGAACCCCGCTTTCCCATGGCGGGCCACGCGAAGGGCGACAGCGACTACGTCCTGGACCGGGCTCCCGACCTGGTCATGGTCTGCGCGGCCAGGGGAGGCGTCAGCGGTTGCGTTCCCCAGGAGACCGAGCTCTTGGAGCATCCCCGCTTCCAGGAGAACTACCGCATGGTCCGACTTCTCCTGGACGAGGATCGGCCGGTCGAGCCCTGGGTGCGTTGGGACAGCGAGCGCCTTGGGGTGCGGGTGGAGGAGGGCCGGGTCGAGCTCCCCGGCTGGATGCTCAGTGGCTCCGAGGGTCTGGGCGCCCGCCTGGAGGGAGGCGTGCTGGGTCTTCCGCTCGAGAAGGGGGCCGAGGCGCGTCTCGGTCTTCCTCTGGAGGGCCTGTGGCGGGTGGAAGCGGGCGAGGGCCTCTTCGGAGAGGCGCTGAGCGGGCCCGAGGGTCTGACGGTGGTGCTTCGGGCCGAGGCGAGCACCCTCGTCGGCCGCGTCGTGCTGGTGCGCGAGCCCTGACCCGGGCCTCAGAGGAGGACGAGCGTGCGTTCGACGAGCCAATAGAGAGCGACCAGCGCGATGAGGCCCAGGACGCCTTGGCGGAGAGGGGCGACCCAGGCCTCGCGAACCCGTCGCAGCGAAGCCACCGTCAGCAGCACCGCGATGACGATGACGAGCTGACCCACCTCGACCCCCACGTTGAAGGCGAGCAGCGATGCGAGGAGGCCCTGGGACCCGGGGCCCAGGATCCCGTGCAGCACAAAGGAGAAGCCGAAGCCGTGGAGCAGGCCGATGAGCGCGGTGACGAAGACCTCTCCACCCTTCTGCCGCCAGGCGTCCCATACCGCGTAGAGGATGGTGGCGGCGATCCCGGCTTCGACCGCCGGAACGAACCAGTCCGCGTTCGGGCGATAGCCCAGGAATCCCCCGATCAAGGTGATCGAGTGCCCCACCGTGAAGCCCGAGATCACCCACAGCAAGCGCTTCGGGGAGGAGGCGGCGAGGCTGAGACAGACCACGAAGAGCACGTGGTCCAGCCCGTCCAGGATGTGCACGACGCCCTGCCACACGAAGGTCAGCGCAGCGCTCCAGCGAGAGCCGTCGAGGAACACGGGCTTGGTGAGCTGGCCGGAGACCTTGAGCACGGCGGGTGCCTGGGGGTCGCGGGCATCCACGATGTGGTTGTCCACGGACGCGCCGGGCAGCAGTGGGACCTGGGGATGGACACTCAGCAGGCTGAGTGGGGAGGTGGGTGAGATGGGCCTGAGGCGCCAGGTGAGCTCCACCAGGGCATCGTCGAACCAGGGGTCCGTCGTTGTGGAGGGGCGTTCCAGAGCGCGGCGTGCGTCCTGGGGTGAAGCGAAGCGCGTGTCGTCCGGCAGCGGACCGATGCGGAAGCGGGTGAGCTCCAGCTGGACCGGGCGATCGAACTGGAGCACCTCCAGCGCTCCGTTGACCTGGGCCTCGAAGGCCTCCGGCTCCGCGCTCACGCGCTCCAGCGCCAGCCGATAGCGCGGCTCGCCCTCGTCTTCCTCGAACCGGAGGAAGGGGCTCTCCAGCGCCTCGCCGCTGACGTTCGCCGCGGTGAGCACGTCGCTGAAGAGCAGGGGGGCCGGGCTTCGCAGGGAGAGCCGGAGGGCTCGCTCGCTGCGCTCCAGGACGATGGTTCGCTGGATCTCCCCTTCAAAAGCGTGGGCGTGGACCTTCAGGGAACAGAACAGCGCTGCCAGGAGGGTCAGCAGAGCGAGCGCTCGCGTGCCCGTCCGCACGGTGAGCGCGGGGCCGTCAGCGGACCGATCATGTACGGAGGAACGAGGTTCCATGGCCTCGCGAGGCATATCCCGGTGCGCTGGTGCTGGGGCTGGGGTGGTAACAGAAGCGAGGAGGAGCCGCGTGACCGTCCTTCTGCTGCTGGACGAGGCCGATCATGAGGCCCTGGCGCCCCCGCTCCAGGAGCACGGGATCACCCTCGTGAGGGATGCCGACCAGGGTCCGGAGGCGGTGGTCGCGGTGCTGGGCTCCACGCGGGACGAAGAGGCCCGTCGCATCGCCACCGAAGGTCACATTCCCGTGGTCTGGATCGCGGACGCCCGGGAGGTCGCCCGCCGAGACTCGCGCCTTGCCGCAGATGCGCACTTCGTGGTGCGTCCCGTGCAACCGGCGGAGCTGGTGGCTCGTCTCCGACGCGCCGCCCAGGCCGATGCGCTCACCATGCTCAGCTTCCCCGACCGAGAGGTCAATCTGGATCGCGCAGAGGTGGTGGTCGGGGACGAGGTTCGCTCCCTGACCGCTACCGAGGTCCGCCTGATGCGGGTGCTCGCCAGTGCTCAGGGGCGTCTGCTCACGCGGGCTGAGTTGCTGCGCAAGGTGTGGGGCTACCGTGGAGGTACCCGGACGCGGGCACTGGACATGGCGGTTCGTCGGCTGCGGACGAAGCTGGAGCCGGCACCGTCGTCGCCCACCTACCTGTTGACCGGCGTGGGTGTGGGCTACCGGCTCGAGCTGGAAGGGGTGCGGGTCGAGCACGGAAGTGGTGAGCTGGCTTCCGTCCGCCAGGAAGACCTCCCGGTGTCGGATACGCCCTTCTGCGGCCGGGAGTCCGAGCTCTTTGTGCTGGAGCGCTTGCTCGCGCGACCGGGCGCGAGGGTCTCGCTCGTGGGACCACCCGGCGTGGGAAAGAAACGACTGGTGATGGAGTCCCTGGCGCAGGGTGAGACCCTGGCCTGGCGTCTGGTGGTGCCCGAGGGAGCGAAGAACCTGGATGCCGAGCTCTGCCGAGCGGCGGGCTTGGAGCCGCAGGGAACGGCCGCCGACGCGCTGCAGACCCTTGCGCAGACGCCGGGGCATCGCGGTGAGCGTGTCGTGCCTCTGGCTCCGCTCGATCCGGAGGCAGGGTGTCGGCTGCTTCGCGCGCTCTGGGAGCAACACGCAACCCTCGCCGAACCCCTGTCCCTGGATGACCCGGAGCTGCTGCGGCTGCACGAGCTCGCAGGAGGCCTTCCGCTGGTGCACGAGCTCCTCGGCGCAGGCTTCGCGACGCGGAGCCCGGCCGAGCTCTTGCGGGACTGGTCCAGCCTGCTGGAGTTGCGCGGCGATCCCTTGAGAGACCTGTTGACCCCCCTCTGGCGGGATCTCTCACCGGAGCTGAGGCGTGGGCTGGCCGGCTTGTGCCAGCTCACCGGCTCCTGCTCGCCCACGGGGGTTGAGTACATCCTCGGCGAGCTTCTGGGCCGCTCCGCCCCCACGGTGCTCACCGGTCTCATCGAACGGGCTCTCGTCCAGCGACGGCGAAGCCCTTCGGGTACGCGCTTGTGGGTCCCGGATCCCCTGATGCGCTTCGTCCGGGCCGTCGATGATGCGGAGCTCCAGCGCCAGGCACGAGCGGCCGTGTTCGGGTGGTGCTGCCGGCTGGGAGATCGTGGGGTCCTCGAAGGACTGCATCGACCGGGCGCGGCCGGTCTCTTCGATGAGATCTTCGCGCGGGAGACCGACGTACAGCGGGCGGTCGCAAGCGGCACTCTGGACGCAAGCGACATGCTCCACGCCCTCACCACCATGTTCTACCAGGGGGTGTACGGAGGCGGAGCAGGCTCTCTCGTCAGCATTCTGGAGTCCCTGGATCCCTCGCTCCGCTTTGAGCCGATCGAGCAGGCCCAGCTGGACAGGATGAGGATCGACCTGGTCATGTCCCGCACCGCGAGAACCCCTCCGCTGGATGCCCTGGACGCCGCCGTCCTGGCGGCTCGGAAGGCTGGGGAGCCCAACCTCGAGGCCATCTTCTTGAAGACCGCGGGCTACGTCGCCCTGGCCAACAACAACCCCGCGCTGGCCACCGAGCGGGTGGAGCGGTCACTGGCCGTGGTGGAGGGGGTGAAGCCCTGGATCCGGGCCAACGTGCTCGGCTTTGCGGTGGCGCCACGCTTGAAGGTGGCGGACCGACAGGCTGTGGAAGACGAGTTCCTCCAGGTCTTTGCGGAGCGCTGTGCCGCCGGTGACGCCCTGGCTGTCTCGAGAGGGGCCGGCTGGGTGGCTCATCCGCACTGGCGAGCCGGCCGGCTGGGCGCGGCGCTCGACGCGCTGGAGGCCGGGGTTCGGGCGGCTCGGGCGCTCAGCGATCGGGCAGGGGAGATCCAGCTCTTGGGCAACATAGCGACCCTGCGCCTGGTGCTCGACGACGTGCCGGGCGCTCTGGAAGCACAGGAGCGCGCCCTGGCTGGAATGCGCCGCCAGGGTATGCGCCAGGGCCTGGTGGTCGATCTCTCCGTCTACGCGGAACTGCTTCACGTGGTGGGCGACGACGAGCGCTGTATGCAGCACCTCCGGGAGGCCCGGGGTGCTTGTCGACTGGAGCCTCTGCCTCGCTACCGGTGGGTGTGCTTCAGGAGCGCAGGCCGGCTGCACCTGGCCCGCGGGGAGTGGGGTCCGCGTGGCCTCCAAGCAGGGTCTGCGCATCTGCGGCGAGCGGGGCAACACCATGGCCTTGGAGCTTCGCTGTCTGGACTCCCTCGCTGCCTGGTGCCTGGGGCAGCCGATCGACGCCGAGCTCCGGGCCGATGCAGAAGCGGTGGTGCAGTCCATCTCGGACATCAACGCCCTGCTACGCATCTCGGGCCAGCTCGCTCGGATCGAGCAGCTCGTGGACAGCACGGGAGCATGGCGAGAACGCTACGACGCGGCCCGCGCCCGTCTCGTGGGGCTTGAGCGGCGGGACATCAGGGCGCTGGACGCGCTGCTCGATGCGCCCCTGGAGGTCGCCCCGATCGACCTGATCTGAACGTGGGTCGGTGTACGCTCTCCGACTGCGTGGCACGGAGGAGGAGGGTCGATGCCTGACTGGCTGCTCCTGCACGGTCTCGAGTCGGGGAGCCTGGTCAAGGCGGCCTTCGAGCCCAGTCTGCTCGCGCTCTTCGTGGCCTGTCTGGCCCACTCCCTCCACACCCACGGCTGGAGGCGAACCCTGCGGGAGTTCGTGGCGGGTTTCATGCTCACCCTCCTGGCGGAGTCCACCGGCGTGCTCTCCGGAGCCTATGTCTACCCGGGCTTTCACTTCTACGTGTTCGCCACGCCCTTCGTGAACCCGGCCTCCTGGGTGGCGCTGGTCTACGTCCTCATCGAGATGTCCAATCGGCTGGTCTTCGGACGGCGCATCGTGGACCCCGACCACCCCGGTCGGAGCCGTGGCCTGCACGCGAGCTCTCCTCTCCTGTTCGGAGGCAGCCTGGTCGGAACCCTGGCCGTGCTGGCGCTGGTGGATGCCAGCCTGGCGCTGATGATCGATCTCGTCCTGGACCCCCTGGCCACCGTCTACAACTGGTGGATCTGGGTGCCCTGCGTCGCCGACTCGCACACCATCCAGCACGGCGTGGTCGACCCCTACAACTTCCAGAGCCTGGTCTGGTTGAGCACGCCGGACAACCCCGTCGCGGACTTCTTCGCGCCCTTCTTCCAGGGTGGCTTCCGCTACCCCACCCGGGTGCTCGGAATCCCGCTGATCAACTTCGTGGCCTGGCTGATCTTCGTCTTCACCTACGCCTTTCAGTTCCGCTTTATCGAGAGCCGAAGCGGCTGGAGCGAGACGCGGAAGACCGCAGTGCTCTGGGCGACCATGCTCATCGACTGGCCCATCCTCGCCCTTCTGCTGATCACGCCGAACCTGTGATGCACCTCATCAAGCACCACACGCACGCCCTGCTCTACGCCGGCTTCTGGCTCAGCCTGGCCAGCTACGGCGTGCTGGCTCCGCCCGAGCGGGTGACGATGCTGGAGAGCGGGCTGGTGACCGAGGGCTGGCACCTCACGCTCATGGCGCTGTGCTTCGGGGGGCCGGTGTTGCTCGGCTACGTCCTCAGGATGCGCGGAAGAGGGGAGGGGTCGTGACACACTCCGCCGTGATGCGAAGCTCCGTGCTCCTGGCGCTGCTGGCCTTCGTGGGGGCTTGCGAGGCCAGTCCGAAGAACCCCAACAACGCCTGCGAGACGGCGATCAACGGGATCTGCGAGGAGCTGCAGAGCTGCGCACTGGGCACGGACTCCTACGACTGCAACGCCGCGTGCGAGGAGACACCCTGGCCGGCGGAGGCGATGGGTGCTTGTGCCTACGACGCGGCCCTCGAGCCGGCAGCCACCCTGGACCCCGAGCCCCTCGGCTCCGGCGGTGAGGGCGGACTGGTCGGCACCTGGGACGGCACCGTGTCCGTGCGGGGGGCGCAGTCCAGCCAGCAGGTCGAGCGTCACTTTCGGGTCTACGTGCCTCGGCGCTACGACCCCGACCAGCCCACCCCTGTGATCTTCAACCTGGGTGGCTTCACCGTCGATCAGTACTTCCTCGACGAGTACACCGAGCTCAACCGCACGGCGGACCTGAACGGCTTCATCGTCGTCTACGGACAGCCGGAGTGGAGGAACTTCGGGAACTACTGGGTCTGGGCCTGGTACGTGTACGAGCAGGCCTATGTCGGGTCCTGGGAGGACAACCCCGACCTGGAGTACCTGCGCGCGGTCCACGACGAGGTGGGTGCGCTGTACAACATCGACCTGACGCGGGTGTACGTCAGCGGGCACTCTCGTGGAGGGGCGCTCTCCGTGATCGCGGCCTTCGAGATGCCGGATGTCTTCGCCGGTTTCTGCGCCCAGGCCGGCTTCACCCTCGTCAACGACTACGACCAGCGCATGCTCGAGCTCAGCAGCCATCCGGCGGCGATGCTGGTCCACGGTGAGGACGACCCCGACGTGTCGGTGAGCGCTTCGGACACCCTCTTCGAGGACCTGGAGGCGCTGGGCTGGAGCGAGGACGAGGACCTGGAGTACCTGCGCCTGGAGGGCGTCACCCACCGCTGGCAACCCCAGTACAACGAGCGGGTCTGGGACTTCCTGTCCGGCTTCGCGCTCGCCTCGGACGAGGTGGCTCCATGATCGCCTGGGGGCTCTTGCTGGGCTGCAGCCCCTCTTCCGAGGACTCCGCAGCGGCGGCCTGGCGGCCGGCGGCCGAGGGAGAGGTGTCCATCGATCGGGTGGCGATCGAGGCGGCGACCTACGAGCGGGGAAAGGAGGACGCCACCTCCTCGCCCTACGGGGATGCTTGGCGTGAGAACGAGCTGCCACAGCACAGCGTGACGGTCTCGGCCTTCTCCATCGATCGGAACGAGGTGACCGTCGAGCGCTGGGCGGCCTTCCTCAACGCCCTGGGCCCCGCCGCAGAGGCCTTTCACCATCCCCTGCAGCCGGTGGTCTGGGAGGGACATGGCTTCTGGCCCGCGGACGGAGAGGATCTCCGGCCGGTTCGCACCGTGTCCTGGTACGACGCGGTGGCCTTCTGTGCCTGGGCCGGCGGGCGTCTGCCCACCGAGGCCGAGTGGGAGCTCGCAGCGAAAGGCGCGGAGAGCGACGAACGCTATCCATGGGGCAGCGAGGGAGCGAGCTGTGAGCGCGCCGTCTACTTCACCAACTACACCCTCTGCGAGACCGGTCCACAACCGGTGGGCAGCCGAAGCCCGGATGGTGACAGCCCCTACGGTTTGACCGACATGGCCGGCAACGTGGCCGAGTGGGTCTTCGATCGCTACGGCCGCTACTCCGACGAGGAGCTCAGCGACCCCACCGGTGACGACAGCAACCGCTGGCGGGTGATGCGGGGCGGTGGCTTCCGCGACGTGGACGACAGCCTTCGCACCACCGCGCGCTGGGCCGTCCTGCCAGACCGCCGGAGCGAGGGCGTGGGCTTTCGCTGCGCCTACGATGAGGAGGCCGGGCGATGAGCGGCGCCGTGCTTAGCCTTCTGGCGCTGGGTTGTGTGGGCACCGGGAGTGACACGGCGCTCGAGGAGGCCTGGGTACCGGAGGAGGGCTGGGCCAACGGGGAGGCGCCGGACTCCAGCTCTCTCGCGGGCGGCTTGAGCGATCCGCGCGGAATCCTGGCCACCGCCGATGGCTTCCTGGTCGCTGAGCGGGGTGCTGGCCGGGTGGTGTCCGTGGTGGATGGGACGCTGACGCTTCTCGCCGAAGGCCTGGATCAGCCCTACATGCTGGCTGCGGCCGCTGACGGGGTGCTGGTGACCGAGCGGGGTGGGGGACGGGTGCTCCACCTTGGCGAAGAGATCACCGTGCTGGCCGAGGGACTCGGCACCCCGGGCCGGATCGTCAGTGAGGGTGGCGCCGCCTGGTGGGTGGACGAGTCCACCGGGGAGCTGTGGATGGTGGAGCTCGAGAGCGGTGACGCGCGGGTTCTGGCCGTTCTCGACGCGCCAGCGGGCCTGAGTTGGACCGAGCAGGGGGTGCTGGTCGCCAGTGCGGGGAGCTGCGACTGCGTGGTGCAGGTGGACGTGGAGACCGGGGAACAGACGCTGTTGGCCCAGGTGGACGAGAACCCGGTGGACGTGCTGGCCACCGAAGACGGGGTCTTCCTGAGCGCCGAGTCGCACAACTGGCCCTACGGCGGGTGGCTCTACCGCATCGACGGCGCTTCGGTGGAGCCTCTGTCTTTCAGTCCACCGGGCCCCGCCTGGCTGGCGGCGAACGCCACGCACCTGTTCTGGGTGAGCGACGAGAACATCGTCGCTGTCCCGGTCACCGGGGGGACCTACCAGAGCCTGGGCATCCTGACCGCACCGGGTGACCTGGTCGTGACGGAGCAGGCGCTCACCTGGACGGATCGCCACCATGGAAGCGTGCTCACGGTCGAGCTTCCCTGAGCCCGGATGAAACCCCACGTCACCATCAAGATCTGTGGCTTCACCCGACCCGGGGATGTGGAGCTGGCCGTGCGGGCGGGGGCGGACACCATCGGGCTGGTGCTGGTGGACGACGGCTCACCCTGCCGTATCGACCTGACGCAGGCGCGGGAGCTGGTCGCCGCAGCGGGGGACGCCGAGACGGTTGCGGTGGTTGGTCGGCCCACACCGGCGGAGCTGGAAGCCCTCGCGCCCCTGGGCTTCGACGTGCTCCAGGTGGTCGTCGACCCCGGGTCCGAGGGGCGGAGTTTCGCCCAGGATGGGGCGGGGCTGATTCCGGTCTTCTTCGACCACGACCGGGTCGAGTCGACCGTCGCGAAGTGGGTGGCTCGGCATTCCCTTCCGCCGCCACGCCGCGGGTCGGTGGTGGGCACGGTCAACCTGGACAGTGCGCTGGGTGGCGGACAGGGTGTTCGCGCGGACTGGAGCCGAGCCGCGGAGCTCGCGCGTCGGTGGCCGCTCACCCTCTCGGGTGGTCTGTGTTCGGAGAACGTGATCGCCGCGATCGAGCAGGTGCGTCCGCACGCCGTCGATGTGACCAGCGGAACCGAGGCCTCGCCCGGGGTGAAGGACCCGGTGAGGCTTCGGGACTTCATCGCAGCGGTTCGCGACTGACGGGGGGCGCTCGGAGCTCCGGCGCGGACGACAAATGTGAGCAGCCCAGCCCGCTGCACGTGGAAAAGGGGCGTGAATGGCCGTGTGACGGGGCCCTGTACATCAGCGCGTAAGCGAGTCGTTTTGGGGTCTGAACGGGCCTAGTTTGAGGGTGCACCTCAACCCGGAACGACCATGCTCTTGATGATGATTGCCCAAGCCACTCTCGCTGCCGACAGTGGCAAGTTCGACGAGACCTCCAAGGACGCCAAGGAGGCGTCCGAGAAGGGCTCCACCGATGATTTGAAGATGTCCTACACCTACTACGAGCTCGTTGACGCAGCCGAGATCGAGGAGTTCACCGGAGCGGTGACCTCCTACGACGAGAAGAGCTGGAATGCGGAGTGGAACTGGGATGATGGCGCGACGGGGGACAGCACCCCTCCCCGAGTTCGGATGTGGGTCGTCGTTGAAGACGCGGCCGGCAATTGGATTGAGAACGAGGTGGTCACCACCACTTCCTTGAGCCTGGACGTGCGGCCCTCGGACACCGTGGTGATCATCGCCACGGCGAACGAGGACGGCAGCGGAGCCCTGGACAGCGTGGGGCTGTCGGGTGAGTCCCAGGACTCCTGCGCCGATCCGACCGGAACCTACGGCCAGGTGGCGACGGCCACGTGGGGCGGCCCCTACCAGTCCGATCCGGATCCCTCGGACGCGAACCTCTACTCGTGGATGCTCGTGGCCTTGGACTTCTCGTTGCCCGCCACGGGCTGCCCCATCGGCTGGAGCTCCACCGGATCGAGAGCGAGCTTCTCGGCCACGGCGGTGAACCTGGCCGGACTGAGCAGTCAGACCGCCCCGGTGTACGTCACCTACACCCCCTGAGCCGAGCGGCCCGGGTCCGGCCTCAGGGCTGGGGCCGGGCCTGCTCGTAGTGCTCGCCCAGGTGTCCCGCCAGGGGAAGCCCGCGGGCCATGTCGGCCTCCAAGGCCACCTTGCACATCGTCCAACTCTGGGAGCTCGGCGTCTGTGAGAGCACTTCGGAGATGCCGGGACGGGTGAGATAGGGCCACCGCCAGGAGGCGTCGGGAGAGAGGGCCGAAGGGATGAGTCCGGTCACCAGCGCAGCCAGCGCGACCCACACGACCCACGGTCTCAGTCCACGGAGGACCCTCCCCCGGCGGCCTCTGAGCCAGGGGGGAGCGGGGCCATCCTCCAGCAGCACCGCGAAGGCCACACCCAGCACCACCGGCACGACGGCCATCCCGACCGCAAGCCGTCGAGCGCTTGAGTCCACCGGTGCGTGAGACAGGGCGAGAGCGTAGGGAACCAGGTTGGGCACCAGCCCCAGGAAAGCCGCGGGACGTCGCAACAGCCCGAGAACGGCGACCAGGAGGCCCAGGCCCATGACGAACCACCAGGGCTGGAGTCTCTGGACGTAGCGATGGCGCACTCCCTGCAGCTCGTGCAGACCGTCGGGAATCTGGCTCTGGAGCTCAGTGGTGCATCGCAGGGCCGGCAGGACGCTCCACGGGGCACCGTGGCCCCAGACGAAACCTTCCTGGGTCGAGGGATAGCAGTGCTCCAGAGGGGTGACCTCGAGACCGGAGGCCTTCGCCTGGGATTGCAGGGTCTCGACGTAGTGGAAGACCTCGGTCTCGAAGGAGGCCTGGTCTTCGCTGGCGTAGACGAAGCGTCCCGCAAACCACGTGCAGGAGATCACCGCGCCGACCAGCAGCACCCGTGGCCCCAAGAAGCGCCATCGCCCCGGGGCTGCTTCGGAGCCCGGTGGAGGCCAGAGGGCCGCCAGAAGGGTCACCCCCAGCGCGGGGAGCGCCCAGATTACGCCCTGTGGATTCAGCAGCACTGCGAGTCCAGGAGCAAAGGCGCCCAGGGCCAGGAAGGGTCGGGTGCGGTAGCGGATGGCCAGGGCCGAGGCGGCGCCGGCCAGGACGTAGCCCGCGCAGGTCTGGGGGTAGAAGGAGAGGGTACGGGTGAGCAGCACCAGGGGGGCGAAGGCGCCGGCCAGGAGCACAGCGGCCACCGCGGCGCTTCGTCCTCGCAGGGCCCAGGCCCAGAGGTAGAGGCCCCCCAGCAAGGATGAGGTGGAGAGCAGGGCGCTCAGGGACAACCCGTCCACGATTCCCAGCCGCCCCGAGACAAGCCCGGGCAGCAGGGCTGCGAGCCGGGAACGATGGGGATTGATCGACCATGGGCGGCCGGAGCGCACCGCATCCACGGCCTCGCAATACTGCGTGAAGTCGCTGGCCGTGTAGATGGAGTCCCCGCCGAGGTGGGACTCGGCCAGGTGCATTCCCATGACCAGGGCCATGATCGTTCCGCTGACGGCCGCCCACCCGATGGCTTGACGCAGGGCTTGCGGGGCTTCCTCCGCCTTGGGTAGCGCGAGCCGGCAGAGCACCAGGAGCAGCACCAGCGGGACGAGCAGCGCCCAACTCGGGGGAATCATCGAGGGCTCTGCAGTCAGCGGGATCACGTCCGTGGATACCGAGATAGAGCCATGGTGGGAGTCTATTCCGGCGGACTCCCTCCAAGGGTCTGGATAGGTGCCCCAATGAACTACGGCTTTGTCATCGACAACCGGAAGTGCATCGGCTGCCACGCGTGTTCCACCGCGTGCAAGAGCGAGAACCAGGTTCCCCTGGGTGTGAACCGGACCTGGGTGAAGTACACCGAGCAGGGCCGCTACCCGGACGTCACGCGCCACTTCCAGGTCACGCGCTGCAACCACTGCGCGAACCCACCCTGCGTGCGCATCTGTCCGGTCACGGCGATGCGGCAGCGCCCAGACGGCATCGTCGAGTTCGATGGGGACGAGTGCATCGGCTGCAAGGCCTGCATGCAGGCCTGCCCCTACGACGCCATCTACATCGACCCGGAGACGGGCACGGCAGCGAAGTGCCACTACTGCGCACACCGCGTGGAGACCGGTCTGGAGCCAGCGTGCGTGGTGGTGTGTCCCGAACACGCCATCGTCGCTGGCGACATGGACGACCCCCTCAGCGAGATCACTCGGGTGCTGGCGTCGAACCCGGTGACGGTGCGAAAGCCCGAGCAGGGCACCGCACCCAAGCTCTTCTACATCGAGGGCTCCGACGTCTCGATGCACCCCACCTCGACCCAGCGCGAGCCCATCGCGATGCAGTCCACCGAGGTGCTCGGCCGGCGCGGTGACCGCCGACCCGCATACCCCGAGGCCGTGCACGAGCTGCGCCTGGACCTGGGTGGCGAGGGGCCCGCGATCCGGCTTGATCAGGCCCAGGGCCTGCCGTACGGGGGACCCATTCAGGCGGGGGGCAACATGGCCGAGCACATGGTGCAGGTGGGCTACAACGCCCAGCACAAGCTCCCGTGGCACTGGCCGGTCCCGGCCTACCTGGTGACCAAGGGCATCGGAGCGGGCGTGCCCCTGCTGATGGCTCTAGGCGTCTTGGGCCTCTTCCCACTCCAGGCCGCCACGGTGGTGTGGGGTGGGCTCGTCGCGCTGGTCGCCATGGGCCTCACCACCGCGCTGCTCGTCTTGGATCTGGACCGTCCCGAGCGCTTCCTGCGCATCCTCTTCCGGCCTCAATGGCGCAGCTGGTTGACCCGCGGAGCCTTCATCCTGGTCGGCTTCTCCAACGGCCTGCTGCTGTGGTGGGGCCTGGAAGCCGCCACGTGGATGGGCTGGATGGAGGCCGTGCCGGGGAGGCTGATCTTCGCGGCCTTTTGCGTGCCCTTTGCCCTGGGGGCCGCCGTCTACACGGCCTTCCTCTTTGCCCAGGCCGAGGGCCGAGACCTTTGGCAGAGCACGCTGCTGTCGGTGCACCTGGCGGTTCAGGCCCTCATGCTCGGCGCGGGCGTGCTCGCGCTCCTGGAGCCCGGCCACGCGCTCTTCGTGCCGCTCTTCGGGGTCGCGGTGTTGGTCGACCTGGTCATGATGGGCTCCGAGCTGCTCACCCCCCATGCCTCGGAGATCGCGGCGCGGGCCGCTCATGAGATCACGGCGGGCCGCTACCGCGCCTTCTGGTGGGGGTCCATCGTCCTGCACCTGGTGGCGGTGGGTCTGCTCTTCGCCGGCCATCTCGCGCTGACGGCGCTGGCCGTGGGGATGGTCATCGTGGGCCTCTATCTGTACGAACACGCCTTCGTGATGGCTCCTCAAGAGGTACCGAACAGCTGATGACCTCCGCCCTCACTCAGTTCCTGGAGGCCATGCTCTCCCTCCCCAGCCCGGCGCGTCGGAAGCCAGCCCCGGTCGAGGCCTTCGCCCAGGTCGAGGACGCCCCGGTGGACCTCACCCACATCAAGCACCCCGACGGCCGGATGTCCAGCTATCCGCCGGCGGATTCCTGGGACGACTGGGTGGAGTACGACGGGGCGAAGTGGCCGCGAAAGGTCGCTCGTCGCTACACCCTGGTGCCCACCATCTGCTTCAACTGCGAGTCGGCCTGCGGGCTGCTGGCCTACGTGGACAAGCAGACCTTCGAGATCCGCAAGTTCGAGGGCAACCCCGTGCACCTGGGCAGCCGCGGCCGCAACTGCGCCAAGGGGCCGGCCACCCACAACCAGATCTACGACCCGGAGCGGGTGCTCTACCCCCTCAAGCGCGTCGGAGAGCGCGGCTCGGGCCAGTGGAAGCGCATCAGCTGGAACGAGGCCCTGAGCGAGATCGCGGAGAAGATGCGGGCCAGCCGCGAGCGTCGTCTGGACGGCATCATGTACCACGTGGGCCGCCCGGGAGAGGACCACTACACCAACCGCATCATCCAGGCCTGGGGGGTGGATGGGCACAACAGCCACACCAACATCTGCAGCGCAGCGGCTCGAGCCGGCTACTTCTTGTGGGCTGCAGGAGATCGGCCCAGCCCCGACCACGCGAACGCACGGGTGATTCTGCTGGTGAGCAGCCACCTGGAGACGGGCCACTACTTCAACCCGCACGCGCAGCGCATCATCGAAGCCAAGATGAACGGCGCCAAGATCGTGACCCTGGACCCCAGGCTGTCCAACACCGCGGCCAAGAGCGACGTCTGGCTGCCCACCTGGCCGGGAAGCGAGTGCACCCTCCTGTTGGCGGTGGCCAACCACCTCATCCAGGAGGACCTCTACGACAAGGAGTTCGTCCGTCGGTGGGTCAACTGGCAGGAGAGCCTGGCCCACTTCGAGGCGGGGACCACCTTCGAGGACTTCGATGTTCTGCTCAAGCGGCTGTACGCGGAGTACACCTTCGAGCGGGCGGCCGAGGAGTCCCAGGTCCCCATCGAGCGCATCCGCCTGACCGCGAAGTACGTCGCCCAGGCGATGGGACGGGTCTCTGCGCACGTCTGGCGCAGCGCTTCGATGGGCAACCGCGGTGGCTGGCAGGTGGCGCGCTGCCTCTTCTTCCTGAACGTGCTCACGGGAAGCGTCGGGACCGAGGGGGGTACCTCGCTGAACAGCTGGAACAAGTTCGTCCCCAAGCCCTTCCGCACGCCTCCGCCCTTCAACGCGTGGAACGAGCTGCATCTCCCGCACGAGTGGCCCTTCGCCTTCTACGAGATGAGCTTCCTGCTCCCGCACTTCCTGGAGGAAGGCCGGGGCGACATCGACGTGTACTTCACGCGGGTCTACAACCCCATGTGGATCAACCCGGACGGCTTCATGTGGCTGAAGGCGCTTCGGGACGAGAGCAAGGTGAAGTGCCATGTGGCGCTGACGCCCACCTGGAACGAGTCCGCCTGGTTCGCCGACTACGTGCTCCCGATGGGGCACGCCGGTGAGCGCCACGACCTGATGAGCCAGGAGACCCACGCCGGCATGTGGATCGGCTTCCGCCAGCCGGTGCGTCGTGTGGCCATGGAGCGGGCAGGAAAGCGGGTCGACCGGACCTGGGAGGCCAACCCGGGAGAGGTCTGGGAGGAGTCCGAGTTCTGGGTCGACCTGACCTGGAAGCTGGACCCCGACGGATCGCTGGGCATCCGCCAGTACGTGGAGAGCCCCAAGCGGCCGAGCCAGCCCATCACCCAGGACGAGTACTGGGCCTGGATCTTCGAGCACAGCGTCCCGGGCCTGCCCGAAGCGGCGGCCAGGGAAGATCTGAGCCCTCTGGCGTACATGCGGAAGTACGGAGCCTTCGAGGTCGCCGAGAGCAACTACCTGCCCTACGAGGCGGTGGTCGCCGAGGGAGG